>Ga0116227_10009039_pt1 | contig 18327 bp, 11 predicted proteins | sample S1TSphgellanicum_FD_89693 | JGI IMG/M metagenome (GOLD analysis project Ga0116227, IMG submission 89693) | Host-associated microbial communities from peat moss isolated from Minnesota, USA - S1T2_Fb - Sphagnum magellanicum MG | ecosystem: Host-associated > Plants > Peat moss > Unclassified... | reverse complement strand
GTCTTCCAGATGGTCAGTCTTATTGTCTTTCTGAAGGCAAAAGGCTACCCTTTTAAAGTTCTTCTAAAGAGAACTAGAGGGTTGGTTCTTAAAGAAAAATTCCTGTTTGGAATTTCTGCTTTTTGGCATTTTCAGAATGATTTTGCTTCAGGTCATGTAAGTGGGGAGCTACCTGTAAGCCCACTTGTTCTCAGTCTTTCCCTGTTCTTCTCCCTTTCTGTCGTTCTTTGTTTCTTTGTCTGGTCTTTGTTGTGGGGTCTGTTGCTAGCCAGTAGTATGGCTGAGTCTTCCCGTTGCTTCTGGAATTGCAGCAGAAACTCAGTTCGTAGGATGGTGCTTGTCACCGGCTTTTACCCTATGTAAGGAGCTGATGAAGTCAGTGGGGAAGTTGTGATAGTTAAGTCACTGTCATACATACTACTGTTATGGTCCCTGAACAGGTATGAGACTGGCACTTTTGTTCATACCGGTGTGTGTGTTTTGTTTTTTTGTCTCCCCTTGTTTGGTTCTTTCTGTGGCTTCCTGAGGAAGTGTTAACTTTGCTGTTTCTTCTTCATCGTGAGAATGGAGATTTCTCTATTCTTATGAAAGATATGATTTTTTGCCTGGATTGATTGAAGGGTTTGGCTTTCTCCTCATGTATATCATTTTGTTTCGTTGTTGGTGATTCATTGTTGGTGTTTGTTTTTTGGGGGGTTTTTTTTCTAAGGGTTGTTTTTGTGTGTGGAGAGGTTTTTTTGGGTTGTAGAATTGTTATGAATTTTTTTGTTAGTCATTAAGAACTTGTGATAGAATTTCTGGACATGTTGAGAATTGAGTCGCTCGAGGTCTAGCCTGAGCAACTTCAATTTGTTGTAGGTATTGGGTGTCATGTTATTGCTTTAAAAAACTTTGGAATAGAAAATATTTGATTTTTGCAAAGGTGATTATTCTCAACAACATTTCCCACCAATAGATTGGTGGCTCATTTCTTTTGATCCCTTCAATTGGATGTTGTGCAAAAAAACTGTTTTTTTAATGTTTGTCAATCCATTTGCATAAATAACAAGCAGCTCATCACAATGGCTCTGCCTTTCATTATATATTGATGCATCCACCCCAAATATGAAAACTTACATCCATCTGAAAACTTTTATTCTGTGAACACTTGTTATCCCCACATTGGTCAGTGAGTGAGCCAAACTTTTATCCCCAAGTCCAAATCCTGCACACATGCATATGCTCTTCCCTATGGGCAGAGCCAATAAACTTGAGAGAACCAAAATATAGCGAATCTTGTTGGTACTTAGATGTCCTCACATCAAGAAAGGAATTATTAGAATGGACTAAGATAAGGGGAAATCAACTATTCTCCACATTCTTTCAAAATTTTCCAACACCCATGATATTCAACTGTCAACAAAGGTGTCTTTTGGCAAACATTGTTTGTGATATTGATGTATGACATGCAAAACTTGGGGGAACCTGAATAAAGTGTGCCTTATAAATAACAAGGTCAATTTGAATTTCTCCTCATTTTTGACTTCCTGTTCAAGATCCAACCCTCTGGTGCTTCTGAGAGGGTGGATTTTGTACAAAATGTTCAAGGAAAGTAGGGAAAAGCGGAAACTCTGTTAGTTAACACTCTGCAATCGAAGGCATGGACATAAGTTGATTAGGATGATCAAGCAACTAAAGGTGAACATATGCACAAAGGATTGACCTTTAATTTCAGGTAGTTTGTGACCAGTAAGATTTGCTACAAACAGAGTGTGTTGATTTGTATGAAGTATAATATGAGAAGAGCAGTGAGAAAAGGAAGGTGCATAAACCAACGCCTCTCCATTCTTTATGAGAGAGAGTTCAAGACAAGCAGTCAGTTTATCATGAGGCAGATGCTTCCATATGCAAGCCTGCTGCTGCTGCCCTTGCCTCCCTCATTTTCTTTGCCCTTTCTTGCCATGACCCTGCTGACTGCATTGCTATAATCTGTATGCAACATCCAAGGTCAAGCATGATGAGTTGCAAAAAATCTCTGACCTAGAACCCCAAAAGAAACAGACCAAAATACCCACTTCATGAAGACTGTTTCCTAGACTTCAAAGAGACAAGTTTTGGTACAATTGATTTAGAAAACCCTAAAAAACCCTGTGTCCAGTTCAGATTTTATGCTGCAAAAACAAGGGCTCCTAAAGTGCAATGCCACCTCCCAGAGTGAAGGGAAAGCTTTACCTGCTCACTAACAACACCAGTGCCAGGAGTCTCAGTAACCTTTGACCTCTCTTCTTCATCAGTAAGGCTTGTGGCATCAGATCTTCTCCTGGCAGCACGGTTGTCCTCTTCACTGTCCCTTACCCTATGCCCAGAGCCTCCCTTCTCGGTTTTCAATCCATGAGTGGTTGCAACAGGGGCCCCAAAGATGGCTGCATCATGGGCTGCTTGAATTTGAGCTTCCCTCCTTGCCTGTAAAATAAATTGAGATCTGTTACCTGTCCTGCAGATTAAAGAGCTCTGTCTCCCTTTGTCTACATGCAAGGCTATCAGGGTTCAGAATGGTACAAAAGCTCCAAAGATGGCAACTACTACCTCAGATCACACTATGCCTTATCCTGGGAATTCAGGGATCTTCCCCAAAAATCAGTGTGCTCAGATGGGAACTCAAGAAAGGGTGTTAAGTTCACTTCACACTTTTTCTGAGGTACTTTTGTGGGAAATATTCAGAAGAAGAAAATAGATAAATCTCATCTGCAACATTTCAAAGAAAAATGGCCCATGTCGACTCAGTGTCATAGGTCACAGCTTTGGTTTTATGTCCTAACATGGCTCCTAATTAAAACAGGGCCCCAAGCATCCACTTCCTTCACCATGTGATGCTGCATTTAATACGAATTTGACTAGTGCACATATGAGCGTCTCATTAACCAGGCTAATTTGTGCACATATTTTGTTAACCAGGCTAATATTTGTTGCCCCCCAAGACATGATTTCTGATAATGGTAAGGGCCACTACTAAATCTACAAAAGAAGAAATGTTGACCTGAAAAACTAGGAACTCAGCACTGCATGCCCAATGATGGGTGAAAGAGTCATTCTGGCCTGCAGAGTTTTGAGTATATGATTGATTACCTGATTTGCTGTAGAGAGCAGTGTGCTTCCAGTATTTCTCATGTGACCCGTGTCATCAATGGCTCCTGTTCCATCTGCTTGTGCAACAAGTGCATACAAGCCTTAAAAAATATATTCTACCAATAACACTGTCATAGCACATATACCATGTAACACTAAACAAAGAGAAATAGCCGCTCACGACTGATTGCCAACAAGAACAATTCTGTAGTCTCTCACTCATGATAGTATCCATGACAGTGATGTTTGTTGCTGAAGAAGGCAAGGCTTCAAGGTCAGCTCAAAAGCATAGGGAAAACAACAAACAGAAAAAGAACCTCCAAAATAGTCAAGCTTAGCCTCATCATCCAAGGGTGCATCCTTGTCAAAATCAAACCTCTCCCACTCTCCTGTCATCCCCTTGGCTGTATCCTTCACCACTGAAAGCCAAACGAGACAAGCAAAAGGGGCATTGTCAGCCAGACTTATGGTCTGTTCATCAGCACTTGATCAACAAGGAACTCACAACATGAAATCAGGCACTATAACAATGGCATTCAGTTGATGATGGATCTTAGGGAACACTCCCAGATTAGTAGTAGGAGTATGAGAAAGACCTGTTTCAGACAGTTGTAGCTTCATTTTTGCTTTGACTTTCTCTGCTGGTGTCTGCAGGCAGAACACATATATTAGACCCACCTCAAATGAGCATTAAGAACTGGAAGAACTTTTCCTAGGGTATGTGGAGGGTGCCTTAGCCTTGGAAAAAATATCTGCCTCAACAGAGGATAGCACCTTACTCATATGGTTCCTCAAATTGAGGAACCTTATGAGTAAGGCACCATCCTCACCTCTCAAATAAAATCATGGGCCATCTGTTTCCAAAAGCAAAATGCTACTAGTTCTTTACACTGGGTAAGGACCTCAAACAGGGTGATTAATTCAGGTCCCACGCTCAGCTCCTGCCTCACACCAGGCCCTCATTCCCAGAGTGGGGCCCTGTTCTTGTTCCTCACCCTACACAAAGTAACCTAGCAAAATGAGCAAGACGTGGTGACATCATCAGGCCTAACGTGTCTCCAACTGGTAATTTGATATAGGATTCTTGCTCACCATGGAATCAAAATTGGGGATGAGCTTCAAGAAGTCACGGTCAGGTACCCTTGTCTTTACTTTTGTTTTGGAATCTCCATTCCTGCTATGCCTCCTTGAGCTAGTATCAACCCTAGTTGCAGAGCTCCTTCCTGGTCTCTCGCTCCTGCCATCACCATTGCCTTTCTCTCTTTCTTGCGAAAGGCTCAAACTCCTTCCTTTCCTTATTCTCTCCACAGAGGTACCCCTTCTCCTCCTATCTCTGTCCCGTGATGAGCTCCTTCTTGTCCACTCCTGGCATCTTTCAGTAGAATGGCTTTGATCCCTTGGGTTTCTACTGTGCAATGGAGTGCGGGACCTCTTCCTTGACCTATCAGATGATGACTGGATGCGGCCTCTCCTGTCAGATGAGGATCAAGAGGAATTGAGAAAACAGAAATGCAAATGCAATGTACAATGAAAGAGCCACTGCAACATTTCAAAGCAACAAAAGACAGCTGAAATTGACACAAGCTGAAACAAAAAATTTGGACTCAATCTAGAATATGCAGTCATGTGATTGTGCACCTGGGGGAATGTCGAAAGGATCTCTCATCACTGTCACTAGAAAAACTGTGAGATCTCCGCCTCTTTCTCCGACTCCGCTCCTTCAACCAGTTGCTGCTGCTATCTCGATGGTCCCTTTGCCTCCTTTCTTTCAGCTGACTTTGAGATCTGTCCCTTTCGTCTCTGTGGCCCCACTGCCGACTCTTCTTCAACCTGCTTGGAGAGCAATCACTGCTGTCTCCATGGTCTTGTGGCAGCGGCATCTGTGCTTTCGACCACCGCCGCCGTGGGGATCCATCATCCCTACTGCTGTCTCTATGTGAGGTCCTGAGTCTTGGGGAAGAAGGACTCCTCCCATCATGGTTTCCCCTCCTAGACCTCCTGTCACCAAAGTCTCTTGAGCTGCTGTGTTCTGATGAACTGCTCAAGCTTCTTGAATCATGTGAATGCCTTGCATTCCTGTTTGAAGATGGAGAATCATGCTTCCACCTTGGGGACCGCTGCTGTTGACCACTACTGGGATCTGGTGAATTGCTGTGACCTTGACGAGGACGATCCCTAAGGGGGCTCCCATTTCCTGACACATGCTCAGCATCCTTCCTTGACTCCTGCCTTGAACCACTCACGAACTTTTCATCATTACGTGGTCTGTGACGCACATGCAGAGCTCAGGCACACCTAGTCCTTCTTCCCCTAGAAAACCAAAATGGTTTGCAATCAATATAACCAGCCTTGACATCTACTCCAAAACCCAGGGGGAAGCCGTTTGCAATTCGCAATTGCTCTTGTTTTACACTCCGTCAGGAGAGTCGACGATGCATGGTGAGCGTTGCATTATACGGCACACAAGTGAAACAAAAAAACAAGCAAAAAAAAACGCACTTGCACAAAAGGCAGAAAACCAAACTACTTGCCTGTGTTTGCGGCGGCTGTCGTGGTGGTCGTCGGAGGGGACTGTTTCTTTCTTCTTGAGTTTATCCCGAATGCTTTCAGCTTTTATCTCAGTCTGAATTGCCGCCGCTCTTCCAGGGCTGGCTTGCTTCACAAAGTTGCTCAGTGATGATGATGCATGCGCGTCCCTCTTGGGAAAAATACTACTACTACTGACTTCCGAACCCTTGGCTCCACCGAATCCCAGTCCCTGCTTGAAACGCGCGGCATTGCCTCCCTTGCGCACCAGCTCCTCGTAGTAAGCTGCCGCTTTCTCTTCTTCCATCGCTCGCTCCACTTCTCGACCAAACCCCACTGGCGATGGCAATGGCTGCCGCGCACATACCACCAAACCCTAATCCACTCATCTCTCGCTCTCCGTCTCAAACCCTTGTTCCCAAGCCCGAGAACAAGATAACCATCCGAGATCCCGTGCCCGAGAACATTATAACCATCCGAGATCCCATGCCCGAGAACATTATAACCATCCGAGTTCCCATGCCCGAGAACAATATAATCATCCGAGTTCCCATGCCCGAGAACAATATAATCATCCGAGTTCCCATGCCCGAGAACAATAACACGGCCGTCCGAGTTCCCGTGGCTGAGAACAATATAACCGCCTGAGTTCCCATGATGCCTGAGAACAAATATGACTCTCCCCGATTGTCACCTGCATCGATTGAAATTTAGAGTGATTTTTTTCATTGAGAATTAATTAAAATTAAATTTATTCATTTTTTCAATTAATCAATTTTTCTTTATCGTATTGGTCCTTTTGTTTGCATTTTCACATCTCAAACCTTATCACTTGGGGCCAATGATATTTGAATTCACACTTGAATTAATTAAAAAGTGGTGTTCACACTTGCTTCACACTTTGACCAACAACACTTGAACCATTTCAACCAATCAATGCATCTCATCATATCGGACCTTTGGTTTTTCCTTTAGTGTCCCAAACCTTAGCACTAAGAAGACCAATAACATTTGAATTCACACTTGGGCCAATAAGGGGTCATATTTAGACCTCTTTCAAACTTTTAGACTTGAATCATTTCAACCAATCAATTATTAGTGTTTTATCATCATATTGGTCCTTTTGATTGTCCTTTTCACACCACATGGGGAAATGCATGAAGAATCTCTAGTTTACCATTGTATTTGCCCTTCCCATAGAGAAATGCATGGCAATTTCCCATAGGCTATTCAATTTGCCATTTCACACCATCACCTTTCACATGGGGAAATGCATGAAGAATCTCTAGTTTACCATTGTATTTGCCCTTCCCATAGAGAAATGCATGGCAATTTCCCATAGGCTATTCAATTTGCCATTTCATACCATCACCTTTCACATGGGGAAATGCATGAAGAATCTCTCTAGTTTACCATTGTATTTGCCCTTCCCATAGAGAAATGCATGGCAATTTCCCATAGGCTATTCAATTTGCCATTTCATACCATCACCTTTCACAAGCCAATGAAACAAGGCCCACTAATAAACATAAAAAAGGAGAATGTACATGAGACAATTTTAATGCAACCACCTAGGCCAATTATTATATTCTACCAAATTAAAACTAGTCATTTCTTTAGTCATGTGGAGTGTGTAGTGTAGTGTACATAGAATTTGATGTAGTTTTGTAATTGCATTCAAAGGTTCTTGAATTTGGAAAAATATGCCAAAGTTGAAACCACATGGTTTAAAGATTTTAAAAATTGGGTTCAAAATCACCCAATGGTTCTTTAACTTGAAAAAGGTGCCAAAATTGGAGTTGCATGATTAGATATTTGAAGATTTAGGTTCAAACTTGCACTTTAAAACCCATTAGAAAAAATTGAAATGTCGAAACTAGGATTGAAAGTTTTCTTAAATAGGAAGAACCAACCAAATGGGTTTTGATGTTTTGTGAACGTTCTAAAAAATCAAAGAATAAGGACAAAGAACCGACCTTGAAATACCAATTCTTCCATGAAAATTGCCAATCTTTTTAAAACGGTGAAAAGCTTAAATAAATACTAATGTTGGGCAGTTATTTCATTTTGTTAATAGTAATCAATTTTGAGTTTTTGAAAATTTTAAATGCCCTCTAGTTCAAGACTCCAATTATTTCAAAAGTCAAACCATGAGAGAAGTAGTTATCATGAAAGAAACATCAAAAAATCAATAGTTTTACAAAAGGTACTTTGATTGGTTTTTTAAATTTTTGTAAATTATAATGATATTTATTTAAAAATATTTATTTATTTATTAATTCAGGACCATGGTTATATATCATAAATTCATCTCTTTCATATTGAGGGACATAGTTATGCAAATAAAAAAACTAGAACCAACAACCACCCAATTTACACTGTAAATATTAATTCTTAATGGTTATCAAAAAATGAACAAATGAATGTCATGCATGTCTATGGCTCATTTACATATTGTGTCAGTGTATAGGGTGGGGGATGTAACTGTCTATGGCTCATTTACATATTGTGTCAGTGTATAGGGTGGGGGATGTAACTATAAGTGTAAATTGGTTTTAGTATATGCAAAATAATGTAAAAATAAAAATAAATAAATAAACAAAAAAAGTGTTAAGACATGCAAACTTTGATTTCATTCATAGGAAGGGTTCACACCAAATAACAAACATGCATTCTTGGTTTACAATGTGATCATTGAATTGACATATTTACAAAACTTGGCAAAAGAGGCACATGAGTTCAATTAAAATTAAAGAGGTATCAACTACATCATGAACAATTTATACTACCAAAATCATCACACAAAACCGAATTTTGGACATAATCCTCTTCCTGACCTTCAACTTGACTAAGAAATTCAACATCTATCACATCTAATATGTCTTCAACCTCACCAAACCCATCTACATTTTTAGGTCCTCCTTAGTGCTAAACACCAATATTAGTAGGATTATCAAGTCAATTTTTAATCAAAAAATTTAAGAGATCCAAGTTTTTCACATCAAGTCAACACCAACAAAGACCTATGAAAATGCTTGCAATAGGAAACACATGTTTTGCCTCAATCTAACTACCAAGTATGTTTAAATAGGTAACTATTGAAAATTTCCTTTCATGATTTGACCACCAAAGAAGAAGGCCTTTTACTTCTTCCAATGACACATCAAAGCATGATAATTCCTATCAAACCTACACTTACACACAATTATTCCAAATAAGTTAGCTCAAAATGTGCAAACAAGAAAACAATTTAAATTCATAATGTCTTCCAAAGATGTGAAAGAAAAGCACGCACTTATTCAAAACAAGTTTCATTTTCAAACATCCCTATTCCAAAAACAACATTAGTATTGTAGACAATTTCTTATGCACAACACTTGAAAATGCACTCAACCATTTATGGAACTTTTGGTATAAAGTCTTGGAGGTTGGGAAGAGGAATTAGTTATCATATGTAGTAGCAATTTCAACTTTTGAAGCATAACCAACTTAATCTCTTAAGCATTAGGCTCAAGTTCTCAAACCAAGGATCCAACATAAAAGCAAACATATTATGAACTTTAAAAAGCTTAAAACAATCCATGAAATCAAAGGAAAGGTTTTAGAACCATGGTTACTTACCTTTACATGTTGGCATCAAGTTGTTTCACCTTGGTGCACATGTCCATATCTTCAAAAACATTGACTTTTGCTTACAACTCCAATTTCTTCTTTAAAAGTTGTACAACTTGATTATTGAGGCAAAAACATTTGACAATAATCAATACCCATGGCATTGGTAATTACACACCCAATTACAACAAGAGAAAATGCATCATAAATGGCCTTCACAATAGCCCAAGTTTGTGCAAAAGGAATCTTGTTAATAAAAGGTTTTATCTAACAATTAAAACACGTGACAATTGCAACTCAATAGGCTAGGCATTATTGAAACATGGTGACCTTGGATGTAAAACATGTCTTCACTAGTGTAATTATTTCCACTCAAGCAAACTAGAATTTATATAAATTCACTTCCATTGTTTTGCCCCCTTGCCTACAATGCACAATGAAAAGGAAGGATCAATTTTATTATGCATTTCACAACCTATAAATGCTTGGATTGCAAAAATGAAAATTGTCAACATACCTAACTTTTTTGACTATGTAATGTAAACCTAAAAGGATTCTTGCACAAATTTCACACTAATTAACCCAAGGTCCTTGGAAATTTTGTCATCATGTTAGTTTCATATTGAGCTACCTTGCCCATGGCATGTTTGAAACATGCATTATCAAAAGGTTCAAGCAAACTTAATGCCTCACAAAAATTTACCAACTTTAGGGTCATATAAGTTTACCAACTTTAGGGTCATATCATTCTCCCCAAATTGATACTTTCATCTTTTTCTTTATTTAAAATCTTGAAAATGCAACCAAACTTTTCAAGCATGGCTTTCAATTCCCTTGCCAACCCATGCTCAATAATATCATTGGCTTCAAAAAGACCTATTATAACATCTTGAAACTTTCAATCTACAGATATAAAATGTATGACAAGAACAAAGGTATCATGTTGCCCCTTATTAATTGACAAATCAAACAATATAGGTTGGCATCAAATTGAGGTTGCACATGCAAATTCAACTAATAAGGTGCCATGGTAGGAATAGTCTCTTCAAATAATGTAATTTGAAAAGGAAAAACAACCTTGGGATGAAAGTTCAAAACTAACCTACACATTGATATGTTTTCATAGGTTTTCAAAGGGAAAAACCCTTTAGTTGTGAACAACACCAAGTCCTTTAGAAAAAAAAATTTGAGCTTCATCATGCTTAGATTGTAAAGAATGTTATTTTAAAACGAAAGGAAAAATTACACCTAGTGCCGTTGTTGGGCATTTCTTTGCAAGTTGCATAATTTTACTACCCCCATCATTCTTTGATTGTGACCATGAGGTGTTTTCACTCACACTAATAGTTCTATAATATATGTAGTTAGAAGCTCCAATTGCTTTGGGGTGTTTGCACATTATGGTGACATTATATGGACGTCACAACAACAATTTTTTTTGTATTCCTTAGATACAAGAAAATAAATTAAATAAAATTCATTGATATATTGAAAAAAGGGACTCACTTATCTAAAGCTATCATAATCAACCTTCCAAGAATGGAAAAATCAAATCAAAATAATGGATAGCCAATAAGTAATGGACTTTTGAATTTTGCCCACACTTTTTGTCACATTTGCAAAACTCATGGATATGGACTTTTATCTTATAATGTGCTAGTTTTATGTGTTTGAAACTTTGGGATATTAGATGAATTATGTTTAAAAAACTAAAGATCCATTGAATGAATGGAATGTGATTTTAATTTATTATGTTATGGACTTTCTGAATCCCAAAAATTGTAATTATTTAAAAAGCCCTTTTAAACAATTAAAAATTATTATTAAAAAAAATATTTGGTGATATTTTTTATATTTCTTACAGCATCATGATTTGAAATTGGAAATGGAAAAAAATGTTACTTTCAATATCATATAAATATTCATATTTTAAGTTAGTTTTCAATTACATTAGGAAAGGACTTTGGAAAGGGATTATAATCTATCGAAATTGTGACACCGTAGTGTGCTTTTGCCCTTTGTTTAAAACTTGTTTCAATGTTGATAATGTATATATGTAATGATCCTTTTTGCCCCTTTCTTTTCTTTTCATTTCAATCAATGTAAGAGTGTCAACATGAATAATATTACATTTCAATTGATGCATTTGATCACAATTAGGAAAAACCCTATCATTCACAACAAAGAATGCCCATGGAACAAACTTGAAGTTCCATGTAGCCTAAAATTTTTCTTGCTTATGAAAGTCAATAAATGTCCTAATATATGATTACTAGAAGTCTCCATGTTCATGTTAAACCCATGGACAAATATGATTGGGTTCACTTAAGTGCATGACTAATTTAACTAAATGGAAGGTTGGACACATGCACATAATTTGCTTCATTTGGCAATGAGCTTAAAGCCTCCAATTTGAAAAAGAAATCTTCATTATTTGCCATAGTTAGCACATTGTAAATGAAATAAAATCACAATTTTGCCACCCATTGACAAGAATTGAAAATTATGTAAATTGAATAAGGAGATTAAAAACTTCACCTTAAGCAAAAAAAAAACTAAGCTCTCAATGTTGTTTTTAAAAGATGTTTCTAGGGGAAAAATGTTTTAGGGGGAGTTATTTTTGTTGTAATGTGTAATTACTATGGGGGGTTGGTGGGCAAAACTACTATTACAAGAAAATTGGAAGATTGTTGGTGTTGTTGGGGGACCAAGGAAAAGTTAGGGAAGAGTAGTTATTGGGTTGCAAGTGTTCTTGGGGTGCTAGGTGGCAATCTTTCACTTTTGTTTCACCTTGCATAACCAAAGACCATAAACATGAGCAAAACTACACTAGAACACAACAAAGACCATTGTGATTAACAAAGGATCACAATTTAAAAAAATGACCAAGAACACAACAATATGACCAACAAAAGACAAATAATAGTAGCAAATGAACTTGTTCACATTAAAAAAAATCAGAAAAGTGTTATGTGTGTCACCTTTTTTTTCTCCTTGTTGCTACACCTTGCATATATCAAGAACATGAACTAAAGCAAGACTAGATTATAACATGACAAAGATAAATGCGATAAAGCCAAGATCACGAACCAAAACAATGAACAACATCAAGATGCATGACCAACAAAGACTACAAATAGGCTTGTAAGTGATATTGTTCACCTAAAATGAAGTTGGAAAAACATTATGCACATCTTTTATTTACTTTTGTCTAGGTCTTTTATTTGCTCCTTGTTATTTTGCCTTACACACAACAAGACCATGAAATATGATTAGGCCAAATCTCAAGAACGCAAACAAAAACAACAAACACACACATCAAAAGACCAAAAAGTGCACCCATCAAATAAGAATGTGAGCAAGCTCATTTTAAACAAAGAAAAAGCACCTACATGTAGTGTGAAGCTCTTTGAGTGTGAGAAAAACACTTCATTTTTAGCTATTTGTGCATGTTTTCAATCTTCGAAACTACTTTACTTTACACACAAAAAGAGCAAGAACAAGACCACACTGAGTGATGGTCAAAACAAATACACTTGAAGACCATAAATAATAATAATGAAAACAAACCTTTAAACACGAAACCATGACTAAGAGCAAACAAGTTCATTTGAAAAAGATAGTGAAAAAACATGTTTTGCACCTTGTTGTTTTACCTTGCACATCATAAGATCACAAACAAGGACAAGATTGCCCTCACAAGATTACAAATAAGAGCAATACCACATTAGAAGATGATTGTATAACCATGAAATTCAAGACTATGAAAGTGAACTTGCACATTTGAAGGGAAAAGACTATGAAACAAGTTGGCAATGGTGCAATTAGGAAGTTCACGATTAAACATAGGACCACAATTCTGGTTGTTACAAACAAAAAACTCAAAACCTTAGTTCTATTTGTGTTGATATACACAACCCCCACAAAATGACATGGGCCTATGTAAGTGTGAATGAAAAAAACTTACATGATTGGTAAGTGTAATAAACATATATATGTTTTTGATGTGTAAATATAAATTATATGTAAATAATTTACATTTACATGGTTTTACATGTCATACATATGGCTATTTACATTTACAAACACAACATTGAAACATATTTTTGATGGTTATTGGAGTGGTTCTTATGGTTCATAATTATAATTTTCAAAAAATCAAAGACCCAATTATGATCTATAACCATAATTCTCAAATTTTTTCGACAAACATCAAATATTTACCTTTATAACCTCCCTTTGTGATTGGCTCTTTGAGGATTTCGGAATAAGTAGAACCAACAATTCTTTTATTCTAGTTTTTAAATTTTCTTAAAATTAAAATTGGCTATTATTGAAGAAAATCAAATAACCACCCAATCTAGTAAATACTTTACAATATGTTTCAAGTGCCTACTTTAATATTTGTAAGATGTCTCTTGCACCTAAAAAGTGTAGGGGATAAAGCCCTAGGATGAGGGCATTATTTATAAATCAATAAGTTATTGAAGAAAGGTTGAAAACAAAATCAACAAAGGTGGCTTGAAATTGCCTTCTTGTTGTTTGCCTAATAAACTTCCCTTGCCTCCCTCATTGTAATTTCAAAGTGGGGGTGAGAAAGCAAAAATTAAAAACGAGAAGGTGTCAACAATAGAGCCTACCTATCTTTTCAAAGTAAGAAGAGGGCCCAACAAGAAGCGCTAACTCAACCAAGATAAACATTTTACAGCCTTATTGAAAACTTCTACAAGTATATTGCCATCTATGATATACTACCTCGTTAGCATTAAGGCCTGCATGAGGTGATAACCAAGTGCAAACCTGCTTCTGGTAAGAGTAAGCCCTAGGATGAGGGAACGACTAGAGTCAAGGCTTATTGAAGGTGATACTCGAAGTGTGATTTTGATAAAGTCCTTGTCGAAGCGCCACCTTATGTGTCATAAAGAAAGAGCCCTATGGATTGTATCAAACAAGACAGAAGTAGAATCAATGGCTGACAAAAACCTCTATGGAAAGACAAACCCACCTCTATAAGTGAATAGGTAGCCAGAACTTCATGAAGTATGAGAAAACCTCCTTGAAATCAGATATCCCCTCCCTATTATGGAGGTAAATTACACCAAATATATATCTGTGTGTGTGTGTGTGTGTGTGTGTGCATTCGTGTCACAATAATACATTGAAACACAACATCCATCTCCAACAAGCAGAATGTCAAAACAATAAGTTGTTCAACAAAACGACATCATAAAAAGTAGCAATCCTCCTTTGGTCAAAGCATTGCAAATTTGAGGTTTGATTGAATCAGAACAGTAAGAGGTGAAAATCACAAGTCTTTGGCCATCAATAAATAGATTAGAAAAGTTGTACAAGTAGAGAGCTATGCCAAAAGCCCTAGTTAACAACAACCTTGCTACTGGTGAAGCTCATCACTAAATAATGTCACTAACTTATCAAGTAAAGAAGTCAGATATACATGAGCCACCTAATGCAATGGCACTAGCAGTAGTGAGTCTAACCCAGTCTATGAATGAGAGATGGAGCCTCATCAAGGGCAGCCAATACAACAGTATAGAGTTGGAAGTATCTATGTATGTATGTAAATGGACTTGTACAAAGCCTTTTTTCAATTTACTTGGGCTTCTTCTATGATGGAAAAAAATTGCAATGTGATCGATCGTACATGTAAGGATTCATCCCTGAGCTTGATTTCAGAAAACCAAGACTGGAAAAAGATGAATGAGCTTGTCTCAGCTCCAAATACAGATGATGCTCATGGGCCATCAAGATCAAAGACTTGATCTAGGATTTGAAGGGTTGCACAGATCTGGGCACTGATGGACGTCTTTCCAATACAGTTGGAGGGATCCAATATGACATCATGTCAACATGGTCATACAAAGTGAAGATTCCAATCAGGGCTTGATTTCACAAACCAAGACTGAAAAAATGTTAGTGAGCTTGTTTTTCAAGTAACCTCAGACAGATGCTGATTCCTATCAAAGATTTGATTGAGAATTGCAAGGGTTGCAAAGATCTACTACTGTTTTGGGGGTGGGTTTCAATGGTCCTATCTACAACCCTTGGGGGCTGCAGTGATCTGCCATCCTTGGTTGCAATCACTTTGATGTACAAAATGCAGATACAACTGTAGCTTGATGTACATGTATAGTATGTTATTGCTGTTTGGCTAATTCTTCGGCAGTCACAAATGTACCATGGAAGCCATAAGGCACTCTGGAGGGCAACTTCACAGAGGCTTTCAACTGTAATGAGGCAGAAGCTGCATCCAGCACCAGAAGCTTGGATTGGCCTGTGTTCTCATCATGCATGAATACAAGTAGAGAGCCATCATCCTCTGCTGCCAAAGGATCAGATGAATGCGGCACAAAAGTAGGCTCACCACCATAGCACTTGTGTCCATACATGTACTTTGTCACCTCCCCATTGACTAAGTCCACCTTTGCAATGCCTGACACTTTGGGCCAGGGCTCAGCAATTGCAAGGTACATGTACCTGCTCTTGCGGCCCAGGAAGTTGTGGTTTATCTGACCTGCTTCCAAGTTCAAGCTGGTAATCTCATGCCTGGTAGAGACTCCTGTGGTTCTGTTGAGACGAATCTCTGACAAGGTGGTCTTGAGGGCTTCATCAGACTCAATGAAGATGCTGTCAGGAGGTGTCATGCATGAGCCAATCACCACAATGTCCTCCTTTTCCTCCCATGCATTCCAGAGATGGAAACAGAAACAATCTGGGACATCTATCCATTGCAGTCGAGCTTCGGTCTGGTCGTACTTAGGCAGAATGCCAAAGCGAGATGTCTTCTTGCTATTGTGAACCACTGGAGAACCTCCGGAGAACATCTCTTTGAGGCAGAACACCATCTGCTGGTCAGGAATCACTACAAAATTCTCAGTGATGGCAAAGTCATGAATCATGGTTGGTTCCAGGAGTGTGATGGAGACTTCAGGACCTCTGATGCCCTGGGGCGAGATGTAGAAGTACTTGAGAAATGGAGCAGTTACAACACTGTAGCTAAGAGCAAAAAGCTCCCCAGAAACAGGATCAACCTTGGGATGTGCAATCATTGTGGATGATGAGAGCTGCCCATCACAATCATAGCGCCCAACTGTCTCCAGTTCACCATGTTCCAACATTCGCACATGGTATGGCAAGTCATCCTCAGACATGGCAAGCAAGTGGCCATTGTGGAACACCACACCTGCATTGGCAACACCCATACCTTGTTTCTGATCCACAAGCCCACAGATGGAGCGAGCAGTGTACAGAAGCAAACGTGCCACTCCACCATGACCATGAAGCTCACCAATAGCTTTGGGGAACAAGGGGCGACCTGCCTCCTGCTCCCTGACAAAGCGGTATGTGCGAGTGAAGCTGCAGGAGTAGCTGACAATACCCTGCTTGAATTGTACAGCATGCAGCATGCCATCGCCATCAAACAAATGGTGACCACCTGTGGGCACAAACTGGGGATTACCCCCATTGCGCACATACATGCCCTCCAGGCCTTGGGGGAGCTTTCCCATCACCTCAAGCTCATGCATCACTCTTCTCTCCTCAACAGGTGCATAATTGCCCTGCAGCTGCACAGATGGGTCAATGGCTGCTGGCAATTGAAACTTGCTCTCCAAACCTGCAACCCCTGTTTTCTCCACCCAATCTAGGACTGATGCTGTAATTCTCTGAAACAGGTTCAAGTTCTGCTCAGGAGCTGGTGGTGGCACAGAGGGTGTGAGATTGGAAAACCCCTCCTCCACATCCCTAGTAATCACTGGTGTGGTTATGGAAGCAAGAGCGGGTGCTTGAGAAGAGGATGACCCATGCAGGCAACTCAATCCAGAATTCTCTGAGAACAGACAATCCCTTCTGGAGCTGCCAAATGAACCATGGAAGTTGTTGCATCTGGACTTGTGATCACTTGACTCATGTAGTTTACATGTAAAATCAAGTGCAGATTGCAGTGGTGCAACGGCCCTCAAACCTCTGCTGTTTGTTCTCCTCCTTGCGCCCACTGAACCCACAGCATGCAAAAACATCTTCTTCACAGGTATACAACTTTGCTGCTGCTGCAGGACTTTAACAATACCATCATCATGCATCAGACTCCTCTCCACTGCAAGAGTACTGGGATAGCTGGCTGCTGCTATCCCAGAAGCAAATGTGCACTCCATAGTCAACAACATCTCTCACTTCTTCTCAGTCTGCCTTCAGTCAGCTGTTTGTGTGTCTCTCCTTCTCCCTCACAAGGCTAATGCAATGTTCACGCAACCAAATTGCACCTCAGCAGCTGTTCTTCATTCATTTAATTTTGAACAACAATTGTGGCAAAAAAATCTGTGCAGAAGAGGAGGACCTCAGTCTTTTTAGTCTCCTTCTCAGGACTTCTCATGTTATTCTGTCTCTCCCGTGCAGAGAACACTAGTTTAAATAGGTACCAGAAAAAGGGGTCTGTGCAAAAGAAGGAAGAGGAAGAAGAGGGGGAAGGAGACCAGTGCTGGGGCGGGTATTAAACCAGTGCACCAGATACCCGCCGGACATAAGTCCGGGTGCCGGAGTCAACCCTATGGAACCAACTGGCATGGCATGGCATGGGTCTTAGATTCCGATTTGCCTCCTCTCCTCTCACGAATGCCCGGAACCGACGGTTCTCTTTTCGCCCAGTGGTCAAGTAACCGGAACCGGAGGGTATTAAAATCCTTGAAAAGAACCCCCGCGCCCAAGGGTGGTGGAGGAGGGCTCTCTCACGATTCACTCTCAGAAACGTGGTCAAAACGGACGCAAATTGCGCTCTCTCACGATTCACTCTCAGAAACGTGGTCCAAACGGACGCAAATTGCGCTCTCTCGTGATTCACTCTCAGAAACGTGGTCAAAACCGACGCAAATTGCACACGAGAAGCTGCTGCTGCTGCTGCTGTCTGAGGAATGGATAATCGACGTAGAGAAAAGAGTGTTGGAGTAGCTGAAGCTTTCTGGGAAGGTTGACAAGCAGAAGAGAGAGAGAGAATCGCAAAATATTGTTGGAGTAGCTGAAGCTTTCTGGGAAGGTTGACAAGCAGAAGAGAGAGAGAGAATCGCAAAATAT
>Ga0116227_10009037_pt1 | contig 18327 bp, 10 predicted proteins | sample S1TSphgellanicum_FD_89693 | JGI IMG/M metagenome (GOLD analysis project Ga0116227, IMG submission 89693) | Host-associated microbial communities from peat moss isolated from Minnesota, USA - S1T2_Fb - Sphagnum magellanicum MG | ecosystem: Host-associated > Plants > Peat moss > Unclassified... | reverse complement strand
TGGCCGCAGAGAAGGGTGGATGAGGGGACGTTACGCTGCCAGGCGGGCGGCCGGTGGAGAGCGACACCCCCCCCCCCGCGCCCCTCCCCCCTCTACATCACCCGTTGCATAATGACAGCACCAACAAACCATGTGCTACATCAAAAGAATGGGAGGACCCAGAAACAGCTGCTTCATTTGGAGAAAAAGGTGCTCAAAAATTCCCAATAACAACAATGAGGTACATACATACCTGTCAATTAGAGTGACAGTGTTTTTCAATCGAGCAAGAAGCTTTGTGAGACTGTATCCTGCCTTGCCATGACGCTGGCTCTCAGTTAGGTAACCTTCTGCTTGAAGATTCTTGCTGAATCGTTCATAATACAGCTGTGGGAGTGATGCTATGGAGACAGGGGCTCGCCTTCCCCTCAATAGCTCCTGCAACTCCATCTCCAATCTTTCTAAAGATCCGGGAGTCAATCCATCATGATCATCCTGCATGATGCGCAACTCCCCCACCCCACGAATATGCCCATTGCTTGAAGCCGGACTTGAGCCAGAGCTTTCTCTCTGCATAGCTACTCCTCCATGCAAGAACCGGCAGTTGCTGCCATGCTTGCAGTATCCTCTTGCAAAATACAGACATGGCTTCCAGGCCAAGCCTAGCCCAACATCAGAGGATGACAAAGAAGAGGTGTCCTGCACAATGGGGGAAGCTCGGCTGCTGCTTGATCTTGGATGGAGATTAAGCTCCTTGCTACTGTTGAGAAAGCTGGCATATGTGTCTGAGTAGAGAGGATTGGCAGACGGCTGTGCAAACAAACCCTGCTGCTGCGCCATCACATCTGACCAAAGGGAGAGGTTCTCATGCATGAGAGGCAGCTGACGATCATGCAGCAAAAGCTGTTGCTCGTGGCCATGCTGTTGCAGAGCAGTAAGATTCAGCTGCTCATGCAAGCTCGGAGACTGCAGCTCATTTGCATAGTTGCTGCCATGTTCTGGAATGTAAAGAGGAGCTGGGTGGGGCCGCAAGCATCCTTCTAATCCAAGCTCCATCTTTGCCTTGTTCACCATGGCCTCCAAGAGAGCATCAGACCCCATTGACATGCGCAACATCTCTTGCTCCCCATGCTCCTGCAACAGCAGATGCAACATGATCTTGCTCCCATTCTCAGGCTCAAGGGTCTGAACCCTGGCATACACATTTCGTGTGGCTTCATAAGGATCCATTGCACCACAGCCTCCCAGAGTAGATCTGCCATCACCCATCATCCCCTTCACATTGTGAGTCTGACTCTGTCGGTGTGTATATGTCCCCCACCTCTTCCCCACCCATCAGTACTCCACCACAAGATGGCAACGCACACAAACAGCATTCAGCTTTACACCAAAGAGTCTAGGTACCTCTGAAGCTGCTGCAGAAGAGGTTATTCCTGTTTTGGATCGACTTCCAAGATGAACAACAACAATGCAGTACATGGGAGTTGGCAACAAGCTGAAGGCCGAAGATCCAAATGGGTTGAGCTGCAGCAGGATCGATGCAGCGAGCTGCTGGCTCTGGCAGTACGTAGTTGTGTCGACAGATCTGTTGTACAAGAACACGCTGATAAGCTCATGAGCAGCTGCTATTGCTGCAGGAAGTATCCAATGTGGCCGCCGCAGCAAGCACACTTGAATCCTCTCAAGAACCAAACCCTGCAGAAAACACCTTAGAAGAACCTGCCAGCAGTGTCTCTCACGGAGAAGTCATTCCCCGCATGCAGAGGCTTTGTCTTCCGTCCTCGACTCCATAGAGAGTCGAGGCGCCCGGCTCCTCACCAAAGCTTCCTCAAGCTCAAATGCTTCAAAAACCTGCCAGCCGCGACGAACAATCGTCTTCTACCTCCGCTATTTGCAAGTAACACTGCAACCCCCGCGCATTCTACCGCAATCGACTAAGGCCAAGACAAAGCTGAGGCCGAGGCGCCGATACTGCTGTTTCCATCCCGGCACACATCTCCACCGGCCGGCGCACACTTTCTTCGATCGGATTCCTCTGCAAAACGTAAAAGAATCAGAAATCAAAATTCCCACAATGAAGACGTCCGGTGCGAGAGCATCACGAGGCAAAACAATCTGATGAGACCAGAACTTCTAAGGTAGCTGATTACCGTCTACAGGAAGCCGGCCAGCTGGGAGGGAGTTGCTGAACCCCGAGGCTTGCAGACGTCGAGATAGCACTTCTCACGCGACAACTCGGATTTCCTTCTTCCTCGGTGCACAAAGGGGATAAGGGAACACTTGAGGAAACAATAACAGATGAAGATGAGGGACATCCGGATCTGCAAAGCTTGCCGTTGTTTGCTGCGACACTCCAAGGAACAAAAAATCAAAACCAAAAGAAAGCACAAGGAGGAGACGAAGAAGAAGAAGAAGCTAGAACTAAATCTTCTGATGCTGCTGCCGCCGCCGTTGCGATAACATGGTGACGATCTCGATCGAGCTTGCTATCGATCGATCGAGCGAGCGAGCGAAGCGGAGCGCAACGCCGCGAGCGACCACACACAGCCTTGCACCGCGATGGCCATGCCATGGCCAGCCCGGGAGAAGATCCGGGCTGCCCCAAACTGGAACTCTTCCTGCCCATCTTCTGCCCGGATCATGCTTTTTTGCCCACCAATGAAAGGAAGAATACTTACTTCTTATGCACAGAAAGAAATTTGTTTCTCCCATTAAAAACCTTTAAAAATAATAATAGGAAACAAATTAAAGGGATTCATTCTTTCTTTAGCCACTTTTTCTTTTCTAATACTTAACCCATTTCGGCTTTATAGGCCTATTATTATCTTCAATGTTCCATGGAAAGAAGAATTAAAATGAAGAAATATATATTAAAGATGTGTTTCTTTCTTTCTATCTTTCTTTCTTTCTTTCTTTCTTAAGGATTTATTTTTAAATCCTTCATTCCTCCTAAGTTATGACAGGAAGCCTCCTCCCCCTACCCCACCCCCAGGATTCTCAAAAACTTTATGCATGACAATAATACCTAATTTGCTTTCTTTAGACCCTTTACCCATCTACCTAGATTTGGTGGATATCATGGGCTATTATTTAATTCAGGAAAACAAAACTTTTTTGGCAACATTTGAAAGCAAGACTTGTCCTTTCTTATGGGAAACATACACGGGTGTAGCTTAGCTTCAAACCTTATATGCGGCCTTTTATCGTGTTACCTTCTCACATAGAATAATAGTACCATAATTAATCACGTATTGTTGTTGTTTCGGCCCAGAGGGTAGTGTGATGGTGTCCATGGCTACTTAAAGCACCAGCAGGAAAAAAGAAAAAGAAAGTGTATTTGGAGAGCAGAGCAAGAAAAATTCCTCCCCTAAAGGAAGCAAGTGTTTCATTTTTCAAAATGCAAGACTTTTTTTTCCTTTTTCTTTTGCTTTTTCTTTTGATATCCAGAAGGTATAACAGAAAAATGGAAAAAACATTCTGTTAGTGCTTTACATCCAAGTCAGGTAAACACTCAACACCCTTGGAGCAAGGTGTTCCCAAAATAAGTGCCTACCCGAGGTGGAGGGGCATTCACAAAATAAGTGCCCCCTCCACTTTGCCTGAGGCAAGTGCTTATTGCCCTACTTTGTAAAAGATCATGGTGATTTTCACTAGTGTAGTTGAAGGCACCCTTACTTGACAAACTCTGCAACATCCATTTTTTTTAACTTGCTGGGTATAACAGTGTAAAAAGAATTATATATAAAATCATCAATTTTTTACATTGGGCAATGCCTCCGGGCTGGGTCGCTACCCTACCCTACACATAAAGCACTTGGAGCAGTTTCTTAGAGTGTTTGAAAGGCACCTTATATGGATGAATATCCCGCTTCCCCAAAAAAAAGAAAAAAAAAGAGGGATCTTATCCATATTCATGAAGAGTGTGAGGAAAATTATGCCTACTTATAGGTGTAGGATCCTTTCAATCTTAAGGAGTAGACATAAGAACCCTTAAAGCCTCTAAAGCCCTCTTGGTCTACATATGTTAATGGTAATGTTTGCATTTTGCTTTATGGCAAGTAAAGGCCATAAGTGGTGGACATTCCCAAAACGCATGTCTGCTGAGGTCCACTACAGCCTATCCTAGGCCCTTTATTTTGAACATGCCCCCATCATCTGGCTTTACCCTACCACTCAAACCAAATTCACAATGCATTCCCATTCTAAATCTCTCCTAGGAGGATCTTTTCATCACTCTTAGGTTTCTTCTTTCTTTCATCTATGGTAATTAGGCCAGTGAGCAAAACACTTAAGAAATCAAATGAGGTCAAATTCTCACACATTGTTCCTTTGATTTTAAAGCTTAAAGAACATTTTTAGCCCTTCACCTAATGCTTCCAATGTTGGCAAAATTTCTCAATTCCATAAAGGAATGGGCAAAATATAGAGTGTTTGGTGTAAGGGGATTCAATGTTTAGTGATGAGTGAATTAAAACAAATTAAGATTTCAAGCTTAAGATCTTTGATGATTGTATCTTCGCCCTTTGGAATAGAAAAAAAATTGGTAAAGCCCTAGTCTATGCACCCATCAGCTTTTTAATCACTCAAAAAGGATTAAAAATGAGAAAAATATGGGCTTGGATCTAGAGCAAATGATTTTTCAAGAAAATTGAAGCAAACTATCACTCATGCTCTTCCTATGTTTTCTGTGTTGCTCCTTTACTTCTGACACTCATAGATCATTTGTAACCCTCCAATTTGCACATCTAATAACACAAAAATCACTCAATTTGGCTAAGGAATTTTAAAAAATATTGAAAAATGTTCAATGATAAACATGTGTTCAGTGATGGGCAATTCTACCCTATAAACTTAGCAATTCAAGTGCTTTCAATTAAGCCAAACACATGCCATGATTGTCCACTTAACTTTGTGCTCATTTTACCAAGCTCTCTGAAAAAAATTCTTATACATATAAAAATTCTTAATGGTTTTAAAAACATGTATGATCCACGATAGTTACATACCCCATCTGCCCCCTTTTTTTTTGTTCATTCTTTTTGTTGGGTTTAAAGTTTAAACTCATAACTTATGGTGCATTCACACTTGATGTTAAGTCCATGTTAAATGAAAATCTAGGTGGCATCCGAGATGGCACCCAATGTTAAATTGGCCATAGCTTAATGTTAAGAGAATATTAGCTTAACATAAAATTTTCATGGTAACTAGGTTTAAGTTCTTAATGGGTAGCATTGTGTTAGGGAACTCTTGACCCTACAGTCCCTAACACAAAGTGTGAATGCACCTTTGGATTGATTAGACCCTTCTTTGTTTTGAAATAGACTTTGCTATTAATTGTGAATTTTTAGATTTTTCACTTGACTTTATGTCAATTTGTGTACCTTTAGGGTATTCCTTGGATTCGGAGAGGGGAGAATAATACAATGTTGGGTAGAACATCCCAAATCAAGACTAATAAAATTGACTTATAACTAGTGTGAACCCTGTGCATAATGCACAAGTGTGTTATTTCAGCAATGTTTGGTTGATGTTTTTGATTTTTTAAAAAAACTTTTTTTTTCAAACAACTGTCCGAAGTCACTGTCACAGACAGACCAAGTGAATTAATATATATGATTAGGGAAACACTACATCAAATCCAAGCACTTGGATATACATATTATGAATCTCCATGGAAACAACTGCAAAATATATACTGGCAAGATTTTAAATAAATTCGTGACCATTAAGACAAGAACACAAAATACTCACAGCAAGATACAATTTAGGAGATTTTATTTTTCTCCGTTTAAATTTTGGTTAATTCTCAGTATTTGGGTGGTTTGTGCCCCATTCTTTCATGCTCTTCATCCTCTCCTTAACGTCGGAAGAGTATACAAGTTTTGTAAACTATGCGGAAAACTAGAAAGATAAATGATCAAACCCCAACCGAAGAGAACAGAATCACAAAAGGAAACCCACAAAGCTGGCTCCTGTTTAAAGACCTGGTCAAGAAAAACCACCTAATTTCATTGGCTTGGGCACATTATTTTCTTGTCCAAAATATTTCCTTCTTAGGTTGAAGGAACATTTTGTTGGTGTTGTTTCTCAAGGCTTTTGTGTTCCCAAAAGGCCAAAACCAACTGACACCATCCTTTGGAGGAAGTATGCACTATGCACCAATAGACAAAATTCATGCATGCCAAGCACAACATGGTAGAATAGAAACAAGAAGAAATCATAAATTCTATGTACAAAATTAACATATTGTCATTAGGGTTTTTTTTTTTTCAATTTTGTGGTATAGAAATCTTTGCAAATTTTTCTAGTAAATTAGCAAAATTACTTGAATTTACATTAGGAAAAAAAAGTTAAATTTCCTAAATTCTTTTCAACAAATTGTCATCTACAACTCATATATTCCTACTTCCCCCACCCAATGATTTTTGTTTTCAATTTTGTGATGTTGCTCAAGTGGTGATCATCCATAAGTATATTTAGCAAAATTTTGCAATATGCAATAGGAAAGTAAAATATCCTGAGCACCCTTTCATATTGTAAGCAATTGTGACAAATTTTGGCAATTTTATATTAGAAACGATTTTTTTTAGAAAAAAAAAACAGAGAATTGGTGGCAAAATGTTTTTAGCAAAATGACAAAAATTCACCCCATAAAAAATAATTACCAGCCCCACCCCTTCCCTTCCCCCAAAATGGTGAATAGATTCTAAGCACGGTTGAGCTCTACAATTTGCACTTCAAATTCTGTCCTCCTTGACTAGTAGGGAGCAAAGGGTTTAGGGTTTTTTACTGAACTACCTAATCAAATCTGAACTAAAGACCCTAAGTTTGCGGATTTTAGGTGCATTCACACTTGGTGTTAAGGGACTCTAGTATTAAGTCCCCTAAAACCAAGCTCCTCATTTAGAACCTGAACCTATTTACCACGAAGATCTTAAGTTAAGATAACATTCACTTAACATTAAAGAATCACCCATTTAACATTGGGTGCCACCTAAGATGCCACCTAGATTTTCACCTAGCGAACCTAACATCAGGTGTGAATGCACCTTTGTTCAAGGAACTTATAATTTCAAAGCTCTGAAATAGCACCTAAGGCCCCCCCAATGAATCCTCTATTGAGGACTAGGCAACAGGCAATTTCCCATTTAGCATAGGTGACCTTTCCCCCCTGCACTAGGCTAACTCAATCTACAGCATAAACCCTAAATTTGGGGAACCTTGTTTTTTTGTAAGGAACTTATGATTTGAAAGCTGTGAAAAGACCCCATGTGGCAAGTACCAAACCACCTCTCATGAGCCCTCTTATCCAGTTTCAGAGATTTGAGATGATTTTATGCGGTCAAGTTTGAAACTATAATGTAGGCTAGGTCATGTGCAGAGCAATCTCCTTGATCACAAGACACTATCATCTCAGCAACACAGTTTTTTTTTTCCCCCTTTTCCTTTCTTTTCTTTTTTATAATATTTTTTTTATAATAAATTTTATTATTATTATTTCATAATATTTATTTAATATTAGTACATAATGAATTTTTTAAATGTTTAAATTTTAAATTTTTATTATTTATTAAATTTTCAATATTGAAAAGATGATGATTTTTCCAAAAATAAAGAGAAATTTTAGTCAAGTTTACACTCCAAAAAAAATGGAAGAAAATTCCCAATTGTTTTGTCAAAATTGGTTCGAAAATCCCCACTGCTCACCAGAGCTCAAAAACAAAACAAAAAATGTTTGTTTAAATAAGCATGTTTGCCCAAGTCCAAAATCCAATTTTGATTTAATTTTGGGATTTTATTGAATGTTTTAGTGACAAAATCATTACAACAATTATATTGTTTTGAAGATGTGGTCAACAATTGATGAAATTGAAATTGAAATAAACAAATGAAAAATGGAAGTCTACATTCTAGCCTAGGGCAAAATGTTGAATGGCCCTACATGCTCATATATGGCCACCTTATTTTTACCCTTTACTTGTAGGGGAGGTTCTTGTATGAGTGCATTTTCCCGAGGGAGGGGCACCCAAGGGCATGAGCTTTGAGGGTGTTCCCAAACTTAGGAGAATGCAACAGTACTGAAGCCTCCCCTTATGTAAACAACTCTTAACTTTCTTATGTAAGTTCCACCTTGTTTGTGTGTGTGTGTGTGTGTGTTTTTTTAAATGGAATTTTTCCCCCCATTAATCACCATTCTCATGAGTTCCCCACCTCTAGAATCCTTTCATCCTTTCTGCAACCTCTGTCCATCACAAGAAGCTCATTACAAGCACAAATAATTCTTTGAGAAGAATTTGAATTCTTGTTTCTCAAGTAGTGGAACGTGGTATCAAATTTTCTTGATTGTGGAAACAAGAGGAGAGAAGATGTTCAAAAATGAGGCAATTACATGGATTTCCATGTTAAATCAATATAAGTATGTGATGGTAGTGTACCACACTCCACTAACGAAACTATGTTTATACCACCCTAGAAAGTAAGTTCTAAAGTTTTATTTCAAACCTATTGTTTTGTTCGAAGTTATTCAATCTCTCATTAAGTTCGAATAGCTCCTACAATTTTTTTGCTTGTGACTTTGTTGCATAAATCCAAGTTTGGTAAGGGGGGGATATTAAATCTTTACATTGATTAACATTAGAAACCTTCTAATTTCTCTTTCAATGATCTATTACAATGTACCCATGACATCACATGAAAATGGTGGATGTTAAATATAGACATTCATTTTTTTATTTTCTTACTTTTTGGCACAAAGGAAGACAAGCTTCATTGCGAAAAGAGAAAAGAAAACAACCCAAGAATGGACCCAAGGGAACCAAATTCAATGGTGAAGAGAATTTACCACCTAATGACACATAACCTAAGTAGCTGGTAGTACCATTTAATTTTAAGGCCATCACTAGAACAAAAAGTAGAATGGATTCCCTCTCCTCCCCCCCCCAACCCAAAATCCATGAAAAGTATGAAAAGTAATGCAAAGGAGTTGACATTAGCTTAGCTTTTGACAATAACCCTTTTATGTGATTATGGCATCTGGGTGCAAGCATGGTAAAGTAGACAAAAACAAAATTGGACCACTCAAAGTTTAATTTTTAAAATAAGAATTTTTTTATATAAACATAAAAAATTAATTAATTTTTTTGTAAGTAAAATTTTTTAATTACTAGCTCCATTGAATTTATGACAAGCTAAATACAAAATTTGAAAAATATTGGTCTAATAAAATTAGGTTACAAATAGATTTGAAACTAACTAGTTAATATGGTGTTACTTTTACATTAATTTTTTTATATATTAATCATTAAATAAAATAATATTCTTATTTTCAATACATCCAAGTTTTTTTTCTTTAGTTATAAGTTTTTGGGACAAACATTAACCATTTGCCTTACCATGTTTTCACCCATTTTGTTATTATTTACTAAACATTTAACGCATGGTTTCCATACAAACATAAAGCTTGTTGAAACAATTGTGGTTCAAGATATAAAGAATAAAAGGATAAAATGTGCTTGAGAATTTTGAACTTTGTGAAATTCAAGATCCATAACTATTTAAGAACTAAATTGAGCATTATGGTGCAAATGAACCTTTTTTTTAAAAAATTCAATGGAGAATTTCCCTAATTATATTGATTGCATTGAACAATGCAAGGCAACTGAAACGAGGTAGATAATTTAAGAAGGCATGAATTTAAGGTTTAGAAGGTGGACTACCATTCCAAACTCCACAATTTTGATTAAAATTAGGAAAAGTTAAAGTAGTCATTTGAGTTTCAAGTGGTTACGTGTTGAATTTTGAGTGATTGAACATGTGCATGGAACAAATTCAATTATCTAATCAAGACCCCTTGTTTCCAAGATGTTGGCAAATTTTGATTGTGCTTGTGTGTGGTTGAAATCTAATGTTTGATGTGTTTGTTTGTGTGGTTTATCTTTGTGGTTTTGTAAAACTCTAGGGTTACAATTGTCAAGGTTAAAAGTCCAATCCCATCACAATGCAATTTTCGTCATCCTTGAAATCTTGCTATAGGTTGTGGGCAATTTGTCCTAACTTGTAGATGATGATATTTTAATTTAGCTTATAAGTTTTTTTTGTGCCAATATAAATATGGCAATTAACAAGAATTTGGCAAATTTGGGCCATTTGTTTTCCAAATTTCATCTAAATTGGTTGAAATCAACATTTCAAGAGATAATTATTTATTTATTTATTCCAAAATATTAATTTTTATCAAGTAAAGGATGATATCAAATCTTGATCACCAATGATGATGATTGTCTCGTGACTTTGAAGGTTGGATACTAATCCTAACCAAGATTAGTCAACTCGCACTATTGCCCACAAAATATAGACCTTGTTATATGTATTTGTCCAAGCTAGATATGTACTTGATTTGTACAATTTATTATTATCATTAAAACAACACATTGTAATGTTTGATGACACAACCTTCAAGACTTTAACAAGGATGGTGAAGGCGATTATAATGGCCTTGTTTTTGGTTGATTTTTTAATGAGCATGAAGGTGAAAGAATATTATGGAAGGTCATTTTGGGCAAAATTAGGTCAACATTATAACACATATAATATAATTTCTCCAAATTGTGGTGCATTTACTTTTGGGTTTCACATTTGATGTTTGGGCCTTGTTAAATTTTTTTCATTAAATAGATTTTATCTAATATAATTTCAAAAATAAATCAATTTTACCAATTAAATTCAAGGAACCATGTGTATATTTATACAAGTATTATAAGAAAAAATTCATTTTAGATCTCAGTATTATTTCATTTAAAGTGATCAAAATACAAATTTGAAATTATCTATTAAGATATGTGTTTGTTTTGTTTTGTTTGTTTGTTTGTGAGCACTATTTAACCTACCCCAAACCATGGGGCCCCTTGTTGCAATTTTGATATTGTTGGAAAACTTTCATTGATATGATGTGCACAATGGTCATTTCACAAATTTTGAACCAATTCACTCCCAAAAAAATGTATTTGTGACAATGTCAGTGGGTCCCCATTGTATAGTGTGCTTTCATCCATTAAATCATTATCAATTCTTGTGATTTTGTACACCACCAACTAAATACATTGATATGTGAACATGTACATCAAGATTTATCAAACAAATCACAACCATGTTAATTTTACTAACAAAATGTAACATAATAGCAAAATAAATAATGACCCTATGAAATTGCTTAAGTATTTAAATTGCAAAATTTGCAACATTACATCAATTTTACTAAGGCTACTCGCTTGTACTTGCTACCAAGATTACTTGGCCATCTACCTATTGCCACTACCTATCCAACATTTTTTTGTATTTTATGTTCATCGCCATCATGTGAAATCAAACCATCAAAATGCAATTCCATCACCAACATAGCCATCTTTGATGTCTATTTGCTAGGCTACATCCTTTTTCATTGCCACATATTTATCTTGCTTATAATGTTCTATTATTATGAAAGTGAAACTCTATCCAACCATTAATGAAATGCTTTAGTATAATATGTATGGCTAATTTTAGATTCTTTTAACCATCAATTAACCACATACCTTAGGCTCCAATATTTATGATATCACCAATATTGCACCACAAATGAAAGTCACTCATTTGATATTCAACTTTTCAAAATATAATCATAATTAATATATGAAATAATTGATACCTAATGGGTTTTGGGTTCAAATATACACATGCATGTACATGTACCATGACACATATGAACATGAGACATTTTCATTGATCAATATGATCAATTACATGCACCAACACTAATAATTCAGATCATTTGTTGTCAAATATGGATTCATGAAAAAACTTTAAAATACAAAAAACTAGTGGCAATGATTTTCAAGTTTAAATACACAAGCTAAAACCATCAATGATTTAGACGTATCATCTAACAAATCCATGATACAACCAATTTGCATTCCCTCATTAAAATTAAATTTTGTTTATCATTGAATTGGAGTTGTCCCAATTCCTTAAGAACAATGATTCTATTTATATAAAAACACAAGAATATTTTGATTGTGTTATTATAACATCACCCCCTATGGTCAAAGCCTTCACTTTCAATAGTTGAATCTCAATTTTTACACATTTGGTGACACATTGTAATGGTAGGAACTTAACATACCTATAATTTTATTACAACATAGTTCACCAACACAAATGGACAACAAATTATACATAGGAGTGACTTTGTTACATGTCAAAGATACATAAATGTGTATAAATGTTCATTACATTTTTCAATACCCTTTAATCTTGAGCAATCACCCAACCTAATGTATTTAACCAATTTTTTTTGTGATCATGAAACATTTTTAATATATTAAAAACCCTTTAAGGAATGATATTCTTTCACAAGCCATCTTTTTTACAAGATGTAAAAAAATGGTTGCAAATTGCATAATTTCCATATGCTTCTTATGGGCTTCTCATCAACAACACCATGGGTCATTTACTCCAATGCAAATTCAAGTCAATGACATGTAAGAACAACTTTAAGCTCTTGGTCTAACTATATCATTTATGAACATAAAATTTGTCACTTTTGACTACATTGATGTTTTAACAACCTTGTACATCTCCCATTTAATTGTTTTGATAAATATCCCATTTTATTGGGATGAATATTTTTTTGTGCTGCACATGACTTTAAATTAAACATTTAGTGTATTGCAAAATCCCCTCTAAACCCACCTTCATATCTATTGGGTCCATAAAATGGGAATGATTTCAAAGTTAGTTTGATACATCAACTAGACACATTTTATAACTCTTGATTTTTCAAAAGTTAGGTTAGCACATATGATAATTTGAAAAAACTTTGAAAACATAACAATTGGTTGCATAATTGTTTCATTATTAAAGGATTTCATTTTATAAATGTTAAAAACAACATTAATGCCATGACCTTAATGTGGATGTATAAAAAGTACTCATGATAAATTCAATAAAATGTTATTCTTAGGATGAAATGAAGCTAAATGTTTCCAAGTGGAATCAAGCCAAGCAAGGTGTCGCAACCCCACTTTGGGGCTAAGTGTGAGAATGTAACTCACACTCCCAGAAGTGGGAAAATGGAGTCCTTCGGGACTCCCGAAAACTCAGAAGACGATTTGAGGGGTCAAATCTCCTCGCCTTGGTGCGTTCTTTATATCAATGGAAAGGTCTTGAAGAGTAGATACCCAAAATGGCCTCGCATGGGCCATTTGAACATCTGCAGTCCAAGTTATGGGCAAAAGAAGGGCCGGGAGTCAAATTTCCAGTTTGACTCCCGACCACTAAAAGTCGGGAATCGACCTTTTCCCGACATCGCCTCAAGGAGTGCAACATGGCGTTGAAAAGCTCTCGACGAGAGCTACAACTTTGGTTTAGACCTCGTCCTAATCCAAGTTTGGGGCGAGGAGCTATGAGCGTCCAAAGTCCCAAGACTCTAACTCGAGACAGTTTCGGGACTCCAACTTGGGAGTCTCGGGAAAAACAGCCATTTGGATGTAGCCTCGCCGGAGAGCTACAGAGAATACTATATGAGGGAAGGTGGTGGCTTCCCCCGAGTTCGGGCCGTGGTAAATCTTGTGTGTAAAAATGCTCGTGGCTTGTCCCAACACTCAAGGGTGTTTCCGAATGCTAACTAACCCTCTTGTGGTTGGTTTTGGATGCAGATTCAAGCTTGATAATCTAGTCCTTCTTACTAATTTAATCCCGGGACTTCTAGCATGCCCCTCTACCCCCTTTTAGTGCTGGAAGTCGAGAACGCCCCTCAAGCCCCAACTTTCTACAACTCTACATAGTTGGACCCTCAAGTGGGTTCAACAAGGGACTTGGGAGTGCGTCACAAGGAACCAAGACTTGGAATGAATGTAAGAAAGTGCAAACACATTCTTACATGAAGTGCAAGTGTGTGAAAGTTAATGGGAAGCACCCCTACAACTGCTAAGTTGGATCCTCATTTTGGGAGTTGAAAATCTTGGGGTGTTTCAAGTATTTGGATAAAGGTTTTGAAGCTTTTTTTTAACCATTGGAAAGTTCTTGAAAACTATTGCAATAAAATGGGATTATATTGACATAAATTATGGCCATTTGAAAGTTAGGAGTCAAATTTGCTAATATGATTCCTATACACTTAAATGATGTTTTGCATAATCAAATCATATCCAATTGAAGAGTTTGATGTGGTGTTTGAAAACTTGTTTTAAGGCTACAAAATAAACTTTAAAGTGTTCAGTTTGATTATCATTTAAAGGAGTTATGGGTGAAAGCATGTTACCCCCTCAAAACATTGTTGTCACAAGTAAATTTTTTTTGTATTTAATTATTTTGGTATGGAATTCATATTTTGAAAATTTTTATTTCAATTTAAGTATATTTGATTAACCTAAATGAATTAAATTAGTTTTTATTAAAAATTTGACCAACATTGAAGATTTCAAAAATATAATATATATTTGTGATCAAATAATACTCATCACATGGTATTAAAAAATTTAAACAACGATTGTATGTAGAATTATTTGATGAAACTTTATGTGGTCAAGATATCAATATAAAATCTATCAAATAAATCTAAGGCCATTTGTAAATTTAAAATTTTTATGATTTTTTTCATTTTCTGAGCAATAAAAACATATTAATTAAAAAAGTGAAAACTCCATTACCATATGTAAGAGGGAAATATTCTTCGTTTGGGCATGGTTTTTAGTTTTCATTTCACTTTTATTTAATAATGTTTCATGAACCAAAAACATGATGCCCTACAATTGTCAAAAAATGTATGTTACATACTCTATATACATTTAACTTATATAGTTTTTTATATTTAACATTGGATCAAAATTAATTTTGAAATAAAATGAACTTTGAGTTCCAAATACATATCATGCACAAAGTTATTTGCTTGAATTTAAAATTGTCAAAAGGTCACCAACAATATTAAAATTTATGCATACTATGATATTAATTATACATCATTTTTGTTTGCCAAAGTGATTCACTCCTAATGTGTTTTCACCTTTATAATCTTCCAAAAAATCAAATGTTAGAATTTTAAACTTGGGGGTCTTAGGAAAAAAAATAATGATCACTACATGTAATCCCCATGGGGAGTTATAAAATATACTATAAAAAGGAGAATGGTGACTCTTTTTTAGTTCAAGTCGTAATGAGTCTTGTGAATTCATGGCTTGTCCATTCACCATTTTAGCTTTAAACGCATAACCACTTTTTTTGTTTTGTGTAATTAAATATTTTTTAGAGCTTCATTAGAACAGGTTATCTTATTCACATCTTGGACTTCTTACACAACCACCTTATAAGGTATGTGAAACTAAAGAAACATGCTGAAAGTTTTCAAGTCTTTTACAATGCACTATATAATAAAATTTACACCAAATTTTGGTGTCAAACCTTTTAGAACGCTTGAATTAAAACCAAATTTAGCCTTTTGAACAACCTCATTGTAAACTTTGAAACACGCTTTTAGATTTTTTTGATGGTGTCATTAGAACCAAGAAAATACTATCAATTAAAATAAATTCTTGAAAGTCATTGCTATCCTATTTTGTTTGTGTTCTTTTAACATCACAAACCTATAAAAAGATGACAACTACTAATGAGACCTTAGTGATAAAATTTGAACATTATGAATTTTGTGAAAACCATGGGAACACCAATGAATAAAAGTTTGTGAAAGAATGAACAAATGAACATCATGTTTAGGCAAACCAAAGTTAGTCAATTAAATGAAGTGAGTTCATGTCATGGATGGAATTAATATAACAAAACCCATAAAATAATTTGAAGGTGTAACCGATATGTAATGGTCAAACACTAGTGTTTATGATTCCAATGTCACATTTATCAAACCAAAGTCAAGCCAAACCAAATATGTTTAACATCTAGATGGAAAATATGTATTTTGTATTTTGATGTTTTAAAAAAAAATCATTTATGAAAGGACGAAAATTCAACACATCTTTATTTTGTTGTTAATTTTAGATTGGTAAGATCTTTTAATGAATGCAACAAGGTTACCAGCTATGTATATTGCATGTTCCAATTGATCTTAAGATTTGCTAAACAAATTTTGGATTGGAAATTTATCATTTATCAGAATAACTAGCTTGGAAGGTATTTGTAACTTGGCATTGAGCATGGTATGCCAAGCAAAACTAATAAAATAAAGTTTAGAATGCTCCAAGATGTGAACTTGTTGTTTGATGTGAATGAGATCCACAAGAAATAGGTTTTTTTTAGGGGACAATATATTTATAGGGTTTAGACTATCCATTAAACTTTAATCAAAATTTCCCTACAACCATGAGAGAGTTAAATGGAACAAAAATACCTGTACTATCCATGGTTGTGATTTGAGTTTTAAAAACATAAGAGGAATACTTGCAAATATAAGAGACCCTCCAAATACATTTTGAACTTTTTTTCAAGTGTTTTATGAAAAAGAAAGGACAAAAACAAGAGCTAGAAGTGGTAAGAAAATAATCAAGAACATATCTATCTATGAAGCAAGGTACGTAGTTTGTTTTGTTTTGTCGAGCTGAGATCTCCCAAACCATGGCACTTCATGCCACGCTCTTGGTATCTTCAAAAAGCACTTGATGAGTCGGGGTGCACCAACTTGGTTTGTGACTGTTTGGAGCTACGGTGTGAAAGTTATTGATTATTGAACCATTTTCTTAATGAAATCTGAATAAAATCGAAACTGAAAACTGTATTGAAATTTGAGGGCATGTTGTTGGAAAGCCCTTAGTGAGTCAGATTTAAAAGAGTTTATTTCATCATTTTCAAAGCTAATGTGTGGAAGGTATTGATTTTGAAGTGGATTTTATTGCTGGAAATTCAAAAAAATTGCAGAAATTGGGTTTGGAAGGAAAAATCAGTTGAGCCCTCGATGTGTTCACACGTGGGCTCATGGCAGATGCTACACTAATAAAGATTGAAAGGCCAGAGTGAACCAGCACCCACGTTGGTACCTTTACCTTTTTGAGTGAGGCCGCTTAGGGGTCACATTAAGCCTCAAAAATGTTAGATTTGAACTCAGAGCCCTGATTTAGCCTAAGCATGGGATATTTGTAATATTTAGAAATAGTTAAAATGAAAATTTTTCGCCTTCTTTTTGGTTTAGAAAGTTTTGCCATCTTTTACCCTTCTTTTTGGTACTTAATTACTGTTGTTGAGGCTGTTCAGAGATCAGCCTTCTTTAAAGAGTTGCAAGAGCATTGTGAACTTATTGATAAATTTTTCAGAAAGTATGCTGCTCAGGCATGGACTATAATGTTTTGAACCCAACAGCTAACTAAATAAGTTCAATTTTGTCAGGATGTAGATTAGCTCTGCATTCCTAAAGCACTGGGCCAAATTTCCTAGTGCATCTAGAGGCTCTATTGCAGAGTGTAAAAACTGCTTGGACTTTTTAAAAAAATTTAAAACATATTGCAAGAGTGGGCATTATGTTTTTTTTAACAAAAATATTGCAAGAGTGGGCATTATGGTTTTTTTAATAAAAAAACCCAGCATTTATTGTTCACTTTTTCTTGTGATAGCTGGTGGGTACTTGTCAAATATCACAGAAAAAAAGAGTTAAAAAATATTTTTTTTGCCTATGCACTTTATGCCGGGTAACTCCCTCATACAAGCAGGGAATTCTCAAAATAACTGCCCTTCACTCCAGCCTCAGGGGCAGTTATTATTTCAGGAACTCCCTGGCCCTCGGGCATTAGCCTACACCAAACATCAGCTCTTGTCAGTTGGGAGGAACATTTTCACAGAAGGCTAGAACTTCTTTTGGCAATGGGAAAAAGGACAAGTCTCCTTCCCAACCTTGACAACCAAAATCATGCTCTCTACCTGTGAGACAGATGACATAAGGAAAAACAAAGAAGAGAGAGCACTATATTTTTGTTGCTAGCCTAGTTGCTGCTGCTGCTACCTCTGACACAGTGGAGCAGACCAAATCATGCTACCTGTGAGACAGAGGACATAAGCATAATGAAACCCCCTCAGGTAGATCTCCAAGCAATCACTTTGCACATTACTCAAAAACAATTGCCTGCTGCCTCTTAGGTATAGAGCTGTTCCCATGTTCCAACTGTTTGTACTAACCAGTGTTGAGCGGGTATTTGATTTTGTTACGGTCTAGTTGGGTCTTTTCCCCTTTGCTTTAATTCTTCTACTAGCTTTCCCAATGGAAAGTTTTACACCATATTTTAATTTCCATGGGTTAGTCTACAAAATCCAATTTAAAGATACACCCTAGAGGTAAGATGATAAATCACAACCCCTTCCCCCCCCCCCCCCCCCCCCCCC
>Ga0116227_10009034_pt1 | contig 18333 bp, 9 predicted proteins | sample S1TSphgellanicum_FD_89693 | JGI IMG/M metagenome (GOLD analysis project Ga0116227, IMG submission 89693) | Host-associated microbial communities from peat moss isolated from Minnesota, USA - S1T2_Fb - Sphagnum magellanicum MG | ecosystem: Host-associated > Plants > Peat moss > Unclassified... | reverse complement strand
TTTTTTTTTTTTTTTTTTCATTTAAGTTTTTATTTTTTTTTTTTTTTTTTTTTTTTTTTTTTTCTTGCCAATTTTATTTCCCAATTTTGCAAAAAGAAAAAAAAAAACCCAAAGAAAACACCAAAAAAACACAGATCTAAGTACTACAATGTACTGCTACTATTACTACTACTATGTGACGCTCTTGAATCATCCCTTCCTTACAATGTGACAGCCCAAAATCCTTTTCCATCTCTAGTTCTCAAGTGTAGCAGTCAAAACAATCAGTGACTGCCTGTCTGAAAGTAGTACAGTCAGTACATTCCACAGTCCGTATTTTGTCCAATTTCACTAAAAACCATTGCAAGTAGCACATGCTTAACTATTCAATCTCTCCCTGGCTGCCTCATTCAGAAGCAGATCCAGCAACAAGCTTGCTGGTTCTACTACAGCTTCTCAACTCCAGCTCCATGTAAAATGTAACTCTCCCTCTTCTTTTGTAATTCTTTCTTTCTTTCTTTCTTTCTTTCTCTTTCTTGGGTGTTTTTTTTTAATTGAAAAAGAAAGTGCTTCTTATTTTATCTGGAATTCAAAAACAGTGGCTGCTGCTGCTGGGACTGTGGAGTTTTGGTGGACTATTTAGACTCACTCATGGTTGCTTCTCTTCCCTGTGTTTGTGTTGTTGTCATCTGTTTGTTTTTTTTTTGTTGATTGCAGCAGTGACAAAACGTGAGAGATTGAAGAGCAAGTGAGGAGCTTTGTATTTGTCAAGTTTCATTTCTGATGCACGACCAATCAATCACCCATGTGATTTGTTCTCTCATAGACACTCGACACGTTGTCTTTTTTTTCTAATCAGATCCAACGTCACATTATAGAGACAAAGGTGAGGTGCTAAACAATGGACAAGTGAGCTCTATTCCTGGCATTGAGCTTCATGTTCATTTTTGTGATTTGGTGAATTGATTCCTTTAAAATCCATCATGCACTTTAAAATCTGTTTGTATAATCATTTGATTCTTCACATGAGGTCAGTTTTTCTTGTTTTCAAGTGTGTTGTAATGCTTCTGTTTTTTGTTTGTTTAAGTTGGTACACTACAAAAAACTTCAAGAGAGAGATGATAGAGAGGAGAAAAGACAAGAGAGCTAAGAGTGTTGGGGAAAGGCCTTCTAGAGATGTCACTCTGTTGAGAGATGAACCACCATTCTGGAATTTTGGGAAGGAAGAGGGCTGGTTGGTTTAAACTTTATCTAGAATTTGATTGAATGCTTTTGTGATTATGATAATTTGCTATGATTTATTTCTTAGATTTGTAAGTTATTGCAACTACATTTTGAGATTTTTGAGGGGTTTGCAAACCTCTTTTCATTTGGAAGATCTAAAAGAAAACTACAATACAGAAGTGAGTGTTCTTCCTTGTAAAGAGGAAGTAGTTCATGATAAGGTCATGATAGCTCGGCAAGTAGAAAAATATAGAAAGATATTGTCAATGAGATGATCATGTTGTTGCGGATCTATGTTGAGGCATGAGTATGAAACTCATGCTTTTGAACATCTACCTTGAGGAAGAAAAGAAACTTAGAACATTTAGATCAATTCATTGTGGCAACAAATTGGAGAGCTCCTACAAAGCAAAGCAATAGATTTTCTCTAATAATGGGTTTCAATCCAATGATGGAAATAGCAACCTCTTGAAAGTTGCACACCACACAAGAAGAAAGAGAGATATATCAAAGTTGATAGAATAGAAAGAAAAATATAGAAGTTCATGAATGTTTTTTAATGCAAAGAAAATGATCCCTTCTAAAAAAGCTTGGATGCAACAGGTCCAAGGTTGATTGTTGATGGTGTTTTAAAAGGGGAGGTGGAGAGAAGAACCCAAGAAACATACAAAGAGATGAAAGGCTCGATGGGGAACATAGAGGAGCCTCTATTGCCAAAAAAAAAATACCCAAATTGTGGAGCATGCAAATGGGCACCAATGCTACAACCAGATGCAGGAATTCCATATAAAGAGTTCTTCTATTTGTTTCTACTAGTTCTTGTCAATTGTAAGCATCTCCTTCTCCCTCTTTCTTGTTCGTGTTTTTAGGGTTGTTATCTCATTTGTGAGAAATTTCATCATCCTTGTATGCAATTTGTGTTGTGCAAATTCTATGAATTTAAAATATTTTTCAAAACTTGAAAGATGCACATTACAAGAAGTTTGATGAATCAAGGTTCAATGAGTGAAATCTTGAATGGTAATTTCTTTAGTGATTTGACAAATGTTTTTGGTGGTGTTTTTGGTGATGGGGTTCTCAGCAATCCCAATCTCGTCACTCTACCCATTTCTTTACTTCATGGTATTTTACATATCTTTTGTTCTTGAAGCTTTCAAAATGAGTTTAGTTACAAGTTTTGAAACTTTGTAACAATTTGGACCTATGGAAGGTTTGGGTGTGTTACTTGTTGCATCCATAAAAGAAAAACAATCAAGTGTGTATTGAAATGGTGCATTACAAACTAATATATACTATCAAATGTGTTATGAAATTACTAGAGTTTGGTGTGCATGTTCAACACATATATGATTACAACTTATTTTTAAGGAAAATCAATTTAGTTGTACTTATGCTTGATCACTTTTGTAGGTACAAGATTTTCATATTGCAGAATCAGATAAGGACATTGGCTACTATGCAGGAGCCATTGGTAAAGTATTCTTAAGCCTTTGAAATTGAATTGATCTTTCAAGGGATCATGTCATTTCAAAATTCATTAACAAAGCTTATATGACCTCAACTTGAACTCAATTTTTGTTGAGCTCAAATATTTTTAATCAACATTTTGACAAAAATATGACACGATTTTGTGGATTTAGGAGCGGCTTTTATGATTGGACGAGCCTTGACAGCAACCCTTTGGGGATATGCAGCAGACAAGTATGGGCGCAAGCCTGTAATTGTTACAGGCCTCCTCTCTGTGTGAGTGAACAAGAAAACTCCCATTTATGTGGTTTAATTTCAATAATTTAGTTGTATAAATTGTCAATTTGTCATAGGAATGCATTTGTAATCTAGTGAACCAATTGTTGATTTGTTGTTTACAATTACAATGGTTTTAACAAGTTAGATTAAATTTTTGTGTGTTGAAATTTTTGGGGTAGCATTGTGTTTCATACACTCTTTGGATTGAGCACAAACTTTTGGATGGCATTATTTACAAGATTTTTTCTTGGAAGTTTCAATGGCATGCTTGGACCTACAAAGGTAAAGCCTATGCTTAGTTGTTTAAGGATTTGTTTTCTTTCAATGTATTTAGGCTTCAATGGAAACTTGTATTGAAATCATATTTTCTAATCATTGAAAACAAACATATTGAAATGCGTAATATTTCCTTTGTATTATGATTTTTTTTGGTTTGTCATTCACATGGATGTGGTAATTACTATGCAGGCATATGCATCAGAAATTAGTAATCAAAAATATCAAGCTTTGGGTATCTCCATGGTAAGGTGTTCCTTACAATTTTCTAAACACATTTTCATTTCATTCCTTCAACTATATTTTGTATGTTTGATGCAAGCCCAACTATGTGAATTAAGAAACATAACTATGGATGTATGGGGTTATTGTGGATAGGTGAGTACCAGTTGGGGACTTGGGCTTGTCCTCGGTCCTGCTCTTGGTGGTTACCTTTCTCAGGTACCTATGGAAACCAAAGTTGCAAAAACAATTCACCAATCATTTCTTGAAGGTTGTAAAATAGTAAAACTAAATTTTTTTTTGTGGGCTATTTTGCAGCCTGCCATAAAATATCCAAATATTTTTGTGGAAGGATCCCTCTTTGCACGGTAAGATGTGGCAAGGTTTAAGGATTTTAGATGCATATTGGTTTATTGATTTATATTTTATTATTTTAATGGGACTATATTCTGATGTTGAAGCTCACGTGTGGAGGAGGATGATGGATGTTGTTTGGATGAATATGTGGATGGCAGGTTTCCTTACCTCTTGCCATCATTGTGCAACACTATACTTGCCATTGCACTTCTTTTCATCGTTTTCCAACTCCCAGTATGTGGAGTTCTAAACTTCCATGGATTTTTGCTTACATTATGTTATAACTAGAAATTACCCCTTTTGTTGAACTATTATTGGACACACTTTTGAGTTTAAAAAGTATAATAGTTCATGATGGTTTATTGACAAGTTAAAATTATTCTTTACACATTCACGTTATGAAGTTGTAGAAGGGGTTTTGCTTATTCCAATAATTCTTTTTGATAGTGAAGGGTTTCCTTTGCAGGAAACATTACACAATCATGACATTGCAGATGTGGAAGAAGAAGAATATGCAATTGAACAACCATCTGGAGTGTGGCCTTCATACAACAAGTCGATAGAAGGACCTATAATAGTTAATATAAATGAAAGCATTGCTAGCCCCACTTGTATCTCTCCTATGGGAAGCTTCAAAGACAACTTAAATGATTTACCAAGCACAATTACAGGATTATTGATATCAAATGAGAATGTTGACCAAGAAGAGGGTGAATGTCCTTGCAATAAGGAAGATGGAAATTGCAACCAACAAAATGGAGTAAATGAACCTATCAACAAAGACATTGAAGTCCAAGATTCTGACAATGCATCACAATGTAAGGGTTTCAATTTTAATTATAGTTGTTAAGTAAAAATACTACCCATTTAATATCATCATTATAGGCTTGCTAACATCCACCACTATTGCAATGATGACAGATCCAGAATTGATAAAGAAGTTGTCATCACCACCGGATAGTATGATTGGAGATAAGCAAGAGAAAACTTCATTATTAAGTAGGAAGGCCTTCATAGGGTCCATAGCTATTTACTGCATATGGTCACTCCATGACATGGCATACACCGAGGTTTTTTTACACACCTATAAGATCATGAATTCCACCATTGTTAAACTTTTGCTTTTGATTTTATTATGTTTTTGCTATGTAGACCTAAAATATCCTCTTGATGTTCATTAAACAATGTCACATTTGTTACAATCATAAGTCTTTTTTAAACTTCATATCTATAAATGTTGTGTAATGTTGTGATTTTTTTTCACATGCGCAACATTTAATGGATTTGAACTATGCAGATCTTTTCTTTATGGTGTGTTAGTCCGACATCAACTGGAGGTCTCAGCTTCACAACAACTGATGTTGGTGAAGTCCTTGCAATATCAGGTACAATTGTTGTTTGATTAAACTTGTGGTTCATGCAATAAGTTTTTGTATGCCAATGTTCCCTTATGTTATTACGGTTGCATGAATAGGTGTTAAGATTATGTGACTTTTCAACATGTTATTGTGATTTTCTATTTCGTTCCAACATCTTTCCAATTGATTTATAGGTTATATTTTTTTGTCAAATCTATTATAAATTTTCCTTTGATTTGAACTATTTGTTTGTTACTATTTTTTGTGATATGGGATTTCCTTCTATCTAATACTTTGGGTCTATTGGTGGGTGTGTGATGGTGTTGCTCCAAAGGCCTTGGCTTATTGATATTTCAAATTCTATTTTTCCCACCTATTGCAAATTGCTTGGGACCTATTATGGCAACACGTTTAGCATCAGTAAGACAAGGGTTACCATACTCAATTCATTTTTTTACATTTAGGGTTTAGATCATCATCCAAGGAGGCTTAATATAAATTATACATATGTCTTCAAACAAATCATCATTTGATTATGATTAATATCACATGTCAAAGTAAATATTGCTTGTTGATTAAACATGATTTGATTTTGAAATTTCAAATACTAGTTTGTAAGTCACAAGATTAACAATTTCAAGCTTTGTCAATGAGATAACATCTATAACTTGCACTTGTGGCATTTAGGTGCTTTCGGTGCCATTGGTTGTCACTTTTCCAATAATTGCAACGTTTCATGGAAGGACGCGTTGGGTGATCTTGAATCTAGCATCTATTGGAAAAAATATTTTATCTGTAAGTTGCAAAACTTGAAATTTTTTGGCACATTTTTTGGGGAGACATGAATGTTGTAAATATGTTCATCATGTCGTTGGTTCCTTAGCTAAATGGTTTTATTAACTGCCATGGATTTGATTCAAGCAATGGGTCAAAAGTTAATGTGCAAAGTCAAAAAACTTTGTGGAATATTTGAAATAATTCTTTTCTAATGCTTATTCATATTGTGCATTGCAGAGTATGATCCTTAGTGGGTCATTTATTTTATTAAACAATTCTGTGGTAAGATTTTCACCATATCCCAATCAATTGAACCTATCTACTATCTTTTTAACATTTGCACCTTTTAAAAAATTTCAAATATGATGGTTACACAAAAATGAAAGGTTAAATGTTGTTAAAAGTGATTGAAATATCAATTGCAACATATTTGTTGAACTAATTTGTCATTATTTTGACTACAGCCACAAGAACAAAGGGGAATAGCAAATGGTGTGTCAATGGGTGTAGTGTCAGTCTTCAAAGCCATGGGTCCAGCGGGTGGTGGCTCCCTGTAAGCTTCTACAAAACGTTGTTTATTTTTTCAACTTGTGTTTCTTTATTCAAGTTGCATGTACAACATTAGTCCTTGAATCTTTTTTTCACTTGCAATGATGTTCCAAATGGTTGCCAATTTGATTTTAACAAGCTACATTGCAACTTAAAAACAAAAAGTTAATTTTTGATTTTCATATTGATTAACATAATGGAGTTTTGGTTTTAAAATGTGTAGTTTTGCATGGGGTCAAAAACGCCAAGATGCTTATATTTTGCCAGGTAAAATTGTTTCAGTTTGTTGCAAGCTTACACAAGGTTGTTTTGCAATATCTTTTTGAAACTAGGAAATTTGGGAATCTTTTTTCTTTTCCAATATGTGAATTCATCTATTGGATATTGAATGTTAAAGTGGTGGTGGGAGAATAACGTGTCGGGTTTTGTTATATTTTCAATTATTTGTATTTTTACATTCGTCATGTTTGGGATTCCTTTTTTTTTGCAGGTAACGAACTAGTGTTTACTGTTCTAGCACTAGTTGTAGTTTTAACTGTTATCTCCACCTTGGAACCTTTCTTACCAAGATCTGTAGATCATCCTTTCACTAATGATGATGAATAGATATTTTTAAATGTTGAATTTGTTAATAGATTTGTGTATTAGTTTTTTTTATCTACATATGGCAATTAACCTAAGAATGTGTAGTTTACACTATTGTCATTAATCTAGAAGCTTGAGACCTTTTTTTTTTAATGGGCCATTTAGAGTTGTTAAACATCCACATGACATTTGATAATAGAAAAAATGGATTAACAATTTTTTTCCCTTGTCATGATACTTGGAAAAGATGGTCTTGTTGGATGAGAATGTTTTTGTTCATTTTACACTTTGCACAAGGAGATATTGTGCACTACCATGTCAATGTTTATGACTATCACTATTCACAATCATCAATTAAAAACACATTAACTCAAATTATTTACCCAAAAAAAATGAAATAAAAATCTATGTTCAACTAAATTTTTTTGAAATGTTAGAGAAGTTGGAATGGAATGTCATTATTAGGTATATAATTACTTGAAATTTTCAGAAAAGAATTACCTTTATGTGAAAATTGTGGGAATTAAGCCAATTTTCTATGGTGCTTAACATCTATATTGAACTATCTAGTTTTTTCTCCTTCACCATGATTCAAATTGGGGGATTGTAAATGTGATGCCTTACATGAGGTAGACATGGACAAAGTTGAAGAAAAAGGTATATGAAGGGAGTCACTTAAGAAGGCTTTAGAAGGAAAGTTTGAAAAGAGTTTTCAAAGTCAAAAAAAAAAAAAAAAAGTGTTGAAAATACAAGTTTCTCAAATGGAGACATCTAAATCCATTGTCACAACAAAGGTGGAAAAAACAAGTAACCTTGAATCTAAATTGATTGCATTAAGAAAACTAAATCATGAGGAACAAATGGCCACACATGCACCACCATCAAGGGAGAGAAAAAGAAAAGAAATTGGTATCTCTATATTCTGTAATTTATTGGAACATTACTTATCTATCTCTAGTTTTACAAAAGGAAGCATTAGAAAATGTTGTAAAAGGTTCAATTTGTTAAAGGTTCAAAATCCAAGGAACTTGACCAAAAACTACATATATTTATTGTTAAAATTTCATAAATTATTTTTTCAATTGAATGCCAAACCTAAAAAGGTATTACAATATAGATATGATTTTTTGAAAATGTGTAGATTTTGTTACTTTTGTGTTTCATTTTGAAAAAATATCATAATGTTGAATCACTAGAATATGTAGTGTCATACGAGAATATGTATTTCTACTTTTGCTTTTAGTTTCTTGTATCATAAGTTACAACTTTTTATATATATTTACACTACCCCCCATTTACATGTGGTAAAAGGTTTTGAAACCTTGAGATTTCACTACTACAAAATGTGGGTGTAGTTCATTAATCCCCATTCACTAAACTAGTGAATTCACTCAAAATCCAGTGAAATCATTTAATGCACATGGACACCTTTTGTTGTAATGTTTTGATAAATATTTGGAATTTTTAAATAATTAAAATTCCATAAATTTCAAATTATGAGTGTTTTTTGAGTGTGGGTAATAGGTTATTATCATCTAATTGTTTTACCATCAAATTTTTTTTATTAAAAAAGTCATTTACTTTAATCCTTTATAAATTGTTTGTTTCTGATGGAACTATAATTCAAATTCAAGAGTTTACTAAAACCAAAACCCAAAATTAAATTTCATAAATTTTTAATTTGAATTCTTCAATAGTCATATTAGTCATTTAGTACAACTTGGAATGATTAACATAACTTTAAAATATCAAAATAAAAGATATGTAAAAACATTTATAGATCTTTCACCACTTTCAACATGATTTTTGGTTCCTTTGAACATATTTGCACCTAATGCCACTTAGGTATTTGTATCCTTTACAATGATTATGCAAATTTGAATAGTTAATTTCTCCCCCTTTTCTACAATTTAGATTGGGCCAATTCTTGGAATTTTGTGTAGTGAATGAAAAATGAACTAAACGTACCACAAATATTAGAGTTGCATATATAACAATCAAAATCACATTTGTGGGTCAATTATGTATCTTTCGTCTTGTGTGTTTTTTTAACATCCCAATCAACACATGCATGTTCTTTGCTTACGTTTAGAGAGGAAATACAATATAGTAAACATTTTTGTGGAATTCTTTTTGAATTCAATGGTTGACCAATTTAATGCTTGTTCGATGACAAGTATTAGGATTGTGATATGGTTGACCAATTTAATGTTTGTTTGATGACAAGTATTAGGACTGTGATATTCTTTCATTTTTTGGCACATTTGTGAAAATAACAACCATAGTTTGGTTTGAAAACCATGTAAAATTTAAGAACTTTAAGTGATCATTGTTGATAGTTGTGTCATTTGGATGATGGTTAACTTTAACATGGTGAAATGTTAATCCATTTTGAAAATCCTAAGATGCCTTTGATGTGATTGATCTCAATCTTTTGGAATGTCACACTAAAAAATCCACAATTGAAACTTAGGTAGATATAGGTATAGACCCAACATACAAATTTATTTATCCAATGGATGATGACATAAATGTAATGCTAACTAGATATATGGTAAGTGGTGGGGGAATCTAGGGTACAAATTAGGTAAATAGGATTTTAATCCATAATTTTTTCATATATATGTTAATTAGATGAATTAGTAGAACGAAATGAATGTAGTTCATGGTATGAATATAAAAACCCAATCCCAACCAACCATTATTTCAAGAAATGCATAGATCTTGCTATGATGCAATGCCCATAATATGAAACCACTTATTCAAAATCAAATAATCACAAAATTCCATGTTTTTGTGTTATCCACATTGAGTTATTTCAAAACCTATTTGGGATTCCAATGGTTTATGTTTTCCCCATCTATGTGCATTTTTCACATCGGTTCATTGGTTTATGTTGAATCATTGTTAAAAGGCATGTCTACATGAATTACCTTATTGAAAGTTCAAAGCTAAATTCATTATAGACATCTTCCATTGAGGTTTTGATTACCATATTGCTTTTTGGGTTGGTCATTATTTTGTAATTTTTTGGTTCAAATTTATTTTTTCCATTCTTAGCATTGTCATTCATATTTCTATTATTGTGCACTACCACATCTAGGCACCTACATCCAACTATCACACACACACACACACACACACACACACACACACAAAATTGCCCTTTTATTTTCGGATAAGGTCCTTTTGAACTAAATATTAAAACTTATGTAAGTTTGGAATATGTATTATGGGATGACCAAGAATAGACACCATTGTTCCAAGTGGTGAGTTCAATAAGTCGTGCAAATGTGAACCTCGTCATTAATTGCCTAATTGTAATTCCTCTAATCCTTGCCCAAATATAATCACATTCAAAGTCCCTTTTACAAATTCCTTATTACAAATATCTAACTACATGGAACTTCATCTAGATACTTATGCACCAAGGGCATTTAACCAATTTCCTTCAAAGACTACTCGAAAGGTGTTGTTAGGCACCCTATGTGCCAACTTGTGGAGTATTAGTCACATACCAACATGGTGGTGGCACCGCTTGCATGCCCACAGAACATACATTGTAAACCTACAAGCACCACTACAAGTTTTGGGTTCATTCACCAATCAATGTTTGGAAGATGAAATGGCACAAAATTATGGACATGATATTTCCCATCCATGCCATCTCAACCCTTTCGAATCAAGACTCTTAAGGATAAGACTTCTTTAATTTTCACAATGACACATGGACTATTGTAACATCCACCATTGTAGGTGTTACATTTGTTGTACAAGGTTTACATAGTCTCCTAAGGTATATCTCTAGATCTATGGCTAACAACCTCTTCCACATATAATGGCATACCATAATGTGTTTTGGTGTTGAGCAATAGAAAGGTTTTCAAAAACCATCACCATGATTTTCTTGAAAAATGGTGCCTTATAATTGTGCACGCACTCATTTACATAGCTAGATTATCCAAATCCAAAACTATCATTGCTTCTCTATAAATGGATGTAGGAAGGTTTAACTTTTTACCAAATAAAAGAAAGTATAATGAAAAAGAAACAAGCAAATTTTTCTTACTAAACATGTAGCCCCTAGCCAACCATGGGAAATACTTGAAGCCCCAATCCTTCAAATGTCCTTTCTACACACCATAAATTTCTATAAACCTTTTTTGACTATTTACATAACCTTTTTTTCCAAAGCATCTACTTTTAGATGATCATGCAATGTGGTGCAACATGGTCTATCGAGGCTTGTTTAGAAAACACTTGAAAATTTCCTATAAATTTCTTATTTTGATTTATGAACACTTCAATTGGTGCCCCAAACTAATTCAATAGTCAATCTAAGAAGGCAAAGCAAATCCTTCATTGGATTTGTTTGACCAAATACCAATTCAATCCATTTGGAGAAATGTTCCACCATCACTACCACATATCAATTGTGTTTGGTAAGTACTACATTCTACAATCTTCTATACTAAAACTTCATGTCCCTAAATCTCTACTCTAATTTATATATTTTGAATTTTACAAAAGAAAAAACATAATTACATACATTCTTGATTGCCATATCTATTCTATGGGTTTTGCACATAATTTTATTTTAGAAAACACAAGTTGCATCAATGTTCTTTTTCATTCAAAAAAAGAGAGAATGATATGCATCCAAACAAGTGTTCTTTCATCTTTTTTTTTTGTCTAATCCTCTTATCTTATTTACATACAACACTCTTCCAAAGTTCCTCCTTTTCTCCAAATCCTCATGGAAAGATATTCAAATGTTTTAGCCAAAAACCAATTCAAGTCTTGATGTTGTTTGATGGCATGCTTTGGCTTTCTTATGCATTGAATGGCAATGGAAGCTCTTATGACTACTTTAGTAAAAAAACCGGACTTGGGGATTTTGAGGTTAATGAGGACCCCAATGGACCTAAGGTTGTCCGGATGAGGATCCTATATTATTATATTATCTACAAAATGGGGATATGCCAGCTAGAGTGATGGCCAAGGAAAAGGACTAAATCTTACAAAAGCCAAAAGGTTGAAATGGGAAGGTGGTTTACTCCAAGTACAACATGATGAATATTCTTCATCCAATTTAATGGGTAGGATTAGTGCAACATGCCCATGAGGAGCTAAGGCATTTTGGTGTACAATGTGCCCATAGTTTATTATAAGGCCAATAATGGTGGTGGGGAATGCACACAAAGTTCCAACAAATTGTGACAAGGTGCATGGTGTGTGACAATGTTCGGGCTTTTTTCAATGCCCACACTCTACAATTGCATTGTTTTCTTATCATGAACTTGGGCTACCAATGGAGTCTAGTCGGTTTCCATGCCACCTAATTCCAGTACCATCCTATTGGCTTGTGTATGGGCTCTAACTTGACCCATCTACATTTCAAGTAATAATCCCAACGTGATGCACCACCTAGAAATCATACTCCTATAACATGAATGCCCATCGTGCAAAGCTTGCTCATTAGTTTATTAAATTCCATTAATAATTTCAATGGTTGATGATTTATGACAAGGGTGAAGTAGTTCCCATACAAATAACACATTAATAAACTATTGCCCATACTATAACAAGGCATTCTTTTTTATAAAAGGTGTACTTGGATTCAACATTGTTGTTGGAACGGCTAGCATATGTGCCACTACAAACTCTTTTCCTTCATCATCCATGAACATTGTTCCAAGACCCAATATGCTCCAATTTGTATGTAATTGGAATGGATTTCCCTTAATGGGTTGCCTCAATATTGATGTTAAAGTTAAATGAACATTAAGCTCTTGAAAAACATTTTCTTGTTCATCCTTTCATTGCCATGCTTGATGCACCTTTATCAATTTGGCGAAAGGCTTGGCAATGACATTAAATCTAATGACAAACATGCAATAACAATTTGCCAATCCCATTAAAATTCAACCTTGGTTCACATGTGGGGAACATGGGATGCACGTGACAACCTCCACGTTTGTTAAACCCCTAACATTCTAGGGTAGATCATATTATGGCCAAGATATTCAATCTAGACATAAAAAACTTGTACTTCCCTAGATGTAACTTCAATCCAATATGGGTTTTTAAACTTCTTGAACACCCATTGTAAGTGTTTTTCATGTTCTTGCATTGTAGCATTAAACATGATGATATCATTTATATGTAATATCGAGCAAAATCCAATCATGTTAAAAAAATTTCCATGATTTTTTGGAATTCTACGAAGGCATTATTCAACTCAAATGGTAGGAATTATCATTGATAGAGCTAATCTTTCCATGCTCATCAATTTTTCAAAATGTATTTTTTTGTTTGTCCACTTCCTAAATAGGTAGTTGGTTGTATATAAACTCATGTTGACCAATTTCAAATTTTTGGCTAGGTTTGGGTTTAGATTCAAGTTAAAAATTAGACCCAGAGAATCTATATGGACTCAAAACTAGCCAAAAACCAAACCTAGTGGCTCTACATGGACCTACGCTTTAGATTCGAACTAGGTAGGTTTTCATGGATGTAAACTCCATTAAAAATTGGACCTAATGGGGCTTGTGAGACACATCGACACAACCATGTGCGGTAGTCTCAATTTTTAAGAGTTGCATAAGGGTTATTTGAGTGGGGTAAGGTTATTAAGGGCTTTTAGCGACTTCATAGGGATGGTGAATGCGCTTGGTGCGTAGGGGGGTTGTTTTCTTTTTTGAAATGTGTTATTGGTGAATAAGGAATTTGATTAGTTCTTTTCTTCAACAAAGGTTAATAACCATAGTTTTAGAAACTTTGTTGCATAATTAGGGGTGAGAAATCTTTAGAGGGTTGGGGGTAGAAGTAGACACCAAAATTTGCGGTGTTCAACACAACATTAGTCTTGTTCTGATATTTAGGGAGTAACAAGGATGTTAGAAATTCTTGAAGCGGTTGAAGGGATGTTAATGAAAGGTCTAATAGAGATAGAACAATCTTCAAGCCGTTGAACATAAGGTTAATTCAAGGCAATTCAACGATTAAATAAATAGTATGATAGTGTGCCAATGGCAACAGAAGTCTGATGATAACTGAAACATTTATTTAAAATAGGGATAAATTCAACAAAGAATTACAAGTACATGTAAAATCCTGGGCTATGCCATAGTGATAGTTCACAATTATAGGAAATTTAGGATGCGTCGGATGGCGCAAATTAGGTAATCTGCCTTGCTATTAGGAGGTAGTCAATGAATCGGACCACGCAACCAATGATAGTGTCTAACGTCGAGAATTGAAGACCATGCGAAGATAGAAGTATCTTCAGTTTCGTAACAACCTTCACAAACGGTCTCGGGTTCGTCACTAGAAGCGGGGTCGACTTATAGTAAGATCACCAGGGTCCGAGAGTTCAGAGAAATACGATAGTACCAGGCTCGAAGGGGTTCAACTTCAAAATGAGCACGCACCTCTCAAGGTTCAGGTTCTTCATCACGAGGATGTTGTGTTAGGGTAAGATCTAGAGATGACTCCGGAGGCGGTTCTTCATTCGCTTGTGTGGTTTGCGGCCCGTAAAATGTGACCATGCGTGACGCCATAATTTAAAAAAGAGGAAAAAGGTCAGATCTTCAATCAAAATCAAATCAACAATGAAGGTGTGAAAAACTTGTTACATTGAGGTGCATAGTCGTAATTTATAGATCGAAGAAAAGGAAAGAAAGGCGTGAGTAACAGCTTAGAACCATGGTAAAGTAAAACCATAAGGTCAAAGGAAAAAATTGAAGGTTTAAGTAAAGTTTATTGGGGGGCAAGTGGAAGAGGTGAAAAGGTGTTTTTCCTTCACCTTCCATTGGCCACCAAGCTTTGAATCTACCTTCACCTCCCTTCTCCTTCTCTTTAAAAGGCAGACTCGGATCATTGGGGGCTCTCTCTTAACCTTGGAGATAATTTTCATTCAATCTTGAATACTTGTTCCCATAAGCTTCTTGAAAAGGAAACTAATGATTAGTCTTAGTAGAGGGGAGAAGGAAGGAAAGTAGAATGAAAATCTTGTAATAGTTTTGAAGGAATGGGGGTGGGTAGTGATAGTGTTGGAAGGTTGGAACTTTAGAGAAATCTCACAAACCCTTTCGGGTTTCATAGCATAACTTCTTGTTGGTTTAATTGCAGATCTTGAGATTTGGTAGCAAGTTGCACCTTGTTGTTAGCTTTCTAGTGAGTTATGGCAAGCCAAATTTGAATAACCTATGTGTTAGAAACAATATTTCAAGTGACTAGTGGTCTGCAGTTATGTTAGACATGGTGTTGAATCCTTAAACATTGGTTTAAATGAATGACAATTTGACATAAAGTCCTAGAACGTGTAGTGTGTGAGCTTGAAAAAATATATCTATCAGTTCTAATCGTAAATGATGCATAGGAGGCAGGCTATTTAATTTCAACTACAAACGCAATCTAACATCTAGAATTACACTTGCATTTTTCCTTCACCAGTAACATTTGTGCTTTCAAGCATAATCACCTTGTAGAATCGGGAGTAGAGGGACGGAAAGTCACCTCACAGGGCTTAAAGATTTTCTTACAAGGTTTGGTTTTAAAGATTAGATAAAGGAGGTCCTAGGTCTAATGTTTAAGGTTTATAGGTTTTAAAATCCTATGTTGAAGTTTAAGGTTTTAGGGTCATAAGTCATGACTTTAAGCTTTAATATATAAAGGCATTTCCAATGGTAGCATTAAAATGGCCCTTACACAAATATATTGAAATGTTCTTTAGGTTGTTCCGTATGTTAAATAGAGGCCCAAATAAGGCCCATGTGGGTGGAGACCATTGTTGGCTATAATTTTTCCCTATGCTGGTCCCTATTGTTGTTTTTTGGGAACATGTTTGGGAACACTTTCGAAACACTAAAATAAATAAAAGAAAAAACCACTTAGAGATCAATTTTTGAACCATCCCTAAGAATAAGTTGAAAATATTTGGTGAAAATGTTTCTTAAAATTGAAATTGAAGGGTTTTCCATTTAATAAAAAACTTTAAACCTAGACCTAATGGTTCTTGTAAAAACCAAGAATCGGCCAACACTAATTTAGGCCTCAAGTCTTAGTTGTTAAACACCTTGGGATGCCCAATGGCATCAAAGATTTCCTCCAATGTTCACATGACATATCTATTAGATTTGGTTTGCCAATTCATACGTTGGTAATCCCCATGCATTCACATGTTTTTATGTAATTTCCAAACAAATCCTTTTTGGTAGGCATCATATACAATATCTAATGCGACTTTGTTGCAAATAATTTTACCAATCCAACCTCCAACAACTCTTGGGTCTTTGATTGAATCAAAGAATGTTCCTTGTCAATGTATCTATAAAGCCTTTGGAATATAAATGTATCATTGACCAATTTAATTTGAATTTCATGACCCTTAATGACCCCAAATCCTTCAAACTAAAAGAAAAACCATCCTTGCCCAAAGGAATTGGTGAATCATGTTTTTATCATTCCAACAACTATAGGTCTAATATTGAGTTCCCAATTTTTTGTTGTGGCCATAACCTTAGGTGCACTAGTTGGCTTGTTAATAGTAGGTGCATTACATATTTGATGTTTAACAAAACCTCTAATTGTTTGGATGGCTTGTAAGTTGGCATACATTCATCTAATTTTGCAATGGTCAATTCAAAAGTTTCCTTTGTCCCAAAAAATCTTCCACCCTTTCAACAGCCTTGGCCACTTCCTTTTTAATGATCTATCGTAAACAATCTTCATCCCACATTTGCCATGGATGTTTACATTTTGTGGTTTTGTGTGTTCACCCCCAATATTACCCTGAACCATCTTGGCAAGCAAAGAGATGCCTTTAACACAAGATGAATAAAGGCCATGGAAAATTGAAAGAAATGTTGTTATACCCACCCCAAGCTAATAATCTAGGTTAAACAATTGAAGTTCACTGTTTGACCCAAGATTTGCTAACAAGATGCCTCACTTAAATGTGGCATAATAATAATGCCAATAGAGAATTTCATAGCCCATTCATACTCATTGGCATCGGGTTCAACTGATTGTTGTTGACATGGGTATTTCAAACAAGTCTTGGCTTAGGCATTGTCTAAAAAAAACATGGAACATTATAAAGTTAAATAAAGTTGGGAGTGCTATTCATGGCCATTTCACTTTATTGAATAATGTTCATGGTGGTTTGTTAACACACCTAACTAATTGTGATAACCTCCTTTCATCCAAAATGTTGTCAATAGTTAATAATGATGGTCTTTGCACCCCATCATATGTTCATTTGTGTATTTGTGGTGGTAAAAAAATGTGGTTGATGATCTTTCAAACCTATTATTGCCACATTGAGTGAGATGGCCTGAAAGAGTTTTGGTTGAAAACTCCCAAAACAAACAAGACCAATTTGTCTTGTTTGTTTTGGGAGTTATCAACCAAAACTCACAATCCTAAAAAATGTAGCCATACAAACTTAGCATCAAGTTGTTCTATCAAGCAAAGGCTTCCTCCCCATAAAATGTATCAAAAGGTGTACATTCATGTGATCTTTTAATGGTCATATTGGCATGTAAGATGCAATTTTCTAAAAAAACTCCATGTGAAACCCATGGGGTATAAAACTACTCCACCAATCAACACATCATATGACATGACATTTGTCACACTGACTTAGATTCACATGATGGAAACATTAGTGGGATGATTTGGTTATGATCGCACATAGAATGTTTGGCATGTCATCCCATGAACCTTCTTTGATCCACCTAAAAAAATTATATTTGGAATGGACAAGGTTCCAAATCCACCTTTGTGACGCCCAAATTGATGATGACCACTCACCTTAACCTTTGTGGTTGAACTTTAGAGTCTAACAAGACTTGCGTTGGTAAATATAGGTTAATTGATGAATTAGTCAAACAAAACCTTGTGTTCATTATCTAATAACACTCCTCCCATTATTATCATTGCATGATCGATTATTGGTCTAAAAGGCAACTCTTGTAGCCTTGTGGTTATTACTTGCAATGGTGCAACAAAGGTTATTTTCAAAATCATATGTGTTCCAACATGGAAGAATCCATGATTTAGTCCACTCTAAATCATGTATTAGCAAACAACTTTGAAACACAAAACATGAACATAACTAAAAAATCCATGATGTAGTCCACTCTAAATCATGTATTAGCAAACAACTTTGAAACACAAAACATGAACATAACTAAAAAATCCATGATGTAGTCCACTCTAAATCATGTATTAGCAAACAACTTTGAAACACAAA
>Ga0116227_10009033_pt1 | contig 18334 bp, 12 predicted proteins | sample S1TSphgellanicum_FD_89693 | JGI IMG/M metagenome (GOLD analysis project Ga0116227, IMG submission 89693) | Host-associated microbial communities from peat moss isolated from Minnesota, USA - S1T2_Fb - Sphagnum magellanicum MG | ecosystem: Host-associated > Plants > Peat moss > Unclassified... | reverse complement strand
TTGCCGCCGGCTTCCTCCCCACCCCGCCTCGCGACGACGCAGTTGCCTTTGGCTAGCGGTTCCGTTCAGCCGGCCCGCAGAGGACTTCCACCTCCAATCATCAACGCCATGCCTGGCACGCAAAAAGGCGCTGCCTTCCCCGGGGAAGGCAGCGCCAGGACGCGGGTCCGATGGGGACATCTTACCGCACGGAAAAGGCCAGCACGACGTTACCCGGGCTGCCCTGCTGCATGCCGATATAGCCAGAGGCGAGGTAGACCACGCCGTCCGCGACGGTCACGCCAGACGAACCGATCGAGCCGCCATGCGCCTTGACGCCGTTGACGGTGGTGAAATCGCGCCGCGTGTCATAGCGCCACAGCACTTTGCCATCGCCGCCGACCGCGCGCAGCACGCCGTCCCAGCCGCCCGTGAACACCACGCCGGGGATCGCGCTGGCCGGACTGACTTGCCCGCGCCCGTCGGCATCGAGCGCGGCGGTCCAGTCCTCGCGGCCCGTGGCGATGTCGAGCGCGGTCAGGCCGCCGCCGGCCCGCTGCAGCGGGTAATAGACGCGCGTGGCATCGGCGGCGCCGCCGAACACCACCAGGCCATCGGCGGTCGGGGCGTGGTCGCTCCACAGCTTGTGCCGCCACACCAGTTGCCCGGCGTGGTCGGGATCGAGCGCGATGGCGATGCCGGCCTTGCCTGCGGCCAGCAGCACGTCATGGCCATCGGGCCCGTGGTGCAGGATCACCGAGCCGCCGCCGAAATCCCAGTCGGGGCCCAGCCGCGTCGGGCAATGGCGCCCGGCCGGACTGGTGTCGGGGCAGCCCAGCACGAAGGCGTCCTGCGGGATTTCCTGGTGGTGCCAGCGGATCGCGCCAGTGGCGATATCGAGCGCGACGACCGAATCGCTGGTCGCTGCGGCCGGCTCGGTATAGCCGTTGCCGGTGCCGACATAGATCAGCCCGCGCTTCAGATCGACGGTCGGGCTGTTCCACACGCTGGCCCCGGCCGGGCCTTGCAGCGGCGTTCCGATCTCGTTCTTGCCGCGCGAGGCCAGCGGCTGCTGGATCGTATCGACCAGCCAGATGCGCGCCCCGGTATTGGCATCGAGCGAGGCAACCGCACCGCGCGACGAGCAGCACGGATATTTGGGATCGGCTCCGGCCAGCGTTTCGGTGCCGACATAGGGGATATAGAGCCGGCCCGCGGCATAAGCCGGCGATCCGGTGATCCCGGACACCGCCGGGCCGGGCTTCACCTGCCACAGCTTGTGCCCATTGCCCGCATCCACCGCATAGACGCTGCCCGCGCCAGAGGCGAAGAACACCGCATAGCGGTTCGCACCATGCCCGGCGATCGGCCGCACGATCGGCGCCGAGCGCACCGCGCTGTCGGCGGCAAACGACCAGTAGGCACAGCCGCTCCTGGCATCGAGCGCATAGAGCGTGCCATTGTCGCCGGCCACGAACACGCGCCCGCCGGCAATCGTCGGCTGCGAGAAACTGCTCGCCCCTTGCGGCAGGCCAAACGCCCATTTCAGCCGCAAGTGGGGCACTTGCGCCGCGCTCAGCCCGGCATCGCGCTGAAACCGGGCATTGTCGCCGGCCGCACTCCAGCCGTTCCACGCCGCGCCGGTCATGCGAAAGGCCGGGTTTACCGGGCAATTGTGGTGCATCACCTTGATGTCGGTGCCAGAGGCGTCGGTGATCTGGCGCCGCGCAACGAATTCGGCGATCTCACGCCGCTCGACGCGCGACAGCCCTTCGGCCTGCTGCTGCATCTTGCCGTTGACCAGCGTGTCGAAAATGCGCTCGGGCGGCAGTGCGGCCAGCGCGGTCTGCGATGGCGGCACGCGCCCACCGATCGCACTGGCGTGATCGTTGTGGCACATCGCGCAATGGTCGGTGAACAGCGCGGCCCCGGGCGGGGGGCCGAATTTCGGACGCCCGCCGCTCAATTGGCCACCTTCGGGATCCCGCGCATAGACCGCCACCGTCAGGCAACTGGCCATCAGCGCGAGCGCAAGGTGGCGTGATCGTAAGGCCGGCATTGGTCTCTCCCCTTCCCAAGATCGTTCTTGTCTAGCGCATATTGGTTGGAATACAAACCATATTGTCAAGGCGACAAATTGACGATAGACCGTGGATCATCACGAAAATTCGCCGCTGCGAGCCGTAGCTCGCGTGCGAACGACAGGAGAAAACGGTTTTGAACAGCACGGCCAGCCGTATGACCGACGTTCCGGCGCTGGCCTGCCAGGCGCGCCGGCGCCTGCCGCGCCTGGCCGCCGATTTCATCGATGGCGGCGCGCATGGCGAGGTCGCGCTGACGGGCAATCGCGCCGCGCTCGATGCGGTGCGGCTGGTGCCGCGCGTGCTGGCCGGCAACGATGCGCGCGATCTGTCGTGCACGCTGTTCGGCCGCCGCTATGCCGTGCCGATCGGGGTCGCGCCGATCGGGCTTGCCAACCTGGTCGCGCCGGGTACCGATCTCGCGCTGGCGCGCACGGCGGCCGAGGCAGGCATTGCCTATGCGCTGTCCACCGCCGGAACCACCCCGCTCGAAACGATCGCACAGGCGGCGCCGGGCAGCTGGTTTCAGCTGTATTGCGGGCGCGATCCGGCGATCGTAGACGATCTGCTGGCGCGGGCCCAGGCGGCGCAGTTCGCCGCGCTGCTGGTCACGGCCGACGTGCCCACCCCGGGCAAGCGGCTGCGCGACCTGGTCAATGGCTTTACCCTGCCGCTGCGCCCCTCGCCGCGGCTGGTGCTCGACTTGGCCACGCGGCCCGGCTGGGGTCTGCGCATGCTGCGCGGCGGATTGCCACGCTTTGCCAATCTGGAGGCCTATGCCGCGCCGGGCAGCGGGCTGGCCTCGCTGGCGCAATTGATGGCGGGGCAAAGCTCGGCGCGGCTCGATTGGGAGGCGCTGGCGCGCATCCGCGAGCGCTGGCGCGGTCCGCTGATCCTGAAGGGCGTGCTGCATCCCGAAGACGCCGCGCGCGCGGCCGCGCTGGGGGTCGATGCGATTGTGGTGTCGAACCACGGCGGACGCCAGCTCGATGCCGCGCCGGCACCGATTGTGATGCTGCCGGCGGTGCGCGCGGCGGTCGGCCCGGCGCTGCCGGTGCTGGTCGATGGCGGTTTCCGCTCGGGCGAGGACGTGGCGCGCGCGCTGGCGCGGGGCGCATCGATGGTGCTGCTGGGGCGGCCGTTCCTGTGGTCAGTGGCGGCGTTCGGTGCAGCCGGGCCCGGCGCGCTGATCGCCATGCTGCGCGACGAACTCGACCGCGCGATGGGGCAGCTGGGCCTGGCCCGGATCGAAGACTTTGGTCGCGGGCTCAATTTTGCTGGAGAGCGGGCCGCGTGATCCATATAGCCTTGGCCACTTCTCCAGCCGCAACCCACCGGGACCATCGCGATGACCGCAGTTTCAGATCCCCAGCTTCCCCCCAATCCACGGACCGCAGGCGAGGCTGACTTGGGACCTTTGAAGAACTATATCGCGTTCCAGTTGCGCCGCGCGCAGGACACCTCTTTCCAGGCGTTCGCCCGCCGCGTGGGCGAGGCCGACCTCAGCCCCGGCCACTTTGCCATCCTGGCGGTGATCGGCGAGAATCCCGGCCTGAACCAGACCTCGCTCAGCCAGGCGACCGGTCGCGACAAATCGACGCTGACCCCCGCGCTCAAAGGGCTGGAAAAGCAGGGGTTGATTTCGCGCACGCGCTCCGAGGTCGATCGCCGCTCGTACCACTTGCACCTGACCGAGCCGGGGCGCCAGCACCTGGCGCGACTGATGGTCCATGCCGAAGCGCACGACCGCAAGCTGGACGAGATCGTTGGCGAATTCCACAAGTCGCTGCTGATCCATTTGCTCGAACGTATCGTCAGCGAACTGGAAGAGGCTGAAACCGATCAGGGGGTTTAAGTTGGCCTCCGGCGGGCAAGGGTTACACCCTTGCATCCCGATGCTTTTGGGGCGCGCATTCATCCGGAATGCGCCCCCGTAATCCATCAGTATCGGAACGAGGCGGTCACCCCCGCGGTCAGCGGACGGACGGTGACATAGCGATAGTTGGTGGTGGTCAGCGTGTCGCGATAGAGCCCCAGGCGCGGATGCTGGTTCAGCGCATTGGTGACGAAGGCCGACAGATCGAGCCCGGTAAACCGCAGCCCGGTGCGGAAATTCAGGTTGTTCTGCGCCGGCGCACGCGGCAGCGTCGGGTCGATCCCCGCCTCGGCCAGATTCAGCGGCGTACCGTCATGCGACTGGAACTGATAATCCGAACGGAAATAGCCCTGCTTGCCCATGATCGGGAGCGCATATTCGCCCGACAGCGCCAGTTGCCACGGCGCGATCGGCAGCGGATCGCCCGCCGCGCGGATCACCGTGCCGCCTGCACCCGTCGTCGCACTGGTGTAATGCGCGTCGGAATAGCCCAGGCTGCCGCCCAGCGTCAGCCGGTTGGTCATTTTCACGTTCACCTGCAGATCGACGCCCTGGCTGCGCGCATTGCCTAGGTTGGCCTCGATCGCTTCGTTGCAGGTCGGCAACTGGATGGTCGACTGGATATTGTGCCAGTCGATACGATAGACGCTGCCGTCGACATAGACGCGGTTGCCGAACAGCTTGCTCTTTACGCCGGCTTCATAGCTCCACACCGTGTCAGGCTGGATCGAGTGCGCATCCGCGCTCAGGCCGAGCGCGGCCAGGTCGGAATCGCACAAGCTGGAGGTCTTGGCGACCGTGTTGCCCGGGCGGAAGCCCTTGGCGGCGGTGGCATAGAGCATCGTCGACGACGTCGCCTGCCAGGTCGCGCCGAACTTGGGCGTGACCGGATTCGCCTTTTGCGACGAACTGGTCACCGTCCCGGTGCTCGCCAGCACCGGTCCAGCGCCGAAATCGCTGTCGCTATAAGTCACATGCGAATAGCGCAGGCCGGCAAACAGCGTCAGCGTATCGGTCAGCTTGAAATTGGCCTGGCCAAAGGCAGAGATCTCGCGATCGACCAAATGGTCCTGCGAGACCAGCAAGTACTGGTTCTGGTACAGCGGGATGCCGAAGATGCCCTGCACCGTCACCGGCGCGCCGGCGGCATAGCTGAGCACCGTGTTGATATCGGGATCCGACACGTCATACGTATTGTTCTGGATCGCGCTCTGGAAATAGCCGCCCAGCACGAAGTTGACACGGGCATGAGGATCGTTCTGCAGCCGCACTTCCTGCGTAAAGATCGACTGCTTCGACGAGACATAGCCGGCCGAATAGAAATCGCGCAAAGCGGCCGGTGGCGGATCGGTGTTGACCGGATTGCCGAACAGCGAGGTGAACGAACTGATGTCGAGCGTGCTCGAATCATAGGTGTTGTCGAGCACGCGGCTGAAGTACGAGGTGCTGGAAATCAGCGACAGCCCCGCCCCCAGATGCGCATCGACTTTCAGCGAGGGCATCCAGTACGCATCCTTGCTGGGGGTGCGGATTTGGTTGGCATTGACGAAATCGGTGTTCGACGGGTTCGAGTAGGCCTGCCAGACGGTGCTGGAATCGTTCTGGTAGACGCGCTGGTAGAAGATCGCCGGGGTGATCGTCACCGCGTCGCTGGGTTCGTATTTCAGCGCGCCGCGCAAGACCAGCGTGTCGCTCCAGTTGACGTCCTGGCCTTTGTCCGAACGGTCGTACCAGTCCTGCTTGTCGACATAGCCGCCGTCGTGGCGATAATAGGCGCTGACCCGCATGCCCAGCACGCCTTCGACCAGCGGCATGCCCAGCGCGACGCCGGATTCGTAGCTGCTGGCGCCGCTCTTGGTGCCGGCCAGTTCCGACCGGGCATAGACCGAGGTCTTGTCCAGGCTGGGCTCGGGGGTGATGAAGCGGATCGTGCCGCCTTCGGATCCGGCCCCGAACAGCGTGCCCTGCGGCCCGCGCAGCACTTCGACCCGGTCGAGGTCGAAAATACGCGGATAGGGATTGGTCGAATCGTAAAAGCCGCTCGACCGCACTTGCACCGGGGTGTCGTCGATATAGATCCCCACCGTCGCGGTGCCCGCGCCCGAGGAAATGCCGCGGATCGACACCGTGGTGCTGGTGCCGTTGCCGTTCGATCCGGGCTGGAACGTGATCCCCGGGGTCAGCGCGGCAATATCGCCGAACGAACGCACCGACTGTTTGTCCAGCTGCGCCTGCGAATAGGCGGCAATACTGACCGGCACTTTGCTGACGACTTGTTCGGTCTTCGACGCGGTGACGACAATTTCGCCGCTGTCTGACGCCGTGTTGGATTTCGACGAGTCCGATTTCGGCGCGGCAGCCTGATCGGCGGCATCGGCCATTGCGGGTGTTGCAGCGACCGCGATCAAGCAGGCGCCCGCCAGTATGCTGCATTTGAACCGGGTTCGCATTGCGACTCTACCTCCCTGCTATTTTTCCCTCGTATTTCGCAAACCACCCGAGACTTCGGTCGTCGGCCCTGTCTTTCGCGAAACTGACACTTGGCTATCACGCAGAAAGTTTGAGATCAATCTATTCACCCGAACCTTTTTTGCAGCTCGGCAACACCCTGCCGGCCCCATGACATAGCCCCCGATCGACTCATTTCCGTCATTTATCGCATTTTTTAGCCGATTTCGCGACCCACCTGCGATCATGACACCGGTTCAGGCGATACAAATTTGGCCGGATCGGCCAAGCGATATGCGCGCATCGTTTGGCGCAATTCCCGATATTTTAGTTGGCATAATAACTATTCCTTGGCAGAACCGGCGCAACAGACGGTGCGTCAGATCCGCGCCCCCGCAAGAGGAATTGCCCGATCATGCGTCACACCATGCGCCGCCCGATTATGCCCGTCCTGCCTTCGCTACTGGCGCTGGCCGTGGCCACCGCGCCGGTCGCCCGGGCCCAGCCTGCCGCCGCCACGCTGGGCCCGGCGCTGGATATCACCGTCAGTCAGGGCACGCACCTGGCCTTTGCGCTGTCGCCCGACCGCAGCCGCGTGGTCATCGACTTGCAGGGCGTGCTGTTCGTGCTGCCCGCCGGCGGCGGCAAAGCCGTGGCGATGACCGACGCGTTGTTCGACGCGCGCCAGCCGACCTGGTCGCCCGACGGACGCACGATCGCGTTTCAGTCGAACCGCGACGGACAATGGCGCATCTGGCTGGTCGATGCCGATGGCGGTCATCCGCGCCGCCTGTCCGCCGATGCTTACGAGGAACGCGAGCCCTGCTGGTCGGCCGATGGCCGCGCGATCGCCTATACCTCGAACCGCGACGGCAAGTTCGACGTGTGGCGCCGCGATGTGGCCAGCGGCGCGGTCACCCGGGTCAGCCAGGGCCCCGGCGGCAACAGCCGCGGCACGTTTTCACCCGACGGGCGCAGCCTCGCCTATGTCTCCGACCGGCCCGGCGCGACCGGCATCTATGTCGTGGGCCCCGATGGCACCGAACGCCAGGTCGCCCATGCCGATGTCGTGGCCTTTGGCATGACCGTGCCGATGGGCACGCCCAGTTGGACGCCCGATGGCGCGCATGTACTCTATGCGCGGATCGCCGATGGCCACGCGACTCTGATGCAAGAAGACACCGCTCTGATCAGCGGCGAGGACGTGCAGCCGTTCCGCGCGCAATGGCTCGACGATCACACGCTACTCTATTCGTCCGACGGCCAGTTGAAACGGCGCGACATGATCACCGGCGCGGTCGTGGTGGTGCCGTTTTCCGCGACGCTGACGCTGCACAGCCCGGTCTATGCCAAAAAGCACCAGGATTTCGATTCGCCCGGCCCGCGCCCGGCGATCGGGGTGCAGCGCGCGGTGCTGGCCCCCGACGGGCAGAGCGTGGCCTTTGCCGCGCTCGGCGCACTGTGGCGGATGGACCTGGCCGGTGGGGCCCCGCGCCAGGTGGTCGATGGCGGCGTGCACGAAGTGATCGACCCGGCGTTTTCGCCCGATGGCCGAATGCTGGCCTATGCCGACGATCGCAACGGCTCGTTCGACATCTGGACGATCGACCTGGCCACCGGCACGCGGCAGCGGCGCACCAGCGCGCCCGGCGCCGAACTGCGCCCGGCCTGGTCGGCCGATGGCCGCCTGCTGACTTATGTCGATGCCTCGGGCGCCTATCTCGAAACGGTGCACGTGCTCGACCTGGCGACGGGCAGCGACCGCGTGGTCAAGGCTGCCGGCGACAGCCCGGGCTATCCCTCATTCGCCGGGCGTGGGCACGACCTGGTGGTATCCAGCCTGCGCAATGCCTCGGCCTCGCAAAGCTATGTCGTGGGCGGCATCAACCAGGCGGCGCTGGTCAGCGACCGGACGGGCGAGGCGCGCGTGATCACGCTGGTCCCGGGCCATTCGGTCGGCAACCGCTCGGGCGATGGCCCGCTGCTGTCGCCCGACGGCACGACCTGGGCGTTCCAGATGGACAGCGCGCTGTGGGTCATGCCCGCCGCGCCCGACGGCAGCCCGGCAGCCGCGCCGCGCCGGTTGTCCGACATGATCCCCACCGGGCTGTCATGGGCCGGCGATTCGCGCCACTTGCTGGCCTATGCCGGCGCGCGCATGGCGCTGTTCGACGTGACCGACGGTAGCACGCGCGCGGTTCCGCTCACTGTGTCGTGGCAGGCCGCGCAGGGCACCGGCAGCGTGGTGATCCACGCCGGCGCGCTGGTCGATGGCATTCACCCCGAGGCGCGCCGGGATGTCGACATCCTGGTCGAAGGTGCGCGCATCCGCGCGATCGTGCCCCACGGCAGCCGCACCTGGCACGCCCCGGTGATCGAGGCGCCCAGCCTGACCGCGATGCCCGGCCTGATGGACATGCACGCGCACCTGATCAAGGAATTCGGATCGCGCTTCGGCCGGCTGTGGCTGGCCTATGGCATCACCGCGATCCGCAGCCCCGGCAATGTGCCCGGCGACGTGCTGGAGGAAAAGGAAGCCATCGCCGCCGGCCGCCGTCCAGGGCCGCACATGTTCGTCACCGGCTATATCCTCGACGGGCAGAACACCGTGTGGGAAATGGGCACCTCGGTCGCCAGCGCCGGCGAGGCCCAGCGCCAGGTCGCGCTGGCGGCGGACCTGGGCTATGACATGATCAAGTCCTACGTCCACACCGCCGAACCGATCCGCGCGGCGATCGTCGCCGCCGCGCACGCGCATGGCCTGCCGGTCAGCTCGCACGATATTTATCCGGCCGCGCTGTTCGGCAGCGACAGTGCCGAACATCTCGACGGCAATGGCGCCGGGCGCGGCTATTCGGCCAAGGCCAGCCAGTTGTACATCAGCTATGACGATGCGATCCAGATCATCGCCCGGTCGGGAATGACGATCACCCCCACCGTGTCGCTGTTCACCCCGGCGGCGGACCTGGTCGATCCCGATCCCTCGATCGCCGCCGCGCGCTGGGCGCTGCAACCGTCATGGGTGCGCGACACCCCGATCATGACCTTTGCCAGCGGCCCGGGCGGCCCGATCCTGCTCGCCCATATCCGCGACGACATCCGCCGGCTGCACGCGGCCGGCGCGCGGATCGTGGTCGGCACGGATTCGCCGTTTACCCCGATCGGCATCAACACCCACAACGAACTGCTGCAAGAGGTCAAGGCCGGGCTGACCCCGTTCGAAGCCTTGCGCAGCGCCACCGTGGTCCCCGCCGCACTGATGGGCGTGTCGGCCGACCTGGGCACGATCGAGCCGGGCAAGATCGCCGATATCGTGCTGGTGGACGGCAATCCGTTGCAGGATATCCGCGCAGCAGGCCGGGTCCGCAAAGTGATGACGATGGGACGGATGGTCGATCTGAGCGACCTCTTGCAGAAATGAAGGAACGCTACACCGTGGCAAACAGCTTCGCCGTGATCGTCCAGTAGCCCTGCGCATCGCGCAGCAGGTGGAAGCGATCGTCGAAATCGAACCGTCCGCCAAACCCGCGCGTGCGCACCCGGCCGGTGGCGGTGGGGCCAACTTGCTCGACCGGATCGACGGTCAGTTCGATCGCGCCATGGTCGATGCCCGCGGCCTTCATCGCCATAACATCGGCCAGGAACGGTTCGGGCCCGCCGGCCAGGATCTGTCCGTCGAGCGAACCCGCCATGATCGCGGCAGGATGGAAACAGGCGGCGAGGCCATCCCGGTCGAGCAGGCGGGTGCCTTCGGCATAGGCATCGAGCACCGCTTGCGCGGTGGTGAAAACGGTCATGCGGTTTCTCCTGAAAAACGGCCGGATTCGATCAGTGCGACCAGGCCCAGCGACACGGCCATCGCCGCCACGCAGCCCGCCAGCATCGGCCCTATGCCGGCGCGTTCGAGCACCAGCCCGGCGATCACCGGACCGAGCGAAGTACCGGTGCCGATCACCAGGTTGACCGCCGCCATGATCGACCCGGTGCGGTCGCGCGTGGCGATCGCCCCGAGCACGAAGGGCAGCGCAAAGGTCCAGCCGAACTTGAACAGGCAGACCGCTCCTGCAAACCGCGCAAGATCGAGCCGCAGCCCCAGCAGCGCCACCGCCACGATCAGCAGGCCATAGCCGGTCGGCAGCACCAGCCGCCGCGCGACGCGCCCGCCCAGCGCCGCCGCCGCGCTGGCCCCGGCAATACCCAGCAGCGAGGCCAGCGCCAGCCGGTCGGCCACCGGTTGCACCGCCAAGCCAGCACGGCCGGCGATCACCGAAACGAAGGCCCAGCATCCGCCCAGCCCGACATAGAACGTCAGCACCGCCAGCATGGCCAGCGCGGGAAACACCGCACCATTGCCGCCGCCCGCGCGCGGCCGTACCGGCGCGGCCACGGCAAAGCCCGGCGCCAACGGCAGCAGCAGCGCCATGACCAGCGCCATGCCGGCATAATAGGCGCCCAGCCCCCAGGCCGCGAACAGGCGCGGCAGCAGCGTCAGCGCGATCGCCGCCAGCACCAGTTGCCCGCCGATCCACAACGCAAACAGCCGGTCGCGATTGGCCGAAGCGGCGGCGGCGTTCATCGACAGGATCATCAGCGCCCCGCCAGCCAGCGCGGTGACCAGCCGCACCGCCAGCAGCGCGGCAAACCCGGCAACCCCCATCGACAACAGATTGCCGGCGATGAACACCAGCGCGGCCACGGTGGCGATCTGCCCGCCCGACCAGCGCCGCGTCCACCACAGCGCGGGCAGCGAGGCCAGGCTGATCCCGCCCAGCTCGAACAGGAAATAGACCCCGGTCTGCGCCGGGCTCAGCCCCCGCTGGACGATCAGTTGCCCGGTCAGCAAGGGCGCGACCAGCAGCGCCAGCGGCACCACCGCGGCAAAGCCGACCACGCGCGCGACCACGCCCCGATCGTCGCTCACGCGCCCAGCCCCAGCGCGGCGGCCTGTTCGACCAGCAGGCCGCGCTGAAACGCGGCAAAGGCCGCGCCGGGCTGCTGGCGGCGGATGAAGTCGAGCAGCGGATCGGTGACGATCGGGTCGACCCCGGCCAGCGCCTCGATCGCCGCCTGCGCGCAGAACGGCACATAGACTTCGGAATAGCCGCCCTCATGCACCGCCACCAGGCGCCCGCCGCACAGCGCATCGGCCAATGCGCGGGTCTGTGCCATCATCCACCGAAACGTGTTCGAATGCGCCTGCATCCGCGCCAGCGGATCGAGCGCATTGGCGTCGAACCCGCAGGCCACCACGATCGCCTCGGGCCGATAGCGGCGCAGCGCGGGCGCAACGATCAGGTCGAAGGCATCGCGATAGGATTGGTCGCCGCCGCCGGCCTGCAGCGGTACGTTGATCGTGGCGCCGACGCCGGCGCCCGTGCCGGTTTCATCGGCCGCGCCCTCGCCCACCGGATAGCAGTTTTCCTGATGCAGCGAGAGCGTCAGCACATCGGGCCGGTCATAGAACAGCGCCTGCGTGCCGTTGCCGTGGTGCACGTCCCAGTCGATCACCGCGACGCGGCGCAGGCGATGGCGCGCAATCGCCTGTTCGACCGCGATCGCCACATTGGCCAGCAGGCAAAAGCCATATCCAGTATCGCGCAGGCAATGGTGCCCGGGCGGGCGGGCCAGCACATAGGCATTGTCGAGCGCGCCGGTCAGGACCGCGTCGAGCGCATCGCAGGCCATGCCCGCCGACAGCGCGGCAATATCGAACCCGCCAGGGCCAAAGCTGGCGTCGTGGCCGACCGATCCGCCACCCGAGGCGCTGAGCGCGGCAAACCGTTCGATATAGGCCGCATCGTGCACCGCCAGCAGCGCCGCGCGATCGGCCGGCCGCGCGGCCGGGCGCTGCAACCGCGCCATCAGCCCCGAAACCTCCATCAGCGCGACGATCCGCCGCTTGGGATCGGGCGCTTCGGCGAGATAGCCGCTGCTCGATGGCTGCACCCAGCCACCGGCCGGGACATTGCCCGCGTGGATTGCGCCAAAATGCCACAAAGTGCGCTCGTCGTGGTAAAATCCGGTTCGCATCGCGCTGCCCATCCCATGCTGCCGCACCCGATCGAGGGCCGGCGATCCGGCAAGATGTATGTTCGGTATTTTTGTTTGGCAACAAACTTTATTTGCGATACCTAGGGCAAGCCACAAGGGGCCATGGTGAGGCAAAAAGGCGCTTTATACCCGGGCATTTTTCCGATCTATGCCCGATCGAGCTATCGGAGAGCGACGATGACCGCGCGTAAACTGGTTTTTAATGCACCATTTTTTCTGCTGGCTTCGGCGCTGCCGGCGGCCGCGCAGGCGTCCGATCCACTGCCCTCCAGCGCGATCGTCGCATCGGGCCCGCTGGCCTTCCCCTCGGGTGTGGCGGGCACGCATGGCGGGGCGCTCGACCAGGTCGACGAAGTGGTCGCCGCCACCGAGCGCCGGCTGAAAACGCAGGGCCTGGGCCTGGGCGACATGATGCAGCACACGATCTATCTGAAGGACGGCGCGGCCTCGCCGATCGACGTGCTCAACCGCTTTCACGCCGATGCGCGCAAGCTGGCGCCCAGCCTGGTCGCCCAGTCGAGCGTCGGCACGATTATCCGCGTGCCCGGCTTTGCCGACCCGCACACGCTGGTCGCGCTCGACCTGGTGGCCAGCAGCACGCATCGCGCCGATCTGACGCGCGTGCCGTTCGTGTTCGGCCCCAAGGAAATTTCCGAATCCATCGGCAACGATGACCTGGTGTTCACCGCCGGATCGGAAGGGTTCGATTTCGAGCACGGCACGCTGAAACCGACCATCGACGAACAGATCGACACGATCGTCGGCAAGCTGGATGCGGCGATGCGCCATGCAGGGCTGGGCCTTGGCAACATGGTCAACCACAATCTCTATGTCACGCGCGGCACCGATCCGATCCATGTGATCGAGGCGTTCCACCGCGCTGCGCGCCGCGTCACACCGGAGCTGGCGCAATCGCCCAGCGTGAGCACGCTGGTGGTGGTCGACGGCATGGCCATGCCCGGGTTCCTGCTGGAAGTCGATGCGATCGCCTCGCGCCGCGCGCCCGACACGCTGCACCGCGTGGCGTTCACCGAAATGCCGATGGATATCGCCAAGAGCGTGGCGACCGATCGCTTCATCTATGCCGCCGGCATGGAAGGGATCGATTTCGCCAATGGCAACCGCGTCTCGTCCGACATCGCCGAACAGGCGCGCGTCGCCGCCGGCAAGCTGGCCGATGCGTTGAAAGGCCAGGGCGCACGGCTGTCGAAGGTGGTGAAGTACAAGATCTATGTGAAAGGCGCCGACAAAGTCGCCACGGCACGCGCCGCGTTCCACCACGCGCTGCTGGCGATCGATCCCGCCGTGCGCGCGCATCGTCCCGCCGAAACCGTGGTGGTGGTCGAAGGGCTGGCCGGGCCGCAGCTCGATTTCGAGGTGAGCGCAATCGCCGCCAGGCCGTAAAGGACGCGCCACCCCTTACGCGATCGGCGCGCTGAGGCCAGCGCATCGCTTCTACCACACGTGCGAATAGGCGTCCAAGCGGGACCCCATCCCTTCGCGGCACAAACATTTGAAAGTGCAAAAGAATATGACTCTTATGGGGGTCCCGATCGGCGCCGATCGGGACCCCCTCTAATCTCGGATCTATTCGCGTTTACAAATATTTAGCCAGATTTTGGCCTTGTCCTGCTTCGACGCTTATCCACATCAAGCCAGATTGTTGCGGCTCAAGGTCGCTCCCGCGCGCCATGAAACCCCAACTTCGTGCCAGTATCCTGCGATCTTTTCGCGCGGCGTGATGTCGAGCAATTCTTCGATCGGCGAATCGAAATAGGATAGATCGAATTCGCCTTTGAAACAGCGGCCAAAATCAATATCGTAGCTCGACATGGTGACCACTTCGTCCAAGCTTTGTGTGCCGTCGGTTTCGATCGCGGGCAGCCAGCGATTGTGCGCCATAGGAAGAGCGTTGACGAAGCCCGGTGCATCGGCAGGACCGTCAATGGTAAACCGTCCTTCTGCCAGACGCCGGTCGCTGGCCGCCAATGTCACGCCGAAAGTACCGCCGGGTTCCAGCCGCGGCCCGGCCTTGCCGACCACGACAGGGCGACTCATATGGATACTGCCCAGTTTTTTGGGGTAGCCTTGGTGTTGGCCACGCAGTACGGCAAAGTCCTTGTCCACCCAGATATAGACGCAACGCGACCAGGTCTTGCCCTGGAACCGGCACCGCACGACGATAAACATTTCCTTGTACTGGACGCGCACAGGGTCGAGCATCTGTGCCGGATCGTCGCTGGTCGATTGCCAGTCGGCCCAGATTGCCGCGACGGCGCCGGGGTCCTCTTCGGCCAGCGTAAATCCGTCTGGTAGCAGCGCCGCGATCTTGGCGGGGTCGGTGCGGTATTCGAGCGTGATCAACTCTCCCGAATAGTGCCACGGCACCGACGGCACGATGCTCGCTTTGCCGGTGGGCGTACGTGGGTAGAACAGGCCCTTGAGATCGCTCATGCTTGCCTCGTTGTCGATATATCGCCGCGCCCGGGAGCAATCCGGCCGTCCCCCTCGTTTGAACCAGGCAGCGCGGACAAGCTTGGCCGCAACGGCCAAAGCCATCCGCCGCTCCGATGGCGTATTGCAGGATCAAATCCGCCACCAAGAGGATCTCGCCCATGACCACCGAATATCGCCGCATCCTGCTCGACGGCTATCCCATTCTTGCGACTCGCCAGGGCGATGAACTGGTAACGCGCGACGGGCGCAGCATCGGCATCGACGAGGCGGTGCATCTGGCGCCGTGCAACCCGTCGAAAATCATCTGCGTGCATCTCAACTATCACAGCCGCGTACAGGAATTCATCACCAAGCTGCCGGCGGCGCCGACCTATTTTCAAAAGCCGGTGACCGCGCTCAACACGCACAATGGTGCCGTGGTGCGTCCCGAACGCTGCAAATGGCTCAATTACGAGGGCGAAATCGCCATCGTCATCGGCAAGACCTGCCGCAATGTCGCGCCTGCCGACGCCGGCGATTACATCCTGGGCTACAGTGTGGCCAACGACTATGGCCTGCATGATTTCCGCGACACCGACGCCGGCTCGATGCTGCGTGTCAAGGGGTCGGACACGCTCTGCCCGATCGGCCCGGGGCTCGTCACGGGCTGGGATTTTCGCGACAAGATGATCCGCACTTACGTTAATGGTCAGCTTCGCCAGGAAGACACCACCGCCAACATGGAATGGGATATGCATTACCTGGTGGCCGATATCGCGCGGACCATCACGCTCGAACCGGGTGACGTGCTGCTGTCGGGCACGCCGGCCAACAGCCGGCCGGTGCAGCCGGGCGATGTGGTCGATGTCGAAGTCGAAGGGCTGGGCCGGCTGTCCAACACCATCGTCCACGGACCGACCCCGATCCGCGATGACGTCGGCGCGCAGCCGACCGAATCCGAAGAGGTGATCTCGACCGCAATGGGCGGCGACTGGGAGCATCGCGGCAAGCGCGCGGCAAAGGGGCAGGGCGCGGCATTCTACGAATCTGCGGTCGACAAGGCCTGAGACGGTTGCCAGCTTGGCCGAACCGCGACATGCTGCGGCTATGGGCGAACCCCTGATCGAGGCACAGTTCCTGCGTCACGTTGCCAACTGTCTCGAATTAACGGGGCAGTCGGCGGCGCAGTTGCTTGCCGAAATCGGCCTTGACCGCGATGCCATCGAGGCGCCCGATACGGAAATTCCACTGGCAAAGTTCCTGGTCTTTTTCGAGCGCGCTGCCTTGATTGCCCGCAATCCGGCCTTTGGCCTCCATGCGGGGCGGCTGGCGGGGTCTGACAGCATCGGGCCGCTGAGCCTTCTGTTTCTCAGCGCGCCCGATCTTCGCAGCGCCTTTGTCAGCTTCACCCGCTATCTCGACACGATGCAGCAGGCCTCTCGCAACACTTTCTCGGTTCGCGGCCCGATGGCGATGTTTGAATATCAGGTGGTCGATCCGGCGCTGCCGTTCCGGCGGCAGGACGCCGAATATTCGATCAGCGCGATGTTCAGCCTGGCGCGGCAATACACCGGTGGCGTGATCGAACTGTCCGAAGTGCGCTTCGAGCACGAGCGCGCCGGGCCTTACCGGATATATCGCGATCACTTCGGATGCGACGTGTTCTTTGAGCAGGATACCAACTTGCTGGCTTTCAGCGCAGGCCATCTCGGACATCGGGGCAACGTGCTCAGTCCGGCGCTGCACCCGATCGTTGAGGATCACTTGCGCCGCCGCGCCGTAACCGGCAATGAAGGCACGCTGGTAGACCGCGTCAAGGCGGCTATCGCTCACGCACCGCTCGACCGACTGCCGCAGGCCGCCGAGATGGCCGACCGGCTGAACCTCTCGCTTGCGACTCTTCACCGGCGCCTGCGCGGCGCCGAGACGAGCTGGCGCGCCCTGCGCGAGGAACACCGCATGCTCGCTGCCGACCGGCTCTTGCGCGAATCCGGCCGCAGCGTCGCGGACGTGGCGCTGACGGTCGGTTACGCCGAAAGCGCCAGCTTCAGCCGGGCGTTTTCACGGTATTTCGGGCACAGTCCCCGTACGCGCAGGGGTTGAGGCGCCCCGACCGGCCAGGGGTTCAGTAGCGCAGCGTGATGCTGGCGCCCCAGGTGCGCGGCTTGGCATAGACCTGTTCGGTCGAACCGAGCAGACCCGACAGGTCGAGGTTGTACAGGCGATACCACTTGTCGGTCAGGTTGTTGACGAAACCGGCGAATTCCACCTTTCCGTCGAGGATAGCATAGCTGATGCGCGCATTGCCGATGGTTCGGCCGGGTTCGTAGTCGTCGGGCGCGTTGTCGGTTTCGAAATAGCTGCCGGATTCGTGTTTCCAGTCGGTGCCGATGGTCACCTGGCCGGGGCCGACCGGGAATGCGTAATGGACTTGCCAGCCGAGCGCGAAATCCGGTGCCTGCGGCAACACACGATCGGCCAGTGTGCCGTCGGGCAGGGTGATGTCCTTGACCCTGGACGACAGGTAGGTGGCGAATGTACCCAGATACAGGCCCTGCACCGGCCGCGTGTTGAATTCCAGTTCGGCGCCGTGTTCATAGGCCTGGTGGTTGGAAATGTACTGGTTGACCCCGATGTTCTGGAATGCCTGATAGCCTTGATAATTATAGAAGAACGCCGAACCGTTCAGGTGGGTGGTGTGGTTGAACAGCGTCAGTTTGAACCCGCCTTCCCAGTTGGTCAGCACTTCCTGACCAAACGGAATGGCCTGCACCAGCGGCGCACCGGTCGCCGCCGACACCGCCGCGCTGTCGGTATAGGGTCCGGGTGAGGACACCGTTCCGAACCCGCCCGCCTTGGTGCCGCGATTGACAGAGGCATAGATCAAAGTGGTGCTGTCGGGCTTGTAATCCACTTCGGCTTTGCCCGACCAGTTGTTGAACGTGGCAAAGCGCAAGTTGGCGACATCGGGGAACGTGGTCGCCCAATCGAACAGCAATACGCCATCATCATAGTCCTTGAACTCGATGTGCTTGCGATCGTGCGAAAAACGCAGGCCGCCGATCAGCGACACTTTGGACACCACCGCATATTCAACTTGCGCAAACCCGGCGAGCGAATCGGTGTTCTGCGTGCCGCCGTAATTCAGCGTGCCGATGCCGGGGTAGGTGCCGGCCGGACTGACCACCTGGTACTGGTTCGAAGTGTGGATGTTCATGGCATAGAGCCCGGTCACCCAGTTGAGCCGATCGGTCCTGCCCGACAGGCGGAGTTCCTGCGACATCTGGTACATGTGCTGATGCGTGTCGTAATTGAACACGTCATTGGGCGACATGTCGGAATCTTCGCCGTAATCCTTGGTCAGGTGCTGGTAATCGCTGATCGAGGCCAGTTCGCCCCAGCCGAAATCATGGCTGTAACGCGCGCTGATGTCCCAGAACGTGCGGTTGAAATAGGGCACGCG
>Ga0116227_10009031_pt1 | contig 18337 bp, 8 predicted proteins | sample S1TSphgellanicum_FD_89693 | JGI IMG/M metagenome (GOLD analysis project Ga0116227, IMG submission 89693) | Host-associated microbial communities from peat moss isolated from Minnesota, USA - S1T2_Fb - Sphagnum magellanicum MG | ecosystem: Host-associated > Plants > Peat moss > Unclassified... | reverse complement strand
AATTATGGGCTTGTATTCCCAATATATCAATAAATCAAATCTAATTCTACATCCCCTTTCCCTTCTCTACAACATAAAAGGATCATGCACTTAAAAGGTTTACTAGGTCCTAAAATTAACTAAGTCTTACATCAATTTAAATAAAAGAGTCTTCTATGTTAAATTATCCAAAAGCTAATTCAACTCTTAATAATTATTACTTGGAGATTTATCAGATTCAAATCATTAATACTAAGGAAAATTATGGAACTAAAGCTTAACAATTTGTGGTATTGTAATCCATGGCTCACAACCACTTAAGGTATCACATCATCTAAGGTTAATGATTCTATAGTTATACAAGGTGCCATGTTGTCCATGTAGCAATAATTACTTAATCATATGTAAATCATTTTATAAGTCTCCAAAGTTTAGAACATACAATAGGACCCATTTTCCAATGATGCAAAATATTATTTAATTAATTTAATATTAAAAATGCCATGACATCATGACAATATTTTCCACATCATTTGAAATAATCAAAATTCAGTCATAAACTAAATTTGTGTATTTCATTACTTGAAAAAATGATAGTTAAATAATCCACGCTAGTGTCTTATTCTCTAACACACACCTGAAAACCATAATGGGTGAAATATGGTTGATGGAAAATGGATGAAATATGTTTATTTTGTAAGTTTTCATTCGTCAATCATGTAAATGAATAATCTATTATTCATATTTCCACATGGATAATGAAGTTGTAATATATAACTGTGGTCATTGATAGAATCATTCAAGACAGCTAATCATTGTTTTTTTGGTTGTAAATGACAAAATTTTCTACTAGTGCATTCAAAATGTAAACTTTGGAGAATGAAAATTTTGTACTAAATTTTGGCAAGATAGAGATGAAAATGTCAACTTATTTTTCACATATGAAATTCAAACTCCATGGCAATTGCAATGCATAATAAAATAAAGCCATAATGCACAACGATTAATAAAGGTGGCATTTGAAACCAATGGTGTGAAACATCATTTTGATTTTTGATTTTTTTCAATAAATAAACAAAAGGTGTGTTAATTGTTTGGGTGATCACTTCCCATCAATCAAAATATGATTTAATTTTTGTGGTTGATGCATTAATGGGCATAAACATTCCATGCAATATTTGGATGGAAATTAAGTTATATTGTTGTTAACCTTTCAAATATGTTTTTTGTACATTACTAGAATCACTTGGTAAGCATCAAGTTAAACATTATTTTTCTATTTTCAGAACTTCCACCTTTAGCTAGTATATAAATAAATAAAGAAAAATGAATTTAAAACTAGTAAAATTTGTTAATCTCACAATTTTAAAAGCTAAACCAAATCTTAAGGAAAATTATGTTTACTACAACTGTCTATAATGAAATATCATATCCACAACTCAATCGAAACTATATGCAACCAATTGGAATCAACTAAACTTTATGAACAAAGGGATCATGATCTTCTTATCATACTTAAAGACAAGTCTTGGCTACCTCCTTGCTCACAAAATCCTTAATGCATTGTAGATTCTTGTATTGAAAGTTGAGCTTTAGAACGAACATGTTATGAATCATATCCATTTGAAGTTCAACATCAAATGAAAAAATAGATTGTACTACACTCATAACCTTTGCTACCATGTAAATGTAGAAATTTCCAACTATGAATAAAAATCCCCACATTGTATAAATGGTTTGGCTATTGTTGGTCAATTATTACATTCATCTTGCAATTAAATATTAATCATAATGGTGGCCTTGCAATGCATATTGTTAGCAATAATAGATGTTGTTGGTGTTGACGTATTCAAAGGCTCTCTAGAAGAACTAAGTAACCTTGTTAGTGAATCAAGTTTTCACATGGGTTTTTAGCTTATGGTTTAACTATGAAAAAAGAAAGAATTTTCCAACTTGCCTTGTAACTAGATTTTTTTGTTGTAGCAACCATTTGCAAGTCTAAGTATTCCTACACCATAAGTATTATCATATGAATTAAATCAATTGCACTAAACATGTCATAACATAAATGAAAATCTACATGGACATATATAATCAAGAAATACATGCAACTATGTGCAAATTGTTTAAAATCAACCATCTAGGTTAATGATTACATCCATCAAGGTGCTTACATGGATTGGCATTCATCCAACATGGATGATAAGACTTCAACTATATTAAAATAACTAAATTTGCACTTGGGAACCAATAGGAAACATCAATTTGTTTTTTTACAAAACATGCAAGTGAAAAAAATGATGCAAGACTTGAAATGGAAACCTAATTATTTTTGGACCTATGCATCTTGTTATAAATGGTGTTATGGAACAATTGCACAAGATACTCCTAGACATTTGTGTGATTCAATAATGAACTTATATTGTTTATGTGAAATTTTCATCTTCCATACATTTTTCAACTTCTATTTATATGTAATAAGCTTCATAATAAAAAAAATTGTGATTAAGCTAATTTGCTTCATGTGGATACTACACATATAAAATCCAAATCTTACCATGCACAAAGTGGTAATCATGATTTAAGGTTTAAGGTTGAAAAATGTGAGGAAAAGTTCCAATCACCTCTATAATGCAAGGAAACTATATAAAGACAAAACATATAAATTGGTAAATAATTAAATGTTCTTACTTAATGTCATGTCCCCAATTCCATGAGCTCAAATTCATCATGATAAAATTGTCAAAAATCTTATTTGAAATCTAAAACCCACAATTTTTGTATATACAATACTTACATAAAATTACATTACCACATGTAAAAGTCTAATTTACCAATGAAAAGGCCACAAAAAAATGCCAAAGGGCAATCCTATCCTTGGGTGATACCACTAGGAATGTCACACCTTGATTTTCCTGGACTCATCGAACTTTGAAAAATCGTAGGAAAACATTTAAATGAACATTTTCATAAAAAATAAATTAAATAAATTTCTCAATTTCCATAGATTTTGAAATCTCAATAATATCAAGAATATCATGTATTTTGATGTTCCTAATCATTGCATTTAAAAAAAGTTTCAGGAACGTAACACTTTTTTTTTCCTTGAATTTTTTTGGTCAGAAACATAAATTTGGAACATGATTTATAAATTTTTTTATGATTTTTTTTCCCAAGGTAATTTGGAATTCATTTTATTTTTATATTCTTATTTGAAAATTAATTGGTTAAATAGGATTTAGTTATGAATTTCCAAAGTTGAAGCCATTGATTTTTTAAGGGGCCATTTTAATTAAGAATATAAATTTTAAAAATTTCCAGTTTCTCAAATTCCCAAATAAACTTCAAGCCATATATTAGAACATGCAATTGATAAACATGAAAAAATAATAATTTATAATTGTGAAAATATTTAACAAAAAGGGCTAAAAAAAACAATTTGGTTGTTTTTAGTTCCTTAACCATTCCTTGAGGTGGTTCCTAGTGGTACCACCCAAGGATGGGTTCACCCCAAACCATGTTTGCTGAAGTCATGAATAGCTTCAACAAAGGTACACAACTAAAAACTTCAAATTCAAAAATTTGGACTTTTCATTTAACATGCCAATTTTAGGGATTTCATTCCCTTAAAACATATTTGATTTGATTTTTATGGTCAACAACAACAACAAAACAAGGAAATGAAACCTTAGATGGATGTAATGGTTTTGGAACAATGCTTGATAATAACAACACAAACTTGGCCATTAATCACAAGATGATTCCATAAATTTGTTGACATTAGAACTTTTTTTTATGATGTCAATAATTATTACCACAACTAGCCCTTGAGTTTATGAATCCCAAACCATAGATTGTAATAGTTGTTTGATTCCTTGAAGAAATGTCCACATGAACTTTTATTTAAGACCATGAAGTCTATTTTGTCTCTTTTTACACCCTAATACATCATCAAACACCACCATAACACCAATCAAGGCTTAATTATCATAACATATGAAAAAAATTTACAAATAACATCCAAAAAAAATCCTTTCCCTTTTTTTTATAATAGGTTTAAATTTGTATATGATCAACATATCTGAACCAAATTTGTATATAATTCATATATTGGCAATTCCTAAATCATCCAATAGGAAAAAGAAAGAAAAAAATATCAGAATTTAACATAATAGGCAAGGTTTTAGGGTTAGAAATACTAATCACTCTAAATCACATGTGCACAAACTTGTAAAAATTGTTAACTTTGTGAAGATGTTCAAGAACCTACATTGATGCATCCAAGACTTTTTCCACTCCCACTATGTCTTCCTTATAATACAAATTTGGAATGTCCAAACGTGCATTGGCTTTAAAAAGCAAAAAGCCCAACCTTGGACATCCACAAACCTTAAATTTAACCTAAAGTAAAAAATCACTAGGTGAGCGAGTTTGCAAATAGTGATGAATAGGTCAAAAAACCTAGGGACCAATTAGGGAAGAAAAAACTTGGCTTGTGATCTATTGCAAAGAATGAACATTGTCACCTAGCAACAAATCTTTGAAAAAAGGATGAAAAATGAAAGATCATCATGTCGATCATGAAAGTCAAAAAATTTGGATGAACTTAACATATTCAAAAGCAAAAAGAAAAAATACATTGAAAAGGATACACAATAACATGTCTTGGGTTTTTCAACCTATGACTATAACGACTATTGTCTTTTTTTTACTACAATTATAACTATAGGTTCATGTTAATGAGTACATAGTTGTAAAAGACATTGTGGTGCCACATGGCATTATCATTTTGTGATTATAATTTATATCATGACTTGATGGTTTTTACACAAATATTAAAATTTAAAAATATATATTTTAATGTATTTTTAATAATCCAAAATTAGGTAATAACCAAATTCCATTCATTCTTGCAACTTTTGGTGAATAATAACAACTTATGGTCATGTGATGCTGATGTGGCATGCCACATGGCAACAAGGTTGGCTAGTAATCGCAACACCCCATGATTTATGACACCAACTTCACATCATTTTTCATGTCATTGATTTGATAAATTAATTTCATTTATTACCTAATTGAAAATATTGTTATCCTTTACGATTAATATTGATTTGATCTTCCATTTGATGATGACATGGCATGACATTTGATAACAAGGTGTCACAAATTTTCATGGCAATTCATGATTTTTTGTGACACCGTAAGTTTTTGTGTGTTTTGAATTTATGGCACCAATATTTGTCATGCATGCCATTTTTTTTGTGTGCCATGAGGTTTTTGAAGTCATGGATTCACATGCATGTGTATGTGTACTAAACAATCTATTATTAATTGTAATATGGGTATAGTATTAATAATCGTTTTGAAAAAGGTGACACATAATTCCTCGACTTTTTGACTATTTAACACACTAACTTAGGTTAACATACTTATAAAATTAACCTATGTATGTAGGCTACCTAGTAAAAACCTACTTCATAATATAGGTTATTTTGTAAGTTACTTAACTAGACATAATAAATTTATTACATTTAATATGTTTAAATATACCTAAAATAGATTACCTTATTAATAGATTAACATAAGTAGGCTTGCCTAAGTTCCTATCTTTAGGGTTTTGTCAAATCAACCTAGATAACTTCATTACAAAATATTTTATCAAGTTTGTAACCACCTCAAGTTTATGTGCAACTAGATGCAACTATAATGTGACTAAATTCAATTAAATCCGACTATGATGCAACTAAATCCGACTATGATGCAACTAAATACGACTATGATGTAACTAGATGCGACATAATTATCTTAGGTTTTTTTCTAAACCTAATAATGCTTAAGTTAACTTAGGCTAGGTTAGTAAATAGTATAAGTCGACAAATTAATTCATCTTAAGTCAACCTAGGGAGGTCTAGGTCTAAGCTAAATTGGTAGGTAGTAAATAGGTTGATCTAGGTCAACCTAGGGTGGCCAAGGTTAATTCATTGTTAAAAATTTTGAGCTTTATAACTTTGTGTTAAATATAATTGGTATAAAAAACTATGGTTGTGCAATGGTTGAGGACTTGAACCCCAAAGTGAAGGTGAAGGGTTCAAATCCTCACTCTTGCAACCTATGATACCTAGGCCACTTGGTTTAGGTTAAGTAATCTAGTCTAGGTTTCTTGGGCTAGGAGTTTAATGTTTGCTTTTAATTTAGGCCACTTAACTTAAATTAGGTAGCCTAGGTTGTTTAACATAGGTAACTAGCTTAACTAAGTTAAAATAAGTTGGCTTTTGGCTAGGCAAGCTAAGCTAGGTTAAGCTAGGTTGACTTTTGGTTACATTAACCACATGGGGTAAACTAAATTGACTTTTGGTCATGTGTAATAATTCATAATGTGTTTATAGATTTTTAACACATGTCATCCATCCATTAAGGTGTCTTTTGTAATACTTAGTCAAATAAAATGAATAAGGTGAAATGGCATGCACTGTACATATCATACCAAGGTCATTGATGACATGGAATTTCAATATTAAGCCCAAAAAAAAAAAAAACCCTAGTCGATAAGATGATTAGGTTTTGCAATTAAATGTCCTTTGTGATTAAATGGGTGAAATGACATGGGTTTAGCAACTTGTGAATGATTAGTTACATATGTCTTTTCTAACTATAACATAGTTGCAAAGCTTAATCGCAAAACCCAAGATGTGTGTTGTGATAGAAAATGGAAGACCTATGGTAGGAGTGAGTGCATGCAACAATAAAAGAATGGAAGCTTGGAGAAGTAGCAAAAAACTTGAACTCCATTTTGACTTTTTCATTGTTATTATTGTGACAATGTTCAATCCACCTTCAATAATGAGAACATTTGAAATTTAACAATCTTGTAACAATTGGTTAACATTTTTAAAAATGAAAAAATTTACAACATGAAAAAGAGTTATAAGCCAGGTTGTAAGGTAGAAGCATGGTGAGGTGGCTCATTTTTGGCCTTCGATGAGTTCATTTTTAACATGAGCTAAATATTTTGCATTTTGATAATTAATAAATTATGCATCCAATGTAATTCCTTGTGCTTTTATTGAAAAATACGGGTAATGTCGCACCCCCACTTTGGGATAAGTGTGAGGATGAAACTCACACCCCCAAAAGTGGGAAGTTGGAGTCCTCCGAGACTCCCGAAAACTTAAAGCTCGAATTCAAGGGTCAAAACACCTCGCATTGATGTGTTTTTTATATCAATGGAAGGATCTTGAAGTGTAGATGCCCAAAATGGCCTCGTATGTACCATTTGGACATCTGCAGCTCAAGTTATGGGCAAAAGAAAGGCCGGGAGTCAAACTGACAATTTGACTCCCGACCACTAAAAGTCGGGAATCGACCTCCTCCTGACGTCGGCTGAAGGAATGCGACATGGCGTTGGAAAGCTCTCGAGAAGAGCTACAACTTTGGTTCAGACCTCACTCCAATCGGAGGTTGGAGCCGGGAAATATGAGTTCCCAAAGTCCCGGGACAGTTTTGGGACTCCTCCTTGGGAGTCCCCAGAAAAAGTGCCATTCGGATGTAGCCTTGGCGGAGAGCTGCAGAGAATACTATATGGGGGAAGGTCATGGCTTCCCCCGAGTCTGGGCCGTGGTGAGTCAAGCGAATCCAAGTGCCCGTGGCTTGTCCCAACACCCAAGGGTGTTTTCGAATGTAAACTAACCCTCTTGTGGTTGGTTTTGGATGCAGATTCGAGTGAGATAATACGTGTCCTTCTTCCTAATCTAATCCGGGACTTCTAGCACACCCCTCTACTCCCTTTTAGTGCTGGAAATCAGGAGTGGCCCTCAAGTCTCAACTTTCCGCAATTCAACGTACTTGGACCCTCAAGTGGGTCTAGCAAGGGGCTTAGGAGCGCGTCAGGTAACCCCAAGTATGTAGATTTCTAAACATATGTTTGGTAAAAATCCATGTAAAAACATTAGTTTTGAATGAAAAATGGAGACTAGTAAAACTTGATAATATAATATTAAATTTTTTTCTATAAGGAAAGTTTCAATGCATTTTATTCATAAAAATCTCATTTGATGTTGTCCTATTTTTTTTCAAAAACACTTGTCCCTTCTATGGCATACTTTTGAATTCACATATGAATATTTGTGAAAAAAAATATGTGTTTGGTTCAAATGTCCACTATGAGTCCATCCTTTCCTTAAAATTCATTAATAATTTTTAATATGATTCCCAAAAACATTTATTACAAGATGGATAACTAAAAATTTGAAAATGTTAATGTGCAATATGACTTTACATTTAAATAATTCATATACAATCTATAAAACATTACGGTTGTGATAGTCCAAATCATCCACTTAATTATATTTTCACCTTGCAACAACATTTACAATTTTAAAACAAAAAAAGAAGCTTCAAGGGTTTTGTCAACACAAGTCGTGATGGAAATGTAAGATAAGTTGCAACATTAATAGGAAGGGATGTGACATAAGAAGAACTAAAAGTAGTTGAATGTTGTGAAATATGAAAGGGAAATAGAAGGCATGCCTTTGTTATGGTGACAAAAACAATAAAACACAAAGAACCCAAGGATTTCAAAAAAGATCATGATGGAGATACAAGTGGGATATTTGCATTTACAAATGCACAAAATGTCAACAAATCATGGTTTTTGCAATGATGATGATGATGGAGTTATTGTAACAAGGATTATTTTTTCAAGTCATGAAAGAGTTGTATTAGGCAAGGAATGATTGCTTGTTTACTTGCATGATGCACGACAAAGATCTATTTTTACAAATATTTGAAAGAAGAAAAGGTAGTATGAATCTTGGAACATCAACATTAGGAAGCACTATGGTGGTACATCTCTTTTAAAACATTCATTGCAACCCTACAAGCAAACTATGAGCATACTAGAAAAATAGTGCATGATGAACCTTCAACATATGTAGTAGGGCTTCGTGAACATTCGACAAGTGGTGGCATGGTTTTGAAAACATTCAATGAATGACAATTAAGGTTTCTAAAACTTTTGACACAATTATGAAATATTTCTCAAAATTTTCAAAAACTTAATTTAGTGTCAAATTAGCCGTTGTACTATAGTATTAGCTTTACCATTCCTAAGGATCATTTATTAAAATTTAAAATTGAATACAAAAGTTTTAAAACTAAATAAATTATGTACAAACAACTATATATTAGACTCTTATCCAATGTAATGAAATGTTGAAAACACATTCTATAAGCATTGTAAGTGTACCACAAGGTTTTAAAAGATAAGAGATTCAAAATAAGTCCACACAATGGAAATAATCAAAATATATGCAACACAATTGAACATAAGAAGCTTTTTCACATCAATATAATGGATTGATTGCAATGTGTTAATTTTTTGATACATAGATCCAATTATATTGATATTATTTTTTAAAATTTAACAAAAAACCATTAATATAAAGTAGTAACAAACATTCGAAATTGTTGATTCATGTGTGAACATGTAGGAAATGGCCCAGTTCACAAGTTGCAAATAATATGTAGGTGGGGAAAAGGAAAATTTTACAATAAATTTATTATCACAAATTTTAAAATTTGATTGTTCTATGAGCGTTGGGCTTGTATGTGGAATAGGATACAATGGCTTCACAAAGGCTTAGAACAAACAAATTTAATAGGTTGTCATAATGATTGCCCCAGGTGATAACATTTAAATGGTTGTTGTTCACTTTATACTGTCCAATTTTGTATGTTTATGAGTGGGGCCAGGGAAAACAATCAACATTGAAGACCAAGTAATTAAGCAAAGGGTTTTTATTAATGCCTACTCCTTTTTCCAAGATGTCCATTTGCTCATTCAAGATATGTCTGGAGCTGTCCAAAGACATTTTGGTCCTCCCCATTATAGACTTGGGGTTCTGTAATGCCCATTTTGGGCCTGTAATAGACTTGGGTCCTATTATGCACACTTTGGGCCAATAATAGATTCTATTACAACCTGAAAACACACATTGCAGGCACAAAATGTGCAAAAGAAGACCCAAAGTCTATAATGGGTTGCATCAACATGTGTAAGAACCCTTTGCTTATTTAACATTATGTTCCTTATCAACACACCTATGTTGGATGTGATAAACAAGTATGAAGGCCCAAATATGGGGTGTGTGTGGACTTGGTCTTACAAGTCACAATGGACAAATCTTCTTGGTCTAACTGACCTAACCATTGTTTAGAATCCACATGTTAATTGTGTAAATCCACATTTCCAGACTAATCCCTGGGCATTACATTTCCAAAAGCTGGTTTTCATTTTTTTCCTATGATACTTGCCAGGAACCACATGAAAAAAACTGCAACAAGTTTTATGTTGTGTTAAGACTTAAAACCAAGGGAGTGGGCTGCATCGGAATAAAGGCCCCCCTCCTGGGTAGTCCTACAAACCTTGACCCCTTGGGCTTTCACCTAAACCCTTACACTACACTAAACTAGTCAGGATTAATCATTGTTTTCAAATTGAAGACCTAGGATCTCTGGAGGATTGTGGTTGTGGTAACTTAGGTGATGTCACTTGGGTTATGATTGGACTATATAGGGGTTGTAGTATTGTTTTTGGCAAAGGGTTTGTTCACGCCTTGGGTGAACCAGCATCCACATTGGTACCATGGTAAAAATTCCAAAATCCATTTGAATAATTGCTAAATATTTCAAAGATCCCATGCTTCAACTAAATCAGGGTCTTTGAGTTCAAATCTAACATTTTTTGGGTTTTAAATGGCCATTAAGAAGCCTCACTCAAAAAGGTAAAGGAACCAACGTGGGTGTTGGTTCACCTTGGCTATTTTTTGTTGTATTTTGAGCTCCAATTTGGTACCATCATATAACTGTTGGCAAATTTTCACTTATGTAGATCTATCAATTGTCAACGCTCATATTGTCTAATGTTGTCAATGTTACTATAATATGTAAAAGGTAGAATGCCAAGTAATAATTATCAGTATTTTATTTCCTATCATAAGGTTATTTTCTCCTAATAGCCTTCCATGTCTCAGTCCAGTTTAGTCTTTTTTTTTCTGGCTGAATATTGTCAGGTTTCTATATTAAAAAATGGTGTGCTCCAAGTACAAAAGGAAAAAAGGGAATTTTTTTAGGATGTGTAATCTGAAAGTGTACATCCATGGCCATAAGGAATCACAACACTACATTGGCTACATAGTCATTGGGATGGGATTGTTCATTTCTAGCCATTCCTTTAATCATGATTAGACCTTAAAATGACAACTTTTGTATTTGGCTACATCTTGGCCTTTCATGTTGCAAATACTTTTGCTCAAAGAGCTAGCCATTAATTGGCAATAGTAAATTAAAATTGCAGCTTATAGTTGTTACCTTACAATTTGGCTTGTAACCACTAGCAAGTTGCCATGTGTTTCCTTGATAAAAATCCTCAAAATATAGTGACACTAGAATCTAGATTGTATAATGTGCACTATACAATTTGCCCTGATAGCATAGCAACTGACTAGTAAATGCATTAGTTAGAAGCTTCAAATGCTCTTATTATTATTGCCCATTGATTAGTCGCTTAGTAAACTCAATACATTGCTTGTGACAATTATGTAACTTAGGATACTAATAACCAAAATCCAAATTTGTTGGCTATTAGCAATGGTGCATGCAATGATGTAATCTCAACATGACGGTGGCTTGTAGCCACATAGTTACAACTTATGCAAAGTTGTTGGAGCTTCAATTGAGATTTGGATGTTAGGAACTTGCAATTCACTCTAGATTTTGTTGCATTTAACTACATTCTATAAGTTTTAATGACAACTAATTGGATAATGTAGGTAGTATGTATTAAGAATGTTGTTTCAAGTAACTATGCATTATTACAAAACAATGTATTGCATTTGTGATTTTGTAACATGGGAATGTTACATTTCAAATTTCTAGATGTTTTCATTTTGCAACGGTTCTACATATTTGTAGTTTTCATTTCAAGACATGGGGTGTTATGTTTTGAGTGTTTGGATGTTGGGTCATAGGTGTTTAGAATGTAAAAGATGTTAGATTTCTTGGGAGTTTTGATAGTTTTGGGGTTTTGGATGTTTTGATGTTGGGTCATAGTGCTTGGAACTTGGGATCCAAGAAGTTGGAGGTTAGGAGTGTTTGGAACTTGGAACTTAGAAGGTGTTAGGGTTTTTGGGTTTTAGGTGTTTTGAGTGGTTGAAGTTTCAAATCACAATGGTGCATATGAAATTATTTTTGAACTTTAAAGCAAAAACATTATTTTCCAATTGCAATGCACATAATAGTGCCAAGATTCACATTGATCCAAGTTTCATTATTTTTTGCAATAAGATTATGATGGTTCCGTGGAATTTGGGGAAGGTTCTAATATTTCATCTTTCAATTAAAGGCAAAATAATTTTAATTACAATTGACTTGGAGAACCCCTACAAACCATCCCCTTGTTTTTTTATTTCATTTGAATCATAGATTCTGTTACTGTGGAGCTTCCATCAAAAAAAGTTTAAAATAATTATGATGCAAATAAAAAATGGTAGGATTTTTGGGTGCCTCAGTTTAGTTGGGCAAAGTTGGAAATGGTTGATTGGGTCCTGGTTTTTGTGAAATGTGTTGTTTTAAAAACCATCACCAATGTGGCCAAGCACATTTTGCCCAATCAAGACAACTTGGAGAAGCACATGGGAAAACATCAAATAAAACACAATGTCCCTATTAAAGGTTTAATCAAATTTATTATGAGAAAAATAACAAACATTGTTGGAACTTGGTGTTATTTGCTATTTGACGACCTCATTCTATTCTACAATGTGAGTGATGATATGGCAATGGAAAATTGCCACAAGAATGTGCAATTTGCTACACTTTTCCACATTTTGCAAAATAGGCAAGCATGGTTGAATATGAAGCTTTGAAGCTTTTATATGAATACTTGAAGGTGAAAAACATGCCCAAGAAGCATTGGAGTGGTGCTTATGGGTGGGAAATTGGTAAACACATTCACCTACAAGTTTTGAAGGCCTTGAAAGTAGTAGTGACAAAAGTAAAATATTTTTCAATCACCTATGATGAAATGACTTCAATTGATAACCAACAATGGTTATATGTCCACATTTATGTGGTAGATGCATTCCCTTGTTGCTATCTTTTGTGTAGGTGGTCAATGGGTCCAATGGTGATAATTTGACCAAGTGCATAATGCATTCATTGTTGTGAGAAGGAGGTTTGGATCTAAATTTTGTAGCAATAAATATTAATTTTGGTGTAGATGACGTGAATGTTTTTCAAGGTTTGAAATCTAGTGTGACAATCCAAATTTGTGAATCATGGGCTTTTTTTAGTTTAGGTATGCATTGTGTATCTCATTGCACCAATTTTGAAATATAGAGCTTGTCTATTTTTCCTTTGGTGCATCAATTGAAAGGGCTATTTCAAGCTTTCTATCAATACTTCTTGAAAAGTCTAAAAAATCATTTGGAGCTCACCAAATTGATTAACATCATGGAAACTAAAGCTCTTGAAAAATGATAAAACAAGATGGATTTGGATGTTCAATTTAGTCTAAAGGGTCATGGTAAAATACAAAACTATTTTGGTGAACATGGGCTTGGAAATGCCCATAAGTTGTAACCAACTTTGACATTTTAGTTGATCTTGACATTTTGTTGTCACTTTTTTATATCTTCTTTATGTTAGAATTAATGCATAGCTTTCAATCAAATTTTCACAAGCAAAAAATATCTTTGTTTGCAAATCCATCATTGCAATCAATATTTGTCAAATAGGGATGTATTCTTTGTGTGTTTGATCATGCCACCAAATTTGGCCCAAATTCATTTTGTGTGTACCATTCATTGTTGGCATGTGTTCATGAATATATTGCTCTATTATGGATTTAACTTTCTAAATCCTTTGTTGAACATCTCAATTTTATTTATTCAAATATTTTGTCATTACAATGACTAAATGATGAGGGACAAGGTCTATGTCACAAAGGGGGTCCAAGATTTATGTCACAAGCTGGTAGGTCTAAGACTAGTGAGTGAATTGAATGGAAACATCAATTACAAATTTTCCATAAACTCAATTTGGATTTTTCATTTTTTTAGGATGTATATTTTGTGCTTCATTAACCCTTTTTTTTTTTTGGTTCACTTCACATGCATGTGTTGAATGCATAATGTTTGTTATTTGTTCTTCCAAGCTTTTTAGGTTGGTTTATTTGTTGAATGTTTGGTTGTTGGCAACTTGCTAGTGTTTTTCTTGGGCTAGTTTTATTGTGGAAAAAAATGCAAAATCCTTCTTAATAGAATTACACAATTGTTTTCTTTCACATGAGATACTTGATGCATTTAGCATCATGTACCCTTAATATTGGCTTTAATAGGTTGCTAAAGATTCCTTGAAACATTTTGATGTTTTGGAATGTCAATTTGTCGAAACCCAATGTATTTTCCTAAAAAGGAAAATGTTGTGCCAATTTCAATACTAGAGATCTTTTTTGGTTTGACACTTGACATGTAACAAGGCTTCTTTGAAATCAATATGAAAAGTCAAGTAACAAATGTCATGTGATTTCCCCTTCATGGCAACCATGTCATTTAGTTGTGGTGTACCATTTCATCTTCTAGAATGTTATGCCATAATCTACTTGAATATTTTAAACTTGTTGAAATAACAAGTGTTTTTGTTCTTGAAAATGTGTAGGATGAGAGGTGTTTTTCAAGTTTGATTCTAGAAACTTAACCTCCATAATATGTTGGGTCTTGAACTTCCCATGGTTGTGAGGATGTTTTGGCAACAATTTTTCACATTAGTTCACTTCCCTCACAAGGATGTAATTGAGTCTTCGAAGCATGAAAGCAAACACTATGGTGGTGCTTAGTTTTATTATTGTATCCTTTCAAATTTTCACATTTTGTTGATTGATCTTTTAAGTTTCATGATGTAAACATGTTTAGTGTTCATGTTGTTGGAAACTTGAAACTTTAACTCCAAACTTTGGCTACTATGTTCAAAACTTTAGACTTGAAGGGTGACATCCATGATCTCATATTTGATGCCCTAAACAACATCGCCTCCAAACTCCCATATTCTTTTGATATTTTTTTGTTGCATTTGGGGTTTTTATGTGCATTATATAAATTGTGATAGATTATAGGTTACATTTTCAATTTTGCATCTTGTTTCTTCATGAATCAATAATATATTTGGATTCTAAAATTGTTTGTATCTTTTGCATATTTTAACTTTTGAACTTCCAAGTTTCAACTCACGTGTTGATTAAATGTTTTGTTTAATTTTTGTAAGCCACTTATGTCATAATGAGCAATTTAGAAGTTCAATTTCTCTATAAGTCACACTAATATAATGCATTGTTCATAGTTTGCAAATTGAAATTGTAAAATTACAACTTTTTTATTTTTAAAATTGGATTTTGAAGTCTAGACAATGGAATTTTTTAATTGTAGTCATTTTTTACAATTATCAACTTGCTAAATCTAGTTGGTTTTATTCCATTTTCTACACATAAAATTTTGGAATTCTATTTTTAAAAATCAACATATAACCTTCATTTTTCCATAATAGAAAACTTTTGATAACCTTCACAAACTACCTTTAAAAAAACTAGCAATAAAACTTTTAAAAAGTTAACCACATGGCTATAGCTATAAATACCTTTTTTTTATAGCCTTGGGCCAATCTCACACCTTGTAAACTACCCCAAAATGCCAGTTGGGCTAAAAGTTCAAATGGGGAAAAAAATTGAATCCTCCAATACCATTTTTGGATTTTAAGAATCAATTTTTACCAAAAAATGTTATTCAATAGGTAGCCTCTCACCCCATCTTAGCATTCAATCTACAAATCATAAGAGAATCTTTTAATGATGATGTAAATTGGAAACATGCAAGACTTTATTCCAAAAAAATTGTAGTTTTCTAAAAAAATGAAGGTGTGGAAGAAGGAAATGGTCCAAGTTAATTTATTGGATATTATTAAGTTGAAAATCTCAACCATCTTGGGCCAACTAGAAATTAGCTTCAACTACTTGTAACATATATAGGATATATAGAGGTGGCAATGGGTGAGGGGTCCTCAAGCAGTGGAAGTGGAATGACAGCCCGTTGCATTGTTGCATTATTATCGCACAACTTAGGACATGTATTTTCATTAGGCTACAATGATCACTTTCCATTATGTTTTTTCCACTAGCTACGATCAAGCATGGACAAATTGCAGGAGTTGTGACTCAAATCTTGAGTCACCATATGATGACTTTTATCCTTTTTTTAATGAAAACATGTGTTCTCAGAGTGCCTAACATGATTAATTACATATTTTCAATGCACTTACAACTCTCCAATGGAAAGCTATTGTTTGTGCAACACAAAACAAGGCACTTTAAACAATGTCTTTGCATTATGCTGCTATGATCCTACCACACTCCTCATAACAATGATTTCGCATTATGCTGTTGTGACATAGCACACTCCATAGAATAATGGCTTCACATTATGCTATTGTGATCACATCATATTGTGTGTAAATGTGGTCACAACAACCTAATGGAAAGAGATCTTTAGAATTGCACATGCTTACATTTATTTTTTTTTGAAAAGTTAAGGTAATTAGGCCTCTACTGGTATCTTGGTGGCAAGTTAGTGGCAAGGAGACGATTTTAAACCTTCTATTCGCATATGCAATTTTAACAAGGGGTGTGCAGTGTCACATTGTGGCCTTGCCATTTACAATAAAAAGTAGCGCATGTTTAGGTTTATGATAAGGTTCACTTTGTGCCTCATACAGTAGGTAAGTCTCACAGGTAAGGGATGTTCCCAAAATGAGTTTCCAAACCGAGTGGCCAGATCACAGGTAAAGAAAGGCACTTGGAGAAAGTTTTTATGCTCCTTGAGAGCACCAAATACACATCAACAATGCCTCCTCCATGATAGGACAAAACTTGTTGCCAGCAAAAGGACTTGTAAAAGTAAGAGGCCCTTTGTAAGGTGCCCCTCTTTATTCTTTCTGATAACCATTCACCATGTGGTTTAAGGTCCATGGGTGGGGCACATTCCTCAAATGTTTGGTCAGATTTGTATACAAATTATATTATTTGTAAACATGTTGATATTTTCAAACAACATTATTTTTCAAAGAACAAAATTCTGTGAAGGAAAATAAGGAATCTTTCAGAATATTCAGGATGACATAAAATCTTCTCAATTAATCAATTCTTGGATAGAGACATGTGTTGAAGCTGCCCCTAGGAAAAAATAATAATTTGGAGTTTTTTTTTTAAGCCAAAGTGACGATCATCTCTCGGAATAATTTAGCCAAATGTGGAAATAAACCAGAAACAAAATTCAAATCTTGAATAATCCATTTATATTTTTGGCTACACAATGAAAACCAAAATCTTGTTCCTATGACTCATGTTCGGCACATTTTGTTGAAATAATTACTTGTTTGAAAAAGGGGTCTGGCAGCCCCAATCTGAATACTCCAGAATTTCAACAAGAGTCTCTAAGTATGAAAGAAGAAAATCTTAAATACCCTTTCACATAGTAGGCAATAGTGGGGATTTTTGGGGATTTTAATTTTTTTTTTTTGCAAAAACAGTGAATTTCTGACAGAATGTTTTTCTCAACATATTTTTCACAAAATAAAGAAAATTCGAAAGCCCTGGGGCCTGTACTATTACTATATTTCATACACAAACTAGGCCTAGTCTAGTGTCCTAAATTACACAGGGCAAAAAACAAGTGCAGGGTAACGTTTCATACCCGCAGAGTGGCCTGCTTTCCAGCGTACAGGAATGGGGGGGGGGTGGGTGGGGGATTATTATACCCGGATTTCACCGTCTATATACTTTGGTATCGTTATACCCGGAACAGTCGACGAACAGTCGAGCAGCTTCTCTTCTGTGCCGCGTTTTTCGAATTTCTGCAGTGCAGGGCACCGTGTTTGCCGCGGTGCTGCAGCTGCCGCTGGGTTCGGGCCTTCGACAAGCAAAACAGAGGAGCGAGCGAGGGAGAAGTTTGACAAACTCATGCAAGAGGAACTGCAGGGATCACACACACACACACACACACACACAGGGAGAAACGCCTTGTGAGGTGAGAGAGTCTTTCTTGTCAGTGACCTTCCTGTTTGTCTCTGCACTATCTATGCCAGGTTCAGCCCTTTTTGTAAGCGTCTTGCTTAAAATGTGTTGTTCCAGTTGAGTGTTTGTATTTTGGGGGGGGGGGGGGGGTGGTTTTTTTGGTTTTTGGTGATTTTTTGGGGGGTTTTTAAAGCGCGTGGCCGCCCAGCTCGTTTTTGTTTTGAATTTTTTTTTTTTCTT
>Ga0116227_10009029_pt1 | contig 18342 bp, 12 predicted proteins | sample S1TSphgellanicum_FD_89693 | JGI IMG/M metagenome (GOLD analysis project Ga0116227, IMG submission 89693) | Host-associated microbial communities from peat moss isolated from Minnesota, USA - S1T2_Fb - Sphagnum magellanicum MG | ecosystem: Host-associated > Plants > Peat moss > Unclassified... | reverse complement strand
TTTTGCCCCAACAACCCCCCACCCCCCTTTTTCTTTTTTTCCAATTTTCATCCCAAACACAAAAAGGGGGGTGGGGGGGGGGGGGGGGAAGGGGCGGTTGAATAGAAATGATGGAAGTTAGTGAGGAGAAGAAGTTCAATGATGGTGGTGCAAGTAAAAATTCACACAAAAGCTACCACCGCCATACCTTCTTCCTTCCTTGATGATTGGCAAACCTTCCCCACCCCCTTTCCCACTAATTCAGACACCAGATTCAGCTCTCAACTGACACAAACATTCAGTTTGTGATCCTTTGTTTTGTGTGTGTGTGCATTGGCTTTGGCAAGGATAGATTTGGCTTCTTGTTTTTGCTTCTATGCCCAGATACAAAAGCAATTGTTCTCTCATCATAATAAGTTTGGGTTGGAGCATGTGCTGGAGAGAAATTATATAAAGATCATAAGCTTCACTACCCTATTGAGCAAAGAGGTTCCTTTCCAAATCAAAAGGAACTCAACAACATTGAGTACCTACCTACCTACCTACCTACCTCCTTTTTAGAACCTTTTTTTGGGAACCTGGATGGAGGTGGTGATAACCCATTGTGTTGTTGTTGTTGTTGGGCGATTATTAGAAAAAAACAAAAGAGGAGGAACAAAGCCTCACGGTTATCAAAGCGGTTCTTAAGATTCATAATCATGGTTCTCGAAAAATCAAAGACTCCATCTTCATATATATATATATATATATATATATAACCATGGTTCTCAATTGAATTATTTTTAAAACATTCAAACAACCGGCCATAAAACCACTAGTGTTCATTGCAAGTTCTTGCACGAGAATCGTCGGTTCTAATTAAGGTTTGTGAAATAACCACGACTAGTGAGTGAGTCCTTTGATTCCGATTATTTTCAAACAATCAGAATTGGCAGTTCTCTGATTTTGAAATAATTTAAAAACATGCAATCAATCAATCAATCAATGGATTATTTTTTAATTATTTTCAAAAAATTTAAGAAACCACACAAACAAACATTGGTGATAACCAAAGGTTCTCTTCAAAATCAACAACTGGACACTATTGAGAACCTTTTTAGATGGTGAAAAGAGTTGATGATAACTGAAGGTTCGTTTCAAAATCAAGAACTGGACAACAACACTACTAGTGATGATGAGCCCACTCTTCATGTGTGTTGTTGTGCCTCAAGTGCATGTGTGTGTGTGTGGGTGTGGTGGGTTTTGAACCCTTGGAATAACTCAAATCCATGCAATATAATGTTATTAGGATCAAATGCAACGCAACCTTGGAGGAGTTGCCTTTTTTTGCAGCCAACAAAATGAGGGATAAGAGAGAGAGAGAGAGTCCTTGAACTTTTTGTGCTTTTTACCTTGTGCCCTTCAATTCTTCCTTGAGAATGTTTTACTAAGTTAGCCTTATCCATATCTTCCTATTCCCCCCTCAACCCATCACCCCCAACGGTTTTGAGACTATAGCATTAACCGTGAACAATGGAAGACAAGTGATGGGTGAACAAACAAACAAACAAACAAAACGGTGTGCATCCATGTCTTAGCTCTTTCATCTCCATATTTGATTGCTCTTTAGAACTCTAGCCATGTTCATGATTTTGCTAAGTTCATGAGCGATTGATTTATTGCTAGGCTACTAAAAAGGCATGATCGAACTTTTCGTTTAATCTTAATTTTTTTAATTTTTAATTTTTTTTTGGCATTTATCTGAAAATTATATTTTAGACCGGTAGTCCTAGCATGCATAATATAGTATATGCTAGTAGTAGTCCTATAGTTACCTTTTCACGTATCGGCACTTGGGTGCCGAATAATTATTATATATTTTTCAAAATCCACTTTGGCAATAAATTAAATAATTTATGAAATTTCAACAATAAATATAAAGAGCCTCTTTTGGTAGGTTCATTGAAATATGAATGAACAGTTTAACGGAATGAGACCTTTTACAACATTTCCTTTTTTTTTCGAAAAATGGGGAGAGATGATGTTCCACCAAATTATAAGATAAAAAAATATTATCAATTATTGGATACCTCCTTTGCAATGGAGAATTAGCTTAAATTTTCCATTAAATTTCACCATTTTGAACACATAATTTTGAGAAAATTAAAAATTTCCAAAAATAATTTAATTATTGCCGAACTTGAAAAGGTACTACAATACATAGTCAAGTTTTTAATATTAGAACTTATAATGTCATTTTGTAATATGATTATCATACAACAATATTATAAGCACCATTTTGTTGTTGATTAATATTTGAACAATATTGTTGATAATCAAAAATATTGTTGTATGTTGTCATTTGTTTTAACCCATCAAAAAACAAGCATTAAAAAATAAGTTGTGGATATTTAGGAGAGGCTTGGAAAATCCTCCATTTGCACTAGTTAGTGAAAACAATAGAGGAAAGTGGGGTGGGGAGTTAGACAAATGGTGGGCACTTATGTAGGCTAAAAGAGTAAGGGTTTGTGGAGGGACTATTGGGAACAACATGAAGGATGCATCGGGGAATTTGGGAACAAATATAGCAAACATTTGACATTTAAAGCATATAGGATAAATTTAAGCAACAAATGCAAAGGAGACACATGGGAACTTTGGGAACAACATAAGGAACACATGACAAAAAACCATATGTGATAAAATCAAAGGAACAAATATGGAAAAATGGGAGGGTGGCCTCCTTGGTTACCTTAATTGCAAATGAAGGCATGATGGTTTATTTTTGGACTACCAATGGGTTACTAGTTATTACTACATCTATGAATGAATGCATAACTTTAAAAAGATGTAATGGGTTTCATTGGAATAGCAATGAGTTATCATGCGAATCCATAAATGTAATAACTTCTAAATTCAATTGTTTTAATTCAAAAGTTAAACTCCATGTATTAAACATTCATGTGGGTTATTGAGAACTAGGGATTCATGGAGTGGATTCAAACCTTGTCTAAATCATTGGTAGCACCAATTGGTAAAATAATGGCTTCCAAAATTAAAATGCCCACCCAACACCTCTTCAAATCCAAACAAGGTGTAAAAGCTTGTATCATTGCTACTTAAGTTTCAGGAACTATTGAGTTAACCAACCGTAAAGTAACCCTGTCTTCACCCTCTCTTTGGGCCTCATTTCAGCCCCTATCGGCTCTTTCAGTGGCATCCGGAAAGTAAAGACATTTTATTAAATCTCAGTATGAAATGCTGCAACTCAGTACAAATTGCTGAAACTCAGCATTTAATGCAGGAGGTTCGAGATTAATTATAGTAGTTGTACAGTTGGGAGCAGTGAAAATATATGTAAGCAGCAGTGGAGGCGCTCATGGAAAAGGAAAGACAGGATGAAATACCTAGCCTTCGTATTAAAGAGTTAGGATTTACTACTTGTTACTTGATCTAACATCAAAGCTTTGCTTGTTGGCATCTACCATGAGATTGAACATCATTGCTACCTAAACATAAAGTTCAATGAACAATACTAGAGTTAACCTTAAAAGTCACCTTGTCTTTGGACCCCCTATTTTTGACCCCCTATAAATCCCTGTTTCATCCCCAATTTGAGTGCAGCTGGAAACAATGACTGAAACTGGGTACCAATTAAATGAAACTGGGTATCATCACTTCCCAAGATTTGCAGATTTTATTCTCACTACACTTGATCAACTGAAACCCACCGGGTATCACAGGGGGGGAACTGCAACACTTTACCCACCCAAATAAATAAATAAATAAATAAATATATTGTAGGACTTTCTCATTAAAAATAGCTGGTATATTATTTATGACACCCCTACAACAGAAAAATATAAATAAATAATGTTTCAAAAAAAAAAATCTCCAAACCTCACCCAAATTAACATATCTACTTAATAGGCATTTTTCAAATTAAAATAGGTGTTAAAATTATATATAGGTACCTATTAATATACTGGCTGAAATAGGCAGCTAGGGAAAAAGAAATTTCTAAAATATTTACTAATTTACCAACAACAACTGAACCCCATCATGGTGGAGCAAAACTAGTTTACTACCTACCTACTAATTCTACCTACTCTTAACTACCTACCTACCAAGTCTACCTACTCGTCATGAAGCACGGCGACCGGCTGCAACCGGTTGGCTCCACCACGGCGCGCAGGAACCACCACTCGCGTTGCTTCCCCGTTCTGAGCTGCCCGGTCCCGGCGGTAACGGGCTACTGCACGGGCCCGACCACAAACAGCACGGTCACACCCACCGGAGACTGTGCTGCTGCTCCTCTCCTCCTCATCTGTTCCCCATCCGTTCCCATCCGTTCCCGGGGGTGGGGGAGGGGGTTCTCACTCACTTTCCCACCACAAACTTTTTCTCCTCTTTTTTTCCCAATCCCTGCCCGAAAATATAACCGGAGGTTACTTGTCCTCCTCCTCCTCCTCCTCTTCGTCTTTGCAATCACTGCGTTTGGTCGTCTTCGACGACAGTCGCAATCTTTTTTGGTTTTATTTTTTCTTCGCTTTTGTTGCGAGCACGAATGAAAATGAAGTGGCCATGAATCTCGCGCAGTTTTCGCTCATTTATTCTTTTCTTTTTCTTTTTTTTTGGTCATTATTTTTCGTTTTTTTTTTTTGCTTGATTGTTTTTTCCTTTTTTTCAATCCTTTTTTTGGGCTGCTTTGATGAGTGTTGTCACGACGTCAAGCAGCAGCAGTTTGTTGACCTTGAATTGCTCGTTGTCTGTGTGTCGATCAACCGATCGATCAATTCTTCTGAATCAGCTCTCTTCTGACCCCCCCAGCGTGCAAAAATATTTCTTCTTGTGTCCATGGAGAAGAAGAAAGAGAAATTGCTGCTGTGGTGGTTGACATGGGGTGAAGGAGGAGGGAGGCGATGGAGAAAGCAAGGCTCCGGACGATTCTCTCTTTGTTTGTTTTTTGGTTGCCGCAGTAAGTGGTGGACCCCTCCTCCTCTTGTTTGATCAGTGATTTTGCTTTGTATTCTTACGTAGTGTATGTTTACGCGCTGCTTTGATTACGATCCAATTAATTGATCCATTGATCATCATCATCATCAGTCGTTGCTCAGGAACTACAAGTATTTATTAGTGAGAGCTTCGAGTCCTTCGTCTCTGTTTAAGTCTGTCGACTACTTTTCTGTTTTTCTTTTTTTTTTCTTTGTTTTTCTTGCTCTTTTGCGTGTGCTAATGAGCGTCAGGTGTGCGGGGTTGAAGGCGGGCGGGCTGTTGTTTTTTGGACTGGTGTCTTTGTCTCTGCTAGGCTTACCTGTCGTCTGCTTCTTGCCTTGACGCCGCAATATGTGGGAGACGAAAAAGGAAAAGCTCGCTTTGGCACTTTGACTTCGGAACCTTATAATTGCAAGTGTTGCGGTGTTCCAAGACTTGCTAATTCTTCGTTGTCTGCATGCTCTTCTTCTTCTTCAACTAGCTTTTGACTGAGAGTCATTGGATTTTTCTGTGATTGTTGTGCGGAGAAAAACTCTCTTGAATGCAAGTATTACTGATTTCCATCTTCGCCGCTCCCCGTTTTCTCGGCTTTTGTACTTGGCTTTCTTTCTCTCACCTTTGGAGAATTTGCAGTAATGAGAGGTCTACACTTGTGAGGCTCAGCAGATGATCGGGAGTGGCTTTCCAGAGTTGACTTGAGAAGTCGCGGATCTGCTTTTATCGTTGTTGTTGTTGTTGATGTTTTTGTTGTCGTTTATGATCAGCCAGCCGCGTGGATGATGCTAATTTGGCACGGCTTTGCTACCACAGCGCGATAGCTGGTGGCTGCCTTCGATCATCTTCCTGCAGATAGCTTCTCTTGGAAGTCTCATCATAATCATCATCTTCGACTTGCATTTCGGTTTGGTTCCGTGGCTATGATGAGATCTACAAGTCTTTTGTTGGACGAATTCCTTGTTTGCGTTTCTGGATTGATCTGAGAAGCCTCTGGACCTCTTCTTCTTCTTTCTTCGTCGAGATCTTCTTCTTCTTCTTCTGTGACTACTTGCGTCGTGTCACGCATTATGGGCGCGATGCCGAGAGAAGAGAAGTCCGGCGGGTTGCAGCAACAAGCAAGCTTGATGTTTAACGAACAGAGCTACTCTCGAAAAGGCGCCTCGACGACGACGTGTGTGCAGTCGGAACCAGAGCCGCCGCTGCCGTATGGATGGGAGAAGTGTCTCGATTTGAAGGTGAAGAAGAAGTTCTGTGTAACTTGTCTTTCTTAGATTTTCTTTCTGACCTCGACTGCGAATTGTACATTGTTCTTCGTCTCGTTTTCTTTGCTCAGGCTTCTTTCTTTGAGATTGATAATGGAGGACATTGTCCACACACTTAAGAATTGGAAACGTCGCTGGAATCCAATCCAGCCTCCAGGGGACGAGATCGTGAACTGAATCATGTGCTTGTTGCGGTCGTGCTGTTTCTTGCAGTCTGGTGTTTTCTACTTCAACGATTGGAACACCGGGATGCAAATCTATACAGATCCTCGTCGCAATAGTAATTCGCCTTGCGATCAACGCATCGGGCATCTCTTGATCTCATTGCAGACAAAAACGAAAAATGAAAAAGACGTTGCAGCAGAAACGACAGTGCAGGACAACAGCAGCGACGACATAAAAATTTCCAGCAGAAGGAGGTTCAAGGTTCTTCATTCCGGTCTGAGGATGCCATTGGAGCGAGCCATGATCGGCAGGCAGTCAGTCGAGCCGGAGGATTCGACGTCGGATCTGCTTAGTTTCGATCAGCAACACCAGGACTGGCACTCTTTGAAACTGTCGTTGAATCCCCCTGGAGCCAATTGCTCCTCGCAGGAGCAGCAGAGTGTGTGTACCGTGGAGAAAGTGCAAAATGCGCTGAAATGGTCGCAGTGGGGCGGCGCGACTCGTTCAGTGAAGAGATCCCAGGCTAGTAGTTTCGACAAGTCAGGGAAGAAGTGTGTGTCGTTGACCAACTCCTTGTCGACTTCCCTCGCTCTTCATTCCCCACCATCACGTCCCTCGTCATCACTAGAATCCAACTCTCCGGGACCACTGTCCGAGGAGGCATCGTCCAAGCGATCAACGCCGCCCTCGTCGCTATCGCAGACTTGTTCCTCGGAATGTCTCACATCTCCTTCAACAATTATCCAGCAAGGTAGGTGGTACTCAAAAAAAACAGCCATGACTACCTTCTCTGCAAAGCTTCTAAACCACCACCACCACCACATGCAAAGAAATAAAAAGCTTGAATGTACATATCAAAGAGCTCTATATGAACTGTCGTAGAAGAAATTCACGAGCTCTCCTCATGTTATTTGGCAGGTAGTTTTGAAGAGGACGAGGTTCAACAGCCAAGATCAATGTTCAGGGAGTTGACAACACTAGTAGAAGTCTGCAGAAGAACAGATACAACCGAGGAGGATCAGGTGGCAGTTCAGCAGCTGCAGGAGGTGCCTGACGATGCAGCAGTGCTGGTAGCAGTGGGATGCAAGAGCTGTCTGATGTACATCATGCTGCCAAAGCTCCATCCAAGCTGCCCAAAGTGTGGAAACGCTGATGTGCTGTTGGATCTTCCATCTCCTACGCCCAAGAAACAGCGAAGAGTACTCGAACTCAGTAGTACTCCAAAGTGGAACTGGTTGGATGCCAAGCCCATTGCAACTTGAAGTTCACTCTTGGATTTTCCAAGCTATGTTTCTACACAGTTTCTTCCATCTCAGTTCTTGAGCTTCTTCCATCACTCCACTTCTTCAGCTTCTTCCATGATCCCACTTCTTCAACTTCTTCCATGATCCCACTTCTTCAACTTCTTCCATGATCCCACTTCTTCAGCTTCGTCTACAACCCCACTTCTTCAGCTTCTTTCCATGACTCACCTCTTCAGCTTCTTCTATGATACCCCTGCTTGAGCTTCTTTCATGATCCCATTTCTTCAGCTTCTTCCATGATCCCACTTCTTCAGCTTCTTGCATCTCAGTTCATCAGTTGCGTTCCTTTCTCAAGGGCAAGTTTTGCTTCAGAGATTAAACTGCAATGGGGATTGTGGTCAAAACCAGAAAGAAAGGGGTTCCTTGAAGCCTGGGGGATGAATTCCTTGATTTGTTTTTGCACTGTAAGAGTTTACTTTCTTTTGCAGTTTTGCAGCCACACTGCATACACACAGAATTAGCAGTATGTGCCTGGGTTGGCTAAGAAAGATAACCCCAGTTTGTGATTGCAAAAGACTTTCAGACACACAGACAGATTTAGAAAGGGGAACAATAGTTTAATGTTGTTTCTTGTGATATTTCAGGAGATTTGTGGCATTTTGCTAGGAACAATTCTTTGGGACCATGAATAACCGAACCGTTTCCAGAGCCAAAGGCTAGAGATACGGGACCTTGAGTTAGAGACTATTTCCTTGTTCATTTGTTTTGGACTTTTGCTCCATACTGTAAATATTTGTCTCATTTACTGAGAGCGCCTGATGAGGAATCCAGAAGGCAGTGATCACATGATTTAAAAGATCATTTGTTTTGCAGAACCTGTGGCGATTTTCTCGCTGTTGGTGACAAACAAATTTTCCATGTTCTTCACTAAAGTTTTCAAGCTTTGGAATTCATTGTTTGTTTTTCATGATTGCTCATATCTTACTGCAGTTTTCAAGCTTTAAATTCATTTTGGTGTTTTTGGTGCTCACTAACCATCTTGCTTGTTGTTGCTATGATGGTAGTAATGTGCAGATGATGTTCAATACATTTCAGAATGACAAACGTTTCTGAGAACATGCACAATCTTTCTGAGGAGACGTGCCAAGAATTGCGCAGTCTGAGAGTGATGTGCAATTTGCTGAGAATGTTGCAATCTTGGAAATGCACTGAGGATGTGTGTGATCTTTCTGTCTGATGTTGTTTAGTATTTTTGTCTCCACAAAACTTGGGCACTAAGATCTTACATCTTGCATTTCCGTGTCTAATGATTGTGAGAGATGATCTAATCTACTGCAGCGTTTTAAGAAGGAGAGCTTCCATCTTGGTTCTGCAATGTGCACGCGGTCTCTATTGCTGCAAAACAGATGAGTAAACTGTATCTTCCCAATTATTTTCCAGTTTGTGATGCAATGACCATTGAAATAATTTCAAGTACTCCTCATGAAACATAGTCCATGGCCTCAATCCTTATTGCCTGTTTCATTTCAAGTTTCTCAGACAAAAAGCTTACCAGTCTGTTTGTTGGTCAGAGGTTTTGGTGTGCAAATTGCTTGTGAACCATGGAGTTGATTTGCATTGTGTGTAAAACAAGAGGTAATCTTCTTGTTGCTTTCGTTACTTAAGTATCTATTCTATCCTTTTGCATCTACTGTGTCCATTGCAGCTCATGTCAATCTTCGTGCACCCAAAAAAATAAAATCACTCATGTGTTTTGCAGCTTCACTTTGTTGGCTTGTTGTTCTCATTTGATCACAATTGAGGAGACCTTCAAATGCATGACCTAATAATAGAGAGACATATTGGGTTAACCCTCAAATGAGCAGATTTCTGCACCACAGGAACAGAAATCTGCTTCATTTCTAATCAGCAATTTGGCTGCAACACATCTCAAAATGGTACACATTTTTGGTGGTTTCTGCAAGCTTATATGTTCAAAGAAGAACATTGTGCCATTGAGGCTGCTGCAAGGTTTGAAATCAAAACAAGTAGAAAGAGGTCGTTGGGTTCCAGGTTGTGTGTATGGTAAAATAATACTTTAATTCAAAAAGTCGACAAATGATTGCCAATTTTTAAATTGATTTATGAAACTAGTCAAAATAATTGGCATTTAATTGGGAGCTTTGGGAACAAGGGGAAAAGAAAAAGTTTCCAAAGAATTTCCCATTTTTTTTTGTGCAAAAAAGCCTCTGATTACTAGTCTTTTTTTTTTTTTTGTAATGTAGAATCCTCAAGGCCTTCCTCCTCTCCATGTTATTATGCATATCTCAAGGGAAAGAAAGGAGAAAAGAAGAACAAAGGAGAAGACAAAAAAGCCTTTATGGGTTTGTTGTAACTTCTCAATATTACAAAAAGTTGGGGTGGTGGGATCTCTTTTGCTCACAGCCACTTCCTTTGCCTTTCTTTTGTTGCAAAAAGCCTCACTCTATCCAACCTTTTGTGCTGTTCAGAGTCCAACTTGTAGCATTATTTTTTTGTAATGAATTTATTTTTTCCACTTGGAGACAAAAAAACCCAACCCCTTCTCCCCCAAAAAAGGCCACTGCCATTTCTAAAAAGGATTTTTTTTGGAAAAATATATAAAATAAAAAAGGCCCAAAGTCACCAGGATTTTGAGGAGGGGAAAAAAAAAGTGAAAATTGCAGATTTAGACAATAGGTTCAAGCATGTGGTCAAAAATTTAAAGAACAGGACTTTCCTCTGTGACCTGTAGCCAGATTTGGCTAAATCTCCTTGTGGATGATCGCCAGACCACCTACCTCACAAAATGGAGGGGAAAAAACCCTGGCGCCAAAAACCTCCCTCTTTGCTACTAAACCCTAAACCCTAGACCTGATTCCCCACGCACTTTTTTTGGTACAGTCAGAGGTTCCTCAAGTTTGTTGTACACTTCTAACAATTGGGTTGGTGTTTTTTTTTTCCAGAACTTTTTCCCTACCAATAATTAGGGTTGCTTTTTTTAAAGAGCTTCTTCCATAATAATCATATATATTAATTCACTTGGTCTGTCTGTGACAATGACTCTGGACGGACAGTGGCCACGGACAGTTGTTTGAAAAGAAAAGTTTTTTTAAAAAATCAAAAACATCAACCAAACATTGTTGAAATAACACACTTGTGGATTATGCACAAGGTTCACTCTAGTAATAATTAAGGTTGCTTATTTTTCCCAGAGTGTTCTTTGTCTAATTAATTCCAAAAGAATCACCCCCATCATCAACAGAAAGTTAACCATGGTTAACCCTTCCCATTAGATAAATGTAGTGCTTGCTACCTTCAGCATCCAAGTTAAACTAACCCTAGTTAGATTATGGAACTAGTTAATCAAAACTGCCCTTTAAAAATAATGGAACTAATAATTCATCAACTGCCCTTCTTAGATCATGCAACCAATCATTCATCAACTGCCCCTTTTGGATCATCATGGAAAACTAGTGAACTGCCACAAACAGCCACCAAAGGTAAAGGGCCTAATGAATGAATGAATGATATATGAAAAAAGTTCCATTATAAAATTATCAAGTTGAAAAAGAGACCATAATATACTATATGATACTATTTTATATATTTTTTATATTTTTTAATTTTTTAATTTATTTTTTTAAAATAAAAAAAAAGAAAACCCATTACCCCTCTAGTAGCTCTAAATATGTTGTCAGTGGAATTTGGTCATTGAAAAAATATTTAGGGGGAAATTAATTTAATTTAATTTAATTTAAGGTGGCAGGAAGTGTTGTTTTTTTCTCTTACCCATTAAAATGGAATCCAAAGAAAAGTGCAAAGTGGCAGTGAGTCCACAAAAAGCGCTGCGTTCTTTTCGTCACTTTTTTGACTGTGCACGAGAGCGTCTGCCATCGCCCAGTTTTCTGTGTTTCCTTCGCTCTCCCCTCTCTGTCTCTGTCTCTCTCTCTCTCTCGCTCTCGCTCTCTCTCTCTCTGTGGATTCTTCGGTTGCAATGCAGGGGATGAAGTAGGAGGAGCAGGGAGATGAGTCAAACCTCCAGAGGAAGAGTTTCATGAGTTTCTTTCCCATCGCTAGTGTCTTCCGCCCATTAGTGTTTTGGAGTGCTGATTTCACTACTGTTTTGAAGTGTAAAGAAGCATTGTACTAAAGATATAGCTCATACAGGACAAGGAGCAAGAAAAGGAGGCAGTAGAAGAAGAGGAAGAGGAGGAGGAAGAAGAAGAAGAAGAAGAAGGCCTGAGGTTGATGCTTTTGTGCACCAACTGACTTTCCAAATGTTGCCAATGAAGCAATATTTGTGAGGTTTGTGTGTGTGTGTGTGTGTGTGTGTGCATGCATGTGTGCAGAGTATATATTTGCAGGTGGAGAAGAAGAGCTCATTGGAATCTTGGTCGAAGAATAGCAAGAAGTGGATTTGGATCAACAGCAATGGCTCATGCTGGAATCTGTAGAAGAGCCTAGTAGCCAGCTATCTTCCAGAAACAAACCACCATGCTCAAGGTACAGTGAAGTAGACAATCTTCTTTTGATTCCACTTCCCCCTATCTTGCAGCATTGACACAAAGCTGTGAAGAAAGAGGAAACAATTGAAGGGAAGCTCTATGAGCCATTCCCTCTTCTTCTTCTTCTTCTTCATCATTATCATAATGATCTTGTTGTTGTTGTTGATCATCATCATCTTCTTCTTCTTCTTGTTTTTCTTTGTTCAGAACTGTGGGATTGGGTGATGAGAGATGATGTTGCTGTTGAATGGGAAGTATTTGTCTGTCGATGGGAAGAAAACAGGAGGTGGAGAACAGGGGAGGAGATTCCAGTAATCCAGAGTTGTTCACATGGCGGTATGAGCTCAACACACTAGCATGGGCCATCCTCATAGTTGTGACATCAATGTTACTGAAGAAAGTGGGACAGCTGCTTCGCTTGTGGCTCATGGGTTCCCGCCTCCCAGGCCCTCCCCTGCAGACCTTGGTGGCCAGGTCTGTCAACTGTGCAAAAGCTGATGGACCTCTCAAGCTTTTGGGTATTTATAATCCACTGTTTCTCTCTAACTGCTTCCACATTAGTTGTTCTTTTCAATCAAGCTTCTTCTCTCTCTCTCTCTCTCTCTCTCTCTCATCCTGGAAATGAGGAGTTTTCTCTTCTTCTGAAGACTCCTGGATTTGCTGTGATGGCAATTGAAAATTTCAATACATTCCACAAACTCTTTAGCCACAATGTGGCAAAGATTGCAGTGTTTTTGTTACTCTCCTTTTCAGCCAACTGCTTTTGCTGCTGTCGGTAACCCTATATGAAGAGCAGTGCACCAGGTTGGGGCCCTCATGTAGTGTTGTTGTGTGGATGACCCAGAGCTGTTCTCTACCCTTCATAAGGAGCATGGACCAGTGCTGAAAATATGGATGGGACCCACACAGCTGCTGGTCTCAATATTTGATGCAAGAATTGTAAATGAGGTCTTGGAGAAAGCGAAAGACCGTGTCCCGACTTCCCAAGTGGCACTGCAACTTGCCTTTGGGAAAGGGAGTCTGTTTTTTGCCCCATTTTCCAAGGTCAGTTACTTTCTATTTGCTGGACTCTTTGTGAGCCATTTTCAGACATTCAAGGCTACAAGATGTTCTGTCTGTGATATCTTGCATTATTGGGTTCCTTGCAGGTAGAGCGGCAATGTGCCATGTATGATAGAGAAATAAATGGAAATCTATTAGCAGAGGTGCATGCAATCTCACACAAGGTAATTCAGAAACTGGACCTGTGGGCGAAACCTGGCCAGGATGGAAACTGGGAAACTGATTCCAACTCATGTTCTCAGACCATGGCATTTGCAGTTTTGGGCATATCTATTTTTGGGGAGGGTTATCTTGATTGGGCAGTAGCAAGAAAGTTTGAAAAACTTCTTGTGTCAATTGCGGATGAAATTCCCGAGTGGATACGCTACAGCATGCCCCCAGTTTGGAGGCTGTCATTTATTCGTTTCTGGAGGAAATGTGATAAACTGAAGCATTTAATTGAAAATTTGGTAACAGAGGCACAGAAAGTGCAAAGTAAGTTGCATCAAACTGACAACCCAAACAACACAGACAGTACAACTTCGAAAAGTAAAAGAAGTAAAGGTTCTCTCGATGGCAAATACAAGAATAAAGAGGTTTGTGGGATTACGGATGCTGTGACATCAAATCTGGTGAACAAAAAGATTCTGGGAGAGGGACGAGTTGGAGCAGTGATGTATCATGGTGGATTCACAACTGCTGGAATTCTAAGTGGTGTGCTTACTCAGCTTGCTCATCATCCAGAGATCCAAGCAAAGGTATGTTGTCGACAGATTAGAGCATTGGGGCATAGCACCCTAGTTCCCTGCAAATCAGTCAATAAACTATTTTCAAAATCTGATATGCTGCCAGGTCCAAATGCCAGCTTTCCTATCAGCTCTGCACTTTAAGGTGCTGAACCAAGTGTGGAAAGTTTCCAAAGGATAAGAAGTCTTTGCATTTATATTTCACTCTTGACTGCTGTATACCATAGGCTTGGTGAACTTTGTGAATGACAGGTCAAGGGATAGAAGCTGTTGTGTCAGTCAGTTCAATCACTGTTCAAGCGCTTGAGGCTTGAAAATTTTATACCCACATACTAGGGACTAAGTATGAAGAGTGTGAGCATGAATGGAAAATGCAATTTAAGACTGACTCTTCAACAAGTTCTCAGCCTTTTGTTCGGCAACACAATATCTTGTTCTGTTGATCTAACCTGTATCCTTTAGCAATACTTCTGCTTGCTGCCTCATTCTCCTGTTTACTCTAGAATATCTTTTGGCTCAGCCATATCAAACCAGTTCTTTCCCACATGTGTTGCAGGTGTATGCTGAAGTTGAGGAAGTGTGTGGCTCAAATATGGTACCAAGCCAAAGTGATGTGAAGCAGATGCATTATCTGATGGCATGTGTGCATGAGTCTGCTCGCCTATTGCCATCTGCCCCATTCTTGCAACGCTGTTCCCTTCAGTCTGGTAACTATATATACACAATCCCTTGAATGTTACATACTAACACTGTCCAGAGCAAGGATGACCTCTGAACTCTCATCACATGATGAACTTCAGGCAGGATAGGGGCTGGGCTAGCCAATGTCGTGACTGACATGAGACTTTCCTTTGCTTTTTGGAAATACAACAGAAACTCAGGACAAAGATTTGGTGTAATGGTTTGCCCAGATCATGGGTGGATCATTGTGCACTTATCTATGGCCACTGTTGGGAGCTGATGAAGTCAGTAGGTAGTTACCAGCAGCTTGTCAGTGTGGTGATGGTGTGCCACTTTGTGAGTGACTCTCTTAAGGTTATGACTGCATTCATTGTTGTGGAGATTTCTCTGCAATTTCATAAGTGTATAGGGGCAGGACATGTCTATGCACGGACAGATTGTAATTACAGCCATTCGGTTTTCTTTGCACAGAGAATCAAGCAGTTCAAAAGTTTGGATCAGTCTTTCTGCGACTGGTGCTGGAAGTAGCAGCCTTTGAATACATGGCAGATTCGAATGTGGGCAGCATATGGCTGAATCTTTTTTTGTACCTGAAGTGCAGTGGTTTTGATGGCATCTGTTGCCTTTAACCTTATGTAGCTAGATTCTGTGCAGATTTGAAGCTGGGACCAGGACTGATCGTGCCAGCAGGAGCCATCTTGGCAGCACCAGTTCAATTACTACAGTTAGATCCTGTCTACTGGGGAAATGATTCCGCTAATTTCAACCCAGACCGGTTTCTCAAACCTAAATCAAAGTGTCTTCTGAATGCTGAAGAGAACCCATGTATCCAGAATGCATGTGACGAAACTCAGAAAGATGCAACCATGTCAGAGAGGTGCACATTTCAGGCTCCTGCATCAGACTCAGGGTTCCTTACTTTCGGAGCTGGTGCCCGCTCATGTATTGGTTCCAACTTTGCACTGACAGAAATTGCTTCATTGATTATGGCTCTCATCCAACACTATGAGGTATGGCGGTTTGCACATCCCTGGGATCTTTCTTTGCAGAACTGCCAAGCAAACATAATAGATAGCTATACTGATTGACTTACCTTTGATCAGGCAGATTGGAAGCAATCAACAAAATATGGTATCTCCAATGTAGCACATTCACACTGATGTTGACAAGCGACTTAACTTTTGACCAGTTGCTAAGTTTGTTGAACAATGTGCAGCTGAAGCTGGTTCAAGAAAGTCCCAAAGATTTGACACTCAAACTGGAACATGGTGTACTGCAGTACTCACCAAGTGCAAGGCTAATATTGATACCTCGCATTGCCCATAACTAAAACTTTGAAGCAGGACCTCAAAGAAAATCTGACCTGCAAGAAATCTGTCAGATTGTCAACAAATTTGAGGTGAAAGTTGAAGATTTGTTCTGGTCATCTCACAGACGATTCAGAACTTTGCCTTTTGCTGTGCACAGCTACAACCCACAAACTCTTCAGTCGTCCTTCTTTATTTCAGAAATTCCACCGTATGAAATGTCCTTCGAGCAGAATATGAACCCGTCAAAGTGTGTTTGCCATGTTGTCTACGACAATGGTTGAGGTGGATGGCTTTTGGAGGAGTATCACAAAATTTAAGAGCCATAATCAAGTTCTTGGTGTTTATATCCCCTCGACAGTATTTTCTTGGAGGAAGGAATCAAATGGAAGTTACACCCACCGTCAGTGATGTTACCTTTTTGAAGCATATGAACTGCAATGCAAAATGGCATTTTTTCCTTCATCATGATAGCTGGTTCAGATGAAGCTGTGAACAATACTGTGTTTCTTCTGTAGGTATTTGTCGTTTTCACAAGATTGTGGTTAGCAGCTTTCTTAGCTTCTTTTTTTTCTGGTCATTGTAGCATTCCAATCCTGAAATTATCTTTTTCCTCCTCATGGGGAGATCCTTTGCTACAGATAAACCAGAGTTTTTCACCAGAAAATTCTCACATGGGGTTTTCGAGTTTCACTATCTAATTGATCTTTTCATTTCCTTATACACAAGTGTAGTAGGGTAATGTATACCTAGTGTACATTGACTGATTTCTAATATGTAACAACTGTGTCTTCAGTGTCCAGAGTTTCTTGCAAGCACAGTGCATTATGAAGTTAGTGATTGTGAGTTGAGGATATACTACTAATGAGATCTTAGAGCATCCCCAACGGTGCTTAGTATGTGACCCTGCAAAAATATTTCTCACATCCAAGTTTAGTTATTTACTTTTTTGCAACCCCACCCATAAATCTGAAACTGGGACTACTGCAAATATGTGGGAACTACTAATAGCAAACCACCTGGACCGATCGTTATGTTTGGCCATTCGAGTTTGGCCATTCGAGAATAGGGAGAGCAGTCAGATCATCTTTATTGCACTCTTCTCTAGCAGGTTCGAAAATAGGGAGAGCAGTCAGATCATATTTATTACTCTCTTCTCTAGCAGGTAGCAAACCACCTGGACCGATCGTTATGTTTGGCAAATAGGGAATAGCAGTCAGATCATATTTATTACACTCTTCTCTAGCAGTTGCACAGCTTTGCTGCGCCTTTTACCAGCCTCAGCAAACTGAGCATACAAGCAAGAACAAAACCAGTTTTGTGAGAAAAACCGGTATATTTTGACTTTTCTTCATCTGATTTTAAAGTGCAGGGTCACATACTGTGCACTGGTGGGGATGCTCTTAACAAGTGAACAGGCAGCTATTTGCACAATGTGTGAGAAGTTGGCATTTGTCAGTTTCAAACAAATGAAACATTTTCCTGAAAAAAAGTAAAGTTGTGTTCATATATTTTGTGCACAATACACAAGGTTATGAGTGACCATTTGAGCAAAATTCAATGTTATGAAAATTGTTTACTATTTATTGTTTACAATTTTACATCCGTTTGGGACCAAAGAGTCCATTAGACAAAAGATACATCGTGGAGGACAGATTGTCCTTTGGTACTGGCAGCATGTCACAAATTTGGCCAGAGCAACCATGTTCGTAGTTTGCATGAGTTTAGCAAGAATGCTTGTGTGAGTGAGAGGCAGGGTCAAACAAAAGCGTTCCCTAACTTTCTGTGTATTTGGATAGACAAAGAACAAGTGTTCTTCATCCTCTACCTTCCCTAAGTCGTAACCTCAACAAAACCTCTCTCTCTATGACAAGCTTTTTCATGCACCTAACACTGCTTCAAGTTGCATGTTATCACACCAAAACCGGGCTAGAGCTTTCCATAACTGAACACAATTGATGTGACACAAGTCGCTTTCACTCTCGTACGACATACCCTTGAAACATAAATATCTTGTATGCATGTTGGTCCCAATCTCGTGATTGAGAAAGAGCTTTTCAATGAAAGCCAGTTACATATTATTTTTCACCCTTTTTACACTCAACAAAATGAAAAAAAAAAACCAAATGACATGCACATCAAAATAGAATAACAATATTAAATTATTCAACAAACAAAAACTTGATATGAAATTAATTTCATATCACGTTTCGAGCATTTGGATAGAAATTGTGTGATAAACACAAAAACACTTTTAGGGGGAAAAAAAAATCCCAAGAATAAGCATATTTTGAAACTACAAAACATATGTGACAATTTTTGTTCCCTTTTCACAATTTTAAAATCATGATGAATATGAAGGATTTTATGGCCATCAAGTCAAAAAATTTAAGTGGAATTCTGGCCATATAATCAGGGTTTTGTTTTGTGACCAATTTTCG
>Ga0116227_10009028_pt1 | contig 18345 bp, 20 predicted proteins | sample S1TSphgellanicum_FD_89693 | JGI IMG/M metagenome (GOLD analysis project Ga0116227, IMG submission 89693) | Host-associated microbial communities from peat moss isolated from Minnesota, USA - S1T2_Fb - Sphagnum magellanicum MG | ecosystem: Host-associated > Plants > Peat moss > Unclassified... | reverse complement strand
GGCTCGTCAACCTTGCCCAGCATCATCGCGCGTTGAATATTACCGGAAACCGCCGTGGTACGTAGCACGTATGCCCGGTGGTGTGAGAGGGGGGAACCGCGAGGAACCCCCATACTCGATTGGTGCCTCCGGCGGCCCTTCCTACTTGCCGCTACCCAGCCAGACATCAAGCACCGCGCAACGGCGCTCTTCGTGCACCACGCGCATCGCTTCGGCCAGCGCGCCGGCGACATCGCCGACCGTGCGCACGGTGCAGGCATGGGCCCCGCCCGAGGCGGCGGCGATGTCGGCATAGGCGGGCGGCGGGTCGAACTCGATGTCGAGCGCGGCGGCCGCGGCGGCATGGCCATGGGGATGGACCGACAGCGCGGAAAAGCGCGGGGCGTTCCAGCCGCCGTTGTTGAGCACGATATGGACGAACGGCGTATCGTATTTGCGCGCCATCCAGTGCACGCTCGACGGCACCGAGAACATGTATGAACCATCGCCGCTGATCGCGACCACGGTGCGGTCGGGCGCGGCCAGCTTGGCGCCGATCGCGGCGCCGCCGTTCCAGCCGAGCGAGCCGCCGCCGCTGGCGAAATAGCTGCCCGGGGTCTGCGGGGCGAGGTGGTCGAGCACTTGCGGATAGTTGGTGATGCCTTCGTTCAGCACGATTGCATCTTCCTCCAGCAGCGGGCGCAGGCAGGCCATCAGGTATTCGACGGTGATCGCCTCGCCCGGCGCCTCGCGCGTGGCCAGCGTGGCTGCGCGCTGGTCATGCGCGGCGGCATAGTGCTCGCGCCGTTCGGCCAGCAGCGCCGAATCGAGCGCATGGGCGGACAGCGCGGCGTTCAGTTGGGCCAGCGCCGTTGCGGTATCGGCGCGCCAGGAATGCACCGCCGGGATATACCACAAGGGCATGCCGCTTTTCAGCGGATCGACATCGATGTGCAGGATCGTCGCATCGTCCGCCGGGCGGCTGATCGTCGGAATCCAGGGTACGTCGCTGTCGAGCACCAGCACCACGTCGGCCTCGGCCAGCGTGGGGTTCTGGAATGGATGGTTCCAGTGGCTGCCCTGGTAGAGCGGGTGATTGTGCGGAAAGTTGAGCGCGCTGGGCACGGATTCGAGCAGGCCCATACCCAGGCCATCGCATAGCGCGACCAACTCGGCGACGGCGGCCGGATCGCGCCCGGCGAACGAGGTGACCACCAGCGGGCGCCGTGCCGCGGCCAGCGTGGACAGGATCGTGTCGATGCCCTGCTGCGGCAGCGCGATCGGTTCGATCGGGCGCCAGTGCGCCGGGTTGATCGTGACCGGTTCGACGTCCTGTTCCATCACTTCGCGCGCGCCGACCAGGTAGACCGGGCCGCGCGGGGTGGAATTGGCGAACTGCATCGCGCGGTGGACCAGTTGTTTGACATTGCTGCCGGTGCGCAGCTCGTTGTCGTACTTCATGTATTCGCGCACGATCCCGCGCTGGTCGTAGACGTCCTGGATCCACTGGATGAATTCGTTGCGGCTGCCGCGATGTTCGCCTTCCTGGGTGAACGGTGACAGGCCGGCGAAAATCAGCACCGGCACGCGGCCCTTGGCCACGTTGTGCACCGCGCCGGCCAGCGACTGCGTGCCGCATTCGACATGGACGATCACCGCCTGCGCCTGGCCGCTGACTTGGGCATAGCCTTGCGCGGCGCAGAGCCCGACCATTTCATAGGGCGCGGTGATGATGCGCGGGATCGGCCGGCCATGCGCGCGGGCCTCGGCAATGGCTTCGACCAGCGCGGGATGATCGCTGCCCAGATTGACGAAGGCGTGGGTGATGCCCGCCTCGACCAGCGCTTCCAGAAATGCGGTGCTGGCTGTGTACATGAATGGGGTATCCTTGTGTTCCGGGGCCGGTCATCGCGGCCAATCAGATCGGGTAGTGCTGGGCGTCTTCGAACGTGATCCAGCGCAAGTCGGTGAATTCGGCGATCGCCGCCTTGCCGCCGAAACGGCCGTATCCGCTGTCGCCGACCCCGCCGAACGGCATCTGCGGCTCGTCGTGCACGGTCGGGCCGTTGACATGGCAGATGCCTGAGCGAATGCGTCCGGCCACCCGCATGGCGCGGTGCACGTCGCGGGTGAACAGCGCCGCCGACAGGCCGAACGGAGAGGCATTGGCCACGCGCACCAGGTCGTCTTCGCCGCGCGCGCGTATCAGGCAGACCACCGGGCCAAAGCTTTCCTCGTCATGGATCCGCATGGCCGGGGTGACATGGTCGAGCACCACCGGCTGCATCACCGGTCCGTCATGATCGCCGCCGCACAGCACGGTGGCGCCCTGCGCGCGTGCATCGGCGACCAGTTCGGCAATGCGTTCGGCCGCCGCGCTGCTGACCAGCGAGCCGAGCACCGCGCCGGGGGTGCCGGGGCGTGCCGCGACCAGCGTTGCGGCCTTGGCCGCCAGGCGCGCGGCGAAGGCATCGGCCACGGTGTCGTCGACCACGATCCGCTCGGTGCTCATGCAGATCTGGCCCTGATTCATGAACGCGCCGAACGCGGCGGCGGCGACGGCCGCGTCGAGATCGGCATCGTCCATCACCACCAGCGGCGCTTTGCCGCCCAGTTCAAGCAGCGCGGGTGTCAGGTGGCGGCCACAGCTTTCGGCGATGATCCGGCCGACATGGGTCGATCCGGTGAAATTGACGCGCCGCACCGCGGGATGCGCGATCAGCGCGGCGACCAGCGGCCCGGCCTGGGCCGGAGCGTTGTGCAGCACGTTGATCACGCCGGCGGGCACGCCCGCCTCGTGCAGCGCCTCGCCGATCAGCGCATGGGTGCCGGGGCACAGTTCGGAGGCTTTGAGGATGACGCTGTTGCCGCAGGCAATCGGCATGGCCACCGCGCGCAGGCCCAGGATCACCGGTGCGTTCCATGGGGCGATGCCCAGGCACACGCCTGCCGGGCTGCGCAGGCCCAGCGCCAGCGCGCCGGGCTTGTCCGAGGGGATCACTTCGCCGGTGATCTGCGTGGTCATCGCCGCCGCCTCGCGCAGCACGCCGGCGCCCAGCCGCACATTGAACGCCGCCCAGGTCGGCGCGGCGCCGATCTCGCGCGCCATCATGGCGGCAAAGCGCGGGGCATAGGCGTCGATGCGCTCGGCCGCGGCCAGCAGGATCGCGCGGCGTTCGCCCGGCGTGGTCTGCGACCAGGCGGCAAAGGCGCGCGCGGCGGCGGCGCAGGCGCGCGCGGCGTCGTCGAGCGTGGCTGCGGCGGCGATCGTCGCCGTCTCCGCGCCGTCGGGCGTGGTGCGGGCAAAGGTCGCGCCATTGGCGGCGGGCACCAGGTGCCCGTCGATCAGCAGATGGATCATCGCAGTGTCTTTCATCGAATGCGCCGGCATCATGCGGCCGGGCGCGAATGGTTGCGCAGTGCCGCCAGCGACAGCCCGGTCAGCGCCATCGCGACGATCATCAGCGCGTAGAATCCGGGCGGCCCCAGCCACGACAGCGCGATGGCGCCGACAAACGCGCTGGAAATCGCGCCCAGCCGGCCGATGCCCGAGGCCAGGCCGACCCCGCTGGCGCGGGCGTGAACCGGATAGAGCGAGGCGCCCAGCGCATAGAGCGTGGTCTGCACGCCATTGGCGCAGCCGCCCAGCAGTGCCAGCGCCAGGATGGCCAGCCATAGCGGCGCGGCCGGCCCCAGCGGGAACAGCAGCAGCAGCGCCGCGATGCCCGCGCCGCCGAACGACAGCCACACCATCGGCGCGCGCGAGCCGAATCGGTCGATCGCGCGCGCGGCGGCCAGCGCGGTGATCACCCCGCCCAGATTGAACGCGGTCAGCCCGGTGCTGGCCAGCGACAGGCCAAACCCGGCGTCGGACAGCATCGTCGGCAGCCAGTTGAACCCGGCATAGATCGCCACCAGGCAAAAGCCGAAGGCCAGCCAATAGGCGATCGTGTCGAACAGATAGCCGGGGGCGAACACTTGCCCCAGGCTGCCATGCGTCACGACGCCGGGAATGCCGTCGCCCAGTGCCACGCCGGGCGGGGCTATCAGCCCGATCCGCGCCAGCGTCTGGCGCAGCCGCGCCCCGTCGCCATGACGGCGAAACAGGAACCGCGCGGATTCGGGCAGCGCCATGACCAGCAGCGCGGCCACCGCCAAAGTCAGCGCTCCGGCCAGCGCGAACAGCACGCGCCAGCCCGCCAGCGGCAGCAGCCACGCCGCGACCAGCCCGCCGACCACCCCGCCCAGCGGCACGCAGACGATGCCGGCGGTGACCGCCAGGCTGCGCCGCCGCGCGGGGGTATATTCGCTGACCAGCGCGGCGGCATTGGGCAGCGCGCCGCCCAGGCCGACGCCCGACAGCAGGCGCAGCGCGCCCAGCATGACCAGCCCTTGCGAGGCGGCCATCGCCAGCGTCGCCAGCCCGAACACCAGCGCGCTGGCCACCAGCACGGTCTTGCGCCCCAGCCGGTCGCCCAGCATGCCGCCCAGTGCCGTGCCCAGCATCATGCCGCCCTGGCCCAGCGCCAGCACCGGCGCCAGCACCGCCTTGGAAATGCCCCAGCCATGGATGATCGCCGGCGCGGCCAGCCCCAGCGACTGGTTGTCGAAGCCGTCGAACATGATCGCCGCGCCGACCATCGCCAGGATCAGCTTTTGCCGGGCGCCCCACGGCCGCGCGTCGATCGCGGCGGCGATGTCGATCGTGCGCGGCGCGGGGGTTTCCACCGCGTCGCTCATTTGTCGAGCGCGGCCAGGCCGGCGTGGGCGACGATCTCGTCTTCGCCGGCCATGCCGCCCGACACGCCGATCGCGCCGATCACTTCGCCGTTGCGCACGATCGGATAGCCGCCGACGACCGCGACCATGTCGCCCAGTGTCAGCATCGCCGGGCCGCCTTTGGCCACCATGTCCTGCACCGCCTGGGTGGGCATGCGGAATTTCAGCGCGGTAAAGGCTTTGCCTTGCGCGACGTCAATCGTGCCGACCGGCGCCCCGTCGGTGCGGTGAAACGCCAGCAGGCGCCCGGCATTGTCGACGATCGCGATCGAGGATCCCCAGCCATTGCCATCGGCCAGACGCACAGCCGCATCCATCACCAGCCGCGCGCCGGCCGAACTGAGCGTGACATGCGCGGTGGTGGGCTGGGTGGTCGGGATCGGGCCTTTGGCCGGCTCGGCCAGCGCGGGGGTGGCCATGGCCAGGCCGGCGGCGATCATCAGGGCCCGGAGTGCAGGGGTGCGCATGGTGGTTCTCCCAAACGATGTTAAAAGATTATGTTCAAACTATCTGGTCGCACGCAAGATGCGACGGCACCGGGGCGGCAGTGTTGCGCATCAAAGCCTTGATAAACTGCGATACCTGCATGGCGTAACGCGTGCCTCTGCCGCTGTGTGACGAGGGCGCTATAACAGGATTTAGTATGAGATCAAACTTGTTTGCGCCAATTTATGCTGATAGCACGCCATCAACCGGGCGCGGATGAGTCGCCCACAACCAGGGAGCAGCCCGCCATGAAGCCGCCAAGACATCGACCGTTGCGCCTGTTGGGCGTGCTTGCCGCTGGTGCTGCCGCGCTCATTCCGGGCTTGGCCTCGGCGCAAGTCTCGCTCGATGCGCGGCTGTCCGCGCTGGAGGCGCGGGTGCAGCGGCTGGACGACCGCGCGGCGATCGAAAAGCTGACGCGGGCCTATGGCTATTATGTCGACAAGCAGTTGTGGGATCAGGTCGCCGAATGCTTTTCGACCGACGCGGTGATCGAAATCGCCGGGCGCGGGGTCTATCGCGGGCGCGACGGCGCCGACCGCCTGTTCCGCCAGGCGATGGGCGGGGGGCGCATCGGGCTGCGCGACGGGGCGCTGTTCAACCACATGATCCTGCAGGGCATCGTCGATGTCGCACCCGACGGGCGCACCGCGCAGGGCCGCTGGCGCGCCTTCGTGCAGATCGCGCAGTACCAGGCGCTGGGGATCTGGTCCGAGGGCACATATGAGAATACCTACGTGAAGCGCGATGGCGTCTGGCAGATCAGCGGGATGCATTTCTACGCGACTTATTACACGCCGTTCGACCAGGGCTGGGCAAAGAAGGCGCTGCCCAACAACGGGCCGAGCAAGGACCACGGCCCCGACGCGCCGCCATCGGTGGCCTATGACGTGTTCCCCGGCCACTATGTGCCGCCGTTCCACTACGTCAATCCGGTCACCGGGCACGCCTGGACCGATGCCGACAGCCGCCGCTATTCGACCACCGGCATGGCCCCTGCTCCAGCCGGACCGCCAATCCAGCCCCGCAACCCCGCGCCCAGCCACTGAAGGAATCCACGATGATCCGATATTCCCTGCGCCTGTGCGCACTGATCGCCGCCGGCGGCCTGGCCACCACCGCGCCCGCCGCGCCCGCCGACCGTCATACGGCCGCGATCGAGGCGCGCATCGCCGCACTCGAAGCGCGGCTGACGCGCGAGGAGGACCGCGCCGCGATCGAAAAGCTGACGCGCGCCTATGGCTATTACATCGACAAGAAAGTGTGGGATGAAGTCGTCCCGCTGTTTTCGGAGGACGCGGTGGTCGAAATTTCCGGACGCGGCGTCTACAAGGGGTCCAAGGGCGTTTCGACACTGTTCCGCGACGTGATCGGGCGCAGCCACGAGGGCCTGGCCGATGGCGAACTGTCGAACCACATGGTGCTGCAAGGGATCGTCGATGTTGCCCCCGACGGGCGCACCGCGACCGGGCGCTGGCGTGCGTTCATCCAGATCGGGCTGTGGCAAAAGGCGGCGTTGTGGGCCGAAGGGACCTATGACATCGGCTATGTCAAACAGGACGGCGTGTGGAAATTCAGCCGGATGATCTGGTACGGCACCTATTTCACGCCGTTTGACAAAGGCTGGGCCCAGGCCGCGTTCGGCAACAACGGACCGAGCAAGCAGTTCCCGCCCGATGCCCCGCCGTCGGTGCAATACGACGCGTTCCCGGGCCATTATGTGCCGCCGTTCCCTTATCCCAATCCGGTGACCGGCCGGGTGTGGACCGAGGCCGACAGCCGCCGCTATTCGACGCAAGGCATGGACCCCGGGCACGCCGCCAATTCGCAGGCCGCCGGATCGCCGCTGTCGCAGGAAGCGGGCACGCCGGCCCGGACCCCCGGCCAGTGAGGATCGCGGTAATCGGCGCCGGCGCGATGGGTAGCCTGTTCGGCGCGCGGCTGGCGCTGGCGGGTGAACCCGTCGCGCTGATCGATGTGAACGCCGCGCATGTCGCGGCGATCCGCGCCGAGGGCCTGCAACTGCACGACGATCACGGCACGCGCGTGGCCCGTCCCGAGGCCGGGCTAGCGGCCGACTTTGCCGACCCGTTCGACCTGGTGCTGTTGTTTACCAAAGGCCGGCACAGCGTGGCGGCGATGACCGCCTCGCGCCACCTGGTCGGGCCCGACACGCGAGTGCTGACCTTGCAGAACGGGCTGGGTGCGGCCGAACGCATTCTGTCGGTGCTGCCCGATGCACGGGTTGCGGTGGGCATGACCGACTGGCCGGCGGACTTCGTCGGGCCGGGCCGGGTGTCGAGTCATGGCGCGGGCAAAGTGCGGCTGTGGCGCCACGATGGCGCCGCCGATAAGGGCCTCGACGCGGTTGCCGCCACGCTCGATGCGGCGGGTCTGGCGTGCCGCTCCGATCCGGCGGTGATGGTGGCGATCTGGGAAAAGGTGCTCTTCAACGCGGTGATGAACCCGGTCGCCGCGCTGACCCGTCAGACCGTCGGCGGCATGGCCGCGCACCCTGACATGCCCGCGCTGGCCGAGGCGATCCTGGACGAAGGCTTTGCCGTGGCCCGCGCCGAGCGCGTGGCCATCGATGAAACGCGCGTACGCGCGGCGATCGCCTTCGCCTGGCGCGAACACGGGCCGCACCGTCCCTCGATGCTGATCGACGTGCTCGCCGGCCGACCCACCGAAATCGACAGCATCGCCGGCGCGCTGGCCGACCGGGGACGTGCGCACGGCCTGCCTTTGCCGGTGCTGGAAACGCTGTGCCGCCTGGTGCGCATGATCGCCAACGACGCGCCGGGTCATCCCCGCAGGGCATAGCGATCGACAACGATGCCATTGTCCTCGATCGAGACTTCGAACACTTCGTTGATCGGATCGCGGCCATCGGCCTGCATATCGAGCACCGCCTCGAACAGCGCCCGCTGAACGATCGGCCTCACTTGCGGTGCGATGATCACCAGACCCGCATGCACGTCCTCGCGCGCATAGAGCCGGCGAAAATCGACCGAGCAGTTGCGCCGGATCGGTGCGGTATTCCAGCGTGACCAGCTCGTCCGAATAGGGCCACGGCACCGGCGGGACGATGCCGTGCGCGGGTAGAACAGGCCCTGGCGTTCGCTCATGATGTGGATAAGCCCCTCCGTGCCAACGCCGTTGAGACAATCCCCGCCGGAAGTTTACCCTTGAGGGCGCGGATGGGATACAACGATGGTTATACCGCGCATTACAGATGACGATTACCCCGCAGCCGCTGGCGCGCCAACCGAGGAAGGCCGTAGGCCGACGCTGGTTGGCGCGCCAGCGGCTGCATCCCCTGAACCTTCTGTCCTTCCCCGACGGCGGACCTTCAGTGCCAAGGAAAAGCTGCGCGTGCTTGAGGAGATCGATCGTGTCACGGGCGTTCCTGGCGCAATTGGCGCTATCATGCGCCGCGAAGGGCTGTATTCGTCGGCCATCACTGATTGGCGGCGGCAGCGGACAGCAGGTGCCTATGACGCGCTGAGCCCGGTCAAGCGCGGACCCAAGGCCGCTGTGGCGCACCCGCTGGTTGCCGAACACGCCCAGTTGCAACGCGACTACAAGCGACTGGAGACACGGCTGGAGCGGGCTGAGGCCGTGATCGATATCCAAAAAAACTTGCAACTCTGCTGGGCCAGCCGATCGTGAACGACGAGAAATCGTGATGGCACAATTGGTTGGCACCAAGCCCGCACTCGGCATCGTGGCGGCGGCGTGTGACGCGCTGGGTGTGTCGCGCGCCACGCTCTATCGCCGCTGCGCGGCGGCGGTGCGCCCGCTGGCGGCCCGGCTCCCACGCCCGGCCCCAGCGCGCAAGTTGCCCCCAACAGAACGCAATCGCGTGATCAATCTGCTGCGCTGTCCCCAATATGTCGATCTCGCGCCCGCCGAGATCTACGCCACCCTGCTCGACCAGGGCATCTACCACTGCTCGATCCGCACCAACCCCTCCGACTTCCAGTCGGATACTGGCTTCAGCCACAGACTCGGTCGATAGTGTGTGACCTCAGAAAAAACGGAAGCCGCCGAAGGCGTGAGGCTTCCGTTTTTTCTGAGGTCACACACTATGGCATATCGCAGCGGCTGCCACACAACCTTTCATCATCGCTACCATTTGGTCTGGGCGCCCAAGTACCGGTACAAGGTGCTGCACGGCGAGGTCCGGCTCCGAGTTCGCGAGATCATCAAGCAGGTGTGTGACGAAATGGGCGTGACCATCGTCAACGGCGCGCTATCTCGTGATCACGTGCATATGTTCGTCGAGATCCCTCCGCACGTCTCGGTCAGTGACTTCGTTCGCCGGGCCAAGGGGCGATCCTCGCGTAAAATCCAGCAGGAGTTCGAACACATTCGCAAGCGGTACTGGGGTCAACGGTTCTGGCAGAGGGGCTACTTCTCGACGACATCCGGCAACATCACCGATGACATCATCATGCGTTATCTCGACCGACATACACACAAGGAAGGCTTCAGCCCCTCCACCTGATCCTACCGGCCTCGGCCGGTCAGTCATTCAGACAGAGGCAGCCCCAGACGAACACACGGAAATGCGGTATCCAACCCGCGAATAGGAGTATGCCAACAGTCGTCTAGATACCTTGCTGTTACGCCGGCCTGAGGGTCTGCTGTTCATCGGGCAATCCGTTGCGATTGCGCAAAACTTCAGCGACGATTCGCGCACAACTTGGTAAAATGATGGCGATTCTCGCGGTTTGATAAGCCATGCGTAACCCGGAACGTAACCCAGGTAGTGAGATCTCACTATCAAGCTGCAGGTAAGTCATTGAAAAATTGGTCGGGGAGACAAGATTCGAACTTGCGACCCTCTGGTCCCAAACCAGATGCGCTACCAGGCTGCGCTACTCCCCGACTGTTCGAAGCCCCTAGGTTTCATGCCGTTTGTGCGCAAGAGCGAATGTGGTTTTGTCACCGATTGTGGCGCGATCAGGGGGCGCGGCGGGTGGAGATCGGCATTTGCCGCGGTTCTGGCGACAGCAGCAGCGATTGGCAATCTCGGGGCAGCGCTGGACCTTGCGTCGGACCGCGATCAATGGTCACTTTGCGCCGGGCATCGACGGCTGGCGGAGTCGCGCGATGCGCAAGAAAAAAGGGCGAGCACCACTGCCTGAGCGGAGGGCAATCGTACGGAGGGATCGATGGCTGTTGACATTCGGCGGCATGGCCGCGTGGGCGCAGAAATCCTGGGCGTCGATCTTGCCCGGCTGGACGATGGCGATCTGGCGCAGATCCGCGCTGCCTTTGCCGATCACGGGGTGGTGTTTTTCCGCGATCAGATGATCGATGAAGATCAGCACATCGCCTTTGCGCGCAAGCTGGGCCGGATCAACATCAACCGCTTTTTCGCGGCGCACCCGCGCTATCCCGAAATCGCACTGGTGCTCAAGGAACCCGACCAGCGCGACAATATCGGCGGAGGCTGGCACACCGACCATTCCTATGACGCAGAGCCGGCGCTGGGATCGGTGCTGGTTGCCCGCGAATTGCCATCGCACGGCGGGGCGACCGCGTTTGCATCGATGTATGCGGCCTATGACGCGTTGCCCGATGAACTGCGCGCGCGGGTAGAGGGTGCGCGGGCGGTGCATTCGGCACGGCATGTGTTCGGCAGCCGGGCCAGTGCCTATGAGGCAACGCGCGACACCCGCAGCGATGGCCGCATCGGCAATGCCACGGCAGCCGACGTGCTCGACGATGTGGTGCACCCGGTGGTGATCACCCACCCGCTCAGCGGCAAGCGCGCGCTCTATGTCAATCCGGGCTTTACCACCGCGATCGTCGGGCTGGAGCCGGACGAGTCGCGCGCGGTTTTGGGCGCGCTCTATGCCCATGCGCTGGATCCGCGCTTTCAGGAAGAATTTCACTGGCGGCCGGGGTCGGTCGCGCTGTGGGACAATCGCGCCACCTGGCACTATGCGCACAACGACTATCACGGCGAACGCCGCGAAATGCACCGTATCACGATCGAGGGCGAGGCGCTGAACTGAAGGCGGCTGCGATCGACTGCCATGGCAGCGTAAAAAAGGCGCCCCCGGTGGTGAAACCGGCGGCGCCAGGCAGGGTAGAATGGGTCGGCGTCAGGCGGCGTCGAGCGCCTGGGCAAGGTCGGCAAGGATGTCGTCGATGTGTTCGATCCCGACCGACAGACGCACATAGCCGGGCGTGACCCCGCTTGCGGCTTGTTCGTCGGCGGACAGTTGCGAATGGGTGGTCGATGCGGGGTGGATCGCCAGACTGCGCGCATCGCCGATATTGGCGACGTGATAGAACAATTTCAGCGCGTTGATAAAGGCCTGGCCGGCCTCAAGCCCACCGGTCAGTTCAAACCCGACCAGACCGCCCTTGCCGTGTTTGAGATATGCATCGGCCAGATCTTTGGCCCGTCCTGACGCGAGCGAGGGATGGATCACCACCCGGACCTTTGGATGCGTCGACAGATAGTGGGCGACTTTCGCCGCATTTTCGCTGTGGCGTGCGATGCGCAGCGGCAGCGTTTCGATGCCCTGGATCAATTGGAACGCATTGAACGGCGACAGCGCCGCGCCGATGTCGCGCAACAGAATGACGCGGGCGCGGATGATATAGGCGATCGGGCCCAGCGGCTTGATATCGCGCGCCCAGACCGCACCATGATAACTGGCATCTGGCGTGTTCAGCAGCGGCTGGCGTTCGGGAAACTGTTCCCAGTCGAAATTGCCGCCATCGACGATCACGCCGCCGATCGATGTGCCGTGGCCGCCGATGTATTTGGTGGCGGAATGCACCACGATCGCCGCACCATGGTCGAACGGGCGGATCAGCAGCGGTGCGGCGGTGTTGTCGACAATCAGCGGAATGCCGAATTCGCGGCCGATTGCGGCAACGTCGGCGATGGGAAAGGGGACCAGTTTCGGATTGGGCAGCGATTCGGCGTAATAGGCGCGGGTGCGGTCATCGGTCGCGCGGCGGAACCCGTCGGGATCAACCGGGTCGACAAAGCGGACCTCAATGCCCAGATCCTTCAACGTGTTGGCAAACAGGTTCCAGGTGCCGCCGTACAGATCGGTCGAGGTGACGATATTGTCGCCCGCACGCGCCAGATTGAGCACGGCATAAGTCGACGCCGCCTGGCCAGAGGCAACCGCGAGCGCGGCCACCCCACCTTCCAGCGCGGCAACGCGCTGTTCCAGCACGTCGGTGGTGGGATTGCCGATGCGGGTATAGATATTGCCCAGTTCCTTCAACGCGAACAGGTTCGCCGCGTGTTCGGTGTTGTGGAACTGGTATGACGTGGTCTGGTGGATCGGCACCGCGACCGAACCGGTGGTCGGATCGGCCCGCCAACCGGCATGGAGCGCAAGGGTTTCGGGGCGGGCATTGGCAAGGTCGGTCATGGTGCTGTCGCAATCCTCGTAATGGTCAAAGTCTGCGCCGTCGGAGGGGGGATCCAGCGTAACTTTTGTCTATCGTTATGATTGAGAATCGCAAGCCAAATGCGTGGTGGGCCCGGCAGGATTTGAACCCGCGACCTAGCCGTTATGAGCGGCCAGCTCTAACCGCTGAGCTACAGGCCCACGCCCGGCAGCAGGTAAAGCCGACCGTCCGGCTTGGCAAGCGGGGCATCAACCGGCTGCGGCGGTAATATCGGTCAGACTGGCCGGCACAACGCCGCGTTCGCGCAAATGGGCAAACACGGTGCGCCACCAGTCATACAGCCGGTCGAGTGCCTCTCCGTCGCGCACATAGGGGGTATGGCCGGGCAACAGCGACGGGCTGTGGAATGAAAACACCAGCACCGGCAATCCGTCGGCCAACGCGGCATCGATCGCGCGCAGCGCGGCGCGCGCACCGACGCCTTCGGGTGTCAGCGGCACGCGTTCGAGCAGGCCGAGCCGCGCCAGTACGCCGCGCAGCCGTGGCACCCGCCGCAGCGCATGGTACAGCGGGCCGCCACAGTTCCGCAGCAATCCGCAAAACACCGTCGTCAGCGGCAATTCCATCAGGCCGCCGGCGCGGTCGATCCACCAGGGCCTTGGCGGCAAGTTGCGAAAATCGGGGCCGCCCTGTTCGGTGTAATCGAATCGCGACCTGACCGAGGTGTCGATGGTGATGCCGCCGTCGGCGATGATCCGTGCGGTATGCGGGCCGACGCCATAGCGGCCGGCGCGATAGATAATCGGCGACCGGCCGAAAGCAGCCTCGATCGTGTGTCGCAACCCGTCGAACTTTGCGCGTTCGAGCGCGGGGGGAAGGTTGCCGGCATAACTGTTGTGGGCGTTGATGTCCTCGTCATGCGGCGGGCTGACCCAGGGATGCAGTTGCACACCGATTTCCGCGCGGCCACTGGCCACCGCCGGCCCCAGCACGTCGATCACCCGGGCATCGCAGGCGACGGGATAGTCGATCAGATAGACCGGCGCGATACCGGCATTTTCGCAAAACGCCTGAAACCGGCCCAGCCATGGCACATGGCTGAGCCCGTGACCAAACCGGTCGAACGGCTTGGCCCAGTCGAATTCCTCTTCGGTATCGACGGTCACCACAAAGCGAGGGCCAAAACCCGGCACAAACCGCACAAGATCGCCAGCGCCCGGTCCGTGACGGATATCCGGGTCGCCGTTTGCGTTGGCCACTGTCATCCCATGTTCCAAGCACCTGAAAGCATGGGCTAGGAAGCGGCAAGGCTCCGGTCAAGTGCGACCGGGGTGACCATCGGCAGGGTCATGTCCAGAACCGGGGCGCACGGGGCGCCCGGCCGTTCGAGCCGGCCACGCGCCGCGCGAATTTCGGCCGCCGCCAGCCGCAGCGCAAAGCCGTGCCCCAACATGCCCATGCCGCCGCCACGGGCAACGTCGGGCGCAAACAACGCGTCACCATCGCGCATTGCCAGCGCCTGCGGCAGCGTCATGACCAGCCGCGCGGCGCCATCGTGATCGGAACGTTTCAATGCCAGCGTCATCCGTTCGCCCGGCGCGGCCGCGCCGACCAGTGTGGACAACAACCGCCACAGCATCGGCTCTGCCGCGGCCGGGTCGATCGCGATCGGCACCGGTTCGGACGGTATTGTCCAGCGCAGGCGGATTTCGCGCGGGGTGATCAGCGGTTCAAGCTGTACCATCAGCCGGGTCATGATCGCGGCAAGGTCGGCTTCGCCCGCATCGATCCGCGCCCGGCCGCTTTCCAGCCGAACCAGCCGCTCGACATCTTCAAATCCCGCCAGCATCCGTGCCGCGTCGGCCGCGATCGAGGCGGCCAGGCTGCGGTATTGGTGCGGTGTGGGCCCGAGCAATTGTTGCTGGATCAACTCGGCAAAGCCCTGGATCGCGTTGATCGGCGTGCGCAATTCGTGCAGCAATTGCTGCAACACGTCCGCGCCGCCATCGCCGGTGTTTGACGCCTGTGCCGACTTTGGCGTTTGTGGCGGGCGCCGCAGCCTTGCGCGATAACCGATGAACTGGCCGCCGTCGGTGCCGAATTGCGGCACCGCGTCGATCCGCCAGGCCCCGGCAATCCGCGGTGCGCCGTCCAGCGTCAGCGCCCCCGCCGCGATCGGTAGCCGTGCCCGAAACGCCGCCAGCGTCGCATCATCGACCGACGCAGCGGCGGCCGGCGTCGCTGCCACAAACGGCATGTGCCCGACCAGCAGCGCCGGATCGACGCCGTCGCCGCCGGTAATCATGCCCGATGCATCGATGGTCAGATCGATCCTGATCGCGACCGGCTCGGCGGCGGGATCTTCGGCAAAGGGCAGGCGGGTCTGGCCGGGGTCGCCGCGCACTTCGTCCTGCCGGGTGCGACGAAACGCCTCGATCCGACGCACGATCGCGCCGATTCCTTCCCGCGCCGCCCGCTGCTGCGCGCCCGGATCGGCGCGGCGCTGCGGATCGATCGGCAGCGCCAGCAGCACGCCGGCCGGCGGTGATTCTTGCGGCGGGACACTTTCAGCTTCGGCGGCCGGCTCGGTCTGCGGCCCGGTCAGCACAAAATCCTCGATGCCCAGTTGGCCCAGCAGCGTCAGGACGGGTGGCGACAGGTCGCGGCGATGGCGCAGCGCGCCGCGTGCATGGATCGGCAGATCCGGCACCAGCCGCAGCCATTGGGCGTCGTCCAGCCGGGCGCGGTCGATCGCGGCAAGCGCGGTGCGCGGACCGCGTACAACCAGATGGGCGATCAGTCGTGGCGAACGCAGCGTGCATAGCCGGATCAGCACCGAGGCGGCGTCATCGCCGATCGTGGCGTGCAATTCGTCAAGTCTGGCCAGCGCCCGCGTGTGCTGATCGGTCCAGGCGTGATCGCCGGTGCGGCCAAGGATATCGACCAACTGGCGCAATTGGGTCTTGAGGCCCGCCCGGCCGGCCGCCTGCGTCTGCAGCACGGTGTCAAGGCGGTCATCAACGATCATGCATGCTCCGCTTTGGCGACCGAATGGCGCCCTGTCATTCAATTTGTCTTCATTGTATTCTCGCCAACCCGCCGATATCGGAGAGCCCGCGTTAACGATCGTAGCCGTTGAGCGGATTGATAGCTCCACCCGCCTTGGCAGGGGAGACACTAACAAAATGTGGACGCGCGGAAAGGGCTACCTTGATTGCGTTGCAATGTGGGACGATTGCGGTCATATAAAATATAATTATGTTGAGGCTGTGTGCTGAGGCTGAATCTTGCTCTACCCCCTGTCATGCCGTACCCCGCCCGGACCTGCGGCGGCGCAACGCGCGCACGCATTCTCTGATCATCTGACCTGACGGCAACGAGGACCATGGCGACTTTGGATTCAATTGACCGTCGGCTGCTTGCCGAACTGCAGGCCGAAGGCCGCGTAACCAATGTCGAACTGGCCCAGCGCGTGGGGCTGACCGCACCGCCATGCCTGCGCCGCGTCCGCGCGTTGGAAGAGGCGGGGGTGATTCGCGGCTATCACGCCGATCTCGACAGCTCGAAACTGGGCTTTGCGATCACCGTTTTCGCGCTGGTGAGCCTGAAAAGCCAGGCCGAGGAATCGCTGCGCCAGTTTGAAGACCACATGCGCGGCTTGCCCGAAGTGCGCGAATGCCACATGTTGAACGGAGAGATCGATTTCATCCTGAAAATCGTCTCGCGCGATCTGCAAAGCTTTCAGGAATTCCTCACCAGCAAGCTGACGCCCGCGCCCAATGTCGCCAGCGTCAAAACCTCGCTGACCATCCGCACCGCCAAGCAGCAACCTGGCGTGCCGTTGGAGGATCTCGGGTAGGGGTAGGCCTGGCGGCCGACCGCAGGGCGAACGCCAGGCCGACAGCGCATTGCGCGATTTAGGCGAAGCTCTGCGTGAAACTGCCAAGGATGCGTCGATAGTGGCGCGCGAGATCAAGGTGAAGCTTGCGCTTTTCCGGAATTTTCGTGGCCGCAGCGATCAGGTAACAGCGATCGATGCGACTCACGAGAAACTCGCGGTTCCAGATGTTGCGTTTCCACGCATTGGGCATTGATCGTCTCCCACTGTGGGCTTTGAAGGCCGGCTTTGCGTTATCTGGCGGCCTGTTTTTTCTTTGCCGTGGCGATGGCCGCATCGATCTGCGCCTTGGTTGAATTGAGCATCAGCCCTTTGTCGCCGGTGCCGAGCGAAGCAATCGGAATTGTGGCCTTGCCAGCGTCGGCCGCCAGGACAAAATTCGCCCCAGCCAGGGCACCGACCGTGCCGATGCTGGCGCCGGTGTTGTCATAAATCGTGTCGCCGACTTTGGGTGCGACGGCCGGTTGAGGCTGTGTACCGGCCTGATCGGCGGGCGCGGCTTGCGGGGTTTCCTGCGCCAGGGCCGTGCTGCCGACAGCGGTCAGAGCCATTGCGCAAGCGAAGATTGTGTTACGTTTCATCACTATGGTCCTCCGGTTTTGCCATGGAGAGTTTGAAACGGAGTTCGGGCGCTGTTGGTTCCTCCGTCTGCGACCAGGCATGACGAAGGAGCGATGAATCGTTTTGTTCAGGAAAATTCGGATTTTACTGAACAGTGGCGATAAACATGACCAGCGTCAGGACCACTTGGGCAGCCGGCTCCCTCGACAGGCTGCTGTCCTTTCAAGCGGGGCCGAATCCACGCGCATTGAAATCGGCATCGTTTGATGCGATAAACCGTGCCGACTACGGAGTATGTCGTTGCGCACCACGCTCGCCCTTGATGACGACCTTGTCGCCAAAGCCCAGGCTTTTACCGGCTTGAAGGAAAAGTCGTCGCTCGTCCGCGAAGCGCTGGTCGCGTTGATCGAGCGTGAGAGCGCCCGTCGCCTTGCGCGCCTCGGCGGGACCGAGCCGGATGCGGTGGCTGCACCCAGGCGCCGGCCTGGAGCCGAAGACGCTTGATCCTCGTCGACAGTTCGGTGTGGACCGACCATCTGCGCCAGGCCGATCCTGTGTTGTCTGCGATGTTGAACCGCGCGCAAGTGCTCAGTCATCCGTTTGTCATCGGGGAACTGGCACTGGGTCGTTTTCGTCAGCGCGCGCAGATACTGGGCGGGCTGCAAAGTCTGCCAAAGGCGACAGTCGGCGATGACGGCGAAGTCCTGGGCTTTATCGATCGCCACCAACTGCATGGGCGCGGCATTGGCTATGTCGATGTGCATTTGCTGGCATCGGTACGGCTGACCGTCGATGCGGCGTCGTGGACTCGCGACAGGCGGTTGCACGCGGCGGCCGTCGACCTGGATATCGCCGCAGCTTTTCCCTGATGGTGCCATGTTGCGCTGCTGCCAGTCACAGGGCCTTTGAGCCAATCCCGGCTGGCGATGGATAGGCGTTGGCGCGTCATAAGTTGCTTACACGGCGGGTTTCCTGTGTATGCTTCGCGCTATCTTCCTCTTCTTGTGAAAGCTGTGGCGCATGAGATATCGGCATATGCCCCTGAAGACCAAGCTTCGGGCGTCGGCTGTAGTTTTGTCGATATTGGCGGCCATTTTTGCGCCTGATGCGGCGCAGGCGCAAAGCGTCGCGTGCGCGGACGACCCCATCTATCGCCAGCAGGATTTCGCGCTGGGCGACTGGGACGTGTACCATGGCGACAAGAAGACCGCAGAGGTTCGTCTTGAGCCGGTGCTGGCCGGCTGTGC
>Ga0116227_10009027_pt1 | contig 18348 bp, 8 predicted proteins | sample S1TSphgellanicum_FD_89693 | JGI IMG/M metagenome (GOLD analysis project Ga0116227, IMG submission 89693) | Host-associated microbial communities from peat moss isolated from Minnesota, USA - S1T2_Fb - Sphagnum magellanicum MG | ecosystem: Host-associated > Plants > Peat moss > Unclassified... | reverse complement strand
TTGTTGTGGTAATATGTTACATTACATTCTATTTATCAAATATTCATTTTAAACATTATAAAAACAGAAACACAGAAAATTCATATCTTATTGAAATTTTCTTCAAATGAAATGATTTGAATTTACATTTTTTAATTTTTTAATAATGTACATAATTACATTTATTTCCTTTTGAAAGGGTAAAATCATTTGAAAATTTTTTTTAAATGAATATCATTATTCAATAACATGTCAATGACCATTCTCTTGAATTTTTAAAAAAAATAAATGGATAAGATTTAAGCTAATATAATAATATCTATCTTAGGCTACTTTCAATTATTATATGGTTAATTTTCATTAATTTAAATTATTTCAGCCTACATTATTTATGGTTATTTATGGCTATTATCAAATTTTTTTGGCTATTTTTGGTTGTTCTAAATTACTTTTGACTATTTTAGCCTATTTCACCTTAGGCTATTTTTGACGATTATAAAATGTTTTTTGACTATTCTATGTTTTTTTGGCTATTGTAAATTATTTCACTTTAAGCTATTTGCAGCTATTATAAATTAATTTTGGTTACTTTAAGTTATTTCATCTTAAGCTATTTTCGACTATGTGAAACTATTATTGGTTATTTTTTGCTATTGAAAGTTATTTCATCTTATGTTATTATTGATAATTTTAGGTTATTGTAATTTATTTCACTTTAAGTTACTTTTGTTTATTGTAAATTATTTTAACCCAAATTATTTTTGGCAATCTTAAACAATTATAATATATGGTTATTTAGTGTTTTTCATTGGGGGTATTGGTGGTTATTTTATTAGTGCATACTGATGGTTATTATATTGGTGCCTATTAGTGGTTATTTTATTAATGGTTATTGGTGGTTATTGTATTATAAGTTAATGTTGGTTATTATATGTTTTATTACAACTATTGGTGATTGTTCTATTATAAATTATTGTTGGATATTCTATGTTATAATATCATAAGCTATTAGTAGTTATTATATTGTAGGTTATTTTAAATTATTTTTCATAATTTATTAATTTTTATTCTAAGTTATTTTATTTAATGTCATTATAGTTTATTTTAGATTATTTTAAATTATTATATTAGGATTAAATAACTTATAATAACATATATTAACTTAAAATAAAATAACGTAAGGTATAGCCTAAGAGTAGTTAAATAATTTAATTTAAAATCACTTAAAAGTTTATAAAAAATTAGTTAAGATACCTTAAGGTAAAATAATGTATTATAGTTTAGGGTATATTAATTAATAATAACTTGTAATAATTTATAATAACATAGGGTATAAGTTAGAATAACTAAAGTAGCTTCAAATAATATAGGGTATATCATAAAATTATATATATAGGGTATTTTTAAAAACATATAAATAAACCTATTGACTATAGTAAATTATAATAGTGAATTATGTTAATTAATAATGAAACATGATGTTTACATAATGATACTATAGTGAAAAAACTTTAACCAAAGTGAAATTAGTAAAATGCAATGAACTTATTTCACTTTTAAGGTCCAATAGTGATTTAAGTTAATGAACTACACCCCACTTTTGTAGTAGTGTTTGCATTACTTACATAAATGTTTTCTAGATGTAAATTTCAATGAAGACAAGGACCAAGTTTGCTTCAAGAAGCGATGGTGAGTAGAATATCAAAATATTAATGGTTTGCATTTAAACACATAATCCAAGGATTTTGAAAAAGTTTCATTGTTTATTTACAATGAAGTTTTTCCATGGATTCCATAAAATCTTGTTGCACATTATATTTGTGATAATAGGAATAATGAACCAAAGAAATTGATGAGGATTGTGAAAAGGAAACATATGTTTCAAAGGGAACAAACATAGGATGAAGGTATGTTTATTAAAAAATTAGGATTTAAAAAGGGAAAAGCTATGTAATTTATGTTCTTGGAACATTTAAGGTTTTAATACAACTTCATTTTCATTATGCTTTGATTTTTTTCAAAGTGAGGAAACATTTTTGCTTATGAAGGAAAAGGGACAAAGATCATGTCCTATCTTTTGGAGCAAGGTGAGTTATTCCAATTATTTTTTTGGTTTTTCTTTTGTAATTTTTTTCGTTTTTTATTGTTCTTCGTATCATGTAATTGCTTCCTTGTTTTACTTTTTGAAGCAAGGTGAACTATTCCAAGCTTTTTTGAATTTTTGGTAATTTTTTTATTTCTAACTTTTTTTTTCTTTTTTTTTTTCCATTGTTTCTTGATTTCAAGCTATTGTTTCCTTTTTCTTTTTCTTTTTCTTTTTTTGGGTGTGTGTGTCAAGGCCTAGCTACTCTTGGCATCAAGAGTAATTTAGCTTGTGGTTTTTGAATTTTTTGGAATGGTTGAACTATTGTTGGGCAAAGCTCTTTTCGTTGTGATGGTTAAGCTACTATTAGCATCAAAAATAACTTGGTCACCTTTGTTTTGTTGGAGGTCAAGTTACTTTCGACACCAAATGTAATCCAATTCCTTCATGTTTTGGGTCGGTCAAGCTATTTTCAATTGATGTTTTTTTAATACTGTGTTAATCAAACTGTTTTTTTCTTTAAAAATACATGAAAAGAAATATTGGGTTTTTCCATTACCCAAATCCACTATGTTTATAGTGAAATGAAAGAAAATTCACTAATATGTAACTTATATGGTTTTTGTAGAAAAGGAATAGTTGATTAAAACATTTTTAGTTGTTTTGGATAGTGACATGTTGCATCAAATAATTTGTAATTAAAAAAAATTGACATGGATATTATGAGGTCCCAAGGTAATAAGACATGGATTAACAAGTCATGTCATCATGTAACATGTTTTTAACATTTTATTTTTTTGTTCAAGGATTGTAAATTTTTCATGACATGCCATAACAAAAATATTCGTCACGTGATTTAAAATTATGATTGTTATTTGCAATTGATTTGGATTTTTTTAACAAAATATTTTGAAGAAATTCATCATCATCATACTTGTCTTGTATACCATATTATATGCATTGATACATTAATGTATACACACATTATATTAATGCATGAATTCGTCAAGGTTTGAACCCAAAACTTCATGGAAATGCACCAAGGTCTTCACCACCAAACCATTTCAAGACATTGAAAAAATATTTTAACTTTATTATATTTGACATGAAACTATTTTAAAAATTCAAACTTAAATGGGATTCAATTCAATGTGAATTCAAGAATGTTTTCATTAAATATTTAACAAAGATATTTTTGTTGTCTAAAATATATGTTCAATTTTTGAACAATTGTAAAAAAAAAATTCCTAGATATGATTATCTACAATTTAGTTTTAAATTTATTTTGATGTTATTTAAATTGTAATGACCCATAAGCAGTTTTACCCACATTTGCCTATATAAGAGTTATGGAGTTGTAATTTTTAAAAAATCCTTCAATATTAACTTGAAAAATTATCAATTTTAAAATTGATAAAATTATATATTTTTGGGGAAAAAACCATTCTTGATGTTTCCACCCCTCTCTTCAATTGGCCAATAAAAGAAATTTTAATTAAATAATCATTTGTTTTCAACATCATATTTTTAGCAACATTAATTATAAACTAATAAAAATGATTAATAACATAATTTTGAAAAGAATATCACAACACATTATTTATCTTATATTTAAAAAAATTATGTAACAATACATTTTACTTTTGTAAAAATACAGAAAAACATAATTTCGTGATATTTTGCCATTAAATAGTTGGATTACCTCCCCCTCGATTAGTCAACAATATATATATTTTATCTTTGGTTGCAAATTTTTACAAGTTAGTGGTTCTTTTAGGGGGGGAAATTATAAAATAATGAGTATTCAAAGAATTTTTTTGAGGGGAACATTTCTTTAAAAAATAAAAAATATGCAAGTTGTTTTTTTAAAGTGTTATATATTAATTATTGGGTAATTAGACAGTAATGGATTTAACATGTTCAAAATGAATTATTCAACACATGTGCACATGTTGATAGTTCAAGAGATGTGAGGATTTTATAAGTTATTGCATTTGTTTTATTAAATTATGATAAGTGTAAAATGCAACCCATGAATAATGGTTTCAACATGATGAAAATGTATAATTCAACTCATGTACCATGTTGATAGTTGAAAAGATGTCCAAAAAAAATCACTAGCCATTATGATGCAATGTTTAAATAAAATTTAATGCTACCTTAATTTTTAGATCAATAATTTAAAATTATTAAAAAATAAAATAAGGTGACTTTTTGTGTATGTGTAAGGTGTAGCTTATGAAAAACATTCTCCATTTGTTATCAAACATTGATTCAATTTATGATAAATATTAATAGTTCAAAAGTGGTTAAAAGAATGAATAAACTATATTACCACTTTTGCAAGGAGTCTAGGGTTGAGATATTTTCCACGTCATAAATTTTTCCATTATCATAAAATCCAACATGGAGGAAAAAAAATCTGATGTTAATGAATAAGGAAGTCATTGTTTTCACTATGGAGATTATGCATGAATAACTAGAAAACAATTTCATTTGTTATTTGTACATGATGACAATAAGTCAAATAGTGGTAAAATTGGACACATAGTTGCAATAAAAAAACCCAAGATTTATTCTTGTGGTAGTTTGACCACTTTTGTTTTGTTGGAAGCTAAACTATTTTCAACATTGAAAGTAGCTCAAGCCTTTTTTCCTACAACTAAACTGCTCTAATCATTAAAAATAACCCCCCCTTTTGCTACAGTGGAATTATTCTTGGCATCAAAATAACTTGGCCATTTTGTACTCAAGGTTTAGATATTTTCGGTGCCAAGAGTAGCTTGGCTCCTCCTTTGAATATTTTTTTGTTGAACTATTCTCAACATCAAAAGTAGTTAAGGAAAACTTTGAAGCTTTCCGCAAGGTATTTTTGATGCCAAGAATAATTCAACAAATGTTTTTGAAGTAGCAATAATCTTGGCACATTTTCAAATTTCAAATTTCCAAATTTTCCAATAGTAGTTGTTTTTTCTTCCTTGTAATCAGTTATCATTCTGAACATAATTGTATATATTTTTTATGTTTATTATATATTTATGCAAGTTTTGGGACATGAATTGTCAAAGTTAGTTCAAAGTTCAACCATGCAAGATATAAATAAGCCCAAATAGTTTCTTATTTTTTACAATGAACTTGCTTCAAAATTCTACTTTTGTTAATTTAATATCCTTGGTTTAGTATGTTATGGTTCCAAGGAATCAATGGAGAATGATATGATGTCATTTGATAAGATTATTCAAGCAATCCAAATCCATACAATCGAGATATTATAAAAGTACAATTTTTTTCCAAATAAAAAAGCTTGGATGAAGATACCTTTTGTGTCACATGGTGTTGATGCCAATTATTTATCTAGTTCTAAAGATAGACAAATTTAAAATGGAATGGGCATTCCAAATGCAAGAAAAGGAAATAAGGTTTTCTATTATGTCCTACCCTTTTTTTTGGCACATATCTATAAATTCCATATTGTTGGATACATTTTATTGCTTTGTGGAACTACTTACAACCACAATGAACCTTAACAAATATGTGATCTTACCTTTTTCATTGTGTTCCTCCCCTCCATTCTTGTTGTTTACCTATGTTCATGTAATAATGCATCATGTTGGAGGTCTTTAAAGTTGGACAACATGAAATTGTATCTTGTCCATGAATTTTTCCATATTCAAAGCATCGATATTATTCTTTTGAAGCAATTCAAGGTCAATGTCCTTATTGTTAATGCATACAAAAAATGTGAGGGCAAGTCTTGGAAGACATGGAACTCTTTCACATTAAATTTTTTTTTTGAACATATATATTAGGTAAGAAAAATCTATCTATAAATGTCCATTTCTTTTTCTCCACTTTTTATAATCAATTAAAAAATTTAGTTCAATAATCATTGGTTGATAACAATTGATTATTCAACCCTTGTCTATAATGTGAGTTTCTATTATAGCCAATATGGCTATCAAATTCTATTACAAGGAGGTGCCAAATAGTGGAACATATTCACCCACCAAGATGCATGGATTTGTAGAAAAGGCGATGGAACAACTACAAAATGATCAATATTATGCATTCTATAAACATTAATATTGTATAAGTAACAAAAATAACACACTATTATTTGAATTCCTTGAACACAATTCAATGATTCCAATTTTTCCTCCATTTTGTATTCATTTGTACCTTTTGACCTTTTATTTGAAAGTTTTCAAATGCTTGATGAAGCCCAAAATATTTTGCCACGTGGACAAAAGTTTTAAAATGAAAAAACCAACTACTCCTTTAGTTGTTGTATTTATTTGTTAAAGTGGGGCTTGTGATTTGCAACATTAACATGGGAGGATTTTGAAAAATGGAGACTCTAGATTAGGTTAAAGATTCCATATAAATAAATTTGATCACAAATGTAGTAAAGGTTCAGAATATCATCAAATCATGTTGTAAAGCCTGAATGCACCACCTTTGAAGCATTCACCACAATTGAAACAATCTAACTCCTCCAAGAATGATGTAATTATAACATAGTCCAACATTTTATCTTTTGACGACATAATATTAAACTAGTTTTTCCCACATAGTGACTTGTCCTTTGAACTTTTCTACCAATTTTAACAATGTGAATTGTACTTTTGTACACACATTCCTTTGAATAATGTAAATGAAATAGGCACAAGAAAAATGATGCAAATGCAACCTTATTATCATAGCATTGGCTTTCACATGTTTTAACACGTGCCAACAAACATTGAACCATGCCCCAACTCCACGTGGGATAATGAATGAATTTTTTTGTCTACTCACAATACATTATGTTTTGTAGGATATGGTATAGGTGCTTACATTGCACTTGTCCCCCACGCTAACCCAAAAAAAATTCCAGCATTACAACAAAATATATGCATGAACAACTTGGATAATTCTCAACTGTGACATCATAACATTTGTGTTAGGAGAATATGTTGTAGATTCGTTCATACCTTGACTTGGGTGGACATTTATAGGGAGGGAAATAGACGTTGCAAGCATAAATAATTTACCAACCTCCTAATTGTTGGTGTGTTGCAAGTGTTAACTTGACCATTGAAGTACATTGAATTAAGCTAAATTATTTTTCATTTCTTAAGAATATTGTTCAAACCTTGGGGGAGGATCACCTATAATGTATGTGTGATCTTAAGTTTGGGTGGAGAGCTTCAATAAAAGTGGATTTGGAGTGTTCAAACATGTTCACAATTTTCAACCTTTCAATGAAATTTTACCAATGTTTTCTCAATTAAAAGGACAAAGATATTGCCTATGATTGCCAATATAACATGAAAGTTTCCATTAATATTAAATTAACCAAAATACTTTGGAGGAATTGTTGGGGATATGAACTTAATGTTTTTTATACATGGTTTCAAAATGCACGAGTATTGTACTAAACCCTTGTCTTTAAATATTAATTACACATTGAATGTTACTTCATTCAAGATAATGAAAAACAAAATGCACAAATGATGTTACACGTTGACTGTGATTGACCCCAAAAAAAGTTGTTGACATAATTATTTGATTCCATGCGGCTACATGTAGATCAAAAGATGGCAACACCCATGCTTGAAGACATACCAAGTAGCCCATCTTTTAACATAAGTCAATGGAGATCCCCATCGATCATCAATGAATTGGTAGTAGCTTGCATGCCCAAGAATTGCTTCCAAATAAGGAGATTGACAATATTGCTTGTTTTAACTTTTTATTTTACAACAATGAGGTGACTATTGATGAGGGTTTCTATATATCTTTAAGGTGAAATCCAATGTTCAACGTAATCTTGTCTTTCATGAAAAGGCCATAAATGATTCCACTACAATTGACCACTCTCTGAATATGATGTATAATGTTCAACATGGTGAACATCAAGTCACAAGCCTTAATGAAGTCAAAATCAATTAATGTCTTTTTTGGATTTGCAAGGTTTTTGGCCTCAATAGGTGCCATTTTTGAAAGTTAAGAAAAAAAAACCATCGTGGTCTATTTTATTTGGATTTATGATGTCTGGAGTTTCATTTGCAAACTTTATAAAGTTTAGTTATGAACAACAATAAACTATGTTTTATGAGTTGTTTCTATTATTGTTCATTCAAGTTGTTTAATGTGAAAATCTTGGGCAATGTACATGTTAGCTACATCATGGCCACTTTGAATGTTCTTGCCATGATGTGATTCATATTGCAAAAGTTTGTGGTTTGTGAAGACATTTTTTTGACTAAACATTCCCATAGGTCAAACCAAATGTTATTGTCAACATAGAAAATGAGGTTAAACAAAAGCATGTACCTATTTGTGATCTTCCAACAAATCTAAAGCATGCAATTTGAAAACATGCATCTCTATTTACCCAACAAGGTTTTAGGTGGTTATACAATGTCTAAAGTTAGTCAATCAAACCAAATCTATCTAAACTATCTAATTTGATATTGTGTGGTAATTCATTGGTGATAATCTTAAAATGGTTGATGGCTTTTGGATCATGACTTTCAATGCATTTTCTTTATTTATTTGAATTCCATGATATTGTTTTCTAACACAATAAGAGGTTCCAATTCATTAACATTCAAGGAACTTCCCACATATTTTCCTTTTACACCCTTTGCACCCGTCATCTATTTGTTGATGTAAGTTTGCTTTCATTAACACTTCCCCGCACTTCTTAAATTGTCTTATGTTGGAAGCAAGTTTAAACTATAAACAAGGTGTTCCATAAATTTTTATGCAACATTTGCATGACAACACTATGATTTTTTCATGTATGTAAAAATTTCCTTAAGTTGCTATCATTTGTGGCCACTTCACTTTTGTCAAGACTTTCTGTTGGAGTAAAGAACTTTTCACACTCTATTTGTGTAGATACCTCTTCCCAAACTAATTTGTTAATTAAAATATTGTGACACATTCAAGGTCTTTTTCAAAGTGTTGTGTATTTGTTCATGATTTAAACCAAACTTCTACATTCCAACCATAAACAAAATTTGAATTTTCTACATTTTTTTGGGGTTCAATTTCATATGCTACACCACCTTGAAATATTTTCTTAGTTACATTTCACAATCACAAACAATCAAAACAACCTAGCCATGCATTCTACAATAACATGTTGTCATTCTTTTGTTAAATAGTGGAAATGCTACTTGCTTTGTATGCACACAATACATAGATGCAAAGAAGATGATGTCTTTTCAACCAATGGAAAATGTGTCAAGGTTTTAAAAATAATTATCTTTCATAGCAATGGGGCTTCTATTCACATTAGCAACAAATAGGAATATTTTCAGACATGTTGAAACCATTGTAAAGGCTAAAGAATGAACATTTAAATCAATATTGGAAGGCATATCAGATTTCACATGTCCTCAACTATTTCTAATATTCCTTTTAACACAAGTTGAAAAGATGTGCTAAAATGAAGTGTTTTCAAATGCATGTTTGCATCACTTGTTTTTACACTTGAATCATTCTAAATTGATTTTGGGACTATAAAGAGTGCATTCATTATGAAAAAGAACACAAGATGTGATGGTTCATAATGATACGTTGGTGATTTATATCATTCATTTCCTTGTCTGGTTAGAAGTCAAAACAACTACAAAATTATTATGGTCAAAACAATTGTAAAAGTCTATAGTCATAATAGTTCCAAAGATCTTCCAACAATCTACAATGTCAAGGAAATCTTTTATTAAAGGGGGTTGTGATAAATTTTATTAGAACAATTCTATTTTAGATTTTTTGAATTGACTTGTGTCACAAACGTCTTAAAGTTATTCAAGTCCACATTGAGTATGTAAGACCATGAAAGTTGTTGGTCAACCAAAAATCACCAATGTCACATTTCTTAAATGAAATTGAAAATTAGCTAGAAAGTAACTAGTTTAGTGTTCATAAGTAAAAAAATTTATAGGTCATTGTAATTATGCAATGGAAAGCGATTATTAAAACATGAGCCATATTAATGGCTTTCCATTGGGCTACTATGATGGTGGTCACATCGACACCACCACATGGAAAGGTGAATGATGTGGTAAAATACAAAAAAATATCAAAAAAAAATTATCCATGTTGGAAGAATCTATTAAAAATTGTTTTTATTGACATGGATAAAATATGTCTTAAATATTTCCTCATGTTCATGTTCACATGTTCACGAAATAACATCCCTAGACCCTAATATACAACCTTATCATTCAAAATGTTAAAAAAAATTTGTTGAACTTTGTGTGAAGGATTTCCAAATTCGTCATAATCCAAAACCAAACAACTAGCATTTAAGGTTCTAATTTCACTTACAAGTATGGGAAATCTTCATATGTGTCACTACTTTAACTACATGCAATCTATTAAAAATTCGCCTATTTTAGACCCCCACCAAAAAATTTGCAATCTTTAGTTCAAGCATAAACACATTAAAACATAATCCATGGTACAAAATGACATCAACATCCAATGCAACTTTCAAAGACCCAATAATTTGCATTACTCCACACAATTTGAGTTATCTATTAATTTCTAAACACAACATTTTTTAATCCAATTAGCTTGAGCATAGCATGGCCCAACACCTTTCCAACATTATGTTAAAAACGATGAATTTATGTTTTAGTATATGTGAACAAAAGGGGCCATTTTTTCTACTTGTGGGTTGGTAGCACACATAGTGCACCTCTTCAAGTTTCATGGAAGATGTAGCATGAAGAAGAAATTAGGACTTAAACTTGGTGAATCTCATAATTGTTCGAATTGATGCACTATTAAGTAATTGGGTGATGCATGTGTGTGCATCAAGGAGTTTTGATTTGCAAGTTCCACTAAAGTACCACCTATCCACAATATTCCAACCATATAAATTATTACTAAGTAGGACATGGATAGAGAATGACTTGTTTTATGCACAACCATAGGAAGAGTTGTGGGTTTAAGGTTTGGAACCAAATTGACAAGGCATGGCCTAGGCTTGTCAACACCCTACTAAATATATTCCAAGAGTCAAAACAAGGAAAAAAGAAATGTCATTTATCCAAGTTTGTAATTAAGTAGCGAATTACTTCCTTTAAACACAATGTTTTCAAAAGAAAGAATTAGTCAAATTTATATAAACAAGGTTAGAAGATGATGATGTTAAATATTTGAAATACATAGAATAATAAGTTTATAAACTAGGATATTGTCAAAACATTGTGAGAAATGATGGATACGACATATTCGACTACATGTTTTAATCAACTAACATGTAACTAATTTGTAATTTTACAATAAAAATGCAACTACATGTCTTAAATGACTAATATGCAACTAGTTTGCAACTTTATAACATAAATCCAAGCATCACATCAAATTATTATGTTCTGCGATAGTTACAAATCAACTTCAACAATTTGACACACAATTGCTAGGTGGAAGGTTTTGGTCATCATTGTTTGATATTATGCCTTAGTTGCAAAAAAATTGTAACATGCAAATTTGAATCCCATGGGGTGACAACATGGATTGTATGAACCAATGTTGGCCAGTTTTGGCTTTTAAGTTGAACCTTTAGTTTTGGTGCATGCATTTTTGTGTAGTAGAAAACCATTGGTTTTGGTTTTTCTTTTTTTTATTCGGCTATTAGTTTTTGATTTGACAATTTCAAAACTATTAGAAATCTTTGGTTCTAGGATTGGTACATGGCTAATTTGAGCCAAATCTTAGCATTGTTTTACAATGGTTTTAGGGTTGGATCCTAAATTTTATTTTTAAATCAATGTTGTTTTATTTTTGTTCCCACATGTTATTGGTTTTCTATGCATTATTGGTTGGTTGGTTGGATTTGAAATTTCTTGATGTAACAATGGACACTTTCATCATCATTTGTCAAGCGAGGATTTTTTAATTCAATAATTTTGAGGCATTAAAGTGCTTGGAAAATATCATAGTTTTAAAAACAAGTAACATTTTCGTACAAGATATCTTTGAAACAAAGTTATAATATTGCAATTGTAATTGTTGATAACTTTTTTTATTTAAATAAAAGAAAGCAAGAATATATTTTCAATTTTTCATATTTACAAGTTAAGTTAGTTTCTTATTGTCATTGTCCATTTTTTATGGTCCTTATATGTATATATGTATTTTTATTTTGAGTATGTTACATTTTACAAAATATATTCTAAATTGTCAATCAGTTATTAAGGAAATTAAATTGTAAAGTTCAAACACATGTTTCTTGTTTTATTTGATTGTTCGTGGATTGTGATAAAAATGGTGTCATGCTTGCTTCCTTGTAGCTAGGTATTTTAAATATATATAGAAAATACATTTTGTTGATTTGGGTTCTCAAAAAAAATCATGAATATCAAATTATTTCATCTTTATTTCTAGGAGCAAATGTACACAAATTAGATTATAAAACTTTTTTAAGACAATTGTTTGCCATTAGTATGTTATTTTTATTAAATTAAAAATTGTTTCAAATTTTTGAACAAATAAAATCAACACTTGAAGCATTTACTTCTTTAATGAAATAATATTTTATGACTTAAAAATATCAATATTACAATTCATGGTTTTTTAAGCTATCCAAGTTGATTATCTTTTCACCTTGATTAATTAATGTGTCTGTTTTTTACCAAAGGCATATGGTTTAAATGACACATGTATTTTTTGACTACTAAACTTGATTAAAATGACTTATTTGATTATTTATCAAATTGAACCAAAATTGACCACCTTGCCAATGGGTTATAGTCAAATGGGACATTTGGTCTTGAGTTGGACAAAACAGAATGACATGTTTGGTCAAGATGACCAATGGTTTTTTAATCAAATTAACATCCTATATTAATGAATAGGCCTAACTATTTGATTATTATTTAAGTTAGGTAGGTAGACTTAAGTAAGTAGATAACCAAGGCAATTACTTACTTAGGCTTACCTAGCTACCAACCTATTACATAAATTAGGTAAGTAGCTTAGGTCTATTTACTTACCTAGTTACTACTTAGGTTAGGTAGGTAGCTTAAGCCTATTTATCTAGGTCTACCTACCTACCTACCTACCTACCTACTTCCTCCATCTTACATACCTACCTCCTACTTCCTCTACCTACTAACCTACCTCCAACTTACTTACTAATTACTTAACTTTTTTACTTACCTACATAAATAGTGACATGAAATAAACATGTGAATTAACAAAATTGACAAGAATTGTCACATTTTGGAGGTCTAGTCCATTGGTAACGACTTGATTTATTATTTTGAAAGTGAAGGGTTCAATTCCAAGTTATACTTGTAACTTATGTGCATGCTTAATGGATTGGGGTAAGTAGGCTAGGTTAAATATTTTACGTTAGGCTTATCAACTACCTACATGCTTGTCTTTTTATAACCCATTTAAACCCATTTACTATCTACCACAAAATTTTAGTAAAATTAGTGCAAAAATCGTAAAACGATATGTCTATGCAATTGTTGTGATCTAATTTTGCATAAAACTATGCAATTTTTGTGTATTAAATATGAACATTCATGTATGTGCTTAAAAAACAATGTTTCATCTATTTACACAATTAGATATTGAATGCATACAAATATTATTCATATTACCATAGCACGAAATTCATATGATTTTTATTCAAACCTATGAAACCTAGTAAATTTGTGATTAGTACCTCCCTATATATATAATTAATATTTGAAAAAAATTTGATTTAAATTTAGGTAAAATATTGACTAATCGAATGGTTCACTATTTCTGAATCAAAATGACCAATCAAATAACCTCCTATTTTGATAGGAAAAAAAACCACATCTTAGTTACAAGAGGGGATCTAAATTGACTTGTCCAAATTGACAAGGTGGTTTTTTTTATGCCCATCATTTGGGGTTTTTAAATTATTATTATTATTTTTTGTAGGAGTGCATCATAATCATAACCATTATAATAATGTGATGCATTACCAATTGAAGTTCAAATATACTTTAAATTTAAACTTTGTGGTTTTGAATCAAATTGAAAAAACTATGATGGAACATTATTCTTTGTACATATGCATTGATTTGCAAAATTTTCATTGATAAAAATTATAAAATAAAATTTAATCCTTTTGTTAAAATAATAATTTTATGACAAACAATTGTATGTTACAAATGTATACTGCATCATTTCTATTTGCACCAACTTCATGACATAATGATAAATTAAGATGTGATCACTTTTAATTACACATTTTGATCAATAAACCTTTTAATTTCCCCCCAAATCATTTAATTTTTGTTTGTAGTGAAAATTACAACATTGTGACAATTTTTTGGATCAATGTACTATACAAGACACTCACAAAGTGTCTTTGAATTGAAAAATCAAAGTCTTGCATAAAAATATTCATGTATTTCATGTGGATTCATCAAATTATGTTATATTGGTCTTTAAGCCCCTTTTTATGGTTGATCAAGAAAGTTTTAATATAAGTCCCATGTTTGCAAATGCGAACCCAATGAAATAATTGGAAGTGTGATGAATATGGGATGCTTGGAGGAGGGCCATTTCCCACAATATTGAATAAGACTTTTAAATAATGAAAACATGGTAATTTCCATGAATGGAAACATAGGCTAACTTTGCACAAACAAAATGGGACTATACCGACCTATCTTGATATTAATGTTTATTTTTGTTAACATTTGTGTGATAACTGATCAATAATGCATTTCCTTAAAATTAATTTGATCATTCAAATCTTATTTGGAATATAGTATTAATGAAAAATCATTCATAAGAAATTTTTAATAGCAAGTGGCATTGTTGATAAAAATCAAATTTCACATGCAAGTTTATAGTCAAGAATGTGTGATAGTCTCCTTAATTTCATTCAGTCAATTGAGGGCAAATTGGGGGTGCGTAAATCAATGTAATTAGGACCTTGAAGGTAGGGTTGGAGTTCAAACTCCCATAGCAATGTTATGAATGGATTAATTGTTTTTTGGATCTAATTTTATCAAAACCTTGCATGCAACATATTTTTGCCTTTTGTTATTTGTATGTGAAACATTTTTATTGAATTTTGATAAGATGTATGGTCATGTGAAAGAAAGCAAGATTAATATGGGATGAAAAAAATGGACTATCAAATAAAATTTTCTATTCATCATTAGACAAATATATTTTGTTTTAACTAAAGCTTCTAAATTCAATGAAAATCCATAATGTGTTTTTTGTTTCCTTGTTGGAATTTAAACTATGTAAAAACAATTAAAAAAATAATTTCATCTTTTTTATGAGTGCCAATGGCAAAATGTACAATGCTTACACCTTACACTAATGCAATGTTTACTCCAATTGATGAAGTCTTCCACATTGGTGATGAATTGCACATGAAAATAACAAAAATGATTAAAATCTCCATGTTAACTTCAAATGGAAGTGGGTCATTGCTTGCATGTTGGTTTCCTTTCAATAGTTATCACCTTCAAGGTAATGTGATGACAAATGTGGTCAACATGGCATCACTAATAACAAAATCCATGACTTCTTGAAAAGTTGATCCAAGAGTCAATCCTAAAACCCAATGTCTTTGAATTGCCGTCTCAATCTATAAGAAAAAATCTAATCCCAAAAACCCAAAAATATAGCATAAACCTTTTCAACAAACCCATAAAATGGCATAACATTCATCACTGCCATTCAAGCAAAAATGATTGATTGATCTCTTGGGTGGTTAGGGTTTAGCTACACAAAACATTTCGTTGAAACAAACCTCAAGTTCTTTCTAAATCATCCACAAAAATTTGAATCTAGTACATGCATATCTTCACTATGGAAGTTTACACACAATGAGTTTCTTTTGTTGTAAAATGTTTTGGCACATCCAATTTGAAATTTTTTTTGCTATCATTGACTCATACCTGCTCTCCTAAATGCATGTAAAAAAGTTACAAAGTATAAAAAGGACGAGTTGTCGTCACTAGATGACATAAAATCAGGATAAAGATTGTGATGCAAGTATAGACAAAGATGGAAAGAGTTGGACATAGACAAAAGGAGTGAGTGTACAAGAAGCAACCAAATGGACGAGCTGATTTCTCTTAAACGCATCCTTCAATTGCCAAAGTGTTTAAGAGTATCGATAATATGTTTTGACAAAGTCTAACATAGGGCATTGGGACATTGGCTATTCTACATTACTTTTCAATGCAGTGAAAGAAGACATGACATCATTAAGTTATCGAAAGGTCAAGGCATGAAATGTATGTCGCACCCAGCATATATGTTCTTTAATCGCAATCATGCTGGTACAGTGATGAACACTTAACAAATTGGGAATTGAAAAAATAAAGAATCAAAAGGGTTTGCTCATTGGGCTGTTACACATGAAAGTATAAAACTTTTGAACTTCACTTAGAAGAGCCTGGAAAACGGTATGGTTGAAGGGCATTTGAGGTCAGGTTACCTTGATGAAGGTAAGGTGCCACCTTCAGAAGTCTATCATTCTACCACAATAGAGATATCCATAAAGTCAAGAAAAGACAGCACCAGTACCCTGAGTTTGGTCATACACGGGGTGAGAGTATATTACCATTCAAGGGCGTGTGAAACTCAGAAAACCATCAATTTTGGTGGTAAACTGAGTTTCATCCTGTCTTTCATTTTTCTCGTGCGCCTCCGTTGCTGCTACATAGATTTTCACTGCTCCTACCTGCACAGCTACTATAATTCCTCTCCAACCTTGTGCATTTAATGCTGGGATTCAGCGTTTCGTACTGAGTTTCAGCGTTTCATACTGAGATTTAATAAAATCTCCTTACTTTACAGATACCACTAAATGAGGGGTTAGAGAGTGAAAGGAGGCCCAAAGACGGGTGAATTTGCGGATATCTGTAACATGTGAAGACTTTGTGTCATTTTGGACTCACTGAACAGGCCACCCATCATTAGTTCTTTCTCCTAAAGTATAATTATTTCCAAGATTTTAACTTAGTAGATTTGATCTGATTATATGATGGGTGCTTCCACCGAAGCACATTTTGCAGTTTATCTCCTTTCGTGTACTTAGCTATTAAAAAGGGGATTGCTTGCTTTAGTGTCACCCAATGCAGGAAGAGTGTTCAGCCTTCTCTGTTTGATTTAAGCAAAGAGTGTTGGGATTGTAGAGTAGAACTGTATCTATCTTACCACTTTAGCCGACAAAAAACCAAATGTTACTTACCATGCAGGCCAATATAATGGAAACTTGGAAGATGATGATGATGATGCCAAAAGGTTCAACAAGCTTAGGAATTGTTACTCTACTATATTTTTCTTTTCTTCGATGCTGGTGTGAATTGGTATTTGAGCCCTTAATTTGGGGGAGAGGACCTGATCAAACTGGATAGCTAGAGAGGACCCATGCACTCCAGGATTCCAGGCAGAAAGAAAGAAAGAAAGAAAGAGGGTTTTTTCCTCTCCTTGTTCCTTGGAGAAGAAAAAGAAACCAGTGTCATTAAGAGAATTGCTGAACTGACCTAAGTAAGATTCTAGTTTCTTCTCACAAGGTTTGGGTTGTCCTTTATTTTATGTGCAAATTTTTTTTTGTCACCGTTGTGAATTTTTTGGAAAAACTTTCTTTCGGGCCCAAGTTCAATGATTTTTTAAAATCATCGAAAAGAGAAAAAAGTAATTTAAAGATTGTCACATTTTCTATACGTGGTTCAAATAAGTAGCCAAAAATGTACTTGGGTTTTTCTTTTCTTTTCATAATTAAAGAGCCAAATTTGACTAAAACACGTTTCACACTGTATATATAGCAGCCTTGTTTTCACTGGCAAAATTTCACCAAAAAAGAAAAAACCAAATCAAAAATTGAAAATGAAGTGTTTTCTGAGGATTTCCAATTGCCAGAAGTGAGAAAAAGAAAAATAGCCAAATTATAAATTTTGGTTGGTTTTCAGGAAGTATCCAAAAAGACAAAAGGATGAATAAAGATTTGTACTTCATATTTGGTTGGGTTTTATAGTCAGATTTGACTAAATCTTCTTAGCGATGATTTCCATTTTTTTCCCACATCTTCCAATGGATGATCGTCAATTTGGTTACATTAAAAAAAATCCTTTAGAAAACACCAATAAATAGAGCAATAACCAGGGAAGGTTTTTTAAAATTCAATTTTCTGATATCCAAAAATTGTTGAATTTTTCCAAAAATGTAGCAAAATTTGTAGTCCAATAGACACTACCAATTTTTATTTTTTTTTTTAAACCAATTTCTTTTGTCAAAAACATGAAAAAAAATTCCCCCAA
>Ga0116227_10009024_pt1 | contig 18351 bp, 18 predicted proteins | sample S1TSphgellanicum_FD_89693 | JGI IMG/M metagenome (GOLD analysis project Ga0116227, IMG submission 89693) | Host-associated microbial communities from peat moss isolated from Minnesota, USA - S1T2_Fb - Sphagnum magellanicum MG | ecosystem: Host-associated > Plants > Peat moss > Unclassified... | reverse complement strand
GACACCAAGAATGCACAAGGGATTTATGCAATAAATTACCATGCACCTCCGAGTTTTCAAAAAAAGGCCGCAGGTTGTGAATTTCTAAATTAAAGCTAGTCAAATAACCTAAGCCTTGATTGCCCATTTTAACTAAACTTGTACAACTTGACTATGTGTATCTAGTCAAATGAACCACTATAGTCAAGTTGATAAGTCAACAAATGCATGTGTAATTCAAGCCCTTGGGCTTTAATCAAAATGACAAGTTAATTAATTTGAACTTCTTAAAAAATTATGAATTGTAATAGTGAAAGCTTGTCAATTGAAAATTGATGATATTTCATACATTTCAAATGGATGCAAAAAACATCAAGTGCTTTTGAGAATGGTGGAAGAAACACAAAAATATGTTCTCAATTGGGTGAAAATCCTTTAATGTGTACCACACATGACGAAAAGGGCCTAGTCTTTATTATAGTCCTTTTTTAACCTTATATTGTGATCCCCATAAAAAATAATGAATCAAAAGTTGTCAAAATAAGGACTATATTTTAAGCCATTACAATTTTAAATTCCATTATAATCATCCATAAATGTGTTTTTACATGATAAAAAAGACTAGGTAAAAAAAATAGAAAAAGGCGATGATGTGACAAGATTTTGGTACACCTTAAAAAATTTAGACCCAATTAAGTTAAACAAATATTAGGGATTGTAGGTTCCCAAATTGAAATTGAAAGAATATTTCTCCTTGTTATAAGTATATTTACCAATTTGAAAATATGCCATTTATAATAAAAAAAACTCTGAAAAGATTATCTTTGTGAATAAGATTTGGCCAAATGATGTAAAGGCTGGTTGTAAAACCGCTTCTAGTTTGGTAGAATTGATAAATTTTGAAATAAATTTAGAAGAGGAGTTAAATGAATTTGAAGGCTCATTCGAATGAAAAGAATTAAATGAAGATTGATTTCAAGTTTCCCTTGTAATGAACTTTGTTGGTTATTCCTTTGGTCATTATGTTTTTTGAAAAATTTCAAAATTATTAACATATTGAAATTTAATCTTAAATTAATGGTAAAAAAATTGGAAAAATATAATAAAATAATATAAATGGAAAATTATTTATGAGAAAACCAAATTAATGAGAGAAGAAAAAAAACAAAAAAAACCATATCAAGCATTTAAATTGAGAAAAAAAAAGAACTAGCTTGGTTCTAATTTAGAAAAAATCCTAAAACTAAAATGGGTGGTTATTAAAAAAATTTGATAACTACCCAACACTACCTAAAACCCTCACTAGTCATGTATCAAGTCGTGTGAAATAACATTCAAAAGCAATAAAACACCAATGGGAGTCGTAAAATAGAATAAGGACCTACTAAAGGGGGCCAAAATGACAACCTAAAACCTAAAACAAGTCACATGATGCATATATTACAAGGAGATAATAAAAAACCCGAAATAATACCTAGCCTAAATGAAGTCTCCCTTACAACTCAAATGATTAATCATAACTGATAGCCCTCCTATGGCACCTTCTTGCATGTGGTTGTGGGTTTGAATTTAAACCATTGTTAAGCAATTATTAAGAATGGCACATAACAACCAATGGTTCTCAACATGTTTCTTTAATATACTTTTGGATATCAAAACATCAAAACTAATTTTGATATACAAGTGAGTGTTATGTGTGTAAGTGTCAACAACCATATATACAACATGTAAGTGTAAATCATTTACATTTACACATTCAAACTTTTTACATTTACATTTATATTGTTGTTGTGTATAATTATTTTTTCTACAATTACACAATCCCATGCAAATGTTTTGGACTATGTAAGTGTATATACTATATACCCTTCATCACCATATCTTCTTGTGAATCCATATTAATTAGTTGTGAGTGCATGTTTTGATGGTTTTTTTTTGCAATGGGCCATTTGGTTGGCCCCTATCACCAAAAAAATTTAAATCCCCCCTTAAGTAAAAATCACATTATTTTACATTAAGATTGTTTTGCATATCTACATAAAATCATGTAAGTGTATTTGTTTTACACTTACAAGGAATGTAAGTTGTAAACCATTTACATGCACAACACTAATATGAACATAGTTTTTAAAAATTCTAATAGATTCTTATACATAATTACAATTTTTAAAACATCTAAGAACTAATCAAATACCCTTCTAAAATATTATTAATTATTTCATGAAAACCACAAGTTCTTTGAGGGTTTTTTGAAAAAGACAAAATTGGAGGTTATTTGATTCTAAAATCTTTCAAACGATTCTTGAATTAGAGGTTTTTTAATTCTAAAAATTTCAAAAACCTTGGGACTAATTTTTTAAAAATTTGGACATGAAAATTGGTTCCAAAATTTTCTAGTCATTTTCAAATTTTCATCACTTTATGCATTGAATTTTTCAAAAAATCAATAATTGAAAATAAAATCTAATTATCGTTGAGTTCATTAAAGTACTAAGGTATGTTTGAAGAATCTTTTTTAATATACCTTTTATTATGTATATGCTTCCCACATGTGGCCATTAATATTAATGTGTTGTGTTTGTTGAACTAAATTGTCCATTTTCATTTGTTTTGTGTGTAAAAGGTTGCAATTTGATAATATTATGTTCACCCATTTGCCCTAGTAACTTGTTTCAAAAAAATCTTATTACATATTTCATGCCACCAAAATTGGTTGCTAATATTTGCATGTCATGTTTGTTGAATTAAATTGTGCATTTGTATCCCTACTTTAAGGGGAATGACTTTAAATTTCATTGGTTGTCTTTTGGGATGACAATTTTGAAAGAGGATTTCACACTAAATTTTTTTCATATTTGCCTTTTCATATCATCATCTTCCAATCATGTGAAAATTTAATATTTAAATTGTCCTCCCAACACATATTTTAATTTAATTTAGGTCACATCACATTGAATAAAACAAAAAATGTCTTGCAAGATGATCACTTGCAATACAACTTGCTTTGCAAGAGGATCATTCACAATACAAATCATTGTTGTTTAATGTCCCCCTTAATTTTACAAATTACAAATTATCAAAACATGATGAATAAAAACTAAAAAAAAACTCATGATAAATTTGATAAGATAATTTCAAAAATTGTCTAAACGTGATGTATAAACATGAACACAAAAATTTCCATGACAATTTTGATTAATTTCAAAAATTGTGAAAACATTACCTAGAATAAACACAAACACGAAAATCAATGTCCATGCAATGGGTTGCAACTTTAGTTGAAAGTGCAATTGATATGAATGATAACCATCACAAGCTAATGAAAAGCCAATTTTTTGTTAACAATTGTACCAATTGATCACATAAAAAACTAATATGTGGAATGAAATGTGATTTTTTTTTGTTTTCTAGGGCAAACTTGTTGTCCATCACCCAAGCTCCACATTTTGATTCCCTTATTGTGCAACCCTAGTGGATTTGATATAATTAATTTTGGATCATGTGGTAGTGATGTTTGTTGTTCTATCCAAACATGTGCCAACCTTTTGAAAGACCTCAATAATTGTGAAATTTGTGATCACAAATTCATTGTGGGTTATTGTTTTGGGTATGGACATTGATGAATCCATTATTTTTGGATTCATAATTTCATGATTGACAACTATAATATACACAATTGCTTCAATGTTGAAAGGTTTAAATATTGATTATTTTCAATGTAATTGATATGATAAGAATAATTTGAAACCATAATGACTTCATCTAGAATCACTTATATTAGTGGATCCACTAGTTTCCTTTTCCCTTTTTCTAGCAAAAGTCACATAAAACACATACAATAAAGTTATCTAGAAAGTGACCATAACTAGGCAGTATAACCCCCTATTTGTGTTAATTGGGAACAAAACCTACAATATGAGGTTCAACAATTTGAAACAAAAATAACTAGGGGCTACATGCATGTTAAGGTAGACCACTTTTGGTGTTGTAATGGTAGTTTTTTGTAATGGGTGTTATTACAATTGTTACATGTTATTGTAAATGTTAGAATTTTTTTCAAAAAGAATTTTTTAAGTTATAGACTTGAATATGCACATATGCAATTGATAACACAAATTGACTAAAATTATAGAAGTTGTGGACTTTTGAAATTCAAAGTACAAGTGTGTTATGTAAGTAAAATTTAGCTTAGTGGACTTTAATTAAGTTAATAATTGGATTTTAAACTTGTTAGGGACTTGGTTTTGGTTTTAAAATATAATGAAAAATGAATATTGAATTTTTTCGCATTGTATCATATGAAAATGTTGAGTTATAAAATTTGTTTGTGTAAAAGTCGATTTTTTTCAAAAGTCCATGGCATATTGAAAATGAGGTGGTTCATGTTGAGATTTTACACACATGTTTCAATGAGGTTTACAATGAGGTTTAGGGTTCATCATGGGAAACATTCTCAAAATACATGGCTCAATTTAGTTATTTTCTAATATTAGGCTCCTTGTTTTGGAAATCCCACAACCTTGAGGGCTTTACATTACACAAAAGTGAAGAAAACCAATCAAATGAGTAGATATTTGAAAGAAGAAGTGAAAGAAAACAATAAGCAAATGAACACTTGCAAATTCACATCAAGGAATAAACATTTGAAAGGATTGAAGCATGACATGAGCCTACATGCGAAGGATAGATATCCCAAAAGTGAAACAAATCCGTGGTGTGATTGAAACAAATGGAATGAAACTTTTATTTACCAAGAGTTTAAACATTGGGTGATAATGCTTAGGTTTCAACTTTCTAAACAGTAATAAGCTTGAAGCATGATTTTATCACGCCAAAAAATGACCTAACTTATCCCAATAATAAATACTTCAAGTTCTGGGGATGAAGCACTCACCCTAAGATACTTCTTTTAAGTCTAGATATGATCCAATATGTCTAGGCTAGACAATAACTAAGGGACAAATCAATGTTTTTTTTCTCAACAATTTTTTTTCATATTTTAAACTAAAAAATTGGGAAAATTTTGAATTTTTTTTTTTTTTGTGTAATGTAAACTTGACTAATTTGACTCGATTTTTTGGAAAAAAATTGAATACCATAAATGTTTTTAAATTTTTTTTAGCAAAAGCTTTTTTCCTAGAAATTAAGAAACAAAGGGTTAAAAACACCTTTTTAAAAATGAAACAACACCCTAGTTCAAGTTCTAATTCCATTTTGAAAATAAATGGACTCTTTTGTCAAGTTTCAACTAAGGTTGTATGTGTAAATATCAATAGTCATCTATACAACGTGTAAATCATGTGTTATAAGTATGATTGTAAATCATTTACACTTACAATTCTAAATTTCTTACAATTACATTTATCTTGTTGTCGTATATAAATTTTATTTCTATTTACATGAAGTCATTGTACATATTTATCAAATACACGTACATAGCCCCATGTAAATGTTTTGGGGTGTGTAAATGTATATATTATATATTTTTAATGACCATACCTTCTTGCAAATCGATATTAATTAGTTGTGAGTGTATCCCAAAGCTCAATTTTATTTTTTGCAAGGGGACACTTTGATGGATCCTTCACACAAAAAAAATGATATTTTGATATTCCCTAAACATTAAGGTTTTGCAATATAAGCTTATAGTGGTGTTATTCCAAGAAATATCTTGAATGCACATTTTGTCCCAACTCATTGTTTGAGTACAAATTTTATTATTACTATTTTTATGAATATTACTTAATAATAAAAGTAGCTTTTTAAAGAGCTTAGGTACTTATTGTACTTATTGCAATTCATATTTATTAATTCAATTAGTTGTGATGCATCCCAAAGCAAAAATGTTCTGATGATTTTTTCTTTTTTTTGGGTGGCAATGAGCCATTTGGTTGGTTTATCACAAAAACATTATGAAACCCCCCGCCCCCCTCCACAAGTAGAAATTATATTTTTTACATTGTTTTACACTTACACTATTTTATATGACCGCATAAAATCATATAAATGTATTTATTTAGTTTTACACATACATTGTTTTACACAACATAAAATAGATTTACAAGGTTTTACATTTACATTACATGGATTGTAAATCCTAAAATCATTTACATACACAAGACTGGTACACACACACACACACATTTTGTCAAAGGGCTTTTTGTGTAAGGTAATTAATTCTCTTGGAGGGGGCATTCCTGAGATAAGGGCCTGAATTGCTGTAAAGCTTGATCAGCTGATCAAGGGAAGGTTAATGGCCCTAAGGGCATCTCCACCCCACACCTGCAAACACCCCTTTTCATTAAATCTTGCACCAGGATAGTAGCGTAAATCCTGCTACGCTCCTGTATCCAATGTCCATTTTGAAGTGGTCATTTTAACACCTTTTAGAAGCTTTTTTCTACAATGGATTTGGATAGTGACTATTACTCGTCCAGATGTAAAGACATAAAAATGGTCTTTGAGTGTTTAAAGGGACTTTTATGACGTTTGTGGGTGGGGACAATGGTCATTAAACAGTATTCTATTTTAACAGAAAAGGAGTTGTTTACAGTTTTGGGGGTGGAGATGCTTAAATGCACTGCCCTTGAACAGCTGGTTTTTGTAGTGTCCGAACTCTATTTTGTGTTAGGTACAGCCCTAAGTCCAGGGCCCGAACTCTATTGTGTGTAGGGTACAGCCCTAAGTCCAGGGCATTACCAAAATAAGGGCACACAAGGAGATACGTGAGTGCAGGCTTGATTTTGGTACAGTAAACTCTCTCTAAACTAATATCCTTGGGACCGGCCGGAAGATATTAGTTTATGGAGGATATTAGTTTACACAAATTATATTAAGTATGAGGCCCGTCACGGGCCTGTGCCAGCATATTAGTTTAGAGAGAGTTTCCTGTAATGGCCCTCAACCCAGGGCTTTATAGGCCGTAAAGACCTGCCAGAAATTCAGTACAATTCTAAATGGCCACCCTTAAAAATATAAAGTGCCCCCTACAAGACGAGAAAACATTCTGCTCTGTAAGGGTGCCTCCAGATACACTATGAGATTTCAGAGAGGGCTTTCTTTGCGTGTCTTGTGCAAACTTGTTTTTGATTTCAATGAAAAGAAAGGAAGAGAAAAGAATTTGGAGCCATGAGGGTTATTGGTACAAGAGTTGTGAGGAGATTTGTGTACGTTTGTAAGGATTAAATTGTGCGGAGGAAGAACGAACTAACTAATGACGACGACGGAAGACAACAGCGGACAGTCAGCGCCTGAGAGAGGTGCAGCCAGCCAGCCAGCCAGCCAGCCAGCCAAGGACGCCTGTGTCGACTGCAAGCAACACGCAACCGAGCCTTACGTCGCACACACCGCGCCTGTCGTCCTCCTGTTTCCGTGGCTCCCTTCGCTTGCTGCATCCACGCTCTGGCCACAACAAAACACATCACGGCTCACTTCTTGCAGCAGCAGTTATAGCCTCTCCTTTGAGAGCGAGAGAGAACGACCGAAGACGCGCACACAGACCCACCCCAAAAAAAAAAACACCCGACTTTGATTTACTTACTGTACATATAAAAAAGAAAGAAACAGCCGGAGCCTGTTCGCACACACCAAACCCAAGTCGCTATTCTTTTCCCACAGAGATACAGAGACAGAGAGGGGGCCAAAAAACTAAAAAAAAAAACTAAAAACAAATAAGTGTTTGGTTTTGTGTGTGTGTGTGTGTGTGTTTTGCAACAGTTTTTGGTATTTTGGTGGGTCCGTTTTCGGGTGCTTGTGTTTATCCTTCCGGTTGCAGAAACACAAGGAGGGGAGGGGGAGGGGGAGAGGCGGGAAAGTGGGGGATGGTCTTCTTCTTTCTTCGCTCGTGAGGATTTGTGGTCTCGCGGATCAGTTTCGGACTCTTCGGGTATGTGCGTCTCTCTTTCTTGCTCTGCTGCTGCATTTTGAGTTTTTTTGGAATTGAATCTTTGAAACTCAGGTATAGTTTTTGTTTTTGTTGTTGGATGTGTTGTGGAAGAATGAATTCACTCCAGATTTTTTTGGGAGCTTGCTGCATACGTATATAGAGCCTTGTTTGGAATTTGAGATCGGGATTGATTGAGAGAGAGAGAGAGAGAGAGAGATCCAGGGGTGTGCGTGTACCTTCCTCCTCTTCTTCTTCTTCAGCGGCCGCACAAGAGGGAATTTGGATTGTACCGTTTTGCAGTTTTGTGTACCTATCAAGAAGCAAACTTTGCTTACGAAAGAGCTCGTGGTGTTGGGTTTAGTGCAGACAAATTTTTAAAAAATCAAATCAACTCAAATCAAATCAAATGGCGCAAGGGCATCTGTCAAACTGCTGCACATCATCATCATGCTTTGAGCGAAGTTGCTTTCTTCAATCCATTCGGGGGAGTTCCAATCCCAGAGAAAATGGGAGATCCAATTTTACGCTTAAACTGCATATATACCCATCCATAATTTGTCGACAATTTGTTGTTGTCAGAGCTTCTTTGCCTCCTCATCATCATCATCCTTCTTCTTCTTCTTTGACCTCAGCAGCTACTTCTTCTTCTTCTTCAAACAAGACTTTGCAATGTCCTCCTCCTCATGGCCTTCTCCTAAGGTACACAAGTTTGTCAAGGAGAACTGGAGGTTTTGTTCCATGCAATGCTGCTAGGAGCTCCGCACTATCCGAATCCGAGGAGATGATGCCAACAACAAGCAGGAGGGTTACAGATAATAGACTGCCACAGTTGGTGGATGTGGTGCCTCCTGTGGTGGAATTCAAGCTATCTGACTTTGAATTGTGCTCACATGTCAGTGTGGGTCTTGCTGGAAGAGTGAGTGTTTTTGTTTTTCCCCTTTTTCTTTTCATGTCTGCTTTGTTTTGATCTGAATTCCAGGAAACCCATTGTTTGCAATTGCAAGTACAACAACACATTCTTCCTTTGCAGACAGAATGCATATTTTTACCATTCAGGGTTATGTTTGCTCTGAGCTTGCGCTTGGGCTCGATCTTCTTTAGTGCCAGCTCTCTGACCTCTATAGTTCTTGATTGGCTCTGTTTGTAACCTTGCAGGGTGATGAGGTGGTCTATGAGGGAGTTGTGAGAAATCCAGAGAGGTGTGTCTTTTGCCATTAGGGTTGTTGGCCTTCTTCTGCTCATCTTGTTTTTGTAGTTGATGATGCTGATTTCCATCCAGTTCTTGAGCTGAAAACATATGCGTACATACAGAAAGCAATGCTCCTCTGCATGCAGCACACTCAGAGGCAGCAATTGTGGGTGTGTTTCTTGCAGTCCTTTGAGAGGAATGCGAGTGGTTTTGCGACAACTGACTGGTCCAAGAGCACAGCGCTGGGGTCATCGAGCACTGCAGGTAGAAATGCATATACATTTTCTGACTCAAAAGTTTGGTGCTGCATTTCTTCTTGGGCCTTTTGGAAATGCAAAACACCCTCCCCTCCTTAGATTGTGCATTTACAAGAGTGGTGTGCAAAATTGGCTAGGTGATCGCAAGGCTGGTGAGGAGAGAGGATTTGTACCACTCATATGCTACAAGAGTTCATGGCTACATTCTACCATCAGGCACTGCCTCTGATGAAAGCAATACACTTACACTAGTTCATGGGGTGAGTTTCCTTCAATTTGCTTCTCTTGCTTGACCTCACACTGTTTTTTCTGAAATCTTTCATAAATGTGATATATACTTGAGAGCAGAATGAGAGCATAGATGTATGTCAAATCCTTTTTGTCTTCTGAACCTCCAAATCTGTTGGTGAAACATGGGAATCATGGTGATCATTGTTCCCCCCCTGGACCACTTGCTTGGGCAGTACTATGGGAGCTATTCACTGCATCAATGGCTGCTGTGCCATGACTGGCTCCCAAACCTAGAAGCAAGGCTGGCATTGGATGAAGAGGCAGCAAGACGAGTGGGAGATGATCGCACAGGTGGTCCAGAAGTGTCACGTCAATTGCGTCTCCTTCGTGTCATCATGCGTGACCTCTTGATTGGGGTATGTTGGAATAATATTCCGTTTCTTTTGTGGATCTAGTTACCCCATTTTCTAAGTGACAGTTAGATTAGCTGGACTTGTAATGGTGAGGGATATATATAACTGGAATACTCAACAGAATTGACATCTTATTCTTTTTTTCTTTCTTGTTGGGTGATTGTGGTGGCAGCTTAATTATGTCCATAGTCGGGGGCTGGCACACACAGAACTGCGCCTGCAGAATGTTCATATCAGTGCTGCTGATCGCCATGTAAAGGTCTGTGTGGAGCTGATCATGCAGAATGTTATGTTCAAATTTGCTCATGGATGAAAATAGCTTGGTCAGTATGCTTAGAAAGCATTTGTACAGAAGAGTGGCTGGTCAACTTTGAATCAGGTAGGCTGAGTGTCATTGATATGCTGCATCATTCATGTATTGACCACAGCAGGAAGATAAACTCATTTGTTGGGAACATCAGATATGTACCAGCAAATCAAATGATGGGTAGTTGGAAAATCATCTCCAGATGGGTTTGTTTGGTGCAGAGCATGCAGAAAAGTTGAGGATTGTCTGTTGGGTTTGTTTATAAGTGCAGGTGGGTATACTTGGAAATGCTGCAGACTTTCCTGGCAATGATTTTGGGAAAACTATGGTGTTTGCAAGCAGTGACTCCAAGAGTGCAATCACACGGCGACTAATGATTGCATTTGACATTAGGTGAGATGGTTGAGAGTGTTGGTAATGCTGTATTTTCTAAGTAGCTGCAATTTCTTTGATGCCTGGATGTCTCCACTGTGTTTTCCCTTCTGCACATTTCTTGACATCAACAATTTATGCATCTGTGTGGTAAAAAGCATTCTGCTTGCTGTGGCATATGTGCATATCCAGATGCATTTTAGAGTATGTGCAAGAATAGCTTTCAGTGTTTGTGTTGCAGTGCAGGTTAGATTTCCTCATTAGTGTGCCACTCTAGGGTTTTGAAGGGCATTGATAGTCTAGTTACAAATAGCACACCATAGTAAGTGATGTTCTTGGGTTTTGGAGGCAGGTGTGTGGGGTATATGATGGCCAAGATGGTGCTGCGAGAGCTCATGGACCCAGCCATTTTTTCTCTTGTAAAGAACTTTCTGACACAGGTGATGAAATGCCAACTAACATTGTGTTATGAAGATTTGACCTTTCAGATGTCATTTACTTTACTAACTCATTCTTTTTTATTTGATAGTTTGTTAGTTAAGAGATGCCCCTACTGAGTACTACCATCAACTTGCAGGGACATGATCCAGCAGGGCTGCGTGAATTCTTCTCCTCACTTGTGAAGTCAGCCTCAGGCAATACTGGGGTCCAGGTTGTTCTCTCACTCAACAATGCTTTTGTTTGGGCAAGTCTGGTTAGTAGCCTCATTAGTCTTGTCATGCTCTTGTAGAACTTGGACTGATGATTTTGCATGGATCTTTTATGTCTCTGCGTTTTCAGATTTTAGATAGGGATGGGGGAGCTGGATGGAATCTACTGGCGTGTATGCTCACCAACAAATCTGCAGAACGCATCAGGTATTCTCAGCTTCCCCTTCTCCCTTGGTTTTTGCATATATATATATATATATATATCCATTTGGCAACTTGATATATCGCTTTGGAACTGAACAAGGGTTGAAGTAGAGTCACTATTAGTCCAGACCTTGTTTTTCAGGATGGTTTTGACTGTGATTGTTTTTGAGGCAGTTGCACAGATGCATTAAGGCACCCATTTTTATGTGGGCCAAAGTGGCGGGTGGAATCATCCCTAGAGATGACTCGATGGAGCTTGGGTTCATTTGCTGTTCGCATTGTGGAGGACTTCATGTATGGAACTGACCAGGTATTATTTCTTAATCATTTGTCTTCAAATCCACTCTTTTAAGACCTTTTGAGTGCACACTGCATTTTGGACTCAACTGTGAACATAATATTTCCAGTCACTAACATTGGGATTTTCTCTTGAAATGATGCAAACTTTGGCAAGCAGCGCAACCGACTGTCACAGCTTATTGACTTGTTGGAGAGGGTGAATCCAAACTCAAGTTACAAGGTTGTAAGCCTCTGCTCCTAGAAAACAAAGTGTGGTTGGTGTTCCCTTTTGTAAGCCCCTTGGAGATGACTGTAGATAGCTGAGTCAGGAGACTAAAGCTTGTTCTAAATACTGCAGGAGTGGATGAAATTACTGCCTGGAAGATGGCGCCTTTTGTATCACACAGGCAAGCTTATTGGTCTCACACGGCGTCAGGTATTTTCTAGATGAGTACAGTACCTGGATGCAATATCACCTGATCTATTGGATGCAAGTCACAATCAGAGAACTATCCCAGGCTGTTTAATATTTGCACTGCTGGCTCATGTTTTCATTGGTGCTTAAGGTCATCATTTGGTTGAATGCAGGCAAACCCTGCAGTGCTAGTAGACAACCTGATCCAAGACTTCCAGCTTTCAGCTGATGGAACCAGCAGTCTCACAATGAGAACAAGTGTGGCATTTACAGTTATGGCAGAGAACAGCAACTGGTCTGCTGAAAAAGCAGGTCCAAAAGGGAAGTTCAATGTTTGTGCACATACTGTTGCACTCTCTGAAGATACAAGACTCTACCAAACAGATGGAGAGGGAAGTGACAAAGCTGCCTCATATCCAAAGCAAAGAAGCATCAATCACACCCAAAATCATCCAGTCTCTCATCCAACCTCTCAAGAGATTGGAAGACGAGCAGATGGATCACTCAGATTCCGTAAACAGGTCATACCTGATGAAACACCAGCTAGCATGCCAGTCATCAGATTGGATGTTCATGAAGATCTGGAGATGAGCATGGAGCTAGATATGAAAGGAATAAGTGCCCTCCCAAAAAAAGTTCTTCAAGAAGTTCAGTTGCAGATCCCACGCGAGATGTTTGATCTAACAAATCTCGTATGTGCCACATATATAGATTCACGGCTCCTCATTCTACGTGGTGTTTCTGGGGCAGCATTACTTTTCATACGCTCTCCTGTGAGCTGATGACAGTGGTCCAGATCATAGTGGACATAAAAGGGTAGGTTTGGGGATTCTTTGTTCATGAAGCAGAGTCACACATGCACATAGTTTTTGAAGGGCTAGGATGATACATTAATGTGTATTGTATTTGGATGTAGGACATGTGCTGTGAGCAGTCTTCTGTGGTGTGTTGGTTTTCCACTTTTTGCACATCATAAGCTGTTTCGCTTCTCCCACCAAAAAGCATGTCATTTGCGGCCATGTGAATAAATTTACTTAGGCTTTCAATTGTACATGATTGTTTACATTTTCACAAGATAGAACCCATCAATTCTGATTAGTCAGAATGTGTTGTCCTCAACAGAGACCATAATTTTGCCCTATAGCCGCTGTAATGGTGCCTCTTGTATAGTAATGTTTTTGTGAACATTCTAGATACAAGTTTATTGTGGATGGAAAATGGATGGTAATGGATGGGTTTTTTCTTATTGTCATAATTGTTTTCTTCAAAGACAAAAGAGCAAAACCAGATAAATGAGCAGATTAGAAAATGAAGTGTGATCTGATTTGCATGAAAAAGCTTAGCAATTTGGTCACTATGCGGGACCATCATGTGGAAGATCACTGGTCAGTAAACTCTATGTGGACCATCATCAGAAGGTCCTTGGTTTGTGGTTGTAATTGTGAAATGTAAACACCCTCCCCACTTGTCAAAATGTTTGCACGAAAGCTCTTTAGCAAGTGATCTCATCAGATTGGAAGTTCTCTACTATGTGTTGCTCATTTGATGAGCCACAGCTTGCTTTACTAACCTTGAGCTTGCAAACATGAGATGATGCGTGATGCCCATGGATTAAGGAAATGGTATATTGTAACTCAATGCATACCTGCCATAACCATTGATCCCACAAACTGCATCAAAATACTTCATGCACATGCAACAACACTGAACTTGACTCCTGAAGCAAATTATTCGATTTGACACACATGTGAATACATAGAGAAATGGGTGGGACAGTTTTCAGATCTGTTATCATGCGCAATGACATGAAAAGCACATGGTCTAATTTATCTTGAATATGGGTTGTGGGTATTTCTGTTTGAAAGCACAAGAAACATCCTAAGTCCTGTGCACAGTTCTACAGCATTTCCTGAATTATGAGATTTCAGTGCACTGAATGGGAGATTATGAGCCTCTATTGAGTTGCAACAGAATAGTCAGGGTTTGTGCAAGATTACCAAGAATGCCAAGGTCATTCCCAATGATCAAGGATGTAGCAAGTAAAAAATCATTCTCTCCAAGCACCCATATCATCAACAGATATATCATTAACTTCTTAAATCACGGAGTCTACTCTTTTTACTTTGGCACCACAACAACAAAAACTCTTGGTTGGTTCAGCTCCATGCATTGAATGACAAACAACACAAATTATGTTGCACCTTAAACACTGAGTGTGAAATTTTGAAAGAAATCTCAAAGATTGTACTTTAAAAAAATTTGTTGAACAGTGCAAATGGACAAGACAAGATTCCCTCTTATGCAATGACAACCAAAGCATAGTGACCAAAATAGATACCATGTAGATGATCATCAGTTTCTTGGCACTAATCATTGAACTAGAACAATATTCAACAAAGAGTAACTAACAAGGTGCAAAACGATTGTTGTTCCTCATATGAGACTATCAATTGGTCATCAATTACCAATAGCCATGTGGGTAATTGCCATGCTTCTTATAGAGAAAAATAACTAATGATGGATACCACCATGTTCCATTGACAACAGGAAGCACACCTAAATCTGTCAGTTTCTATACCTTTCAGGTTAAGTTTATATAGGTAGGCACAGAAATTAGCACTGAATCAAATCATTGTAAAATGGAAGAAGGTACCTAATTCAGAGCTTGACAAAAGTCAATAGTGGGTAGTAGTCATTGCAACTTGTCATTGATCATATTCGTGATGAAGGTTCAGATGGTCTGGCTCAACAATTCCCAAGCAATTCTCATAAGGATCAACTACAACAGAAAAGAAACCCCAACAATTGGGGGAGAGAGAGAGAGGTGCACATGCACATACATGCACACACAAATTGTAAGTCTGATGGGACTCCCTCTAGTACTAGCATTTTAGTAGAAAAATATTTTACATACCAAAAAGAATGGAGCAACAAACTCCCCAATCCTTCTTCACTTGGGCCCTCTCTCTCTCTCTGTGCCTCTCTGTGTGTCTGAGTGTCTGTCTGAGTCTGTGTAGACCTGTGTGTGTGTGTGTGTGTGTGTGTGACTCTCAGTGTGTGTCTGTGTGTCTCTGACCCTGCCTCTGTCTCTCTGTCTGTGGAGTGAGGAAGATGATGCATTCAGGTGGTAGTAACACAGACAGACTGGGGATGAGATTTGCTTTGATTTGTGGAAGAAATTTGTGAAGAAACACATGAGGACATTGCTGCTGTTGTTGCAGTGGAGCTTGGGACGTGACTACTGACTTAGTAAGAAATCATGAGTTGTTGTAATTGTTCTCTTGTCATGTCTCATCGACTATGAGTGGAGTTGCGAAGTTGCTGCTAATTGCTGCAGCATCCTCCTCCTCATGATGATGACATGTAATAGCAGGACTGCAGCTTGCAGCCTTGAATTGCTCCAAAGATTTGTTTCTGGGAAGAACGTCAAGTCTCCTGATCCTGACATGATCGATGTCCTGCTGCTGCTGCTGCAAACTCAGCTGCTCGTAATCCCGATGATCGAGTTGCAGCTGCTGCTGGTGAATCACAATGTGGTGGAGGTGATGATGGTAGTAGACGTGGTGATGCTCGTGCTCCATCGTTACACTAGTGGTGCTGCTGCTGTCACTGCTGCTCTGTCGCTGGTGGTGGTGCTGCCGCTGCTGTTGAGACTCGGAAGTTGAAGAACCACTCAAGACTTGCGCCGGGAGCGAATGCTGCAGCGCCTTCTTCGCCACAGACCGGAAACTGAATGATCCACGGTCCTGCAGCTTCTTGTGCTTGCTGCTGCTGAGCTTGCGGCAGTCCACGACGCTGTCGGCCCTATCATCAGCAGCTTCTTCGACATAGCTCCAGCCGTAGTGAAACAAAGAATCATCTTGGAGCTCATGAGACGTGGAAGGCTTGCGTGGTGACCCCGGGGGGTGCGGCCGCCTCGCTCGCGGATGCAGCTGCTGCTGCTGGGAGGAATCGGTGGAGGACTCTTGGGGCGAGATCCGGGCCTTGTGAAAGAAATTTCGTAACTTCTCCTGGAAGCTCTGCCGCGCACTGCTGCTGCTGCCATCATCCATATCCATGCTGGAGTCGAGTTCGTGGGAAGAATTCATGTCCATGGAGCGCCGCGACTTGCGTTGCGAGAGGTTGAGAGGGTTGGGTGTATGGGCGAACTGCAGGAAGGAGCCGCCCCCGCCGCCAACAGCTTTCTGCCCGGCGAAGAACAGCTTGATACGAGGCTCTTCTTCTTCTTCTTCTTGAGTCTCCTCCTCCAGCGACTGTTCTTCCTCCATGCAAGAGCTAGTAGTTCTTCCTGGGGACGACTTGCAGCCATCATCCTGAGCCTTCTCTCGTGTGCCTGCTGCAGTAGGCTGCACGACGTCGTCGTCGTCGTCGTCGTCTCTGTACGCTGTATTCTCGACGATGGGTTTTGCTGGCGGCTGCAATAATAACGGTTGATCCAAATTGTAAGAGTCTTCCACGAAATCCCGCATCCTTTCTGCAGGAGGAAGGATTCGCGATGCATGATCGAGATCATGATGACGACGATGACGACGATGACGATAAAGCGATTGTTGACGCGGAAATGGAGATTTTACGCGCGAAGTAGTTAGACTCCTGTCTGCAATCTGATGGCTCTCATCGTCTAGAACACATGAAGAAGAAGAAGACAATTTCGTAACGGCGGGAGGAGGAGCTGCAGCTTCCAGTCTACAAGAGTTCCGGGAAGTAGGGTTCCAGAGGAAGGCTTGGTCGAATTGTTTGGACAAGGAGTCAAGCTCATACGAGTCGAAGAGGGTGCTCCCCGCGTCCCACTGCAGGTTGTTCACCGTGGTGCACAAACTGGTCATTGCGGCCGCACGGCTACTTTCTGAATGAGCTCCGCCATTTCTCATCTGCGCTTCGATCTGCAGACGCAAAGTACATACAGCCAGCAACAACAACACATTCACAGATCGTCAGATACCATTTTCTGCCAGCTGCAAGTGCAGTGACACAGGGCTGCCGTCGGCACCGCTCCTCAAGATTGCTGCAACTTGTGATGACAACAGATGCATGCAGGAGGAGGAGTCCAGGCTGAGAGATGGGGAGATGAAAGTGATGATGATGATGATGATGATGAAATAGTTTCAAGAACGACCTTGAAGCGTGTGGCTCTTCCAACTGCAGCGATTCTAGAACCACCACCACCGCCACGGCTATAGCTGCTGCTTGTACCTGCTCCTGCAGCGCTGCCGCCTCCTCCGTGATGCTGAAACACTGCCCATGCAGCCGCTTTGGTCGTCTCGGACATGTGGATTTCCTCCAAACTCCTACTCCTCTGTGCAGCTCTTGTGTGTAACTGCAATTCCCTCATCCTCTATACTTCGCTTTACAGCTAGAGCGAGCTCGCGAGCTCGCTCCCTCCCTCTGCCAGAGATTTTGAAGAAGGAATTGATCTCGACGACCTTTGTTGTCACATTCAGCTGCTGCTCTCCCCAGAGCTTCTTGTTCTAAATTACCAACTCGAAGCTCGCCAAACTGCTGCTGCTGCTTCACAACTGCTACAGCATCAGCACCTGCACATGAGCCTTGACGCGCAACAAGAGAGGATCCAGAACCACACAAGTCTCAGCTAGTACATGCAGAATCAATCCATGGAAGTCTCCTGGGGCTCCAGCAAAACCTGCAGAATACTATAAAACCTTAACTCTCAGATGCTCAAGAAGCTCTTGAAACCATACAGGTGTAATCTCTCCACCATTCAAGATTTCTTCAAAGCCCAACAACAACAACAACAACAACCAATGAATGTCAAACAAACAATCCTCGATGCATGTTGTTGAAGAAATTGTATGGCCAGCGACTCTGTGCAAACTAGTTGTTCCATGCTCAGCTTCTTCTTCTTCTTTCATCAAACCTGCTAGCGCCTTCCATGGTTTCTAACTAACCTTGCTGCAGCAACAACAGCTGCAGTAAACGGGAAGGAAAGCATTGCTGCAGGAAAGAGAATCTTAATGCTAATCATCTTTTTCTTCTTCTTTTCTTTTCTTTTTTTTTTTTGCCCTAGAAATGGCCAATACCCAATGTATTGCATGGGTGGAAAAAAAAAATTAAATATTTTTTAAAATATAAATAAATATAAATAAATAAAATTATATATATATTTTTTTTTTATTTTATTTTTAATTTTTTTTTTTTAAAATTTTTTTTTT
>Ga0116227_10009023_pt1 | contig 18354 bp, 12 predicted proteins | sample S1TSphgellanicum_FD_89693 | JGI IMG/M metagenome (GOLD analysis project Ga0116227, IMG submission 89693) | Host-associated microbial communities from peat moss isolated from Minnesota, USA - S1T2_Fb - Sphagnum magellanicum MG | ecosystem: Host-associated > Plants > Peat moss > Unclassified... | reverse complement strand
TGACCAAAATAGTTGAAAGTTGGTCTTGTAGTTGCAAATATTCTCAAATCTAGTCGCAAACGACTATAAGTCGCATGTAATCGTAAATTGACTGGTTACATTTTGGCTGATTTCTACTAGTGATCTGGGCTTGCCCAAACACCGATGTTATGTTGTACACTCCTGCTAAACTCAGCTACTTTGGCAATGTCATATTTGAAACGTGGTAGGTGTTTGATTGCCTTTTGCTGAATAGGAGGGGGTTGCCACTGCTGTGTGATTATAAGTACCAATGGTTTATGATCAGAGTGCGCATCTTTGTGACCTGAGTACTTTTCATCGCAGTTAACCTCTAAGCGCTTGACACCCTCTAATTGGTCAGCTGTCGTAAGAAAATAGTCCACAGTGCTAAAACCTTTATTAGATAGGCATGTGTACTCCCCTAATATGTCTCCTGGTGTGCAGCCATTGAGGATGAACAGCTTAGAAGTTCTGCAAAGATCCAGGAACTCACGATGCCAGCCAGCCGTGACGGTGTCGCGGTTCTGGCACTCTAGCATATCGTTGGGCAAGGTGTCCTCAATGGCGTGTAGCACCAGCAACACATCTGCTAGTTGACTGCAATCAATGAAGTCAGTGTTTGTGCCTATCCTTGCATTAAAATCCCCAGCAAGAAGCACACCGCCTAAGCTCATGGCTTCTCTAACCTCTTGGCATATGTGTTCAAACAGGCTGCTGTCTGCATATGGCGAGCCTTGTGGAGCAGCATATACTATGCACAGGAACAAAGGCCTTTGGAAAGCATTGCCCAAGCACAGCCAAATCCTAGTCCCATCCCTTGCAGTCTTCCAAACAACAGTACTATTTGCCCATGTTTCCCTGACTAGTACCGCAATGCTTCCATTGTGCTTTCGAATAACACCCTGTGGAATCACAGGCCTGGCAACATCAAAACTGCAGAACCCTGGTAAGACCGAGAATGTATCACTCGGGAAGTGATGTGTTTCTGTCAAAATAACAATGTCAACATGTTGAAATAGGTCAAGCAGATGTTCATGTGTTTCTAGCTTTGTGATAGCAGCCCCATGGATGTTCCACAGGCACACGCACAAGTCTCTCTGGCCCCTGCCCTCCTATGAAGTAGGAGAGTTTACAACTTTATGGTTGATGTAGAGATCGGCCCCACGCCAGTAGACCCGTTCGCCAGCCTCTTTGGCCTCCTTGAAGGTGGCCCAAACAGCTCGTTTCTAGGCCTACTGAACGGGAGTCAGGTCCTCGTCAAGCCCAAGCTGAATGCCCTGCAAGCCTTTGCGAGCGCGTAACACTGTGAACTTGTCGTGTACTGATGCCAGCGTGATGATGATTGCCAGTGCCTTATCAATGGCCTTATCTAGTCACCCCAACGGCATTTGTCGGTGCACTTTCTGCACCTGCACACGGTCAACAACCTTCAACCTATCGAGCAGTTCCGTTTGCACCAACTCCATAAGTTGTTTTGAGGTTTGCCCCTTGTTCATGGTCAACCTGATGACCCGGATGTTTACCTCCCTAGCCTTGACCAGGTCAACATCTGTTGCCCGGTCCACCTTGTTGGTAACCTTGTCAACCTTCCTGCCCATGACCTCCTTCCACTTCTCCCCACTGTCCTACATGGTATCAAAGCTCTTAGCCATTTCATCTACTTTATTTTGCAACGTTTCGACTTGGCCAATAACAGTCACAATCTTAGCTTCCATTGTTGGAGCCATAATGTTTTCCACAACGTGCTCCATAGTGACCTCAATAGCATTGTGCACATCCTGTTTCGTCACCACATCGGCCCTAGGGACCATGAAATGGTTGACAATGGCTGCTGCAGCTGCTGCATTGCCGGTTTTGGCAGGCTTGAGGTTGTAACGTGTACAGAGCGCCTGGAGTTCAGCCGCCTACATCTCCATAATCGTCAGCGAGTCCTTGTTCCATTCCCATGTTTTAGCGTCGAAAACCGTGGCATTTGTCATTAACCAAAACCCTAAACCCTAACTTTACTAAACCTTATCACCAATGCTTCAAAAAACCTTTTTTAATTTGCGAGGTTACATACTCAGCATCGATGGAGGTTTTCTTCATGCAAATCATGTAAATTGTGAATCACATACTGAGCACCAGTGTAGGTTTTCTTCATGCAAATCATGTAAATTGTGATTCACATTACCGAGCACCACTCGAGATGCTCTTACATAATCAAATAAGACATCAATTTGACTTTTTCAAAGAGTGGGGTGAGAGAGGCTCCCAAGGTCCATTAATCTCAGTCTTGAAAAATGATTTTAAGGTTTAGAAGGAAGAAGCAGAGATGGATGGATTGCTTGCTTTCTTGCTTGCTGATTGAAGAGGAGGAAATACAGGAGTCACCCAAGAAGCTATCTTCCCTCCAATAGATGGGTCTTGTGAAGAAGCTCGCTCTCCTCTCCTAAACACACATGCGGACCTCTTCTTAGTGGTTCAGACAGTTGAGAACCAGAATGTGAGAGGTGAACTCCATTGTCTTCTTCAGATGCCACCACTCTTCTTTCGGGAATCCAAGATTTTGCTCAAACCTTAATCAACAATTGCTGGTGCTGGTGCAACACCTTTTCAGATCTGGAGTCGAAGATTTACAGTAGTTTGATCGAGGAGGATTTCGCTGAGCCTTTGATCTCCGTCTCCTCTCTACCCAGCTGCCGAATTAGGTCAACCCTAGAACCTACCTTGAGGTCACGAGCTTGTGAGCTTGGCAACACAGAAGAGATTCATAGCCGTTTCTCAAAATTCAAAACGATTTGGAACCGAACAAAAAACTATATCCTAATTGTTTACCATCTATCCTTCATGGTGTGTTGGTGGGTTTGGAAACAATCTTGTCACTCCCTTTGAGTTCCTCAGCACCCTTTCGAAGCTTCCGCTCCCAGCAAGCTTCTCATGTGCGCATCCAAAGATTCTATGTTCAGCATCCTACCGATTCTATGTTCAGCATCCTACCGACCTATGTTCAGCATGCTGAGCAGGCGACAAGTGCAAGGTTTGTGTTATTATTTTACAAGGTTAACTAGTGTTCTATAAAATAAATAAATAACTAAAAAAAATTGCACTCAAAGTTGAAAGGTAGACTAACCATGGGTATTTCCTGTGGTCTCCTTAGAGTCATTGGTTTGAATCTTTCTCGAGAAAGGGTGATAGCAAAAACATTTAGACATTTTAAATGTTTTGTTAGATATGTTTTAAGTGTTTTTGGGGTAGGGAGCAAGCGGACCTGAAACTATGTGAAACAACATAACACCACTTTGCTCCAAAAATAGGCACAGGACGTGCGACGAACAGAGCTGAATGCGATGTAAGGTAAATCCCTAGGGTGGGGGCATTCTCAAGATAATGGGCAATAACCGAGTCTGACCCTGCATTTTGGGAATGTCCCCCACCCATGGGCTTCACCCATTGTAAAAGGTGTATGAATGGGAGGGTTCTTGTGCCTACTCCTCAATAGTTGGGTGGGCGCGGGGGGGGGGGAAGGGGGTTCTTACAGCTATAAATAAGCAGAATTCCCATCCCACCCTTCAGGAGTAGGCATAATATTCCTCCCAATTTCTAGGAGGGAAACTCATGGATATAAGGTGCCCTCCACACGCGCACACACACACACACACACACAACAAATTTCCTCGCAGTGCTTTAAGGGTATTTTCTGTTCCCTGGAGTTGCAGGTTCAAAACTTGTTGATGATTATTTTAGAAATAATCATTCAGCAATTTTGCAATGAAGAAGGAAAGAAAAATGGCGCCAATTCTTTTAGAAATGCAATAGAGAAAGAGCCAATTTTTTCTTCCAGGTAGTGTTGCCCCCCACAAGTTGCAATATATTTTGAGATTTTGGGAATGAAAGAGGAAGACAAAATATGGCCACTTTTTGGGACACGGGGAAGAAGGGACTTTTTGGGCACTCACATGTTTATAGTTAGAAAGTTGGTTCACAATGAGACGCGGTGAAAGAAATAGATAAAACAGCTCATACAAGGGTGGTACAATTTTCCTTTCATTAGGAAAAAGACAAAAAAAGTGCCCATTTTTCTCTCTAATATGTCCCACACGCAAGGGGCTTAGAAAATAATTCACATTTTGAAATTGGACATTTGGAAAAGGGAGGGAAATTGTGTCCATAGTTTATTATAGGGATTGTCTACCTAGTCCATAGTATTTTTTCCTTCTCACTTTCATGTAAAAACATATATTTAAGATACACTAACATGTTATAAGCCAAAGACTATGTGGACGATGGCCCACCTACTTGCACTCAGAAAATTAATTCAAGTGTTGACTATTAAACTTATAGGGTTTATACGTACGAAAGGGCTGGTAGGTATGAAAAGTTATAGGGTATGAAACCACCCACCTAAATGGGTGTATAGGTATGAAAGGGCTACTAAAATAGGGGCCAGTTTCTTTTTAGACCTGCCCATTGACGTTGGCATCCCCAGCGCCCCCATTTGGTGGATGACAATTGCCAGGGTTTGACTTTCATCCCGACAGAAATCGTTGAATATTGAACCGGTTTTTTAAAGTACTATTATTATTCTTGGGCATACCCCTTCACGTCGTCAGGCTATGGAATGGGGCCCATTCCACCCCGGAACGTGTTCCAGCCTGGCAGGTTGACAATTCAGACATCATTCTGCTCGGTGGAAACGGATTGGACCAAGGCTTATTCCAAAAAGGAACCCGTGTTGCCACTTTTCATTCACATCACTACACTGTTTCTGACCCTTGAGTTACGTCACAAGTGGAACTGGCAGAACAAAGTAGTAGCGGCACCACCTGGGGATAGCCTAATCACCTATTCTTTTTTATTCTGGCAAAATTTCATCAAATTTGGACCTGAATGATATAATTTCGACCTATTGCACAGATTTTTCCATGGGAAAAATGGCCGCCAAATTCGCTAAATTTCAAAGGAAGAAAATTCCAAATCGGCAAGTTCTTATGATAAGTCCCAGTAGGTAGCCAAGAATATATAACGATTCTGTTTTTTTTATATACTTTCACATCTAGTTTGTAGCCAAATCTGGCTAAATCATCTTATGGATGATCTCCACTTTAGCTACATCACAAAATTGGAGGAAAAAAACGCCACCTAGGTCCCACCTGGGACCTAGCACAGAACCCAATAAAAGCACCTGAACAAGAGACCAAAACCGAATAAAAAGAAGACTCCTACCAGGAGGACGTTGAATAATAATGGGAACAAAAAATTAGAAGGCTAGTAGTTATTGGATGGAGTCTACCTAGGCTTGCCCACTCACTTGAGCCATAATTTACATTTTCCAAAAGGTTCGGCATTTTAAGTGGACTATTTGTTTCGCACAGTTTGCCATGTGACATTTACATCTAATATCCACCACCAAAGGCAATCCCAAATTTGGAAGGCATGGTTCCAGAATTCCAGCGATGAGTTTTCTCAAAGCTAATAGAGTTATCCGTAAAGTAAGAAAAACCCAGCACCAGTACCCTGAGTTTGGTCATACACAGGGTGAGATTTAAAAAAAACCTGCAAAAAATTACATTAGCATTCAACGGGGGATGAAACGCAAAAAACTATCAACTTTGGTGGTAGGCTAAACTGAGTTTCATCCTGTCCTTCCTTTTTCCTGAACGCCACCACTGCTGCTACATAAATTTTCACGGCTCCTAACTGTACAACCACTGTAATTAGTCTCGAACCTCGTGCATTAAATGCTGCGTTTCAGCATTTCATGCTGAAATTTAATAAAATATCTTTACTTTGCAGATACCACTGAAAGAGGGGATAGGGGGTGAAAGGAGGCCCAAAAACAGGGTGAAGACATGGTTACTTTACTGGTAACTCTAACATAGGGAGGATTTTGCATAATCCTTCATATGGTTGTCCATTGCCAATTCCAACTAACTTGAATACGAAGGATCATATGAAAATTAATTATCTCCCTCATTTTCTAATAACTATCTGATTCCAACGGACTAGAATGTTAAGGGTCATATGAAAACCTAACTATCTCATTCCTTTCCTCTACCCACCAACATGGATATAAAAAAACAAATTAACATGTGTTTTTTCATGTCCATAATATTTAACCATTCAAAATCATTTGGAAATATAAGAAGGGGAATCAAAAGAATGTTGATTGCCAAGCAATGCAAAGCCCAGGTATGTTTAATGAGGTTTATTTATGACATTTTTACTTTTGTAACCAAAGCAGTGTGAATAAGTTACCACTTACTGTGGACTTTCATATTGAAGTATTGTATTTGTGTTATGAATTTAGTGTATGAAAATTGCACTAATAAAAAAAACTATCATTGTGGTTGTCTTGTAAATTGTTTGATAAAGGTTTTTGAAATTGATTTTCATATGAGTAGGCAATATTGGTGATTGCATATGGTTTTTGATATAAATGTTAGGTTCTTGTAAATGTATAACATACCTACAATCAATGTTCACCACAAATTAATTCATAAAAAGTTTTGCAAAAAAAAAAGAAAAGAAAAGAAGTTATTGTTTGTTGCCAAAATCCATGCAAATCAAACCCTAATCCTTTATAAGGTTTGCACTATCCCAATTAGTGGGATATAATGGCAAATACAAAACAAAGGGAACAATTTTTATATTTATTTTTCAACCTTTTTTTTCAAATAAATAAATATTTTGACATCACATTACTAAACATTGGTTGTAGATATGGTATCAATAATATATATACATTTCAAATATAAATGTATGACTTTGGACATGTATGTGTAAGTGTAAAATTGTGTAAGGTTGTTTCATTCTACATAAAATAGGATAAATATAAGTGTAAATTAAAAAGAAGCACATACATAGATATGGTTTTACACACCATGTAAAATAGTGTAAACATATAAATCAACATAACACATAATAACATTTGCATTTTTTCTTTTTGTTTCTCTTCCCAAGGTTTAATTGCAAAAGTGGAGCTAGTTCAACAAAGAAAAAGAAAACAAAAGGGGAAAGGGGCAAATCATAAATTCATGGAAAGAACAAAGGGATATGCAAGAAAGAAGAAAGAGTTAGGTATGGAAGAATGATGTCTTGCAACACTTCTTTCATTGTGGTCTTGTGAGCTTCCCTGAGTTGTTCCCTTTTCTTTGAAGGTTGTTTGCAAGTGCAATTGGTGGTGTTGTTTTCATCTTACAACATTTACATTGTTAAAAGCTCCAATGACTTGTTTTAAGTGAGCTTTTTACTCTTTATTCCTTATGTTATTTGTTAAGTTGCACCCCCCTTTCTTGTGATTGTTTTGCAACTTCCTTCAAATTGGCCTTGCAAAGCAAGGTTTAGGGTTTACAATGAGCTCCCCCATGTTGTTCATTTTCATTTAAATTTTTTGCAAGTTTAAATGATCGTGTTGTGGTCATCTTGCAACTCCTAATATTGTTGAAAACTTCACCAACAACATTTTTCCACTATGAAAAAAAGGGTGTTTTGCAACTAGGTTTGCAACTTTGTTTTTGAGTTGCAATGACCATTTACAACTCATTGTATCTCTACATTCATGAGTGCTATTGAACAAGTTGCATGGATTGCAAGGCATGCAACTCACCATATATACAATCACATTCTAGTGTAACTCATTGCAGCTTAATTCCAATTCTATCGCAACAACTCCTTTTCAACTACCATGCAACTCTTTTATGATTACAACTATGATGTCATGTTGATGTCATTTTTCATCCATTCATCAAAATTTAACACATGGTTTTATGAGGATTTTTTGGTGATTTTTTTTGAAATATTAATATATGTCGTCCATTATGATTATTCATTTAAAATGGTTTTAAATTATGACACATGGTACAATCAAAAGTTTACACATGGCATATTAATTGAATTTTGAAAATAAATAAATAAATACATAAGTACCTATGTAGGTTAGTACATAACCATAGGTAGATAAGTTGGTAGCTTCTACATACCAAGCTACCTAGATAGGTGAAAAAGTAGGACCTCCTTGCTTACGTAAGCAAGTAAGTAGGAAAGTAAAAGGGTAGGTGAATTAAAGAATAGCCAAATAATTTTTTAAATTTTGTTTTGTGTTTTACATTTAGGGTTAAGCTTTTATGAATTCATATCAACATGGCACATGTATTTTACTGTAAAAATACAAAAGAAGATGCCTCCTTTATATATAGTTTGTGAAATGAAATCTTGAAGATAAAACATATGGGTGAAATCTTTTAATTGTACACTAGTTATAATTGAATTGCAATTACCAAAAAAAAACATTCCCACATGCTTTGTGTTTTATTTTAATTTTATAATTAATCTGAATTTTATAATTAATCATTCAGCATAATTATTTGAAATTCAATTATTTGAATTAAAACATCTGATAATTAGTTAATGTAATTTAGATAATTAGTTAATTAGTTAATTCAGATAACTAATTATCAAAATAATTAATTTGATAGTTGATTATCAAATCAAATTATTTTTAATTCAATAATTACTCATTTAAATTAACAAAATTTAGTATTTAAATTATTTGAATTAATTAATCAAATTAAATAATTAGTTAGTGAATTTAGATAATTAGTTATTAGATGATTAATTATCTGATTTTAGATATTTATTTATTTATTATCTGAGTTAACTAACAAAATAATGATTTAAATTTGATTAATCAATTCATAAAAATATTTTATTATAAATTTAATTAATTTTTTGTAGTAATTAAGTATATGACATAATAATTACTAATTAGTAAATTATTAACAAATAGTTCACTATGAAATAATGAACATGAGTTTGAGTATAAAACACCAAGGTGTATAGAGACAAATTCATATGTACACACTTATTGAATGTTTAATAGAATATACACATTGCTTTTAATTTTTCAAATTGTCTGAATTAGATTGATTAATTTAGATTAAGGGTTAATTATTTAATATATATTTTAGTTCATATTTTTAATTAAATCAAACTATAAATTAAATTTTAATATTTGGTAAATATTTTAAAATATTATGTCTAAGATATGCCACAAGATGCAACCTTCGTGGATGTTAAAGAATTATCTGCAAAAAAATTAGTTATTATCAATTCTACACTTATTCATGTAACTTAGAAAAATTCTAAATGTATAAGCTTGAATACCTTGATGTACTTCCAATATAAATATTTTTAATGTAATTTATGTAGCATTCGGATTTAATTTGAGGTTTACAAATTCACACTTTACATGGATAATGAATTAGTGGCATTTTAATAGTGGTTTAATAATGGCACTGTAATGGCTATCCAATTGTAAAATAGTGCCAATATTGTGGCCTTGTAATGAGACATATGTAACAATTAATGGTACCCAAATGGCCACATAGTGGCATAGTTGTGGCACAGTAGTGGCATAGCAATGGCCACTTGGTGACAACATAATGGCCAACCAACTACATAGACAAACTTCATAGTTGAAAACCAGTTATAGAGTTTGTACCTCATGGATGGTGGGAATGCGGACACATGGTGTAATTGCACCTATGAAAACTATAAGTTAATTGCAAAAAAAGTGCTCAATGTGTAATTCATTCTTAATAGTCCTAACTTAGTTGCACGTTACAACTACAATATAATTTTTCAAAAAGTCAAACATAGTTGACTACATGCATAAATATGGTGCATATAAATTAGCATATATGAAACACATTTAGAACTATGGTGTAACTACCGAACAACTAGTGTATTTTCTAACATGGAATTTTTTTTATTAAATCACCATATTTATGAAATGTAGGTGCATAGGATTTGCATTTTAAAGGACGTAGTTGCGACACAATTATACTCAAATGGTTTTGTATTCTAGTTGCAAGGTAGTGTGGTCTCCATGGACATGATTTCTCATAGTGTTCAAGTGAACTCCCTTTGTCATCTTACTTTCATTGAAGTCTTGCTTTTTTTGTTTAAAATCGCATAGTTGTTATTGAAAAATGTGAAATCCAATACCTTCATGAAGGTATTGCATTGTGATTTATACTTACACAACATTTTTTTTTGTAAATTTTACATGGCATGTAAAATGGTTATTTACAATTACATACATAACATGGTCTGGTCTAATGTCCTTTCATTTTTTGATTTCAAAATGTGACAATGTATTGTTGGAAAAACACGTGTTATAATTTTGTAAATATTTTTTAAGAGATAAAATTTCATAAAATAATAACATTTTCCCACCAAATCAATCATTAGTGTGATAAGGTTATTGTGGAGATCAATTTATGGTTCAATATTTAATAATTTCCTAACATAATGATAATTTTTAGTTGATTTGTCATGTTGATCAAATTGTCATAACTTGTTGGTGGCTCCTAAGAGCTTATTTTGTTGGTTTATTTGCCTTGGTGCACCAAAAAATACCACAACAAATGTAACTAGTGTTTGATTTTGTCTATTCAACAAAATAAATAATAATAATAATAAAATTTTAAATGAATTTTTTTTACATAATGTTATTTTCAATGTATTGGTATATATATTTTAAAATTTTGAAATCAATCTAATGAATGAAAAATACCCAAAAACGCTTTAAAATCATTATAACTAATGTTTTTAAATAGAAAAGGACTTGTTAACGGACTTTAATGTTTTTGAAAATGACATTTTTTAGCAAATTCTTTATGCAAACCATAGCATAATAATTTGATGAAAATTTTCAAGATTTATAAAAAAATTGTTCAAAATATTTCAAGAATATTCTAAAATAAACATTCGATAAACAATCACCCAAGGGGCAAGTGTGGCTTGTGTTATCTTGTTTGCATTTTAGTTTTACTTTACCAATTATTTGTTCAATATATTGAAAAATGTATGAGCATTAGTAGGTAGAAAAACTTTTGGCCAATATAAAATAAATTTTGGTCAAATTGGTTACCTCATGGATTTTAAAGGCTTATGATGCACGTTTTCTTAATGCCAACAAAATAATTTGAATTTTTTGAAAAACTTTAAAATTGTAAATTCAAAAAACAAGTGTTAACATTTTGGGAAAGTTCACCAAACTTTTGAAACCATTAAAATTGGAGGAAAAGAAAACCTATGTATGGTATGTTAATTTCACATATTATTGAATGGTAGAATAGGTAAGAGTATTCTATAAAAAAACATATTATGATTTTGTAACTAAGGTTGATACTCCTCATTGGCAGAAGATTTTGCAAAATTATGTAATGGAGTAAGCACATCATTGTCCATATTACTTTCCATAATGGTTAAAGTCTTGCATATTCCACAATATAAAATGGGTAAAAATGCAAGAAAGTCACTAATAGGAAGGTTCACAAGGTTTCAAAATATTCAAGGAACCTTGTCATTGAAAAGTCTAGAAGTTGCCACTTTTCATCTCTTTTGAGCCCTAGTAGCATTTTCACTTTTGAACTATGTTATTCACACATTAATTTGATATTGATCTTCTATAATAGAATTAAATTTCTAACTAAATGAAAACCTAGATTTGTTGGGTATTGTTTTTGTCTATTTCCCTCACAATTCAACAATGAACTCTTCCTATAATAATAGCCAATACAATTCTTTATGGAAAGATTTCTAACCAAGCACATATATGCATATGCAACAATGGCAGAAGAGTGGAACTAACATATTCATTCAAAATCACTTATGTACTATGCAAAAAGCCTTGTAAGGTTTGTTCCATCAAGGAACATGAGGACATTATGTATCTAGGTAGGACATTGAGTTGTCATTCCATTAAATTGTAACAAGTACATACTAGGGCTTGTTTTAAAGCACAATTGATTTTTTTACGATAACAAAATTTAACATATCCTTTTCATTACTAAATTGTGAATCATGATCAAGATGATTCAACCTTGTGACTTAACTAACATGATTAAAAAGTAACATTGTATGCTTTGACTAAGTTCAATTTTAATCAAAACAAACATTATAAGCAATACATGGATTGTGGACAACCTATGTGAAAATTATAATGCTAGCATCATGTTTGAATTCAATCATTAAAATATGAAGAGATGGTGACATGTCATCATGTATGATTATTGCGACTATAACATATTACTTTTATTATTTTGTGTCGCATAATGTATAGAATGCCTTTGCTTTTTAACTAAATGTAATTGTGAGTTTATAAACATGAAATTATATAATCGACTTATAATCATGTACTCCACATTTGAAGAAAAATCAATTTCATTATGAAATTTAGATATTAATTGATCAAATGAAGGTATGTTGTATTTCAATTTATAACCCCAATCAAGATTCAAAACATTATATTCAAATTTCTCAAAAGATTTTTGTTACATTACATTATTAAATTCATTACAAAATTCAATGTAATTATGAAAATGAACAATGAATTAAATTAAATAATGAAATGAATGAAGGTAGGTAAATTATAGATAAGTAGGTATGTACCTATTTAGATAAATATACAAGTAGGTAAATATTACCTTATAACTATCACATGTTATCTACCTATTTATTTACCAACACTTACATTCAGTCAAACCATGTTAACATGAGTCATTAGTGCCTATTGAATCACGTTATAACAATGCAAGAACATTATGTTTAAATATTGCTTAGACAATAAAGTTATTTGTAAAGTCAAAAAAAGACAACACCGGAACCCCTTGTTTGGTCATATAAGGGAAGAAATTTCAAAAAACAAGAAAAAAAAGTGCATTGGCCTTCAACACAGCATGAAACTTAAGGTCGCTTTAGACAAGGATCCAAGGAGCAAGGTCCAATGAAATTGAGCATTCCTATTGGTCAAGAGCTTTAAGATGGTTTCAAGGCCTTTAAACAAGGGTCCAAGGCCAAGACAACTCAAATTGTGTTTTAGCTTTCATAGCATCATTTTGGAGGGAAACCAATTTGTTTGGACCAAAAAAAACAACTTAACGGAGATCTCATGGTTTGGAGAACCAAAGTGTAACCTAGGGTCCAAGGGTGCTCATTTTTTGTTTTTTTTTCTTTGATTTTTTTAACCCTTGTTGCTCAAATTATGTGTGAATGAAAGAGATACTATGAATGGAGGACATTGGAGGACATTGTTGAGATCACACCAACTCCTCCATTTTATATCAATTTTAGAATTGACATGACTGATTTTTTGATCCTCACAAGATGATTGCTAGAAAGAGTGCATTTTCAGCCCTTTCAAGTGCATGAAATGAAAGTGATTTTTTTTTTTAAAAAGCCATTAAAAAAAAGATCAAAAAATAACCTAATCCTCTCATATTTCAATCACACATTATTTATATTGGACCCTTGAATTGAACCCCAAGTCTTTAGACACACTCATCCTACCTTAGGAAAACGTGTTTTTCTAAATGTGAAAAAGAGTCCAATTCAAGATTCAATTTGCTTCAAATTGGTCCCTAGGCTTTTGGTCCTTTGACCCTTGTCTAAAGTGACCAGCAGCAAATTTGGTGCTAAACTGGGTTTGCCCTGTCCTTTCTTTTCCTGAATGCCTTCAACCAATCACTGCTGCTATGTGTACTGTAATTATAAATGTGAATTTAATCCTGAGTCTCAGTATTTCATACCCTTATTAATAAAATTTCATGAATTTTCAGATAACAGCCAGGAGGGGATGAAGCATCAAATGAGGGGTGCAACTTGGGCCCAACAGGGCACGGCTTTACCAATAACTCTAATGCTTTAAATAAAATTTTACACTATTTCACTATTTTTTTTAAACACGAGAAGCATTATTTATAAGCTTTAAAATGTGTTCAAGCATATTTTATATCTATTATTGAGTTACTTTCAAAGTTATATTAATATTAAATTGATATATTAGAAAGATAGGCCAACAAGTATAGTTAGCCACTGAGAAACAATCATTTATTGCGGACTTCTTGTTACCGGTGCTCCAGAAGGGAAGGCCCTGGTAACATGTGCACTTTTCTAGACCCCCAAGCAGTTTGAGAATGGCTTTCTGCAAATCTTCGTCCAAAAAAGTATTGTACAGGTGCATTGTACAGTTGTTGTTGGGCATGCTCTTATAGATGGAAGATCCCTCCCACTCTCAAGGAGTATGCTTAAAACCCCTCATCTATTCTAAGAGGCGTATTTGTGGATAGAACATGCCCTCAAATACAATTTAAGGATAAATCTATTAGAGATATCTGCAAATTCAGCCTGTCTTTGGGCTTCCTTTCACCCCCTAACCCCTCTTTTAGTGGTATCCTCAAAGTAAGGAAATTTTATTAAATGTCAGGTTCGAGAGGAATTATAGTAGCTGTACAGGTAGGAGCAGTGAAAATCTATGTAGCAGCTGAGGAGGCGTTCAGGAAAAAAGAAAGACAGGGTGAAACTCAGGAACCATCAAAATTGATGTTTTTCTGAGTTTCAACCCCCGTTCAATGCTAACGTACTTTTTTGTTTTTAATCTCACCCTGTGTATGACCAAACTCAGGGTACTTGTGCTGTTTTTTCCTGACTTTCCGTATACTGTATCTCTAATGTGCTTCAAAGTTTGCCAACTGCTGCCACTCCAAAAGAATCAAACATACTTTTTGTAGAGGCCCACCTCAGCTCCTCATAGATGATAGCATTTTGCGGAACCCAATCCCACTACAAATTGAGGAATATGTCTCCGGCATTTCCATCTGCTCCTCCTGTCTGTGTAAGTATGTATATAGGTAGGCAGTGCCACTGTTTGGTGGATAACATTGTCCTTTTGAACCTTCATGAGGCAAAATGTGGCGCCCCTAAAAGACCCTACTCAAGCAGTGAAGTAGGGTCACACAGCCTTGCCTGCCCTGGCTGGAACACAACCAGGGGAAAGAAAAGCTTGTTTCTTTGAGTAGGGGACGGGTAAATTTTACAGTCCTAATAAAAGAATAATAATACCTCAAATCTGAAAATGGCTAAAGATATGCTATGCATTTCAAGTTGGCGAAATTAAATTTTCGCAAAAGAAGCATTTGTGCTAATCTTCTCACTTGAAAAGTGTGGAACACCCTGACAAAAATTGCCTCCCCCACACACAATGAGCTGCCAGAAATTTTGCAGTGTATCTGGATGTAACTTATAACGCATATTTTTTCATCCAGGAGCAGGGAGGGCATTTTGTTTTTCATAATGCCCTAGGGATCTTACAATCTAACACCCTCTGGCCTAAGGCTCTTTTTGTAAGCCTGATTACTAAATGTAATCTGCCCTATAAAATACACGAAGAATTCTCTTTCTCTCTGAGGTTGTTACATTTTTCATAATGCCCCCCTTGGTTTCTCCACTGAATTTCTGGCAGGTCTTTACGTTGGACAAAGCCCTCAGTCAAGGGCATTACCAAAATTGGGCCTGCACTTGGCTATCTATCACCTCATGCGCCCTTCTTTTGGTAACGCCCTTGACGTAGTAGGGCTTTAAAGTTTAGGCTTCTGAAAATTCGCCAGTGTAAATGGCAGGCTCGTTAACTCATCCAATGGAGGGGTAAAGAACCTTGCCTGCTGTCAATTTAATGTAGATCATCAATGTGGTACCTTGCTGTTAGAATGGTCAGGCTTTTATGTTAGATCATGAGGCCCTCAAGATAGGTCATTCCGGAGATTCAGGCCCACCTCTTTGCTCTTGAGCAAGGGCATCGATTCATTATTTCAGGAATGCACATCCCTGGTGGCTTACCTCCCATGATCTATCTTACTGGGTCGGTTGCTCTGGCCATCTAATGGGTACCTATCATGCTGGCATGCACTCAAGACTTTCTTCATGAACTTCATTCAATCCTGCCCATTCCCTATCATACGGCTCCATCTTGAGATAGCTGACTTGTAGTTTTATTGGGCAAAAACAAGGATGAAAGACAAATATATAGTTTTTAAAAATATATATAGTCCCAATTCACTCCCTTCTAGTTGCTAATGAAACCAATGAATTTGCAACAAAGCCATGCATTGCCTTTCTCCTTCACTAGTAGATGTCAAGTTTACTCATTATATAGTATTTTTGCCCCTATCTTGAGGCTAGCCATCCTTCTTCAGGAGGCCTCTTGAACATGCTTCTTCAAGTTTCTTGCTCTCCATGTCAGATCTGACTGGTGAGGGGCTTAGCACTTAGGTTGCTCTTTTACTGCCCTTGTTTGTGCTTTTGGGTGTTGTCTCTTGGTTGCACATTGATATATCCTCTTCTTTTTTTCGTCCCTTTCCCTTTCCCCTTCCCCTTCAGAGTGAGTGCTTTTCCTTTTATTAAAGTTTTGGCTGGGCTTCATCATCAATTTACAAATGAGGAAAAGAAAAACTCTGTAAGTAAAAAATCAAGGATGGGAACCCATCTATCAAAAGTACAAGGCAAATGAGAACACAAGTAGACACAACCCAACAAAAAATAAAGACAAACAATTAACAAAAATCAGGCAAAGACCCTATGCAAAGAGGACTCATAATTACCAAATGACAATCAAAAATAATAATAAAAAGACTTACGACAAAACAAAACAAAAAGTTGTCATCTGTCACAAATTGACTAATGATGAAGGTGCACAAATGTTGATGTACGAAAGAAATAAAAAACCCTGACCAAGTGCAGCAGCCTGCTAAAATATAGAAATGACTTGGGCACACAAATGGAAGCAATGGCTAAAGCAACAAGTTGCCTCCACCTTCCAAATGGCCTTTTCATGCAGGGATCTAAACAGGGATCTTTTCACACAAGAAAATATCTCCAAAACCAAGTGGCCTTTCCATTTATGTATCCAAACAACGTAACGGCCATCACAAACGTGCTGGCCCTGCCAGTAGATATTATGTTGTGCATCTACCTACGGTGTCCGCACTCCAAACACCCAAAAAATCCGTTCCAATCTAAACAGTCTAAACACTTTCACCGCAGAAGCCCGTTCACCGAATGTGAAAATGGTTCTAATAAGGTAAAACTTCCAAAAGTTGGATTCAATGCGATAGTCCCTATGGGGGCAGGACCCAACAAATGCTCCCTTTTTAAAATCTGCTCATCAATATGTTCCAGACAAGTGGGTAAAGAAGATTCAAGGATGCAACAAATGGAGTTTCTACCATGTAGTGGCCCAGACTCCGGCTGCTGGTCACTAAATCAGTCAAACATAAGATCTTTGCTTGAAGGTCATTAATAGCCATGAGAACACGGGAATCTGTTGCTACCCACTAGCTAAAGAAAAGTTTAATTGTCTGGATATGTCTAGTTGCATGAGAATAGACATTATTACACTGCTTTTTTGGGACAAGGTTTTGAAGATGATTTTATGCTTTGTTTTATCCTGTGAATGGATAAATTGTGCTGTTCAGACACTTGTGATGATGAGCCTACTTTAATTAGAGCCCCATGGATAACGAATACAAAGGGAAGGATGGTCATTCATGCATTCATTCTCAATGCTGTTAATTATTTTATACATAGTCAACGAATTTGCAATTATTCTTAAACTATGTTTCAGAATGCCTTTTAGATCCTAACATGATGAAACCCTGCCAATCCAAAATAACCTAAAGCACCCAAAAAAGGGGGTAATACAAGGAACAACTTGCACAGTGCAGGCAAGTGCTTAGCAAACCTGTAATCATGGGTTTCAGGGCCAGAGTGAACTAGCACCCACCAGTGCACCATGCAAGATGGATGGTGATTTCCATACTCTTTAGCTATGCATCAGCCATCCACATACCCAGTAGCCACCTTACCTACTTATTTAAGTACATAGTATCCACTTACATTTCCTACCTCCTTACCTGTGGTACTTACTCAGGTACATAGGTAGAGAGTGAGGGGAAAATAGGAGGGTTTGCAAGATAGGTTACCAAGGTTTCAACTGGAACCTTGGGAACTTGGTTGTGTTCATCCACAACTAAGTCACAAGGGGTTTCCAATGGGCCAAAGTGAACCAGCACCCACCACCACATCAATTGGGAAATACTTATTTTGGGTTGCTTTCGATGAAACCCAATTGAACACTAGTTGAGTTTTGAGTCAATATAGGAAAACAATAATTAGATTCAATATTATTTCCCTCCTTTCTTTTCTTATTCACCCCGTGTTTTCCCCTCCTTACCTATTGACATGTTGACCTACCGACCCTTGCTTATTAACCTTACCTATGTACTAAACCTAAATATTAATCCTACCTACTTACCAGTGTTGGGTGGTTCTCATTTTTTGTGAGAACTGCTGGTTTCAGTTAAGGGAACAAAATTTAAGAATTGACTAGTTTTTTTTTTTTTTTTTTTTTTTTTTTTCCTTTTTTTTATTTTTTTTTTTTTTTTTTTTTTTTTTATTTTTAATTTTTTAATTTTTTTTTAAATAATTTTTTTAAAATTAAAAAATCATTTTTTTTTATTTTTTTTTTTACTATTT
>Ga0116227_10009022_pt1 | contig 18354 bp, 8 predicted proteins | sample S1TSphgellanicum_FD_89693 | JGI IMG/M metagenome (GOLD analysis project Ga0116227, IMG submission 89693) | Host-associated microbial communities from peat moss isolated from Minnesota, USA - S1T2_Fb - Sphagnum magellanicum MG | ecosystem: Host-associated > Plants > Peat moss > Unclassified... | reverse complement strand
AAAAAAAAAAAAAAACTATGAGGAAAATGAATATGTTGACACCTAAATCATATTTTAGGTCAATAATTGAACACACCTACATTTGACAATCATATTTTTCTCAAATTTTGTTCGTTCTGAGTGATCTAAATGACTATGGGTACACCAAGCCGAGCTCTAAAAAAGAACTTTTCAACTTGAAAGGCAAAGGAGCAATGTCTCAAGAAGCTCTCCGAGAGCTGAAGTGCGTTTGCTCACCAACCCTATTTACACAATATCATAACCAATTGTTAGGAGGCGTGACAAAACACCAATGAACACTAGTCACACACGAGTTATATAACTCATAAGTCACATGTATGGAGTACCCTGACACAGCATCAGTCTGCCACTGTGACTCCTCCTCACAAACAAACCAATTATGTCCGGTAACCAGCTCAATTACCTAGTCTAAAAGTCAGTTCCTAAACTTTTGAGAACCAGTCCTATATGCATCAGAACCCATTGTTTGATTGATTTTTCGAAGAACCGTGGTTCTATATTTTAAAGAACCACATTGGGACTGTCAGTTATGATTACTAGTGTGAACCTTGTGCATAAGGTACAGGTGTGTTATTTCAACAATGTTTGGTTGATTTTTTGGTTTTTTAAAAAAACTTTTCTTTTCAAATAACTGTCCGTGGCCACTGTCCGTCTGGAATCACTGTCACAGACAGACCAAGTGAATTAATATATATGATTTGCCATTTCTAATGGTTAAACCACCCAACAACACTAGTGACCACACTCCTATTTTTTTTTAAATTCAAATCATGAAGATTTATGCAAGAAACCACAGAAAGCAGCTCCTCCATTTTGTGCTATTAAATATATGGACAAGTACTGCAAACCTGATGATATGGGTGACACATTCAAAGCAGATAGGTACCCCCCATCATCACAAAAGAGTCTACAATGAGAGAAAGAAAAGATCACAGGACACACAAATATTGAAAAGGCCAAGCCACTAGTAGGCCAGAGTGAACCAACAGCCACCAAGCTCAACATGAGGGATGGATGGATAGTAGATGGACAAGAAACATTTTTTTCATTGAGTTCCAATTCCCTACTTAACCATAGTGGTTACCTCAGTTTCCGTTTTTACCACCTACATACAAACAACCCATCAACCCTTACCTCACTTACTGGCCGTTGACATGCATCTACTTAGCTAGTAACCATATATTATCCTACCTACGTACCTACCTCTACGACTTATCCTTCAGGATAATTTGCCATGGTGAAAACTCAAAGTGCACTCAGTTGAGGTTCATCCACAACTGGTCGTAATAATCCACCGTAATGAGAATCTCAACACCCTAACTGGTATCAGGTCACAAGTTACAAACCAACCTCCAACCTTCATTATATTAGCCAGTGACCTACTACTCAACACAAGGTACCAAGGTTGGCTCTCATTGGCCAAATGATTCCACAATCCTATCACTTCTTGGATGAAAATGCAATAGTGTCGCTTTCTTGATGAATGAAAATAGGTCATCTCAATTGTCATTAACATCAGTTATGCCCAGTAACCCAGCTCAAGGCTACCAGCTATGGGAAATGGCCTTGGCACTCTCTGGCCTCCAGCTATTGCCAGTAATTGGCAGCCTCCTGCCAGTTAGCTAGTCAGTCTATAACAGGCTTCCAGTGGATGATGGATGCAACTGGTGGCTTTTGGGTTTGTAGGCCCACCCAACATAAATTCTCAGATCTGATTTCATCCATTTCTTTATCTCTACTGGTAGCTGAAAGAATCAAGTACCTACCTACCTACCTACCTACCTAACCTAACGTGGGGGTTGGGGACGTTGTAAGAATGGATTCATGTGAAGGCAAGAAGATCATTGTCTCTGGAAGAATCCAGACACAAACTGAATAATAATAATAATAATAATATACTATAATAATTTTGTTGCCAAGTGATTGATTGGAAGTACCCTGCTTAGCTTAGGCACACTTGGGTTCCAGTGATTCCAAGACCCTTTTAATCTCTCTCTGTGCATATCATTTCTGAACAAGTAGTGAAGAACTGGGGCCACACTTCACATGGAGATTGCATGGTTTGCTGAAACCAAGAAAGTGTGGTCAAGCCAAAGAAGGAAGGAATGGAGAGAGAGATTTGCACACAATTTATGTATATTACAGAGAACTGAGAATAAGGCTGGCAGATTTGAGAGAGAGAGAAAGAGAGAGAGAGAGAGAGAGAGAGAAGAGAGGGGAAAAGGGGCTTTTGCTGTTGGTGATAGATTTTGCAGGTACCATTTTTTTCACCAACCAGAACAACAGACCTTATTATGTCTGTAGACAACCCAATGCAGCAAAGGTAGTAGTAGTAGTAGTAGTAGTAGTAGGCCCATCATAATCTGGGTGTGTGTTGGAAGGATATGCAAGTACCCTGGTAAGGATTGCATTGTCCCTGTGAGGAGTTCAATAAATCATATTCTAACACAAGGGGAGAGAGAGACTAGCTAGCAGCTTTTTTAACAAAACTCTGGTTGGGAAGTTGGAACTTGGAAGGACTTTTGTTTGTTGTTTGTTGGTTTGTTATGGACTTTTGAACATACCCAGACTTGGTCCTGCTTTTGGGTTTTTAGGTTTTGTAAACACTTTCATACCAGCCTTGTCCTAGTATTACTGGTTGGGTCCAAGACTGATTTTTGCCTGGCATGATGAGGTAGTTATCAACCAGTGGTGGCCGGTTATTAAACTTTGACCCCCGATCTCCACCCGGTTATCAGTTAGGTTATTAATAACCTACCAGTTGGTTATTGAATTTTTTTTATTGCCGGTTCATAATCTAACCATTTGGTATTGAACTTTCAAAATGTAATAACCTACCTGGATGACCTGGTTATCATCTAGGTACATTATCAATTGTAAACATTTTTATGATTAAAAACCAATAAAATTTTGTGAAGGGGATGAAAATCACATGTTCCATTCCTCTTTCCAAGGTGATGTGTTTACCCAAGTACCATGAAAACACAAGTTTTTGTTGGTTTACAAATTTGAATATAGAAACATATCATTTCATTTTATTTGAGTTTGTTTGGCAAGATATTTGGGCCACATTTGTAAATCATATGGGGGCATCTAGTTTTGTTATAAAACATGTATATGCAAAAGTTGTGGCATCTATGAAATAACATTGTTAAGAAATTGCCACTCAACTTATGAAACAGTTGCAAGGTTGATTCCCAACACATGATTTGTGGATGCATTTGGTTTTGAGTGCCCACACTATTGGCTACAACCAAAACCCAAAATGAAGTTTGTATTCACTTGAAGTCATCAAAGTTGTCCTTTGCTAACTTAAGGTAGGACCTAATGAGCTAAATGGGTTCCAAGATTCTTTTTCAACAAATGCACTTGAATTATAGGGATTTCACTTTGTCCTTATCATTATAAACAATGTTAAATTAGTGATGCCACATCCAAAACGCACCCTTGTAAGTTCATGTTGTACCAATTTATTAAATAAACTTTAAATTTTTTGTGTATATATAAATGTTACTCGAGTGTAAGCAAAAAAAGATCCACACCATGAACAAACCCATATTAAATATGTTTAATTCCATTATTTTCTAATTCAAGTGATGATCATGATAATCATAATTGATTTAAATGAATCAAATATAGGGCCCAATCTTTGGCACTAAGATAGTTCCAACATGGTCACCTAGTTGACAATTACACACCTGGGTGCAAGCAAGATATTTTGTACATTCTTGTTACTTTTTTTTTACTTGAAAACATGAAAAAACAATTTTTCAAACTTCTAACCTTTCTCTAGCATTTCAAAACAAATGATTTTTTTTTTCATGAGCATTTCTAGCCTCCTTCTAGCTTTTAAAAACAATTTGTGTCATATCATTTGGACTTGAAAAAGTAACCAAAAAAATCCCCAAAAATATCCCCCATTTTTTAGGGGTTGAGGATGATTTTAATTATGAAAACAAATTTGATTAACCAAAAAAATGTATTAGAATGTTCACCACATAATATTGAGGTGCTTGAAAAAAAAACCAAATATTTGCATAAACATTTCACCTACTTTCAAATACTTGAAATTTATTTTTCAAACTGCCATAAATTTTAGGTTCAATTCAAGTATTTGCAAGTAGCTTAAAAAAACATAATTATAACAATTTAGTTTTTGAATTCCATGCAACAAGAGTTAAGAAATAATGTACCTCAAAAAAAAATTATTATCCCCATAAAATCATCTTGTTAATCCTTTTCTTTAGAGACCCCGATATTTTGTTGCTTACACTACTTTGTGTGTATACTTTACCATGATTTCACCCACCTAGATATCTCACTCCTTTCCCCTATCCACCAACATGGATATGAAAAGGCAAATTAACATGGGCCTTTTCATGTCCATGATATTTATATTAATTCAAGTTAATCTAAATTTGAGATTGACATAAAGTACAATGAACTATTGATATGATTGTCATTAGTAGTGTGGAATAACACAAAGCCCAAATTTTGTATTATTTTTGTATAAACCATTTTCATTGTTTTAATTTTCAAAATCAAACATTAAATGCCACTTGGGTTTTTAAATTCTTTAAAAATATTTGCACCATCAATCACAATCATATCATCATATGTACCAAGTGCATGCATTGTAATATATAATTAAAAAATGGCTTATACATTCTACCGAATATTAAAACTTGTTACATAGAGGATGACATATGTCTCCCAATATGTTCAAATGTGCTTTGAATTATTTATTCAACTTATTAATAACGTTGAAGGTGCAAGGATTCTTTTTTTTTATGAACATTAAATTGTCTTCAAATTTTGTAAATATTGGTATGAAATGCAAGGTTTGATTTAGTGTTCACATTGGTTCTATTCAACTTGTTGAACTTGCTATTCCATTATAAATATTTACATTTGCTTTGACAATTTAGGCCATTGAAGATTGACAAACATGAGATTAAATAATTGGTCATTTTTAATGTATAATTAGTTTTTTTGCAATATTTTTTTTAATAAAAAAATACTGCTTGTCACATGTCACTAGATGGGTCCTTAATGTTATCAAACTAACAAAATCAAACAAATAGAACATGTACAAAAATTTCAACTATAAGTCTAGATGCACAAACCTTGCAAAAAAAAGATTTTTGGGAAGTTTGAAAGTGAGCTTGAAAGTTCAAAACAAATGGTGAATCAAACCATCTTTCAATTTCATCATCAAGTCCATTACCCCCCCACTAAATGTTTTTTGACAATGGTTTTACGAATATTTAAATGCGCCAACATAAATTTGATGTTCATGTCCTTATCCTAATTAATTTAGGAGTCTAATAATGTGTTTTCCATTGCATATGTAACACGTTTAGATGTGACTCTTGTTCAAATAAATAATTCAAGCTTATTTCAAGACCTTGCATAGCCAAGGTCCACCTAGCCCCTTCTTCATCATAATCAAATGTGTAGTGGATGGATCCACTATAAGAGATTTGGTTGTGATGGATTTCAAAACTTGAATAATCACTTGTGGCATTTACTAAAAACATCTTTGAATTAAATTTCCAACCTTGAACATCCTATTTTGCGTCTTCCATAAACAAAATTGTTAACCATTGTTGTAGTTGTCAATTTGAACCAACCCATCACAAATTTATGATAAACAGCATCCCCATCCCAACATTCCAAAATGCAATTCTCATTTGATCTTTAAGATAAATTTTCAACACCTTGAGATCAAACCCCAAAAAGGGATCAACTCCTTAAGGGGTGATCAAGAAAAAAAAAACCACTAAATTTGTGTTTGAACATGAATCTAGTTCCATGTATGTTCAATTAGCTACCCTCATTACAAATATAATTTAAAAATTAAACATATTTTAAAAGTAGCACAATAAACTAGGTTGATATTTCAAGTGTTGAGAACATAATGACAAGCTTGTGAAAATCCAAATTCAAAATGATATGCATAATCAAGACAACCAACAAATTATGTTTGACCATGCCATCTAAGATGTAACATTTCATGAAACAAAAGTTTAAAACAGTAAATTTTCAAAATCTCTCTTTCAAAGTATGGATATTTTAATATCCCATGACTCTAAACAACTTAACTAATTGAAAGATGTGAGTCCATTTTGTTGTAGCTTTTGTCAAGAGCTTTCCATCATTGTGCCAAGCTTTTGATTTGGGCATAATTGATTCCCTCAAATCATGTTACAAATGATCAAATTTTATCTGATAATATGTGTCTACACTTTCAAACATTCATAATTATTGAGGAAAATCCTTTGGTTTGGCTATGCAATCCAAAATCTTGTAGTTCATTGAAATATTCCAATTTTGTTGAAATCATTTGATTTGGACAAGGATTCGATTTTTAAACATCATTTCAAACATTTGAGATTCTTCAAAAATCCCAATGCTCAAATTGGGAAGGCATTTTGGAAATATTTAAAATGTTTCCCCTTTATTCCCACAATTTTCCCTTTTGTCAAAATGAATTTCCTTGCTTTTAACCTACCTTTATATTTGGTTTGATTTTGTCATGAAAAAGACATATTTAAAAAGTCAATTTATTCCTTGGAGGTGGTAATGAATCCAATTAAGTTAAGGACATTGCAACATTCTCCCATATTCGATCATTTCATTAACACCATTGGGTGTGAATTTGAACTCTTAAGTTATCATGTAGTTTAGTTGGGGTTTCCTTTCACACCTTTGATAATAAACCTTTAACTTAATTTTAGGTTTGCCCTCATATCCTATTCAAGCCTTGGTTACAACCCCATGTGCATTGTGAAGGTTGCAATAACCTTGGTCCGAGAAAAATAAATCTTTGTCTTGCGCTAGAGTTAGTCATGAGCCCAAGGTTATAATTGTGATACAAATTGAAAAAAATAAAAGGAAGATAACAAAGCAATTACATTCAATCATTTCACTTGCTCTTAAACATGATCATGGGGCATAAAAGATGAATTGTTAAGTCTTATAAAAAATATATATTTCACAAAAATGATTTAACATACTACATAACCACAACACAAGTGATGTTTATTGCAATCCTTGAAAAGGTGCAAGGTAAAGTAGATAATTCATTGCTTTGTGTCAAAAAATTTACAAATAGCCATGAATTTTTTTTTAATGTATTGAAACAAAAAAAATTATTTTGTACAATAATGAACCTGATGATAATATTTCATTTTATATTTAAAATGCTGAAATATCCCATTTTGAAAGTAAAATTTTTAAAAATGTTTCTACTTGCACAAGATGTTCGATCTTACAAAATGAACTACATGTAGATGAAATATTGATTTAAATTTTATTTCAAGTCAGTGGGGCCTTAAAAAATACATATGTATTATCAAATTATGTATATTATATATATATATATATATATATATATATATATATATATATATATAGTTTTGAACACCATATTGATCCAAACAACTTCGAATGTACTTTCAACCTAGTTTTATAATACTAAAGTTGTTCAAACTTTGTATCCAACTTCCCATAAATTAAATGCATTGACCTATGTTTTCATATTTATATCTCAAAATGTTTTGAATCTACTTTCTTATGTCCATATAAAAATTTGTTTCATTTTTAAATTGGATTTTGGATAAATTATTTTTTTGTCTACTTTATCTTGTTGACATTCGAAAGGGCAATTAATTTGGTTTAGATAGAATGTTATTAAGAAAGTTGAATTTTAAATTAACCCCACAATGCTTTAACCAACAAATGATTAGTGTGATGTTGCACAACCTATAATAAAAACTTTTATGTTAATTACAATTAGCATGATTCAAACCCCTTTTTCTAGCCCTATTTGACCACAACACATGAGTGATGTTTGTTGCAATCCTTGAAAGGACAATCAATTTGGTTTCGAAAGAACGTTATTATGAATGTTGAATTTTAAATTAATCACACGATGTTTTAAACAACAAATGATTAGTGTGATGTTATTACAACCTATAACAAAGATTTTGGTGTTTATTACAATTAGCATGATGCAAACCCTTTTTTTAGGCCTATTGGTACTACATCGTGCTTCAAGATGTGTTCCATGTAGTGTTGGTCAATTATTAACATTTGTGCTCATTATCAACTTGAGTAAAGCAAGTTACGAAATGCCCCACATATTGGTGGGTAAATAAATTGATATTCAGACAAAACCTTACTTAATAATTCCATTAATTTTTTAGATATCCACTAATATCTTGTTTGCATTGTAATAGTTTGACAAAAAAAAATCCCTGCTTATAATTGTTTATTTACATTCATAATTCATCTAACTTGGTTATTCATCAACCTTTTATTCCCAAAACAATTTCATCCACACAAATTTTCAATTTCAACCATGAACCTTAAACCCTTTTGAGGGCATAAGCATGTTAAATTAGTAGGAAAATTTGTGATACTTGTTCACCAAGTAAAAGTAAGGTGGAATATATTTAACATTTTTTTATTTTAGGCCTTTTAACAATGCTATAAATTTTGGGATGTACTTGGCATGTTAAAAAAACAATAGATGGTCATCTCTAATGTATTGTATTATTGTCACTATTTTATTTATTTATTGAAAGTTTATATATGATACTTTTTAAAAATTAAACTTTTCAAATAATCAATGTGCTATTGATGTGTAATGTATCATGCATATTAATGGACACTTTTTGGAATTCGAATACTTATGACAAAATGAAGCCCTTCAAAAGTAGTTTTTTCTTATAGTAGGTATGAAACACAAGTGTAATTTTTTTTTATATATGTATGAAAAATGCATTTTGTGTTTGTAACATGGTAAATCATGTTTTAAATAATTCTTAAGTGTGTCACAAAAATGAATTTCAAAAATGAAAAGTCATTATTGTACTTTTAATGTCTATTTTGTGCAATTTGGGACAACAACATTAAATATGAAAAGTAAAGTGGAGTAGGTTGAAAAAAAGTAAACACAACATTTAAAAAATTTAAAAGCTTTTTCATGTCACACTACATACATTCATGTAATTCAAACATCAACTTTCAAGGGATGTGTTATACTTTTTGAATTTCAAAGTTGACAATTTTATTTTTTCACATTCAAGGGATACTTTTATGATTTGGTTTAGCATGCTTACACACTTGAAGTTGATTTGTTGATTTTGACAAGATGTTGTTTGTTATTTTGCTTTTAACCATTTTATTTTCTTAAGAAAAATCTTTCAAGAGGTCTTTTTCTTGAATGGATGCCAAAATTGAAGCTCGATTATGTCAAGATCTAATGTTATTGTGATTTGACTTTAATAAGAGTTGTTCATTTTGGCTTGAATGAAAGCTTTCGAAGATAATTTCCTTTCATTTTTTGAAAGGATAAATCTAAATCTGAAGATGGTAGCAAATTGGGGCACTTTGGCTTGAATGCAAGTTTGCAACAATGAATTTTTACATGCAAATGGGCATTCCATTTCATATTCTTAAATATGAAGTTTATTTCTTCTCTTTTTTTATTTGCATGCCTTTGTTCAATTTATGATTTTCAACTCTTCAAATCTATGAGTTACAAGTGTGCTTGTGTTCATGCCCTAAACCCTCTATAAATGAAACCCAATTATCAACATATGTGGCTTCTTCTTTGTTTATATGCTTGAGGTATTTTAGGGTTCAAGTTTTAGAAGGTAAAATGCTCAAGGTGCTTGGGAGGGGTTGATGTATGGGTTGAAATTATAACCATGTGTGTGATTGACTTTCTAATTAATCGATGTCCTAAATTATGAGGCCCAAATTATATAACCAATTTTTATGCTTGAAGTATGGTTGTGTTGTTAATGTTTTAGATTTTAGGTTGAAGCACCCAAAATGCCTAAAGTATAGATGGTCAAGTTTTTAATTACAACTATGTTGTTACTTTGATTTTATTCCCAACCCACCCAATTTTTAAAAAATGAATAACAAATCCTTTTCATTTAAATGTTTGAGATGCTATTGACTTTTGAGATTTGACATTGAAGCACCCAAAGCAATTCACTTGTGGTGGAGTTTTCACAAGGAGTTATGCGCCTCGATGCTTAACTTGGATGATAAAGGTTGTTCATTTGTATGCATGAGATATTGTTTATTTTTTAGGTTTGAAGTTGAAAGACCCAAGGTACTTTGAAAGTGGTTGAATTTTCACAAGGAAATATCCCCCATGCACTTTGATTTTGTTTCCAAATCAATTCACAATCGATTCACCCTCTAAAACCCACATTGAAATATTATGCATGTTCATATGTGTGCTTAAATTCATTTTAGAGTAAATTTCAATTCCTAAGTAATCATGGTCCACCCTCTCTCACTTTCTCACTTAAATCCAAACGGGAGTGTAATCTATGCATGGCAACAACTTCCTCACAACAACAATGTCTAATATATGACTTTTGTTTGCTTAATCCTTTAATTATAATACTAGTGATTTATAACTTGTGTGTTAGGTTCAATATTGTCACATTGTAAAGTTTTTTGAATCCTTGTATCAAACTAACTATGAGAGCACTTGACACAATGCTTTAAACAAAAGGTTTTCACTTTTCAAGTTTGGACCCCATTGTGTGTTTTAAACCAAAATCACTTCAATAGAAAGAGCTGTTGATAGACAATAAATTTTTCTTAAACCATGGTAGGAATGTTTTAGCAATTCCAATCAGGATTACAAACTTTGTGTTTAATTTGTAACCTAATACTATTTAGGACCTCTTTGTGACATTTGAAGATTTGAAACACATTGTGAATGTCAAAGTCCTCCATTTAAATTAGGGCATGTACGTCATGCTATTGTTGGTGTTTTGATTCCATGTTTGATAGTTATGCTTGTAAGTCATTACCAATGGCACATGTTGCACAACTCGCCCTTTGTGAATCAATTGACCTAGAACAATTTGCATATGGAATGAAAGTAAAAATTATGATATTAAAATGTATGTAAACATTGTATTGGGTGGTTCAAAAACAAGTTATTGCAAAAATTGACCCCTATTCATACTAAGCCATTATTATTATTATTATTTTTAAAAAACAAAATTGTAGCCAGATTGATTGCATAGACGTGGGCAAATTGATACCATGCAAGTCCAAGCACATTGGAAAAATCTGGTTATTTGATACCTTGTGAGTAAAGAATTTTTTTAATTGCAAATATAACCTTCTCACATTGTATTATAAGGAGGAAAGAACTGGCCAAACACTGGTTTCATGCATTTTTGTAACATTGCTATCTTGGGAGGACATCCATTCCAATAATGTAATTTAATTATGTGCTAAATTTTACAATGGGTATGGGATTTGGTGTGTCCACCCTAGTTATGATGCACACACCAATTGCATCAATTCAAACATGAAAATTTGAAACTTGTTCATTATGAGTAGTATGACAAATTTGGTTTAAGTTTGTTGGGTTGTTGATGGTATAATTGCTTGCAGTAGTCATTAGATGCCCTAGTAAACATGATTTGGGAGTGCACTTGCCAAAATGGTAAATTTGAAGGAACCAAAAAATTAAACCATGATAACGAATTCTTCTTGATAAAACATATCCCAAAAGTGTCCAAAATCAACCTCGACATCTTCAACCTCTATGTATCTCTATTGTTAGGGTAGTTGTTATAATCGTGTAACATCTCTCATATGGTACATTTTAAAGCCAAAATCAGCTATGAACATTTTAGGCTCCATGGAAATTTTTAGGTCATTAATGGGACCAAATGCATGTTCTCTATCTTATCTTTTCTGTGTATTTCAAGACTCATAAGCATTTAGCCCTAAAATTCATTAGAAGTGATCAAAGGGGATCAAAAGTGTCTTTGTCTTCTTTTTCTTAAATATACTTGCAATCATGCATACATATAGTTATGGCCAAGTTTTTTTTTTTTTTTGAGAATTTTGTGGTTTCAAAAGTTTGGCAATTTTCTCCAATTTTTTTAGCTAATCATTTTCAAATTTACCCAAAAAAGAAAAAAAAAACTATTTTTTGGGGTCACCACAGTATGAAAATTGGCCCGAAAAAAAAAGGAACTTATGTATTTTAATATTTTTTGAGTTATTAGAAATATGGACTAAAATATTGTGGGAAAATGTTTGGAATAAAGGGCTCTCTTCCATTGAAATGGAAACAGAAGGGGAAGGTCTGGATTATGCCGCACTGGGCAGAGAGTCACCCCAGGCCCCAGAATTGAGAGGCAAAAGAAGAAAGAAAATGGATGATAACACAAGTTGTAATGTTGCCTAGGTCTTGTTTGCACAATGGTAAGTACGGGTGTTGTGTGGGTATCAGAAATGGAACCAAACCATTGCTGGTTATGAGGGCGATCTTTTGATTTCATAACCACTGGTCTCATAAAATCAGAGAACCGGTTTTGATCATAATACCCATTGTGTGCAATGAGTCAAAAGGAATGAAAGAACCACCCCCCCAAAAATTGACGGTTCTTTGTTGGGTCTTTCATGAAAACTATAAGTTCTTTGTTGGGTCTTTCATGAAAACTGTAGGTTCTTTGTGGTTTTGAAATCACTGGGAAATGGAGCCTAGAGGTTGTTAAATTCTGAATTTTCTTTCAAAAAATCAGAATTAATCAACATTTCTTTGATTTTAAAATTTTCAAAAAAAAACTGAAAAATAATAGTAAATAACAAAATCAAATTACTCACACAACACTGGTAAGCAATAAGTACCTACCCTCCCTCACTCTTACCAATGCCAGTGTTCTATAATTTTGGTCATTCTTTGGAATGGTTTGTGTGTGTGTGTGTGGATGATATGGTTGCATTGTCTTCCCCCACCACCCTATACCCTCATGTGTCTTCCTCCTCCCCCTCTCTCCCATTGCACTAAGTTGAACTAACTTGCCCTCATGTGTCCTACAATGCCCCTTGGTTTGAGGTGGTGGTGGTGGTGGTTAGTACTCCCACAATCCAATCAAATCAGATTTCCCATGTCCCAAAGATGCCCAAATGTCCAATAAGAAGACACAAGACAAGTGTCACTTGTCACCCCACATAGGTTGCATCCTTTTTCCTTTGTACTATAAGTGTCAACTTTTACAATGCCTCGACTCCATCTCCCCCCCCTCCCCCCAGTTTGGGGGATGGGGGAATTTCCAAAATTTTAGCAAATTTTTAAAAATTTACACAAAATTTCCAAAAGGTTCAAAAAAACAATTTGTTGCCACAATGTGAAAATTCATCAAAAATAAAAATGTTGTACCTTACCCCCATTTCTTCCCAATATAAGGAAAAAGGAAAGAATATTTTGTGTCGAGTAAAGCCTTAGGGTGAGGTCACTCACAAAATGAGGGGGCCTAGAGGCGAGTATGAATGAGGGTGTAGTTGAATCCGGCCCCACATTTTGGGAATGTCCCCCACACATTGAGCTTTATCCATTGCAAAGGAGAAGGTTATCATGAACCTAAACATTTGTAGATCATGAGGTGTAGGAGCGGGCAGGTCCTTAAGCCTAGACCTAAAGAGTGGGAGGAATCATTTGTCTATGCAACAATCTTGTACCTGTTTATTAGTTAGGGCACTCTCCAGGCTGAATTCTTTGCTCATGGAACTTGTGGAGAGTTTCCCACAAGTAGTGGCAACTTCAGTGTAAGATCTTTGTTGCAATGGGAATTCCAACATGAGATCCATGTGGAAATTTGGTTGTGATCCTCATTTGTTATGAAGGAGGAGGCACTCCAATTAGGGCATTGTGCCCTGGACCTCAAGCTCCATCCTCAATTCCCCATACTTGTATACAAGTATACCTTCCTCTTTTATAAAAGGGATATTCACACACACACACACACATATATTGAGCAAGGTTTGCCTATTCCCCTTTTTAGATTTCTCCATCCTCCAACTTGAGGACTATCTATGCGTTTTCTTTCTTCTTTAGTTTACATGTGACTTAAAAAAGGAGTGTCGGAAAAGGTAAAACAAGGTGCCCTAATGTGTGATAGGTCCCTACTGGTTCAAGTCATCCTGAACATGATTAATAGAGGTGGTTAGGAGGGGAGAGCACTTTGTTCTTCGAAATAGAAGTGGTTTGTTTGTTTTGTTTTATGTTTTGCAAGGTTAGACATCCGAGCTATGAAAGTTGGTGCTCAAATATTGGTGCTAGAATATCGGCACTGTATTTGTAGTTTTGTGTGATGCAAACTAATGTGCTTATTGGTTTTGTTTGTTTACTTTTCATAATGAATTCGGTATTGCAAAGGAGGATTGGTAATGTGGATTATGTTGAGGTGAAAAATGTGCATAGAAGGATGGAATTAAGGAGGCGGATTTTGTTCGAAAGGCTTTCTGAAGAAGAGAAGTTAAGTGTTTTGTGATTTGATGTTTTTGTGTTTTGGAAGCAAAAAGAGCTAGGTATTTTCTAAATGTGGTGTTCAACATTGTGGAATTTTTGAAATAGTTGTTCTTGTGTTAGCTCTTGAGAAAAATGGCCATAGACATTACCTTGGTTGAAGTATTCTTCAAAGATTTCATTATTTTTGCTACGTAGGGAAGTTTAGGGATTCAAATATTGAGGCAAAATCATGGAAAAGTAGTAAAAGATGGTGCTTGTGATGAAAATTTCTAGGGAATTATGGAGTTTGTTTGAGTTGGCATTAGAATATTAAATTTTACATGCTTAAAAAACAAGAATTTGGGAACCCAAAGTTAGAAAAATTATTATTCCAAATATGTGGAGGACTCTCTAGAATTCTAGGGATCAATAGTTGCAAATGGGTGGTGTTATGGGTGGCAATAGTTTTTTTTGGTCAAAACTTCCAAAGAAGGAGATATTTGGGCTAGTGCATTTGGGAGATCATGTTCTGTTTCAAGGGATATGTAGCAATGGGGTTAAATTGGAACTATAAATTTATGATGCCACAATAAGACTAAATAGTTCAAGAGAAGGTTCAAAATGATTAGATCCATTAGATCTTGTAAATTTGAAATGGTGGTCCAATTTCAATTTAAGAGGACAAAATCCAAATTTTAAAATTGGAAGGAGATCTTTGCTTTATGTGTGAAACAATTTGAATAATGAATTGTAGCATGAGTAAAAAGTCATGGAATCCATAAATAGATAATATAGATATCTAAGTTTTCTTTTATTGTTTTTTTAACCTACACATATTTTCCTAAATAAGCTTGCACAATTTAAGCCAACCTTGAATATCATCACCAACATTCAAATGTTTGTAAGAAGTGTACAAAAGCCTTCTTTTTCAAGAGGGATTGCTACTTCTTGTGATGTACCTATTAGTTTCACCTACTAATTTGAAACTTCAAGTTTTGAGATGTGTGTTTGTTTACTCAACCTTTCAAATATTTCCACTGTGTTTTACATATTGATAAAAAAGGTGGAGACAAGGTGAAAAATGTAAACTATGTTTTAGTCATGTGTTGAATAAGCATCAAAATCATCACAAACATGAAAATTAATGTTGTGTGCATGAGGTTTATAATATATGACACACATTAGGCATAAATATAATCTTAATCACATGCACAATTAAAGGAACACAAAATAAATACTTGAGATATGCAAAATATGTACCTCTATGAAATTTGTTCACAACATGTTACATCAATAAACTTGAAACATGAAACACTAACACTAAATTGTTACTTCATACCAGAGTTCATATGACAAAATGCAATGGAATTCATTCATGTATTTATACAAGCTAAGGGGCTAGGTAATTATAACTTCTAAAAAACTTTGTATAAGACCCACCATTTGATGGTTTGTAATAATTTCTCAAAAGGATCTCACCAATTATTGTAATAGATAATTAGACCATAATTAATGCCTCCAAACAACTCCATTATGCATATCCCATATTCAAGAATATTCTATCAATTTATTATGGTGCCTAATCCTAATTGCCCTTTACCATCATCCATGAATAATTGTGGGCTTTGTGACAATAGAATGTACCATGTTTGATGAACGTAATGATTAATTGATGCTTACAACTTTGACAACATTCCCGATTGTGGCATGGGATATAGTGTGGATTATTGGATGAACAACGTCTTGCTTGCCATTAACATCACCAATTCACCATTAGGGGGTCCATTTTTATCATGGATGTTACCTTCCAATAACTCAAAACCATGGGCAAATCTTAAAAATTCAACCAACACATATAGTTGATTTATTTTTGTTTTGTTGCATTCCCATTGACAAACCTCATTGGGAATAAAGCCCTATGGTTGTTTCTTGTCTACCATCTTGGTTAATAATATGTGGGCAATCCTTAATGAGTATACAAATGTTCCTTTAAGCAATATGTCATTGGATGTAATATGAAAAACCATTGTTTGGGCTTGCATATGGTATATTTTATTGTTATGTTGGGGTTAAGTTGGATCACAAAAACTCATGTTTGGTTTTTTTTTTTTAACTCGATTGTTGATGTCAAGATTTGATATGGGCACATTTTAAGAATATTGGCATTGGTCAATCTAAAACTCTTCATTGTGGTTTTGCCCAATGTTAGGGGTTGAATGCCTAAATCCAATCAATTTTCTTAAGGTCATTGTCATTGTGTCGAAACCCTCCTTAATTAGAAAACCTTTTTTTCATTATGTACTATAACCACAACAGGGACAACACTTGCACTATTATTGGTTAGATGTGCTGGGAGTTTTTTGAAGCTTGGAAACATATGCATGACAAAAAGGAGTTCCCAAAATCTTCGTCTTGGTAGCTTTGGAAGTAGTATGGGGAACCATGGTTTAAATTAAATTTTAATTCAATGTAACCACCATCCTTGGTGTTCCCCCACCTTCACATAATTTGGCTATTAAATGCAACTCTTTTATTGATGAAATATCAAGTATAACAAGTGTTTCAATGAAAGAAAATGGTGTTGGAGGCCATGGTCCATAAGTGGAACCAAACATCCTCTTTGATGTCATTAACACCTTATTAGAAGTTGAGACACCCATAAGGTTAGAGATTATATATGTTAACACAAATGACTATGGTAGGTGAATTTAGTGTTGAACCTTCACACATTAAGGATCCAACCTTTTGTTAACACCCCATGGTTTTTGCACTCAAGCATTCACTCTTGTCATTAATGCAATTGTAAGAAACATCTTGATAGAATTTGAAACCCAAACATGCTTTCTAGTGATTACCTAATATGTATGCGGTTTCATGGAATATTTAACATCATTTCATCTTGGGTCAATGGGCTTGAAAATCTAATTCCACAAAAATATCTTGGGTTGGCCTTTGAGTTAAAGGGCAGCGAATGTTAATTGCTCCTTAGTTTTGAGCAAAATAGGTGCATTGGATTCACATATTATGCCGCTATGCATGTCATTAAAGCTTCTAGGCATGTAAATTTTGCCTCCATGGTCTTGGGTTAACTTGGAATTAACTTGGTGGTCGACCCCTTATTGGTCACACCTTTCACCTATTAAGGTTTTCTAGAACTTTGATTTTACCAACATTGGTTGTGTATGATTGACCTTAACATGGTTCTATATGTAAGGTGAAACAATGATCCACATCATGTCAATAAACTTTACAATGGGAACGTGGTTGGCTAAGGTTAGGGGTTGGAGGTGGTGGCTTGAAGTGGATTAAAAGCAATTCATTTTTTGATGAGGCTCATTACACTTCAAACAATTTTCATTTATGCCCTACTCAATGGAACATAATGATAATGCACTACCTTATTCCAGTTTGATTTTTTTTGTTTTTTGTGGCACACTTTTATTTGGTTGGTCATGTGACTATGGAATTATTGTGTTGAAAAGTTATTCGAGTTGTTTTTATTAATAAACCCAAAAGTCACCATTTGTTCTTTTACCATGTTTAGTTTGATGCATTTCAACAAAATTGGAACACATTCACCAATGTTAGTTGGGTGGGTTAAAATAACATAACATCTTGCACATGTTGCCTAAGCTCCTTGCCCAAAAACCCATGTACAAAAATGGTTTATGTTGAAATTCCTACAAACTTGTAGCATTTCTATCCGAACCCCTTGGTAATTCTTTCACAACTCTTGGAATGATTCCACAACAATGTTGAACGTCAACATGAGGCTCCATCCATTTCCAATGGTTGCTTCATTAACACTTTCATCTTCATTAATTTAATTGCTACTAAAGGTTGTCACATATGTACTTGAAACCACAATCTTATATATTAAATCTACAGGGGTGTTTGTCTGTCTGTCTGTCTGTCCGGGCAGTTTCTAGGCACTGCCCGAACCTTTGTTTGTTTGTTTTTTTTTTTGATGGGTTTTGTTTTCTGTGTTAGTTAAACTGCCCGGACCTTTGTTTTTTTTTTTTTTTTTTTTTTTTTTTTTT
>Ga0116227_10009021_pt1 | contig 18354 bp, 13 predicted proteins | sample S1TSphgellanicum_FD_89693 | JGI IMG/M metagenome (GOLD analysis project Ga0116227, IMG submission 89693) | Host-associated microbial communities from peat moss isolated from Minnesota, USA - S1T2_Fb - Sphagnum magellanicum MG | ecosystem: Host-associated > Plants > Peat moss > Unclassified... | reverse complement strand
TTTACTACCACGTCTCCTACTGGGGCTTCCCCCACGACTATCTCTGGCTATGCTCCACCCCCCCTGCCCTCATGCGCGAAGAGCTCACCAAGGCCTTCGACCAGGGCGTTCGCCGCTACTGGGTTCTCAACGTCGGCGACCTCAAACCGGCCGAGTCCGACATCGACTACTTCATGCAGCTCGCCTGGGACGAACCTTCCGTCTCCCGCGAATCCCAGCAAGACTTCCTTACAAGCTGGTTCGCCGAGCAATTCCCGTCGATCAATTCCCATCAGCTCGCCAAGCTCTACGACAGCTACTACCAGCTCAACTTCATCCGCAAACCCGAGTTCATGGGCTTCAATGGCTACAACGATAGGATCAACCGCACCGCGTTCAATCCGCTGGCCTTTGGCGACCAGAACGCAATCCGCGCTCAAGCTTGGCAGAAGCTCAATGACGAAGCGGAAGTCCTGGGGCGCAAACTACCTGCACCCGCGCGATCGTCCTACTTCGAACTCGTCGCCTACCCTGTCGAAGCGGCCGCAGCCATGAACCAGAAGTTCCTATCGACGGACCGAACGTACGTAGGCGCACACAACCATAGTCCCGCCGATCTTGCTACAGATACGTCCAACGCCCATGCCGCATACGACCGCATCCAGACTCTTACCGAGCAATATAACTCACTCGAAAATGGCAAATGGCAGGGCATGATGTCAGCCGCTCCCCGTGAACGCCACGTCTTCGAGATGCCCACCACCGCGACCATGGCAGACTCAGCTAAACCCTTGCCCGCAAGCTGGGGCAAGGGCGACTCGGCCGCCACCATCTCCATCAATGCAGCCCACTTCAACGGCAAGGTCGATGGAATGCTTGCCCGCTGGAATATACTCCCCGAGTTAGGCATCTCCAGCGGTGGCTCCGTGACTTACGGTTCTCCTGGCATGCGCCCCAACCAACCCACATCCAGCCCTTCTCCGCAGCCCTCGCTTGACTACGACTTCACGACTCGCTTTGCCGGACCAGCCACGGTCACCCTCCACGTCCTACCCACCTTCCCTTTGGACTCAGAGCACGCTCAGCGCTTCGCCGTCTCGCTAGATAGCAAAGCCGCAACGACACTCGACACCGGCAGCACGGGCGAGTGGCACGAAGACTCCGCCCCCGTATGGGCCGCCAACGTGCTCCGGAACTCCGCAATGCTCACAATACCTGTCGCCAACCTACCCGCCGGTCGCCATACCCTGCGCCTTCTCTACATCGATCCTGGCGTTATCTTCGAACATATTGTCATCACGCTGTCCCACGCGTCCCCGGCCTATCCTGTCCCATGCAAGTGTCGTTGTCGCGAACCTTCTAAAGAGTAGACAGTGCCCTTTTATAGAGGTCTTTCCTCACTTTTGGTGCACATGCGCGAGGGTGGTGAGAGGCAGAACCCTTGCGCGGAGGAGCTCAAAGCCTGCGCGACTGTACGTTTGACGCTTGATGGTTTTGAGCCTGCTAACGTGGCCTTCTAGGGCTCGCGTCGGAATTCGGGTTAGAGGCGGGATATGACGCGCTGGTTAGGACTGGCCTATCTATTTCCGGCACCTAACCAGAGCCGTTTAGGCGCTTGTCCTGTGAGTAAGAATCATCATAGGACAGACGTGCTTCTGTGCGTCGATAACTGTTATCACGGGGGGGGGAGCAGTCCGAGCCGGCATAGGGCATTAAGCCGAGGGAGAAGGCCCGGTTCGATGCTAATCTTTGGCCAAATGAAATGATTGTGATTCTGGAGGCCGGATAATGAAAATGTCTCGTTCACGATGCTGAGGAATGCTGTGCTGGGGGAGGGGTTCCACTCTTGTGCGGGCCAAATTCGCCACGGCACAGAACGGACGATTGACTTCAAAAGCGGTATGCCGTTCAGCGACGGGTATGTCACAGAGAATATCCTCTACGTTGCAGGGCAGCAAGACTCGGATGCAGATGGAAAGTGACTGGGACGGACATAACTTTGCAGACGACGAATGCGATCGCTGCCATCCGTAAGGTCGTCGAACACCCTAGATTTCATATGTCCGATATCGTCACGGTCTACGTCAACGATCTGACGGAGATTTCTGAGATGAACGAAGTCTATACGAAGCTGATGCCGGATCCGAAGGCTGCCCGTGTCACGGTACAGGTCGCCGGTCTTATAGGCAGGGCGAAGATCGAGATCTCGGCTATCGCCGTGAAGCAGTAGTCCTTGAGGAGCGAGACTGACTTGGAAAGCCGATACGCAGCGCAACGCTCTTCCGCCGGGTTGAAGATCAAGCCGGCTGAGGAGTGCAGATGGGATGCTTTGTCCTTAGGAGAGGTTCTGCTGCGCTTCGATCCGGGTGAGGAGCGCATCACGGGTGCGAGAACCTTTCGGGTCTGGGAGGGCGGCGGGGAGTACAACGTCGTGCGTGGGTTGAGGCGATGCTTCGGTCTTCGGACTTCAATCGTTACCGCACTCGTCGACAATCACATAGGCCGCCTGGTGGAAGATTTGATGCTGCAGGGAGGTGTCGATCTCTCCCATGTACGTTGGGTCGAGTTCGATGGGACAGGTGCGGCGGCGCGTAACGGAATTTATTTTCTGGAACGCGGATCAGGAGTGCGCCGTGGCCTTGGAGTCATGGATCGAGGACATACGGCGATCTCCCAGATGAAGCCAGGCGAGGTAGACTGGGATCGTTTGTTCGGCGAAGAAGGTGTCCGCTGGTTTCATACGGGGGGCATCATGGCCGCATTGAGTCTGGATGCCACGCAGGTTGTTCGAGAGGCGATGACCGCGGCAAAACGGCATAGAACGATGGTTAGCTTCGACTGCAACTACAGGCCATCTTTATGGAAGTCACGAGGCGGCCGGGCGGGGGCCATTGCGGTCAATCGATCGCTGGCGCATCTCGCGGATGTGTTTTTTGGGCACGAAGGGGATCTGGCGGATATTGTGGGCAATGCTTCCATGGCCCCGGTTTGGCATACGCTTGAGAGCTTCTCAGTGATGGCCCACAAAGTATCTGTGGAGTTCCCGAATCTTAAGGTGATCGCGACAAGTACTCGTCAGGTTCACTCGGCCAGTAGCAATGGCTGGGGTGCATTTGGATATGCTCAAGGAGCAGCCTTCAAAGGAATGGAGTTCGAAAAGATCGACATACTTGACCGTGTTGGCGGAGGAGACTCCTTTGCGTCAGGGGTTATCTTCGGGTTGCTGAGTGGCAAAGATCTTAGATGGTCTCTGGACTGCGGGGTTGCTCACGGAGCACTAACGATGACGACAACGGGTGACTCATCAAGGGTTGTTTTGGCCGAGGTGGAACAACTCATGGCTGGCGACTCTTCCGCCACAATTCGCTAGAGACAAAGGACAGGATTGGAATGTTGAAGAAGGCTGAGGTTCTGATGCAGATAAATCGGACGGGGCTAATGCCAGTTCTTCGTGCGGAGAACGAATATGAGGCTCTGAATGCTGCGGAGGCGATGTTCGCGGGCGGCCTGAACATCCTTGAACTTACTTTGACCGTTCCGGGAGCAGTTCATTTATTCGGAAAGATCCATCGCGAGCATCCAGACATTCTGCTTGGCGCTGGAACGGTGCTTGATCCTGAGACTGCCCGGATATGCATCCTCGAAGGAGCACACTTCATTGTCAGCCCTGCGTTGAATCTCAAGACAGTCGAGATGTGCCAGCGGTACTCGACGGTGACGATACCCGGCGCTCTCACGCCAACCGAGATCGTTACGGCGTGGCAAGCGGGTGCGGACATCATCAAGATATTTCCCGCAAATGCAATGGGAGGGGCGTCGTACCTAAAAAGCCTAAAGGGACCGTTGCCACAGATCGAGATGATTCCTACGGGCGGAGTCGATGGGAACACGGCAAGAGCATTTCTCGAAGCTGGGGCATATGCGTTGGGAGTTGGGACAGACCTCGTCGATATGCACGCGATTCGAGGGGAACAAGCTCATCGCCTTACGGAGAGGACGAAGCACTATCTGCAGATCGTTCACGACTTTCGACATACGACGTAGACAAATCATAGGTGGTGATAGATATCTATGATCCCGAGACGCGGCTTTTTGCAATCCCTCTCAGCTTCCGCCCTTACGCTCAATCCTGCATTCAAGGCAAAATCTTGGTCTCGGAGGCACATCGACTCTTCATCGGAACCGGCGGAAAAGATTCGGGCCCATGGCATCTTTTACGGCAGAGTGGCACGCTTCAACTGGAGAGATCGGTCCCCTGGTTCTCCCACAATAAGGTGAGTTGCTATTCTGAGTGCTTACTGGGAGGGCATGAGAGCGATGAGACAGAGGTTGAATCGTTAGGTGGCGAAGGTCTTGAAGCGCTTACACTATCCTCTGGATGTGGTTTTGCATTGACTCACATGAAAGCCGCACGTCAAGCACGAAGTGCATTTCGTAAACAAGCAATTCCACGTCTTCACGATCCCCGCTTGATCAACGATGCACAGCCACACGGCGCCCTACAGAGTTAATGCAACAGAGCCTTTTGAAACACGCTCGCCTAGCAATAACGAGAGTAACGGCCTACTTCGGCGCGGCAAGCTGGCCCACGGGTACTGAGACCGGGAACGGGCTCTTCGAGATGGGCCGCTCGTTGAACGTCGTCCACCTGTCCTTTTGCCGGACATCGGCGGAATGTTCCTTAGCGTCCCACGCATCGTCTGAGATCCCGTTCAGGTCGTAAACGACCTTGCCGTCGCGCAGCGTCAACTGGCATACCAGTTTATGGCCAGCGTTCAGCCGCGTGTTGTACATATCAGTGAATCCGAAGCTCCCGCTTTCGAGTGAAAGAACCGCTACGTCCGCTGGCGCGCCAAGCGAAAGGGTTCCCAACTGCTCCTGTTTGATCTCACGCGCCGGATGCGATGTCATCTGCGCGATGACCTGCTGAAGCGTCTCGCCGACAGCCATCAGCTTGTCGGCTACGTTCAGCAGGTCCTTCATGCCGCCGTTCATCGACGTGATATGCAGGTCGGTGGAGATGGAGTCGGGCAGGTAACCGGATTTAACGATCGGCAACGCCACTGTCCACGAAAACGAGCCACCACCGTGTCCGATGTCGCAGTAGATTCCACGCCGCCGCATCACCAGCAGGGCCTCGCTGGGCCCACCGGTCACCGGGTTTTGCTCCCCCCGCAAGCCGGAGAAACAATGGGTGTAGATGTCCCCCGGTCGCATGTGAGTGGAGGCCAGTTCCAGCAGCGGTCGCTCTGGCCGGTTGTCCCCGAAGTCAACCATCAATGGGATGTTCGCCGACTTCGCGGCGATCTCCGCCTGGTCGACTGGCTTCCACTCCGGCCCTTCGTAGTGAGCAGTCTTGATGCCGACGATCAGGCCGGGATATTGCCTCGCCTTCTCCCCCGTCAGCTTGCCGTCCATATCCGCAAGATCCTGCTCCCACGGGCCGCCGCGCATTCCTGCGCCGACGATGTTTATCTCCGCCAGTACCCGAGTTTTCTCGCGGTCGATCACCCGCTGCTTGAAGTCATCGAAGCTTCGCCAGCCCGAACTGCCCGCATCGACAACAGTCGTGACGCCATTCCGCAAGGTGAAGCCGTCTGGATACACCGAATTGTCACCCGCGTAGGAGTCGCGCTCGCCGGTTCCCGCATACGCGTGAACATGGATGTCGATCAGCCCGGGGGTAACGTAGAAGCCGGTAACGTCGACTGTCTTTAACGCATTCTTCGCTTCGAGATGCTCAGCTACTGCGGCGATCTTGCCGTCCTTGATCCCGACGTCGCGCAGAGCATCCACACCGTTGCGATCGTCGATCACATGGCCGCCCTTGAGCAGCAGATCGAATGCCAGCGGATTGGCGGGAATCGCTGCGGAAATGGCCTGCTCCTGCGCCTTAGCAGAACTACTTACAGACACCAGACAGCCGACCAGGCACACCCACAAAACTCTGCGCATCATAAGAAACCGGCTCCTCATCTTCAGGAATGTTCAAACAAGACTCTTCACTGTGCTTCGATGTTCGACGGCGAAGCAATTACAGATGGGCGATGCAGTCGATCTCGACCAGCGAGTTGCCAGGGATTCCTCCGGCCGGGGCGACCGTGGTACGGACGGGCGGCACGTTGCCCCAGCGGCCCGCATAAGCCGTGTTCATGCGCGGCCAATCTGCGATGTCGTTGAGATACACATTAACTTTCAGCACCTTCTCCATGGAAGATCCGGCCGCGATGAGGTTCTTCTCCAACTCGTCCAGTACATGCTTGGTGGCCTCTTCGATAGTCCCCTTCTCGTGGTAGCCGATCCCCGCAAGAAATACGAGATTGCCGAAGGAAATCGCGCTTGAGAACAGCGGCGCGGGCCCTCCGTCGGAAGTTCGGCGGCCGGGATAGGCCTTCTTCTCCGGCTTCGATGTCTGAGTTTGGGCCTTAGTGTTCGCCGGAAGGACAATGGCAGCGGCGGCGGTCACGGCGTTCTTGAGGACTCCACGCCTGGTCGTCTGGCGAGTGATCTGGGAAGGCATCGGGGCTATCCCTTCAGAGTTGCGTTGGGTTTATGCGTTCGGGTGCAGCAGAACTTCGCGGAGGCGACGGCCGACGATCTCGGCCTCCCCGGGAAGCAGCATCCATGCGCCGACCACCACGGTATTCTCGTCGGAGTGCGTACCAAGCCTACCCGCAAAGCCGGTGGCCGGGTTCAGTTCGATCCGTGGTCGGCCGGCGTGAAGCTTCGCCTGAACCTCAATCGGCGTGATGCCGACGATCTTGGAGTCATAGCGCAGGATGAGGTGCGGAACGTGGTTGGCAACCTCAGGGATATATACCTCTGTCTTCATCGTCGGAATGTCTTTGACCTGAGCGACGATGGTGTCGACGCGGCGCATGTACTCAGCCATGTCGGCCTCGTCATTTTGTTCGAGTATCCAGTCGACGGCGGCGACCATGCCGACGATCTGCTCCTTGGCGACCTTCATGCCGCGGCCTACAGAGTCCGAGTTGGGGCTGTCGTTCTGCGCGGCGAGTTCTATCAGTCGCTTCCGACCAAGCAGAAGCCCTGCGTTCTGCGGGCCCCGGATACCCTTGCCGCCCGAGAAACAGACGAGGTCGAAGCCCATACTCGTGTACTTCCACAGGTTCGAGATCGGCGGCACATCGGCAGCGGCGTCGAGATGGCAGGGCACATTGTTACGGTGCGCTACATCGAGCCACGCCTCTCGGCCGATCTCTCCAACATCCGCGTTGTTATTGTAAAAATTCGTCATTACTGTGCGCGGCGAGAAGGCCCGCTTGTAGTCCTCAAGCCTGACCACCTCGACAATCCGTGCGCCGCATAGCTGCATCGCGTGGTCATACTCGTAGCGGTGCGACCGTTGGACGATGATCTCGTTCTTCATGCCGCCGGATACTCCAGGTATCGGCCAGACCTCCTGCGGAATCTGCTCCGGTCTGGCACCGTTGGCGGCGACGATGCAGGCTGCGGTCGCGAGGGTAAGTGAGGCGGACGCTCCCGATGTAACCAATGCGCTTTCGCAGCGCAGGCGCTGGGCGATGTACTTGCCGGCTGCGTCCTGAAGTTCCTTGAGCACCACCGGACGCAACGCCGCCTGCTCCACCGCGCGCCGCACCGGTGCAGGCATCACTGCGGCAGTCAGATAGGTGTAGGTGCCGGCTGCGTTAATGATCTTCTCGACGCCCAGCTTGGCGTAATAGTCGTCGCCTGCCCCGGTCTCACTGGCAAACGAAGCGCCTGTCAGCGCAGACGGAGAGAGGGTCGTCGCCAGGGCGGCCTGCAACCATCCGAACAGCGTCCGCCGCGACATTTGCATCTTCGGAAGGTAGAACATAAACGTCCTCAGGCAATCAACTGAATGGATACGCAGCAGTTCAAGAATACTGGCAATCACCATTTCGGCATGAGGCAAATGCCATAGTCATGGAGCCTCATTAACACACCAGAGGCCTGGCCGCCCAGCCGCCTTAGAGACCAAGAAGAAATTTTCCTCATCTTGGGACATATGGCCTAGGAGCAGCGGGCGAGGCATCCCCGCAATCGATTAGAGTGCAAGAGTCCCTAACAAAAGCAATGAAAAAAGCGACTCCCAGAATAATGCAGCGAGCGAACTGGGGAGACTCACGCATAGGAGGCGGCCATGGGTGCCGTGAGGCATAGCCGAGTCAGGTTTTTCCTCGGCTTCTGGCTCTTCGTTCTGAGCGGGGTCGCCTTTCTTGACCGGACGAACATCTCGATTGCAGGACTCGACATCAGCCGCGATTACAGCCTGAGCAACCAATCTCTGGGCTGGATCTTCTCCGCATTCCTGATCGGCTATGCGGGCTTCCAGGTTCCGGCCGGGATGCTTGCGGCGCGCTACGGATCGCGCGCGCTGCTGACTCTGGGCGTCGTGTGGTGGGGTGTGGCGACCGCGCTTACGGCCTCCCTGCCGACGTCGATCCCCCATACCCTCGCTCTGCTTGTCGCCGTGCGCTTTCTTCTGGGAGCAGGCGAGGCCGTCATCTATCCCGCCGCCAACCAGTTTGTCGCTTGCTGGATTCCCCAGGACGAACGCGGCATGATCAACGGACTCATCTTCGCCGGGGTCGGCGCGGGAAGCGGCTTGACGCCGCCGCTGCTCACCTGGATCATCCTGAGCGAGGGCTGGCGGGCCGCCTTCTGGTTCAGCGCGATGGTTGGATGTTTAGCGGGAATGGTGTGGTGGATATTTGCCCGCGACACTCCCGAGGAGCACCCCGGCGTCTCCCGCGCTGAGCTGAATGAGATCCGTTCCGGAATGGTCTTTCTACTGGCCAAGCGCATCGGCGAGCCCGAGCCGTCCGTCTCCTGGAGGACCTTATTCGCAAGCCGCGATCTTGCCGCTCTGATGGTGGGCTATTTCAGCTTCGGATATATCGCGTGGGTCTACTTCAGTTGGTTCTTCATTTATATGGCGCAGGTACGCGGTGTCGATCTTAAGTCCAGCTCCTTATATACGATGCCGCCCTTCATCTGCATGACCGTCTTCTGCTTGGCAGGCGGGTCCCTTTCCGACATACTGACCAAGCGCTACGGGCTGCGCTTCGGCCGCTGCTATCTTGCATGCGGATCACTGGTGGCGACTGCGGTATTTCTCGTCGCTGGTTCAACAGTACGAAGTCCTCAGTGGGCTGTCGTCATCTTGGCGGGCGGTGCCGGAACGCTCTATCTCTCGCAGAGCACCTTCTGGTCCGCGTCGATCGACATCGCAGGCCGCAGGTCTGGCGTTTTTTCATCCATGGTCAATATGGCGGGGCAGATTGGCGGAGCTTTAACGGCAGCCTCGACTCCCTGGATCGCGCAGCGGTTCGGCTGGCCAGTGTCCTTTGGCGTCGCGGCTGGAATGGCATTGGTGGGTGCCTTGTGTTGGCTGGTCGTACATCCGGAGCGATCTATGCAACACTAAGGAGTAAACCTCAAACAACATGGACCTCGGACGGATGGCACGCAAAACCCGCGGCCGGTTACGGACCCTCATTGGTCCGGCGTCTGGGTTGTGCTCAGGCGGAGTCCCCTCTTGGAGCCTGCCGTCATTGCTCCTCGCGATGACCTGGCTGGCTTCCGTCTCCGCGTTCTCGCAGAGAATGCCTTGCCGAGGCCAGCAGACTGGGACACCATCATCATCCGCCAGAATCACCATCGCAACTGGCAATCTGAGCGATGCAGCGCCCAATACCATCGTACGCGGATGGTCCGTCTCCTCAGATCTGACCGACGAGCTGAAACCGGAAGTAACGCGAGTCGATGAGCCGGTCACGCTCGATGCAGGCTGCCTCGGCATTGTGCTCTTCTTCGATGCTGTGCCGAGTTCCTCCAACTCCGTCCAGTTCCGCTACCGCCTCTCAGGCTACGAGACTGGTTGGACGGTAACCGGCAACCATGCTGTTCAGTACCGCAAACTCTCACCGGGAAGCTATACGTTTGAGGTGGAAGCGCGCCGACCAGACGGCGCATGGTCGACGCCAACTGTGTTTCCCGTCGTCCAACGATCGTTCTTCTACCAGACCTGGTACTTCTACGTGGTGTCGCTCGGCTGCGTGATCGTTCTCGCCGCCCAACTGTTACAGCAACGCGACCAGTTGCTCAAGGGACAGTTGGGAATTGTCCTTGAAGAGAGGAACAGGATCGCCAGCGACTGCCATGACACGCTGATGGCGGGGTTCGCTGCGATCTCCTGGCAGTTGGAGGCGACAGCGAAGCTCTTTCGCGACTCCGGTGCGGAGAACACCCCTGTGGCGGCGTCATGCGAACTCGCGCGCAGCATGGTCGCGCACTGCCAGGCCGAGGCGCGGCGGATCATCTGGGACCTTCGCGACACGGAGGACCTGACCGACCGCCTCTCTGAAGCTCTGGGCCGTGCCATCGCCGCGCACCGTCTGCACTACAAGGTCAAGACGGCCTTTGAGGTGCAGGGCGAAGAGATTCCTGTCGCGCCCGGAGCCGTGCATCATCTGGTCTGTATCTGCCAGGAGGCCGTAAGCAACGCGGTCCGGCATGCGAGCGCAAACTCAATTCACGTCACATTGCGTTATGAGACCGATTCTCTGAGTCTGTCCGTCCGTGATGACGGCCGCGGGTTCCATACACAGGATTCCACCCACAGGACCGGCCACTTCGGCATTGCTGTCATGCATGAACGGGCGCGGAAACTCGGCGGCAGCTTGCGCCTTATCAGTTCGGCGAGCGCAGGAACCGAGGTCGCGCTCACTGTGAGCTTTCACCACATCAATCAGACGTTAAGACCGCAGCACGATGTGGTGCGCTGGATCGGCGTTTGACCGATATCAGCGCGCACCATGTACGAATTCGAGAGGCCTGGAGAGAGAAGCGAGAGATGGTCGACTGGAATGAAAACAGGACCAGCAGTTCAACATACAGTGGTATGCAACGGAGCAGTACGTTGAAGCAGATTCGCGTACTACTGATTGAAGACCACTTTCTCGCGAGGATGGCGCTCCAGTCGGTCTTCGCTGGCCACAGCCAGATCCGCGTCATTGGCGAGGCCTGCGATGGAGAGCAAGGCATCGAGCTCTTCCGCACCCTGAAGCCCGATGTCGTAGTCCTCGATCTCCGACTGCCGCGGACCAGCGGCTTCGAGGTGCTACTGACACTGCGCAAGATGCCGCAACCGGCGCGGGTCGTTGTGCTTTCTAACTATCACGGCTCTGAAGACATCTACCGGGCCGTGCGGTCTGGTGCCATGGCCTACCTGACCAAGGATGCCAGCGGCGAGGAGCTTATAAACGCCATCCAGAACGTATCCCGCGACCTGCGTTATCTGCCACGGGTCGCGCTCGACCGGCTAGCTGAGCGCACGCCAGCAGTGGAATTGACGCCGCGCGAGAGCGAGGTCCTCGTCTGCATTACCCAGGGAAGGTCAAACCGTGAGATCGCCGAGCATCTCAAGATCGCCGAAAAGACAGTCCGCATCCACGTATCTTCAGTGCTCGACAAGATGGGCGCGCGCGACCGGACGCAGGCAACGATCTTCGCGTTGCAGCGCGGCCTTGTCCATTTCGACTGATGGTCATTTCGATTAACCCGATCCCAAGGAGCTTACTTCAATGAAGATTGTTCGACCGTTCCGTTCCAAAGTCTTTTTCGGTATGCCACGCGGCGTCTATGTGACAACCCTCGTTGCCGCAGGCTGTCTCCTCCTAACCGGCTGGCTGAACGCGGATACACCCCTCACCGCCGCGGAGTATGAAAAAGATCCCACGCGCATGATCGAGGCCTACCGCCACGTCGAAGCCGCCTCGGTCTCGGATGCGGAGGAGCAACTGTTCCACGAGAAGCACTATATGTCGCATACGATTCAGCCCATCTTCCCAACCAAATTCGCGGGATTTGCGATGACGGTGCTTCTGAAGAAGGAAGAGAATCACGACCCCGAGGCGCTCTCCGGAATGCTGCAGGCGATCGACAGTGGCGGACCCGGATCGGTGTACGTGATGAAGGTCGAGGACGGCGAAGACATCGCCGGTATGGGCGGACTTATGGGCACGGCGATGTTCGCCCGCGGCTTCGCCGGTGCCGTCATCGATGGTGGTGTCCGTGACCTGCCACAGTTGAAACGGATCGGCTTCCCCGTCTTCGCCAAGGGAGCAGTCCCTTCCACGTCCGTCTCGCACTACCGCTTCGGGGGCATGAACCTCCCCATAGAGGTGGCCGGAACCTTCGTGAGCGGCGGCGATATCGTCGTTGCCGACCAGGATGGCGTGGTCATCGTGCCCCGTTCCCACGGGCCTGAGGTCCTTCTGCTCGCACAGAAGCTCGACGAGAATGAACACAGCATGTTGCCCTACATTGAAAAGTTCCACTCTATCGTCGACGCAGTGCGCCACTTCGGGCGCATTTAGTGCTTCCTCTAGGGCTTCCGGCCCATGACAAACATGCCACGCCGCGATTCACTAGAAACTGACACACTTCACATAGTGCATTCCGATCCGGAAAGGGCGTCCATGGCACAACTTAGTCTCAATCGCTCTAGCAGGCGCGATCTTATCCGCAACGCAGGTATTCTCTCTGGAGCGGCTGCTCTCGGCCCGTTCGGGAATGCCGCCACACGGGCGACAACCGATGGCGTCCTGACCGCAGACACGAACCTCAACGACAACCTCTACACTCGGATCGGCATAAGGCCGATGATCAACGCGCGCGGGACCTACACCATAATCTCAGGCTCGCAGTCGTTGCCTGAGGTCAAGCAGGCCATATTCGAGGCCTCGCGCTATTACGTCCAGCTCGACGAGCTCATGGCCGCGGTGGGCGCGGAGATCGCTTCTCACATGGGTGCGCCCAGCGCCATCGTCACCTGCGGTTGCGAGGCAGCCATCGCGCTGGCCACCGTCGCCTGCATCTGCGGGACCGACCCCGAGCTGTCGCAGTCCTTCCCGTATATCAAGAAGCGCAGCCAGGTCATCATTCCGAAGTACGCGCGCAATCCATACGACTTCGGCGTTCGCATGTCAGGCCCCGAGATCGTCGAAGTCGCGACCGACGACGAACTGCACGCGAAGATCAGCGACCAGACAGCCATGATCTATGTCCTGTCTGGCCCCCGAGCCTTTGAAGAGCCACTCTCCATCAAGACCATCTGCGCCATCGCAAAGGAACGCAACGTGCCGGTCTTTATCGACGCCGCAGCCGAAGAGCCGGTCGTGCCCAACATCCATCTCACCGCCGGCGCGACCTTTGTCGCCTACTCTGGCGGAAAATGCATGCGCGGGCCGCAGACAGCGGGCGTCCTACTTGGACCGAAGGACCTATGCGACGCCGCCTTCTGGAACGCCGCCCCGCACCACAACTGGGGCCGCGCCTTGAAGGTCGGCAAGGAAGAAGCGATGGGGATGCTCACCGCAGTGCGCGCCTGGTACAAGCGCGACCACAACGCCGAGCAGCGCCAATGGCTTGAGTGGATTCGCTTCATAGCTGCCGCATTGCAGCACATCCCCAGCCTTACTTCGGAAGTCACCATGCCCGACGCCGACCTCTCCAACCGCGCTCCCACGCTGGCCATTCGCTGGGATGCGACGAAGGTCGGCATCACCGGCACTGAACTGGTCGAAATGCTCGACCGTGGCACGCCCCGCATCTTCGTGCTTGGCGGCGAGGGCACGCGTCCGGACAAGATGGCCTCATCGATCGGCATCATGCCGTATATGCTTCAGCCGGGCGAGTACAAGACCGTCGCCGCGATGATCTCGAAGTATCTGCGGAATCCCAGCAAGCACACCGACCCTCCGGTTTACTCAGGCCCTGCCGCGAAGCTCGACGGACTCTGGAACGTCCGCATCCAGTACCGCCGCGGGATTGGAACACAGCGGTTCCAGTTGACCCAGAAAGGAAACACCATCTCCGGCAAACAGCAAGGCGAGATCTTCCAGACGGGCATCAACGGAACTGTGCAGGGCGACCACGCCGTGCTGACCGGCACGATGGCCGCAAGCGGCAACGACATTCAATTTGTCTTCAGCGGCACTGTAAGCGGAGATAGCTTCTCCGGCGAAGTGAAGCTCGGCGAGTATGGTATCGCCACCTTCCAGGCAACAAGGGCTTAGCGGAGCCTCTCGCGGCCTCAACAAGAAGATATCCTCAACACCCCAATCGCCCCAAAAAAAGGTGCGGTCTAAAGGTCGACCGCACCCCAGCCAGGAGACTTACTGCCGGAGGTCGTGCCTCCGGCTTCTTGAACTCAAAATATGAACTTACCCGACAGTTGCAGGACGCGCGCCCCTGTAAGCTCGCCCGGCAGCGTCTGAACCGACGTCACCTGACCGAAGCCCGAAGGGCTGACTGCCGTTCCTGACTGCGAGAGTGCATTCAACCCGGAGCTGGGATTGCCAGCGCTGGGATGGTTGGTCACGTTCTGCGCCTCCGCCCGGAACTGAAACTTCATCGACTCACGAACGGCGAAGTTCTTGAACAGGGAGAGGTTGTCATAGGCGAACCCAGGCCCGTGCAGTGTATTCCGGGTGGTGTTGCCGTAGGCGTAGTTGTAGGCCACAATCGTGCTTCCGTTCAAAGTCTGCGGTGCTACCGGCAGGGCATATGCCGTGGCGTCGATGCACGGAGTAGTGTTGCCATTCAGGTAGGTCTTCAGGCTACAGTTCGCATGTGGCGTATGAACCCAGCTAGGGCGCTCCGTTCCCTGGTCCAGACCTGCGCTGTTGTAGTTCAGCGAGACATTGAACGGCTCGCCGGACTGGATGTTTAGAATGTCATTCAGTTGCCATCCTCCGAGGGTCTCGCGTAGCAACGGCTTCGCCGCTTCCAGCTTGGGCAGTTCATACGTCAGCGTGCCCACGAAGCGGTTCCGGATGTCCCAGTTCGCGTTGCCATAGTCGGCGCGGATATTGAACTGCTGCGAGGCCACGCCGCCGCCGTTCGAGTCTGAGCTGATGTCCAGATCGTGCGCCCAGGTGTAGCTTGCCTGTCCGGTCAGCCCATGGAACAAGCGCTGCCGGAAGACCACAGTCATTGCGTTGTAGTGCGAGTATGCGTCGTCACGAATGTCGCGAATCGAACCGAAGAGCTGGTTCGGGCGCAGCGAATTCAACGTCGGCTTGGTGGCGTAACTGGCCACCGAGTTAGCCGTGGGGTTCGCCGGTTCGTTCGGATAGTAGCTGATGTCGAGGTCGAGCGAATGTGAGCCGAGATACTGCAGTTCGGCCGCAGCGCCCTTCCAAAGCTCCTGTCCGAGGCTCAGGTTCCACTGGTAGCTGCGCTGCGTCTTGTTCGCTGGATCGTAGGTGATCGCGCTCTGATACGTCCCAGGAGTTCCCGCCACCGGGTTCAGGACTGCTGTGCCCGGCGTAGGATTCGTGAAGGAGAGCAGGTTGGCCGGCGTGCTCGTATAGCCCACATAGGCCCCGAACGGGTAGTTGCCGGAGGTCAGCAGCGTGAAGCTGTTCAGTTGGTTCGCGTTATAGAAGAAGCCAGTTCCGCCGCGCAGGACTGTCTTCTCGTCAAAGCGGTAGGCAAAGCCCAACCTCGGCCCGAAGTTGTCGTGGGTCGGGCTCGCAAGTTTGGTGCCAGGCGTGGGAACGTAGCTGTTCGCTGTCAGCGCGCTCGACGATGGAATCAGCGCTGTCATCGCCGGGTTCAGCAGCCTGGCAAAGCCGTTCACACTGAACGGAACCGTCGGCAGATCATAGCGCAGTCCGTAGTTCACCGTCAGCTTCTTCGACGCTTGCCAGTTGTCCAGTACAAAGAAGCCGTCGCGCCACTCCGCGACCACACCCTTGAGGTTGCTCACCGGCGTCTGGTCGCTGGCTGGAAGGCCCAGCACGAAGTCCGCGCGGCTATCGTTGGTGATGCTACCGTTGAATGTGAAAAGTCCTAGAGACTCGTTGGTCGCAGCGCGCCCTGTGCTCAGCCGCCGGAACTCCAGGCCGGCCATGATGCTGTGCTTGCCCCGGGTGTAGGTCAGTTGGTCGTAGCCGTCCAAGGTGCGGTCGTCCTGAAACCAGTTGGTTCCATTGTTGCCGATGCTTTGGCCGCCAGCCGAGCTCACCTGTACGTTGGGGATGCCGGGATTGCTGTCCGTCGTGTCGTAGTTAAAGCCGGGAATACCGAGTGACGTACCGGCGTCCTTCAGGCCGTTTTCATACCAGTAGTTCAGCGAGTCCGTCACGAACTTGTTCACCCCGAAGTGAAAGTCGTTGATCAGGGTTGGCGTGATGATGTGCGTATATCCGATAGCGATATTGCGGCTGTTGCCCGGCCCATAGCCGCTCGATGCCGGAACCGCGTTTCCGTTCGCGTACTGCAGGTTCTGCCAGTGATACCGGACGAAGAGCTTTACCTTGTCTCCCAGGTTCTCGTCTACGCGTTCCAGCGTCTGCGCTATATACAGAGTGTTCGGATAATAGACGTTGAAAAGATTATTGGTGACTGCTCCTGGAACGTTCGGCGCGGGAACATATGCTTCATACTTCGTCGCGATCTGCGCGGAGGCCGAAGCCAGTTCGCTCGCCGGAATCTTGTTAAACGGGTAAGGCGTATCGTTATTGAAGGGGTCGTGGATGCAGATGCCCGCCGTGCAGGCCCCGGTTACCGGATCAATTGTGCCAAGCGCCGAGAAGTCTCCGGCCTCCATCGCCGGCGTCAAAACTGTAGTTGTGCTCGAGGACTGGATCTTCTGATTGATCTTTTCATAGGAGCCGAAGAAGAACGTCTTGTCGCGCCCGTTGTAGAGCTTCGGAAATACAACTGGGCCGCCGAGCGTGAAACCATACTGGTTATAGTTGAGCGGTGCCTTGGCCGAGCCCGCCTTGTCGAAGAAGTTGTGCGCGTTCAGTGCGCTGTTCTTCACGTAGTCGTAGACGTCGCCGTGGAACTGGTTCCCGCCGGACTTGCTCACCACATTTACATGCACGCCGAGATAGGCGCCATACTGCGCGGTGTAGTTGCCGCTCTGCATCTGCACCTCCGAGACCATGTCGGAGCTGGGACGCGTGGCCGCCTCGTTGCCAAGGTTGTTCATCACGGAGACACCGTCGAGCGAAAGATCGTTCTGCGTCTCACGCTGTCCCGCTCCGATGAAATCGAGTCCCGGCGGATTGCCGCTGTAGCTCGTCTTCGAGCCGATGATTACGTTCGAGGCGAGCGACGCAAACTCGAGCGCGTTATGCCCTTGCACGGGCAAGTCGCTCACCTGCTGCTCAGCGAACGTCTCCCCCAGCGACGCGTCGTCGGTCGCCAGCGGAGGCGTGTTGGCCGAGACCGTCACCGATGTATCCGGAGATCCCACCGGAAGCGCAAAGTCTGTGCGCACTGCCTGGTCTACCGGAACGACAACGCCCGTCTTGGTGACCTTCTTGAACCCGGACACCTCAACCGTAATATCGTAGGTTCCGGGCACTAGGAAGGTGATCGAGTAGTAGCCCTCTGGATTTGTGGTTCCGGTCGAGGCCACATGGGTGCTCTCTTCGATGGCCGTTACCTTACTGCCGCTGATGCTGAGCCCCGTTGGATCGGTCACTGTGCCGACCAGCGAGGTGTTGTTGGCGATCTGCGCCCGCAGTAGGAGGGGGCTCAGTAAGAGGACGAGACAGCAATGCAGGGCTTTCTTCATAAAGGCCTCCGTGGAAGATCTTGGCAAGCCGGATTCGCCCGTTTCGTCGTGGAGACGAAGCCGCGCCGACGACAGAAATCGACGGCACAGCACGAGGCAACTCCCTGTTTCTTGTGTGTAACGATTGGATGACATTTCCAGGAAGATGTCATCGGTCAGTTGCCCGTATAGCTTCTAGGGCAAAAGGCCTAAAAACATCGCGTAATCCCGGGCGAAGCTCCCCAAACGCTAGGATTCTCATGGCCGAAAGAGGTTTGCGCGCTTATTCCGAAACCAGAAGTCGGCTCAAGGCCTGTGGGCAGATGAACTTGGAGTTCTCGCTAGGGCTTGCCACTTCTGGTTTCAATGTATCGCCGGATGGTGTCTCGTCCAACGTCGCGCAGAGATTCCCCGCGCCCAAAGGGGTTGACCCAATGACAGGAGTTGGCTCAGCCGCCGTCATAGCAAAAAATCCCATGCACCGAGAGTGAGGAAGAGCCTCGTTAGAGGAATCGCGACAGTGGACCGAGGAAAGTGATGTGACAACGGTGCGGCACAGAAGCGCTTGTCTGGACAATTTCATTTGTAATCAATAGTGGCCAAGCCTCAATGAGACTTCTGGGGGAGATCAATAGTAGCGCTTCTCGACTAGCATTGGTTTAGGATTTGAGCACCTATTGCCATGACTTCCCCTCAAGATCATTGCGCAAATTTACCTCAACACGCTGATGTTCAGGCCGAAATGACGCGGATGGTATTTAACGGCCTCCCGCCCATTCTGATGGTTACAA
>Ga0116227_10009020_pt1 | contig 18356 bp, 17 predicted proteins | sample S1TSphgellanicum_FD_89693 | JGI IMG/M metagenome (GOLD analysis project Ga0116227, IMG submission 89693) | Host-associated microbial communities from peat moss isolated from Minnesota, USA - S1T2_Fb - Sphagnum magellanicum MG | ecosystem: Host-associated > Plants > Peat moss > Unclassified... | reverse complement strand
CTGGACCATGATCTTGGGGATCAGGTACATCGCCTCGTCGATCATCGGCTGCAATTCGTCCAGGTTGTACCCGAACGTGCCCGCCTCCTGCTGCGTGCCGCCTTTGCCGACGCCAAAATGCAAGCGGCCCTGTGACAGGATGTCGAGCGTGGCGATGCGTTCGGCGACTTTGACCGGATGGTTCATCGCGGGCGGCAGGCAGACCACGCCATGCCCGACATGGATGCGGCTGGTCGCGCCGGCAATGAACGCCAGCACGGTTTCGGGCGCGGACATATGCGCGTATTGGGTCAGCGCAGTATGTTCAACGCACCAGATGCAGTCAAAACCCATCGTTTCGGCATATTTCGCCTGTTCGACGATCTGCAGAAACACCGCCTGTTCATTGGCGCGGCTGGTGTCCACCATCTGGGCTTCGTAAATGATCGAGAATTTCATCGCGCTCTCCGGGTCGCCCGTTCGGGGCGTTTGTGGTTGCTGGCCCAAAGATACAGCTTGTCCATGGCGTTCGCATAACCCGGTCGGGTTATGCGCATAGCCGCAACGCCATGCGAACAGAGTGCCAAATCGGGAGATCTGACATGAGCGCTGAAAGTGTGTTTGCGGGCGGTGTCGCCGTGGTGATTGGGGCTGGGTCGGGCATCGGCGCCGGGATGGCGCGGCGCGCCGGCGCGCCGGCGCGCTGGGCATGACGGTGGTGGTGACCGACGTCAATCTGGCAACCGCGCGCGACACCGCAGCCGGGATCGTGGCGGCGGGCGGCAGCGCCGAGGCGGAATGCGTCGATGTGTCGCGGCCGGACGAGCTCGACCGCCTGGCCGAACTGGTGTTTGCGCGCCACGGTGCGGTGCGGATGCTGATCAACAATGCCGGCATCGAAACCGTGGGCAACACCTGGGAAATACCGGCGGCCCGCTGGGAGGCAACGCTGAACATCAATCTCCACGGGGTGATCCACGGCGTGCGCGCATTTGTCCCGCGCATGATCGCCAGCGGGCAGGAAGCGTGGATCGGCAATCTGTCGTCGGTCGGCGCATTCGGCCAGATGCCGGGGCAGACCGCATATATCGTGACAAAGCATGCGGTGCAGGCGTTCAGCGAATGCCTGTATCTTGAAATGGAGCTGAAAGGCCTGCCGATCCATGTGTCGGCGATCGTGCCGGGGATGGTCAGCACCAATATTTTCAATGCAGAATGCGGTGTCGACGAACCGGACAACGCGCAAGGGCACCGGCAGGCGATGGCTGGCATGATGCGCGAACACGGCATGTCCACGAACGAGGCCTGCCGCCTGTTTATCGACGCGATGGCGCAGAACAGGTTCTGGGCACACAGCCATGCCCATATGAGCGCGCAGATGATGGATGCGCGCGTGCAATTCCTCACCGGGCAAGCGCCGCCGGTGATGCCCGACACCGCCCGCCAGATCGCAGTGACCTGAACGCGTTTCATATTTCGCAATACTCGATAAAATCGCGTCATTGACCTTCTTTTGCGTCAATGACAGATCATAAATCTACGAAAAAATTGAGAGGATTCGGATGATGATCAATTATGGGCTCGACGGCAAAGTCGCGCTGGTAACCGGTGCGGGTGGTGGCATCGGTCGCGCGACCGCGCTGGTGTTCGCGCGTTCGGGTGCCGCGGTGCTGGTCAGCGACGTCAACGAAGCCAGCGGAGCGGAAACCGTCGCGCTGATCGAGAATGCGGGTGGCAAAGCCGGCTTTATCGCCTGCGATGTCAGCAAATCGGACCAGGTCAAGGCGATGGTCGCCGCTGCGGTCGATCGCTTTGGCGGGCTCGATTGCGCCTTCAACAATGCCGGGATCAACCGGATGGGCGACGACGAATACGACGATGCGATCTGGGAGCGCAATATGGGGATCAACCTGTCGGGCGTGATGCGTTGCATGCGCGAAGAAGCCGAAGTGATGCTGGCGCGCGGCGGCGGAGCGATCGTCAACACCGCATCGATCAACGGGCTGGTCGGCAATCCCGGGCAGCCGGCCTATGTCGCGGCCAAACATGGTGTGGTCGGGTTGGCGCGGCACGGCGCGCTGCGCTGGGCGAAGGCGGGCATTCGCGTCAATGCGGTGTGCCCCGGGGTGATCGACACGCCGATGACCGCGCCGCTGGCCGCCGATCCGCAGTTGAAGGCACTGATCGATGGCATGACACCGATGGGGCGCATGGGCACGGCAGCCGAAATTGCCGAAGCAGTGGTGTGGCTGTGTTCGCCTGCGGCCAGCTTTGTCACCGGCCATGCGATGGTTGTCGACGGTGGCAATACCGCCTTTTGATCACGGTGTCCGTTCCCGCTGGCGGGCGGGAACGGACAGGTTTCAGGCGAGTGCGGTTTTCAATTGCGCGCCGGCCTTGTCGATATAGGCGCTGGCGTCGGGTACGGCCTGGAACATCGAGAAAAAGCCGTGGATCATGCCCGGCGCCACTTCGCAAGTGACCGCGTTGCCTGCTTTTTTCAGAGCCTCGGCATAGGCCACGCCTTCATCGCGCAAGGGATCGTATTGCGCGACATAGATGCTTGCCGGGGGCAGGCCGGTCAGGTCTGCGGCGGTCAGCACGGTGGCGCCTTCGACATGGCCGTCAACAGCATCGCCCAGGTACTGGTTCCAGAACCACTGCATCGACGCGGTGGACAGGAAATAGTTGCCATTGCCATTTTCGACATAGGACGCGCGGGTGAAATCGGTGTCGGTCACCGGATAGATCAACAGTTGATGGCGCAGCGCGGGGCCGCCGTTGTCGCGCGCCCGGATCGCGACCGCCGCCGCAAGATTGCCGCCCGCGCTGTCGCCCGCGACCGCGATCCGCGCGGCGTCGATGCCCAGCGTTGGCGCATGGGCGTGCGCCCAGACCAGTGCATCATAACAATCGTCGAGCGGGCCGGGAAACGGAGCCTCGGGCGCAAGGCGATAGCCGATCGACAGCACCGCCGCACCGCTGGCATTGGCGAGCGCGCGGCACGTGCCATCGTGCGTTTCGATGGTGCCGATCACCCAGCCGCCGCCGTGGTAATAGACCACCAGTGGCGGATTGGCGCCCGCGCCCTCGGGCACATACAAGCGCGCGGGCAGCGTATGCCCGGGCAGATCGAGAGTGAGGTCGCGGACGCTGGCCACCGCGGGTGGCGGCCCCATCTGCATCGGCGTATCGCTGCCCGCGCGCATTTGTGCGGCGGTGATTGTTGCGTAATCGACCGGCGGCATTTGCGCGAAATAGCCGAGCAAGGCCTCGACATGCGGATTGAGTGTCATGGTTGTGGTCCTTATCCGAATTGCGCGACGATATCGCGCACCGCATTGGCAATGTCGTGTCGGCGATAACCCAGCAGCGCAGTTTCCCTCGCATCGGGTTCATAGCTGATAAAATTGCCGCGCCCTTGCGGGATGGCGACATCGGGCAGCAAAGGCAATTCCTGATCGAGTGCGGGGACGTGCACATCGCTGCGCCCGACCGCGTCGAAGAACAGTTGAAAATACTGCGCAAACGACAGGTTTTCATCGCCCACCAGATAGGCCGCGCCGGGCTCTCCGCGTTCGAGCGCGGCCTCGATCGCTTCGGACAGCGATACGAACGACATGAAATTGGTGCCCCCGGTGGGCGCATAGACCGGGATCGGGATCAGCCCTTTGGCCCATTGCACATAAGGGTCGAAAATCGCCGAGGGCAGCCCGGGCACAATGCCGACCATGAACGGGGCGTTGACGCTGATCACGTCGAACCCGGGGCGACCTTGCGCGCGTGCGCCTTCGCAGGCGGCCTGACGCGATTGGATATAGATATTGCCGGCGACCAGTTCGGGCGCAGCCTGCGCATAGAAACTGCCCAACTGGACCGCGCGCCTGACCCCGGCTTCGCGCGCGGCGGCAAAGAATGCGGGCAACGCGACATGATTGGCGCGGTGCAGGTATGCGCCGAAATCGGCATCAGCCGGCACGTGACGAGCGTCGTTGCCGGCTGCAAACACCACCCAGTCGAACCCGCGCAGGCGTTCGGCGGCGAAATCCCCCTGGACGAAATCGCCGCGCAAATAGCCGAGCTTGGCCAGTGGTGTGGCCGGGTTGGCGGCTTCGCCCCGGCCGGTGATCGTGACCTCGTGGCCTTTGGCCGCCAGGTGCAATGCGGCATGGCCGCCAAGCGCGCCGGTCCCGCCGACTACCAGAACTTTCATGTCTAACTCCCGCGATAGGATGAATTTACGATCGGCAAAGGCGCGAGATTGGGGCTGCGGCGCAGCAGATTGCCGCCGTCGACCGCGATACATTGCCCGGTGATCCAGGCGCTTTCCGGCCCAGCCAGAAAGCGCACGGCACCCGCCATGTCCTGCGCTTCGGCCAGGCGGCCCAGCGGATACTCGGGCAGGAATGCCGGGGTCGCCCCGCCGTCGAACATGCCCTGTGTGGCACCTGAACGGGTCAGCCCGGGGCGGATCGCGTTGACCCGGATGCCCGAAGCGCCCAATTCGTCGGCGGCCATGCGCACCAGCCCTTCGAGCGCGGCCTTGGCGATGTGATACGCGGCCAGGTGCCGGAACGTCAGCACGGCAGCGCCCGATGACAGGCACACGATCGAACCGCCCGGACGCATCAGCGGCGCGGCATGCGCGATCACATGAAACGCAGAGACGACATTGGTATCGAACGCATCGCGCAGATCCCGCGCCGTGTGATCGATCAGCGGCTTGAATTCGCCGCCGCCGACCGTGGCAAACGCCGCATCCAGCCGCCCCGCGATCGCATGCGCGGCGACCAGCGCCGCGCGCACGGCATCGCCATCCAGCGCATCGCCGACCCCGCCCTGGACTTGCGCGCCGGGCACCGCCTGGCGGATCCGCGCGGTGGTGGCATCCAGGCCGTCGGCGCGCCGTGCCATCAACATCAGCGTTGCGCCATCTTGCGCCAATTGCACCGCGCACGCCTCGGCAATCGCCCCGGTCGCGCCGGTTACGAAAATGGTCTGGCCGGCCAGAGCAGGCTGGGCGGTCATGATCCGCCGCCAACATCGTGGACCGGGCGGATTTCCTCCCAGTCGACCACGAGATCGCGCCGGGTAAAGCGCCACGTTCCCTGATCGCGCCGCCAGGTGTCCTGATAACGGATCGCCCAGACCAGCAGCGTGTCGCCGTGCTCGCCACCGGCAATCCGGTGCTCTGCGGTCGATCGCGTTTCGCCGTGTGCGGTGTCGCCATCGATCACCGCGTCGATGTCGTGGACGACGTGCCGCGTGGCGACGAACGCCTGCGTCAGATAGTCGATCGATCCCAGATTGGCCTCCAGCCCGGCGATGACAAAACCCGGGCCGGAAATCTCGATGTTGTCGGCCAGGACGGCGCGCCACGCCGTCTTGTCGCGCCGATCCGCGCCGCGGGCATACGTTTCGGCGGCGGCGCGCAGCGCGGCTACGCTCATGACCCGGGTACCACCAGGCCATTGCCCGAAATCAGCGGCACATTCGACCATTCGCCTTGCGGCGTGCGATACCAGCCCGATGCCGCCAGCGCGCCGCCATCGACATGGATCGCGGTGCCGGTTACCCAGCTTGCCAGCGGGCTGGCGAGATACAGTGCGGCTCCGGCGCAATCGGATGGACGGCCAAACCGGCCCAGCGGGATCCACCGCTCCTCGTGCACGCGGTTTTCGGGCGGGATCATAAAATCGAGCGCCACTTGCGGCGTGTCGGTGGTTTCGGGCGCGATGTCGTTCACCCGGATACCCTCCGGCCCGAGTTCGAGCGCCAGACTCTTGGTGAAACCGGTGATCCCCGCCTTGGCCGCAGCATAGATCGAACAGTACGGAATGCCGCGAAACGCCTCGATCGAGCTGACATTGATAATCGAGGAACCCGGTGCGCCGTGGCGCAACAGCGGGATCATCGCACGGGTCATGCGCAGCAATTGCCCGATATTGATATCGAGCACGGCGTCGATCTCGTCCTCGTCCATCATCGCAAACGGCTTGGCATGCAGGAAATGCCCGACATTGTTGACCAGCACGTCGAGCCGCCCGCTGTCCGCCGCGATGCGCTCGGCCAGCATGGCGGGCACCCCGCGTTTCAACACGTCGCACCGGATAACGCGCGCGCCGGGCAGCGCCGCCTCGACCGCGTCGGCGCGGGCTGCATCGATTTCCGCGATCACCACCCGTGCGCCCGCGCCCGCAAACGCACCTGCAATGGCCCGGCCGATGCCCACGCCACCCCCGGTGACGAGCACGGTCTTGCCGGTAAAATCGAGCGCTGCATGCAGTGGGTTGCCGTGCGGGGCGCCGGGAATATCCGCCATGGCGGGTCCTCTCGTGTTATCGTCGATCGATTCAATAGACGGCGGCAGGGTTCTTTGCGCGCGGGCTGCCCAGCATCGCGCGGTGCGACGGGGGTTGATTGCCGCGGTCGGTCACGCCCAGCGTCTGCGCGATTTCGGCCACGACCAGCGTTTCGCCCGACAGCGCATCGCGATCGGGCGCACGGTCGATCGCATCGAGCACATGCGCGGAAAATTCGGGATTTTCCGCCATCGCCAGAAATCCCTCATATTGTTCGGGGTTGGTCCCGGCGGCGATCTGACTGCGCTCGGTGATCTGCATACCCAGCCACAGCGACACCGCCACCACCCCTGACCCCCGCAGATCGTGCTCCATATCGTGCGCCAGCTTGTCTAGCCCGGCCTTTTGCGCGCCATAAGCCGGCCCGTGCATGTAACAGCTCGCGCCAAAAGAGCTGGTCATCGCGATCAGGCCGGACCCTTGCGGCACCATCATCCGCGCCGCGTGCCAACTGGCGACATAGGCCGACCGCAATCCGACATCGAGAATGCCCTGCGCCGCCAGGTCCTTTTCCCAGAACGGCTTTTTCTCGATCAACTGGTCGTGGATGAACGCGGCATTGTTGACCAGAATGTCCAGCCGACCGGCCTCATCGCGGATCTGTTCGAACATCCGCGCGACCGCCGCATCGTCGGCATGGTCGCACACCACCGCAATGCCCCTGCCGCCAAGCCGGGTCACGGTGTCCGCCGTCTGCGCGACGGTGCCCGGCAGGACCGAGCCATCCCAGCCATGCGCCGCGCCCGGCGTGATCGTGCGGCCGGTGACATAGACGGTATAGCCCAGCTCGCCAAAGCCCCGCGCGATGCCCGCGCCCGCCCCGCGGCTGGCGCCGGTGACCAGCGCAACTTTTCCATGGTTCATGATCGTATTCCAGTCGTTCAATGGGTTGCCCCGGATGGGGTGGAAATGGATGCCGCGCGGTCTTCGCCGCGCTGGCGGAAGGCCAGAGGAGTCAGCCCGGTCGAGCGGCGAAACGCGCGGGCAAAACTGTTGGCATGGGCAAACCCGCAGGCATGCGCGACCGCCTTGATTGGATCGTCGCGCCGATCAAGCAGGCGCTTGGCGTGTTCGATGCGGGTGCCTTCGACATAATCGGCGACGGTCGCGCCGGTCAGCGCGAGGAACTGACGGTGCAGATGCCGCGCGCTGATCCCGCACAGCGCGGCAAGTTCCGCCACGCCCGGCGCCGGCCCGGTGTGCGCCAACCGCTCGCGGATACGGCGAAATTGCCAGGCGGCCAGTCGTCCGGTGCTGACCGGATCGGTGTGATGGCGGATCAATCGCCCCAGTTCGACCGCGATCAGGTCGACCAGCGCGGTGATCGCTGCCGCCGATCGATCGAGCGGATTGGACAGTTCGCGCCGCAAAAGCTGCATCAGCGCGCGCAAAGGCTCGTTGCGGATCGCGAGCAGTGACCGGATGAACCCCGGATCGGGATCGGGCCGGCCAGCCATCAGCGCGCGCGCGCGTTCGCCCGAAAACACGCAGCGCACGACACGGATATGACCGCCTTCGGCACGGCCGCCGACCGTGACCCCGGGCCAGCGCACAAACAGCGTGCCCATGATGCAGCGTTTGTCCGCATCGATCTGCGGCAGCCAGGCGGAGGCCTCGGCGGCGAACGGCGGTAGCGACATCTCGATCATCAGGTCGGTCTGGACTTGCGCGAAATCGAGCATCGTGGGCCACTGCCATTCGACCAGTTCGGCGCGCCCGCCGGGGGTCTGCGATTGCGCCAGAATGGTGGGGGTCAGGTCCATCATGCGGTCAGTCGTGCTGCGCAGCAAAATCATACTGCGACGTCGGGATGACATCGTTCCGCGTGAAATCGATAAAGCCCCGGCAACTGCCCATCATCGTTGCCAGATTTGCCTCGAACTTGGCCGCATCGCCGACTGCGTCGAAAAACACGGCGGGATGATCCAGCGCCTCGATCGGAAAACATTCCTCGACAAACGCGCCATAATCAGGGGCATCGGCGGTCAAAGGGCGCACGATCAGGTTCTGGACATATTCGAAATTGGACTGGGTTTCGATCGCCACCCGCGTGTGGTGGCCGTGCCAGTGATCGAGCACCGCGGTGCGGGTCATGTCGGAGCGGAAACCGATGAAACTGGCCTGGCTCCAGCCCCAGGTTCTCTGGCCGGCTATGGGCCGATGCGCGGTGTTGGCGATGATCGTCGATTCGGTGACCAGCCACAGCGCAAACCGGTCGCTGTGCGCGGCCAGCGCCGCATCGATGTCGGTGCGAAACCGCGCATTGGCCGACGGCAGCCAGAATTGCGCGATCGCCGCCTGTTGCGGCGTCTGCCACGTCTGGACCAGTGCATCGCCCGCTCGCACCGCATCATCGCGCAGGTTGATCCGCACCTGGCCCGCGCCCGCCGCGATCAGCGCGCCGGGCAGGCCGGCCAGCACCCGGCCGGCATAGCTTTCGCGCGCTTCGTCCGCCGGAGCCCAGAGCGCAGCAATGATCTTTTCCATCGGTTTCTCTCAGTCGAAATTGGCCTGTCCGCCGTCGAGCGGAATGGTTGCGCCGGTCAGATAGGACAGATCGCTGCCACACAGCGCGACCAGCGCATGACCGATATCCTGTTCCAGCGACCCGACCCGGCCGAGCGGGATCGTGCGGAAAAAGGCCTGCGCCTCGTCGGGGTTGTTTTCGATCCACCACTTCAACCCGGGCGATTCGGCATGCGGCGCGATCGTCAGCACGCGCAGGCCCTGGCCGCCCCATTCCGCCGCCGCCGCACGCGTCAGCGCGCGGATCGCCTGTTTGACCGCAGCATAGGCACCATACCCGGTCATGTCCCAGCGGATCCCGGCGGACGAGGCAAAGTTGAAAATGGTGCCCCCGCCGCGCGCCGCCAGATGCGGGCGTACCAGTTTCATCAGGCGCATCGTGGCCAGTGGACCCGATTCGAACCCGGCGATGAATGCCGCGTCCGTCACCTCGTCCAGTGTACCCAGCGGAACCTCTTGGGCGTTGTTGACGAGCACGTCGATACCGCCGAAATCGGCGACGGTGCGATCGACAATCGCGGCCAGATCGGCGGCGTTCTTGACATCGCAGCCCAGCGCCAGCGCGGTTCCGCCGCGTTCGCGCACCATTGCAGCGGTGGTCTCGACTTTTGCCAATGTGCGCCCGGTTACCGCGACGCACGCGCCGGCACCAGCCATCGCCAGCGCGACGCCTTGGCCAATGCCTTGCCCCGCGCCGGTAATCAGCGCTACTTTGCCTGCCAGATCGGCCATGACTCTCCCGTTTCGATTCTTCGTAGATTATTTGACAACATTCTACGCATGGAGTTGACATTATGGCAAGTAGAGCCGAACTTTGCGTCAAAGAAATGCGCGAGCGAATTCCGAAATGGGCAATGGCCCGGCGGAATCGCTGAACGGTGGGATGATGATGGGCAGCAGTTGGGATCAAGAGGTCGATGTGGTCGTGGTCGGGTCGGGCGCGGGTGGGATGTTGACCGCGCTGGTGGCCGCCAAAAACCGTGCCGAAGTGCTGATCGTCGAAAAAGCCGCGCAGTGGGGCGGCACCAGCGCAACATCGGGCGGCGGCATCTGGATTCCGGGCAGCGATCAGGCGCTTGCCGCAGGGTTCGAGGACAATCTCGATGACGCATTCCGGTATGTGCGGGGGCTGTCGGCGGCGAATGTGCCCGACGCCAATATCCGCGCCTATGTCGACAATGCTGCGGCAATGCTGCGCTGGGTCACGGCCAACACACAGATCGTTTATACCGCGCAGCCCTATCCCGATTACCACGCCGAAAATCCCGGTGGGTCGCCGACCGGATACCGCACGCATCTGCCCGAATTGTTCGACGGCAAATTGCTCGGCGACGATCTGAAAACCCAGCGGTTCCCGTCGCCCGCGGCCAGTCTGTTCGGCTATCTCAACTGGACTTTCGCAGAGACGTATCAACTGCTGTATCGCAGCAAGGGCTGGGCCATGGGCCTGGCGCGCAATATGGCGAAATACTGGTTCGATTGGCCCTTCCGCTTTTCATCGCGCAAGGATCGGCGGCTGACGCTCGGCAACGCGCTGACCGCCGGGTTGCGGCTGGCGTTGAACCAACAGGGCGTGCCGCTGTGGCTGTCTACCCCGATGCAGGACCTGGTGATCGAAAACGGCAGGGTCACGGGCCTGGTGGTGGAGCGTGACGGGCGGCCCTGGCGCATCCGCGCGCGCAAGGGCGTGGTGCTGGCGGCGGGCGGTTTCGACAAGAACCAGGCGATGCGCGATGCCCATGCGCCGCTCTACGGCAATGCGTATCTGTCGGGGGGGGTGACCAGCAACACCGGCGATGCGATCCGTGTGGGACAGGCGATCGGCGCGGGCACGATGAACCTGCAATCGGCCTGGGCCGCGCCGGTATTTTATGTGCCTGGCGAGGATCGCGGGCGGCTGGTGACGATCGAGCGCGCGCTGCCGGGGTGCATCATGGTCAACCAAAAGGGCAAACGCTATCTGAACGAGGCGGCGTCCTATCATATCGTCGGGCAGCAGATGGCCCGGCGAGAGGCCGAATGCGGCGATGGCAGCCCCAGTTGGATGGTGTTCGACAACCGCTATCGCCAGGACTTTCCAATGGGGCCCTTGCTGCCGATGGTGCCCGACTGGTTGCAGGCGTCGGGCGTGCGCAAGATCATGAAAAAGGGTCGCACGATTGCCGATCTGGCGCATGCGATCGGCGTCGGTCCTGACGCGCTGACCAGGACCGTCGAGCGGTTCAACGCGGGCGCGGCGATCGGCGAAGACCCCGAATTCCATCGCGGCGAAGCAGCCTATGACAAGATGTATGGCGATTATCGCCATCAGCCCAATCCATGCCTGCGTCCGCTGACCGAGGCGCCGTTCTACGCGATGCCGATTTATCCCGGGGACATCGGCACAAATGGCGGGCTGACCACCAATGCCCGCGCGCAAGTCCTCGATGCGGCCGGCGATCCGATCGGCGGCCTGTATGCGGTCGGAAACAATGCCGCATCGTCGATGGGCGAAAGCTATCCGGGGGCGGGGGTCACGATTGGTCCGGCGATGACCTTTGGCTATATTGCCGCGCGCGATCTGACCGGCGCGAATATTTAGGGCCTCCGGCGGGAAAGGGTTATCACCCTTTCATCCCGATATTTTTGCCTCGGCGCGCAATGGTTGCTCCGGTTCCGGAAGGCCCGTTGCAATCGCATTAAAAAATCAGGGCCGGGATCGCAATCCCGGCCCTGTCAGTTTGCGGATCACCGCCCGGCGGGTAAGCCGGGCGACGCCGAGCCCCGTTTAGAAGCGCACCCCCAGTTCGACGCCGTACGTACGACCGCGATCGTACATTCCGGTCAGCAGCAACACGGGCGCGCCAAAAGAGATATATCGTTTGTTCAGGATGTTATCGCCAAATGCCGACAGCGTGGCCTGCGTCCCGCCGATCGCCAGATTGGCAATGCCGACCCGGCCGTTGACCAGCCAATACCCGGGCTGATGATTGACATCCTCCAGCGCGTTCTGGCCGGTCAGAATGTTCACTTCGGGCGTCGATGTCAGGTAATACGAACTGCGATAACGACCCTCGATCATCGCGGTCAGATGTGCGCCGCCGGTGGTGAAATCGGCCGAATTGTACGCCGCCGCCGCGCGTCCCGTCCAACTGGAAAAATAGGTCGGCCGCGCGATCGCGGTGACATCCTCACCCGCCAGAATGAACGATTTGTAGGTGAAATCGGTATAGGCCAGGCTGCCCGACAGCGTGACGCCGTGCACCGGCACGATTTCGGTTTCCGCTTCGAAACCCTTGATATCGGCCTTGCCCGCGTTGTCGAAGAACTGCACCCCGTTGATGAAATTCTGCGTCTGCAGGTCGGTATAGTTGTTGTAATACGCCGACAGGTTCAACCGCACGCGGTTTTGCAGGAATTGCGATTTGGCGCCCAGTTCGTACGACACCAGGCTTTCCGGGCGATAGGGAATGCCGCTGAGAATCCCGCCCGCGACATAGCCCGATGCGGTCTTGGCATAGAGCGTCGTATCGCGGTCGGGGCGCCACGTGGCAATCGCGGTATAGGTCGCCCGGGTATAGGCCAGGCGATACGAACCGACGCCCAGATTGCCGCCCTCTGCCGCCGAAATTTCGTCGAGCCGCAAATGCCGTTTGTCCAGCGTGCCGCGCAGGCCCCCGGTCAGATCGATCGTATCGGTCAGGTGCCAGGTCAACTGGCCATAGGCCGCGACCGAATAGTTTTGCGCGTATGTGCGAGTCACCCCGCTGCCGAATGCGGCATCCAACGGGCTGGGCACGAGGGTCCCGGACGGGGCTGGCTCCAGCACGCCGAGGACTTCGGTCGCGGGCGAACTTTCCACAAAATAGAACAGCCCGGCGGTGAACAGATAACGCTCGTGAGTCACCTGCAGTTGCAGTTCCTCGGTAAATTGCTTCTGGCTGGTTGATCGCGCACTCAACAGCGGAAAGAAATAGTCGGTCGGACCGGGCAGATTGGCCGGCGCGAACAGTGCGGCCTGAATCTGTGCGGGGGTCAGGCCCGGGGTGATCAGCGCGCCGAGCTGTCCGAACGTAAAGCGCAGGCCACCCGCCGAGCCCAGGTCGAAAATCACCGGGTCCTGGCGAAATTCGCGGTAACCGGTAATGCTTTTGACCGTCACGTTGTCGTTCGCGCGCCAGTTGAATGTCAGGCTGTGGCCCTGGGTCACATTGTGTTCGTTGCTGGTCGCGGCAGCGACCGAGCTGAGCGGACCATTGGTGCCCGGATTGGTGGTGCCGCCGAAATAGGGTTGCAACGCCACGATCGGCGCGAGCAACTGGCCCGATGCATCGGGGATCACGCCCAACGATTGCATCGCGCGCGCGCTGGCATTGGTGTCGGTATAGTCGAACCGGTAATCGGCAGTGACATTGCCGAACTGGCCGCGCACCGCGACCTGGCCGCCGTCGACATTGCGATCGCCCAGCCGTTTGGCGAATGTCTGCGTGCCGAATTCGGGCGCGCGCTCTGAAATATTCAGAGTCTGGCCGCCGATCGTGTTGGTGACATCGCCATCGATCTGGTCATGCAGATAGGACAGGCGTACCGAAAACGGCCCGATTTTGGGCAGATCGAGCGCCACTTTGGCGCGAAACGCGTTGTAATTGCCATAGGACAGCGTGCCCGATCCCGCCCATTCGCCCTTTGGCGGCGCGGTCGTCACCGAAATCGCGCCCGATGTCGCATTGCGGCCAAACAGCGTGCCCTGGGGCCCGCGCAACACTTCGAGCCGCTGAATATCCGAAAAGTCGAGCAGCGATCCGGTGGTGCGCCCGATATAGACCCCGTCGATATAGATCCCGACTTTGGGATCGACCGAATTGCTCGATGTGCCCGATGCGACGCCGCGGATGATGATCGTCGGGTTCGATTGCATGCCTTGCGTGCTTATTTCCAGGCTCGGCGCCAGGCCGGTGATGTCGCGGATGCTGTCGACGCGCATGTCGGCCAGGGCCTGCGCGGTATAGGCGGTGACCGCGACCGGCACTTTTTGCAGGCTTTCTTCGCGGCGTTGCGCGGTAACGATGATTTCCTCGACTGCGGTTTGTGCGCCAGGCGTTTTTGGCGGAGTGGCCTGGTCGGCGTGCGCGGCGGTCGCGCCAAGGCCGGATACGGTAAGGGCCGTTGCACACAGCAACGGATTGCGCAGTACGCTCATGGTCATGGTAGCCGCTCTCCCAGCGTTATTTTTATTTATTGATCAGCACTTTGTGCTTTTTGGCAGTGTCCCGCCCGGTCATGCCGGGCGGGGGTAATCGGGCTATTCCGCCGCTTCGCGCAGGGGTTCGCCATATTGCGGATCGTCTTCGTTGCTCAGCCGGTTGGTGTCTGCCCACAATCCGTCCTCGGGCACCGGGGTTATGCCCAGATCCTTGCGGATATCGGCAATCGGCCGGTCGACCCAGTCGCGCCAGGGCGCCAGCATCAGCGGGTAGGTCCAGTTGCGCCCCTGTTCGGCGCCGCGAAATTCGGCCTCGAGGTTCAGCGCCAGCGCTTCGGGGTAGTGCAGGCCATCCTTCATCAGGGTCTTGGCCTTCAGGTAGATCTGGATGCGGTTGAAAAACGCGGCCAGTCCCGGATGAAAATACCGGCTCTTGGCATGCATATTTGCATTCAACAGCGCAATTTCGCCGCCATGGTTGGGGCCAAAGCCAGAGACCATGTGTTCGATATCGTGAGTCAGCGCGGTCTGGCGCAAGTAATAGGTGAAATCGTTCACGACCGCGATTTCGCGATAGAAAATGTCGAGTTCATACCCGCTGTTGACCATGAAATCATACAGCGCGGCGCCCAGTGTTCCGGGCGCGCAATGCTGCACTTCATCCTTTTTGAAATCGGCGAGTTGCCGTTTGTCGAACCATTCGCGCAGCCGCGGCAGGCGCGCCTTTTCGCTTTCGATCAGGCTGAAGAGTTCGGGAAAATCTTCCAGCATCATCAGGATCTGCGCCACTTCGGGAATGAACGCGGTATTGGGCATGTCGGGCCCGTTGCGGCGCAGCATTTCCTGCGCGATCAGCCCGCGCAATTCGGCATGGTTCAGGTATTTCGACGAGCTGACTAGCGTCGAACTGGTGGTTTCGACTTTGACGATACCGCCGTTGAAATAGGCCCGTTCGCTTTCACCCACTTTGACTTCGGTCATGGTGTTTTACTCCGCTGCAATTGCCAGGCTGAGGTTTTCATTGGCGGGCGACAGGAATTCGCCCGGCGTGGCGCCGGTGTAGGCGCCGTTTTCAAAGGTCGGCACGCCATTGACCAGGGTCAGGCGCGTCGGCATCGGCTTGCGCGTGAAACGCCAGGTCTTGCCGCCGCGACCGTCGGGCACGTCGAATGCCTTTTCCATCTCGCGCCGTTGCACTTCGTCGAGGTTGAACACCGCGATGTCGCCGCGTTTGCCGACGACGATTTCGCCCCGGTCGGTCAGGTTGAAATGCAGGGCCAGCTTGCCGGTCATCACATGCACGGCTTCTTCGAGTGTCAGGTGTTTCTCATCGCGGACATATTGGGTCAGCATCAGCGCGTTCTCGCCACCGCCGCACAGCATCTGCAAATGCGCGCCCGCATCCGAAATGTTGCCCACGGTCTTGGGATCGCGCATCAACTCGATCGTCAGCGCCTCATCCTTGGGGAAAGGCGCCATGTGCACGGTTGAATTGGTGCCGTTTTTCAAGATCCAGTGGGCCATCGCATCGGACCGGTGCAGGCCCAGACTGTCGGCATAGTCCTTCAGGGTGATGCCGAGCGGACCTGTGCCGTTTTCGCTGTCGATCAGGAACAGTTCCTGCGGGTTCTTCAGGGGCGAATGGTCCCAGGCCTGCGTGTCCCAGCTTTCGCGCGCACGCGCACGCCATGCCGGATCGGCCAGCAGCGCCGCCTTTTTGTGGTGGTCATCCTCCAGCACGACTTCGTGCCAGACATAGTCGTTCGACTGCGCAAAGATCAGCGACTTGATCAGGCTGAGCGTCGATGTCGGTGAGACATGGGCAAAGCCGGGCCACACATCGACGCCCGCCTCACGCATTTTGCGCACGCTTTCCTGCATCGCGGGCAGAATGGGCTTCTGGAATTCCAGCGTGGGAATGGCGCCCGCGATCTGCACCTTGATATCGCGGCCCGCCAGCAAATGTGACAGGCGTTCCAGATTGGCCGGGCCGGTCATGCGCATGAATGTGTCGACAATCACCTGATAGCAACTGCCGGGATAGCGGCCCATCACGTCGAATAGTGCGATGAATTCGGCATCGTTGGCCATCAGCGACGGTACCGGGCGGTTCTGGCCATCATGGTCGTGCATATTGTCCGACATGCCGAGCGCGCCGGCGGCGAGCGCATCGTCGAGCAATTCGGCCATGCGCGCGATTTCGGCGGGCGTTGCCTCGCGGTCCCAGGCTTCGACACCCATCGCGGCCAAGCGGATCGCGATATGTCCGACATAGGCGGCATAGTTCAGCGGCACTTTGACATTGCGTTCGACCGACGCGCGGTATTCGGACCACAGGTTCCAGTCCCACGGCAAGTTGGCCATGAACGGACCTTCCGGAATGTCTTCGAAAAACGAAAAGATCCCGATCATTTCGCGCTGTGCCGGCATGTATTTGTGCAGGGGCGCGGGCGAAAATCCGCAATTGCCCATGATCAGCGTGGTCGCACCATAGCCGGGCAGAGGGTCGAGATCGTTCTGCCACCACATCGTCCCGTCGTAATGCGTGTGGCTTTCGATAAAGCCGGGCGTGACATAACAGCCCTGCGCGTCGAACACGCGTTCGCCGGATGGCGCCAGGCCGGCGCCGATCTCGACGATCGCGCCATCCCTGACGCGCACGTCGGCCTTGTACGCCGGGGCGCCGGTGCCGTCGACGACGGTCCCGTTTCGGATCAGCATATCGGTCATGAATTCTCTCCCAGATTTTTGGGCGCAGCCGGATGGCCGTTTGCGGCGCCAATTGCGGTTGTTGCTGGGTGCAGCATAAAGTGCAGCATGGGCGCAGCGAAGCGGCCCCTTGCCAAACGGATCGTTTCCTTATCTGTTGCGGATCACCATGCGATCCGAATCGACATCCGCCGCCATGCTTGCCGTCCTGCGCCGCCATCTGCGTCAGGCGGGCTGGACCGTGCCGCGCCTGGCGCACGAACTGTCCATCGGCGAGGCGACGGCCAAGCGCTGGCTGGCGGGCAAAGGCGTGACATTGGACCGCATCGACGCGCTGGCCAGGCTGGTCGGGCTGACTCTGGGGGAGCTGGCGAGACAGGCCGAGGATGCGCCCAGCGGCCTGGCGCACGAGCTGACTTTGGCGCAGGAAAAGGCGCTGTCCGCCAATATTTTCCTGTCGTTTCTGTTCATGGCCCTGCTCAACGGTGTGCCGCCCGATGAAGTCGCTGCCGATTTTGCGGTGCCGCAACGCGCGATGGACGCGTCGCTGGCGCGGCTCGAACGGCTGGCGCTGATCGATCGGCTGCGCGGTGGGCGCGTGCGGGTGCGAGTCGACCGCGCGCTGGTATTCCGCAAATTGCCGCTGCGCGCGCTGTTTGACACGCATATGAAATCGGCGTTTTTCGAGCTTGATTATGGCGATCCGGCGACATGTTATGTGTCCGAAGTGCACAAGTTGTCGCGCGTAGGGGCGGCGCAACTGGCCGAATTGATGGAACGTTATCGGCTGGATGTGCAGGCGCTGGCCGATCGCGATCGGCACGAGGCGGTGCTCGATCGTGACTGGTTTGGGACGTTGATGGTCATGCGCACGCTTGACATGACTCTGGTTCGGCGCGCTGGTGCGGGCTGATCCCAAGTAAAGGTCCGGTTATTCGGCTTTTTCGAAAATGAAGCGTGCGCGATAGTCGGCAAAAGCTTCGGCAATCGTGGTTTCGTCCAGACCGAAACGGTCGAGCGAATAAGCATGGACCGGACGCTGTTCGCGGGTGTTGCCCGCCATGAATTCAGCCAGCCCGGCCTCGATCCGCGCATCGACCGGAATGCCCATGCGCGTCAGCACGCGTTCGGCCTGGTGCAGCGGATCGCGCGCGACTTCACGATAGTCGATGTCGATGAAACGGTCATCGCCGATCCGCGCGCGTGCGGCTTCGAATGCCTTGATCCACCGCGTCAGGCGCGGGAACCAGAATTGCGCAACCTCGTGGTCCGAATGGTGCGAATTGAGTTTATACAGCGCGCATTCCATCGAAATGTAGCTGGGCACGACATCGAGGGGATCGCGATGCGTCATGATCAGCACCGCGCCGGGAAAGGCGCGCGCGGCGACTTCGGTATAGGGTAGGTTCGACGGGCTTTTCAGGATCCATTTGCACCCGCGCCGCGCTGGGTCCTGCCATTGCAGGTATTTCAGGATGGTCTTCAGATCCTCATGCCCGTGCGACTGGTCATAGGTATCGAGCCAGTCGGCAAACGACGGCACGAATGTCATCGCCTCGACCATCGTCGAAACGAACAACTGCCCGATAATCAGGATT
>Ga0116227_10009019_pt1 | contig 18359 bp, 16 predicted proteins | sample S1TSphgellanicum_FD_89693 | JGI IMG/M metagenome (GOLD analysis project Ga0116227, IMG submission 89693) | Host-associated microbial communities from peat moss isolated from Minnesota, USA - S1T2_Fb - Sphagnum magellanicum MG | ecosystem: Host-associated > Plants > Peat moss > Unclassified... | reverse complement strand
TTTCCATTTTTTATGTTTCTTCTTTTCTTTTTTTCTTTTTTTCCTGTTTTCCTCTTTGTAGTTTTCCTGGTTTATTTTTTTTTTTTGCTGCTTCTTCTCTGTTTTTTTTTTTTTTCCTTCTTCTTCTTCTTCTTCTTGCAAGCTAGTGTTCACAATCCGCTGTCTGAAACTCTCTCTGTTTCTCGTCAGTGTCAGGACTCCCTTAGCAGGAAGAGAAGACGGTTTCTCACATGTGACATCGAAGAAGCTTCAATGGCTTCAATGCAGAGTAGTAGTATTATTTTGCCTCTCTTGTTTGTGTCCTTTTTTCTGACGGTCGCCGTGGTCTTAGGATCCTCTAACGGTGATGAGTCCTTTCGTGATGGTGGAGTTCGTAAATTTTTAGGGCTTGTTGATGGTTTTGATTCTTCCTCTGTATCAAATGCTGGCGGGATGTCTTCTGGCGGTGACTCCTCTTCGTCGTCTTCGTCTGTTAGTTTTGCTACTTCCGAGGGTTCCGGTACCGGATCCGATGTCTCATGGAGCAGCCTTTCTTCCGCAGAAACGGAATCCATCACATCTGTGGAATCACGACGGGAGGATGAAGATGTTGGACAGAAACAAGGCCAGGAGATCTTTGAACCTGTGGATATTATCAGCTCCGTGGAATCATCAAAAGATGATCAGGAAGAAGGCTCTGGGAGGACTGTGGTGGAGGACATCATGGCAGAGGAGGATGTTGTGCGCCTTGAGGAACTACGGAAAAGCATACCTCAACTGTATCACTCACCAAGAGTGTTGGCCTTGAATTACAACGAGATGATGGAGAAGCTCAAGGTCTATGTGTACCCCGCTCAGAATGAGAGCAACAAGCATGAACTCGGATTCTCCACGGAGGAGCCAGTGGTGGAGCCTAGAAGCACAGCCGACTTTTTCTTCAAGAATCTTGCGGAAAGCGAAGTTGTGACCGAGGATCCCCAAGAAGCTCAGCTTTTCCTCTTGCCAGTGTCCATAGACGGTATGTTGAGCGAGCTCAGCCTGGATGAGATTGGAGGGCAACTGAGGCGATACGTTCAGCAGACAAGAGAGGAGTATGAATTCTGGAACCGTTCACTTGGAGCTGATCACTTCTTCCTTTCCTGCCATGGCTACCCTCCTGATGGTCATAGAAATTTTCTGGAGCTCAGCAAGAATGCTATCCAGGTCGCCTGCACACCATTGCGGCCGACTCAAGGCTTCTTCCCACATAAAGACATTGTCATGCCCCCTTACAAACCTGTTCAGAATGAGGACTCTGAATCTTCTTTCGAAGGGATTGACAAGGATCGGACTCTACGAACGAGTCTTGTGTTCTCCAATGCCCAAGTTGATGATGATGAACCTGCTGTGCAATCAGCCCTCGAGGACTGGAAGGCGGATCCTGACTTTGATCTGGTATCTGAAGCCTTGTGGCTGCCACAATTCTACAAGAAGTTGGGGACAAGCAGATTTTGTCTCAGCTTTGTACCACATGAGACATTGGATCTTGTGGATTTTCTACGGTTTGGGTGTGTGCCTGTCATGATTTCTAGGTCAGGGTTTTCCACCTTGCCTCTCCAGGATGTTCTGAATTGGCACGAGTTTGCCATTGTTCTGGATGTCAAGGAGATTGGCAACCTCAAGGACATCTTGGCAGACATATCGGATGAAAAGTACCAAAGAATGCAGTACCTTGGACTGCAGGCGAGCAAACATATGGAGTGGAACACAGATCCCGTGGCATATGATGCATTCCACATGATTTTGTATGAGCTCTGGCTGCGGCAATACAGTGTACGATATGCACGAGTAAGTCCTCAATAGGTGAGGAAACTTGTCATGACAGCCCTCTGTATATCACCCTTGACAATGATGCAGATTGTTTGTCTATTCTTAGTTTGCAATTGAAGCATATCTTCTACAACCCAGGATCACTTGGGAGATCTAGTTTCAGCAGTTACCGTACCAAAGCATGTGAGGCTTCTGGAGGCAACTGATCATGATTTGCTTAGACTTTCCCTATAGAATCTTTGCACTCGAAGCCTTCTGTCTCACCAAGTGCAACAACCATTCATATCCTTTCCCTGACATCAATAGAGCCTGTCCTCAATATGAGAGATGGTGAACAGTACATGGTGTACATTCAGTTGTTAAATAAAGCTTAAATTCACATGAGCTGTGTGCTCTGTAAGAAGCCACAGCATATACAGCATTGTTGGGTAATAGGTACTGACTCCTTCCTGAGTTAGGTCATCTGTGATTGTTCAGTGTTTCATGAAGCAATTCTATATTTTCATGAGAAATGGTCAAGCAGCACTTATTTTTCATTGACTTTTGAAGCAGACAACAGCTAAGTGTCCTCCTCAAAGATGCTTATTGTGACACTTTAAGGAGGATCTGTCACAAATGCTTAGCATATAGTTGATGTCTTCATAGCTGACAGGCACAATTTTCCTTTACTGATCCATTCGAGCTCTTTTGTGATCAGGCCATGGCCAGTTCTTCATACTACTCTGCGCAAAACTCTGCAAATCAAACAAGTGGTGCTTTGATAGGCATCGTTCTGTATGTATTAATTCCTGTTTTGTTTTTGACGGAAGTCTTCTCTTGGTTTTTTGCCAACTTTTGCAGTAACCCTTTTGTACATTTGCGGCAGATGCTGACTCCTCTTCTCTTCTATGAGATCGGTTGCTGAAATGGAGGTCAATTCTGTTGCAGACTTTTCATTGAAATCCCGGTTGCTGAACTGTAAATTGAAAAGCTTTCCACTGTCTTCATTTGATTCTTGCAATTTTTGGTGCACGTTGTTTTGCTTGGAGGAAGGGGTCCTACCTTACTCTCTCACTCAAATCATTGAGTTTGGCAAAGGAGAGAATTATTATTCCTCAGCTAGGAAAGACAGATGTTACCTGGTAAAAAAACACATACCTACCTACCCACAAATTCTTCTTCTTTTGTGATCCAAGTCTCGAGGAACAGACACAGATTTAGTGGGCACACTTTGTGGAAGGACAACCAATAATGCACAATGAGTGTGCCACACACCCTGGTAGGTGTTCGATCCAGGCAACCAAAAAGTGAACCCTAGGGTCAGTTTCATGTGTTGGTCAAAAGCATGGGTTGATGAATGAGCCCCTAAGGTTCGAAGTGAAACGGTGAATACCCCCTAATGAGATCTGTCCAGGCTTGCCTTTTTGTGCCATACGTGATTCTTGCTGGTTTTGCCGGGTAGAACAAAAATAGATTTCAATGTTTTGTTCTGCATGTTCTGCTGCCCTACAACAATTTCAATCCCACCGTCGTCGTCGCAAGAGAGAGGGATATTTTGCCCCTAATGAGCTCTGTCCAAGCTTGCCTTTTTTGCACCTTACATGGTTCTGCTTGTTTTTCCAGGTAGAACAAAAATAGTATAATGCTTTTGTTCTGCATGTCCTGCTGCCCCACATCAATTTAGATCTCACTCTCGTTGCAAGGGAGGGGACGATATGAGGGCACTCTTCAGGCCTTTAAAGGGACAGGCGAATTACTAGGATCCAAATTCCAGTCACAACCAGTTGCGTATCAGTATGGAGTTTCGTCTCCTGTTTTTTATTTTGTTGCGTTAAATTCTTTGTTCACATGTAAAGACTAAAGACCTCTCAAAATTATTTTTTCTCGTGTTAAATTCTTTGTTCACATGTGAAGACTAAAAACCTGCCGAAATTGTTTGGCTGTATTTACGGACGCCACGTTTTACACCACGATTAGGGTTTGGCCCCCAAAACCCTAATAGTGTTTTTGCGTCTGTTTTTCGATTCCTTTGTCCTTTGTAGTGGTGCTTTCTTTGTGTCCGCAAGAGGGTTGCGATGAGCACATCGATGACAGCAGCTGCACCTGCAGCCACATCTTGTTTCCTGCAACGACGGCTGGGCTGTTGCTCCCCTGGCTTGGAATGTGCTCGTCTCAACTTTGCTCCCTTTCGAAGCTTTGAGTGCTCAATTTCTTCCTCAGTCCGGAGCTCATCCTTTCAATGCTGTGTGCCCATGGCGATGAGGCTCACAGGGATGCAAGAGAAGGTTGCTTTTATTCCTGCATGCGGAGTCTCCGTTAGAGCGAGTGGTTCTACTGCTGTTGTCGAGCCAGAAAGCTTGCAGGTGTCGTTTTCTGTCCTCTTGTCGCACAGCTCTTTCTGATTGCGCCGTCCTCTAATCAGATTTTCTCTATGTAAATCCTGATTTCATTTTCCCGTGAAAGTATAAATTAGGTCTGCGGTTCTGCATGTGATTACCTTCCAAGCTCGTGTAAAAGGTCTTCACAAAGTGCCTGTTTAGTGTGTTGCTTTTGAGGTTTTCCAGTAGTATGCATTTGGATGTCATTGCTGATAGTCGGCTCTCTTCTGTCCATGATCGGGTTAGCAGGAACAAGTTGCAGGAAGATGGTCAGGATCTTCACACAAGACTGTTGAGTTTGTCAAGTACGAAGGACTCGGCAATGACTTCATCATGGTACCATACATTTTCTTTTGCATGAAATCACGACTTCTTTTGCCTCTTGTATCACGTTCACAAGCAGAAGAGAGTCAGAGCAATGGTGTGAGATATATTGCTCGTTCTGTGCTGATATGGTACTTACTCTTGTAGGTCAACAACCTGGACTCCTCAGAATTGAAGCTTTCTGCTGATGATGCCATTCATTTGTGTGACCGACATCTTGGGGTGGGAGCTGATGGTGTCATCTTTGTGCTGCGTGACAAGGAAGACTTTCAAATGAGGATTTATAATTCTGATGGTAGTGAACCTGAGGTGAGTTGTTTTTCAATTTTGGAAAAATTCTTACTGGCTATTTGATGTCCAGGGCCCTGCTGGGGTATAGGGTTACATAGAGGTTGTATACATCACTCACTCAGAGATCTGGATAGTGTGCTCATGTTGTCAAATTGTGTTGCTGCATGTTCAGGTCGATTGCACTGTTGACATTCCATCTTGTCACAGTTCTTCTGGTTGATAGTGCATTTGATTTGTGCACATTGTAGAGTTTTGTTTATGGTCTCAATGAGCTTCTGGATTCTGCTTGATTGTTTTCATGATCTGTTAAGGCTTAACTTGAACTTCCTGTGCCAATTGCAGATGTGTGGAAATGGCATACGCTGTGTGGCTAAGTATCTAGCTGAACTTGAGAAGGCAACAGCACCCAAAAGGTAGCTGTTAGCAGTGAACTTTTTTCCAGTTACAGTTGCTTGGGGCATATGTGCTTAAACTGATGAATATTCCTCGGTATGCATTTGCTTGCATTATTGAGAAGTCCAGTTGGTATGGTGGGACAGCTACAAAGTTTTGACAGGTGCAGGTTATATGATTCTGGAGCTCCGCAAAGATGGTCAGGTTTGTAGTCCTTTTTCCCTTGATACAGCTTGCTTTCCTGGCTAGTTGGTAATGGGTTGTCAAGGCCTTTTGAATTAGTCTATTCAATTTTTTTTGGAGTAGGAATCTTTAAAGAGGTTCCTGCACAGGGAGCCTCAAATTCTAGGTGAAGCTGAATGCCTGAAAAGCAGGAGTCCAGGAATCCAGTATTGCCTAGGATCAGGAGGTGGATGAAACCAGTTTGGTGGGAATGAAGACTGTCTCACTGGGCAACATTCATGTATCATCTGAAATGTAAGGAGGTTTTTCTCTTCAATAAAAATTTTCTTGGTTGGCAGGTGTGTGTGGATATGGGAGCTCCGATACTGAATGCACCTGATGTGCCTACAACACTGGCAGCAACAGGGGAGGTAGTCAAGGCACCATTGGAGGTTGATGGAAAGACCTTCAGTGTGACTTGTGTCAGCATGGGAAATCCTCATTGTATAACATTTGGAGAGCAAGGAAGTGAGGTGGAACTTCTTACTGTGTCCAGTTAACCACTTTCACTTGTACAAATTGTAGGAGAACATTTGAACAGGTTTATGCCTTGCTAGGACAGGCTAGGACAGCTTGGAATGGTTGTACAGGTTAGAACTTTCTGACTGTAACCTGAACCCTTTTCTTTTGTGAGATCAAGGTTAGGCAATAGAAAAAGTCCAGGCTTCTTGTTTGAGAAACTCAGTTTGAACCTTACAACTCTCTTCTTCCCATAGCTGGCTTATTTGGCCCAAGACATTTCTGGTTGTTTTAACTGGTGTGAAATCACCCTGTTGCTACTTTCAGTCCCCCCCTTTTTTTCTTGAGTGAAGGTCAGTGCTCAGGGTATGTGCACATTTTGTTGATACTCTGACGCTTTGTGAGTGACACTCATGAGGTTATGACTGTACTCATTCTTGTCATGTTAGTTCAGGTGTTGCTGGAACTGACAAAAAGTGGTCACCTTAAAGTGTTGGTTTGGATTTTCTCTGCAATCTCATGGACATGTTTAGTTTTTCAGTGTGCATATTTTGTTGGCTTCCAGGGTTTGGATGTGGATGCATTGCCACTAGAGAAGATCGGCCCTCTCTTTGAGTACCATCCTGTATTTCCAGCCAGAGTCAACACAGGTACTGATGCTTCAATGATCTTATTCCTGGTCGTTAGCTTTTTTTAGTTAAAGAACAACTGGGAGTTACCTGGAAATGTGTTTCAATGCAGCAAAAACCCACCACTGGTTACCATATGGTCACTTTAGATGTCTGGAAGCTGTATTATGTGCCTAGGATGACCATCAAGTTTCTTTCTTTGAACATCATGTTGGAGAATGACCAGACAAGTTTTCTTAATCTCTTTTCCAGTTCTCATAAGATGGCTTGTTGGGCATTGCAGAGTTTGTCCAAGTCTTGACTCGATCACATCTCAAAATGAGAGTGTGGGAGCGTGGTGCAGGTAAAGCACTCTCCCCCTCTCCCTCTCTCTCAGGGGTGGTCTTAGGTTTTTGTTTTGTCAAAGGGGATTGCTTGCTTGCACAACCATGGTTTGGTCTTTTGCTTGGTTGAGGTAGCCTTTTTGGTCGTTTTGGTGAAAGGTGGCTAGTAATGTGAGCTTTGTGTATCTGTGATTCTGAGCACCACTTCATGACTGTTTTCAAGAATGGGATTACTGAAGATCTGATGGCCATACTCTATTCCCCTTACTCTGATGTGTTTTCTCTGCTCTATCAGGATGTAAAGTTCTAACTGAAATTTGATCATCCTCAGTTGCCATCTTTGTAAATTTCAGGTGCTACACAAGCTTGTGGAACAGGGGCATGTGCTGTTGTTGTGGCAGCAGTCAAGGAAGGTCGCTCAGAACGGGTGAGTGCGTGATATAATGTTAATCACAATCCCATGTTTTCAGTCAAAGTTGATGTTGCAACCAATCAAATTCTTTTCCTGGAGTTACATTTCTAGGTTAAAAGGGAGACTCTTGCAAACCCAATGGTTGCACCAGGGTGGGTTACTATGGTGGGAATGTTCTTTTATTAATGGGTTATGTGGCATGGGTTTCTGTATCAGAACTGTGTGGTCGAATTGCCTGGTGGCCCTCTGGAAATTGAATGGAGAGAAAATGACAATCATATCTATATGACTGGTCCAGCAAGGAAAGTATTCCAGGGCAGTGCAATACTTGAAGAATAGGGTGATTGCTTGTATGGTGCTCAGACACCAAAGAAGCTAGTCATATGAATGAGTTGCAGTCTGATAGTTTTGGGACATATACATTGATTAATGGTTTGCAGATACTTGACAGCTCATGCACTTTCAACATCTGCTCAACCATAGGGATATGTATTGTAGTAGGAAATACATCAGCAGACCTCTTGCCTATCATTGCTGCAATTCAACAATTTCCTGTAATGCTAAAAATGTAGGTGTGATATTTGGAAGAGGATATTATGAAGGATTGGAGGCTTGGAAGGTGAAAATTTGAAGGCAAAGAAGAAAGAATCAGAAAGTAAATTGGCAGAGTGTTCCTCTGAACTTTAGGAACTGAAAACAGTTTTTTTGTACATGGGGAGCTGATGAAGTTGGTGAGGAGTTATGGTAGCTGGTCACTGCTGTTTGACAAAGGTGTCAGTCTGGCAGTTTGCAAGCAACTAAGGTATGGCTAGGAAAGAGTATTCTCTATGAAGAATGTGTGACAGGTATTTTGTCATACCCACCAGGTTTGGGCATTTGAAAACATTGAGAACCAAAGAACTGCAGGTTCCGGATATTTGAATTTTTTCAGAATGAAAAAACCAGCAGGTCTGGGTATTTGAAAAGAAATTAGATTCAAAGAACTACGAGTAGTTGGTATTTCAAAGCTTCAAAGAACCACCAGGTTTCATGAAATAACTGACAAAGAACTGACAGTTTTAGACAGACATTTAATTTTTTGGTAACCACAGTCATCAAGTTTGATAACCAGATGGGTACCTGGTGAGGGTTTTGTGCAAGTTTTAATACCCGCCCTACTCTATTATATACTCACCCTGCAATTTAAGAACAGCTATATAATGATAAATGAGTTACCCTCCTCCCCCCCAACACCTAGTAGCTCTTTTCCCATCCAAGAGAGAAGGTGGGAGGTCCTCTTTTGTTTCTCAAATTAAACAATGTCCTACTAACTTGTGTCAGTTGCAGTCACTATCTTCTGATATACCAATTTTCAAACTCAGCATCATCTACACATTATTATGTAAGACTCCAAAAATTTCAAGCAACAAAAGCAATGATGGCATTCACCAGAAAGACTTGGTGCATGACACACACCAAGAGTGGAAGAACACAAAACTGAATGAAAAGTTCAATGAGTTACTCAATTGCATGATGAAAATTCCAGATCAAACATCCCTACAGATTAAAAAGGAAACCCTCCACCACTGTGCACTTATTATACTTACAGTTAGGTTTCTCACTCTCTTCTACAGATTTCCCATTTTCAATACAGTGGAAGATGAAATTTACCCTCTGAACCTAGACAATAACCCAAACCCACATATAGCAATTGCTAAAGTAGTGAAAAAATGGTGAAGAACCTTGTGAGCTACTAACATTTACACATAGACCTCCTCTTGATGGTTCCCAATCCATTGAAGTGGACAAATTATCTCCGAAGTAGTCGCTGACCCCGTACATTTGCCCCCTTGACTCGGGAGTTGAGCTCCTCGATATCATCTGATAGATGATCTATACCTGGAGCTTGCCTGTGAAAACATACATGATATGTAAGGACCTTGGAACAAACTGTTGCATTTTCTGAGTTCATAAATGAGGAGACATCACCAAAGAAAATTCTTTTTGATTTGTCACCTAGCAGAGAAATTTAATTTAAAGATCATAAAAATGTTATCAGACTGAAGAGGAAATTTTTAAGATCTGGAATATGAAAAATACCGTTGAATCTCAACATTTAAGTCCATTGACATCTCCTTCATCTGTGATATCACAGTGCTCAACTCCTCCAACATATCATCTTGGGTATCCCTCTCGGCCTGTGTCACCCACAATCCAGCACACTCAGATGAGAGTCATTGCAAATAAGATCAATAAAGATCACTATAGAGCATCTTCAATCTGCATACAACCAGATAAAACGGCATACAGAAGTGTTTCCTTCTTAAGTTAAAGGAATACATAGATGAGCTCAACATTCTTACATCCAATTGTCCACTGACAGTGGTCTGATCATGCATTCCAGAGCTTCCAGACCTCTTCTTCATCGGCTCTCCATTTAGGCCCAAAGCCTCTCGATCAGCAGGGCTCTCTTTCTGCTGATGGTTCTCAGCTGCACAAACATAGCACAAAATGTGCCCACATTATACTTTGTTTACAATTCAACACTGCTTCGAAAGCATTTGAGGGTTCACTGACAGTTCTACTCTTGCAAGCTTCAACATAGGTATAATCTTTGACAATGTTTCTCAAGATTAGAAAGCAATCTGATGAGAAAAATTATTCCTCATGGCTGGATAACAAGTACACCTTCCAGAAATTGTGGAAGCAAGAGGAAGCTTTGCTAAGATACAGAAACAATGAAATGTGTGTACCTCGACCTATCATTGGTCCTGTGATCTTTTTGGTTTTCTTGGGTTTCCAATTCTTGGAAAATACTCCACCAAGACTACCCAGAAGCTTCTCTCCCTGCACAGAAGAGCAACACAAAACCAAAATCAGATCAAAAACCCTCACAATTCAGTTTTGAATTCAATATGTCTTCCTGTCTTCTTCATTTAAATTGACAAGAGAATCACAACATGATGGTTTCGGCAAGGAGGAGGGGGCAGGAAACAAAACCCTAAATCCTAACATGCACTCCTGCTAGATACAAGAGGAATTCCACACAAGCTCCTGTAGATGATCACATGCTGCAGCATTCTCAATGCATCCAAGAAGGATCTGGAAAGCACACTGTGAGAGAAAATGTACTTTACCCTGCTCAGATGTTGGTCAATATCTACAGCTTTTTCATGAGTGCGCTCGATCTGAATCCCCTGGTCATGGAGCGTGATCAAAGTCTGAACCCCAATACCCATTGTATCTTCTGCCACTCTCACACAATTCTTGATGGTGGACGTCGTGTCTTGGGATTTCTTCAGAGCATACTTCTCTAGGTCCTGAACTGCTTGATTCACATACTCTTCTTCTTCGCCACCCTGAGGAGGCTGATGAGAGTCATACATACCATCAACAACATGCGCACCATCGTTTTGATGATACCCCCCTGACTTGGGTTTCGAATCTCCATAGCTGAAAAGCTCGTCTGTGTGAGAAGAAGAAGACGAAGTGGGTCCTCGGCGGACTGGTTCCTTCCTCGCGTTTCTGGTTCTTGAAGTCCTCCTCTCATCATCGTCCAGGCCGCCAAGGCTACTGTGCCGCGGCGGCTTCGAAGCCTCGTCGTCGCTGCTAAAAGGGTTTCTGGATCCTAAGCTCCCTGTGCTGTGATTCTTGGGCTTGCCTTTCAACCCACCTCGCGGCGGCAATCCCACTTCGTCGTCAAAAGGGTTTCCACCACCATTCCTACTCTTGTTTGTCGAAATCGTTGATTCCTCTTCGTCTGAATCGAATGGATTCTCCTTTGATGTCTTTCTTGCACGAGCGTGTAAGACCCTTCTGGACACATCCGTTGCCATCTCCACGGATTGTTCTCCTCCACCTACGTTGTTCCCCCACTAGAAAGAACCTCCCCCCCTCCCAAAAAAAAAGATCTCTTCACTCTCCACCTTCTCTTTGGCTGTAAAAATCTCCTTCAGATCACAAACACACACACACACAAAGCTTAACTCTCTCAATCTCTATCTCTCGATCGACACAAACAAATCAAGGAATTCACGCTTGGACACTACATATGCCAAACTCCAGAAGTGCTTTAAGGGCAAACACAAGGAAGCGAATTCAAGAGAAATGTAACAACCGCGTCCGCGGCCATAGCGGTCCAACAAAACGTTGGTGAGGACCGAGGACGTGCGCGAAGCGGAAACGAGTGGAAAGGGCGAAGCGCGAGCGTCGAAGGTTCTTCGGCGACGACGACTACTACGACGACGACGACGAAGAGCGTCGTAACTGCAAGTCAACGCTCCAGCTACCACATCCCCCAAATAAAACCCCTCTCTTTTCGGCCTTAATATATATTATTTTGAATGGGTCTCTTTTGCCTTTTTTTCCCCCTTTTTTTTTTTTTCCCCCATTGGGATTTGCCATCGGACACCAAATGTAGCCTTACCCATTTTCTTTTTTTTCCCATTTCCCATTACCAACCTTACAACACCGATTTGTCGGTTTTCTTTCCAAACTAAAAAGGAAAAAAAAAAAAAACATGAAATCTAGGCTTTGTTGTTGTACTTCAGTCGCTAACTCATGCTAGACTTTAACAACACCCAACTGTTATGAATGGATGATATATATATATGTATGTATGTATGTGTGGATGAAAAAAGAAATTCCTTCCTTGTTGCTAAGTCACTCGGTAATATGCTAGATTCTAACAACACCCAAATGAATGAATTAATGATAAATGAATTCCCTTTCTTGTTGGTACGTCATACAGATGCTAGACTCTACCAACACCCCACATGTAATGAATGGATGGATGGATGAAAAAATGGAATGCCTTTTCTTGTTGGTATGTCACTCGTATGCTAGACTCTAACAACACCCAAAGGAATGAATGGATGATGTATGGATGAATGGATAAAAAATGAATTCTCTTTCTTGTTGGTTCATCACTTGTGTGCTAGACCCTAACAACATCAAAATGAATAGTTGGATGAAAAATGAATTCCCTTTTCTTGTTGGTACGTACGTCATTCATATGCTAGACTCTAACAACACCCAAATGAATGAATGGATGATGTACGAGTGGATGAAAAATGAAAACCCTTTTCTTGTTGGTATGTCACTCATATGCAAGACGTTAACAAGCTCGAGGGAAGGGATGGATGATGTATGAATGGATGAAAAATGAAATTTTTTTTCTTGTTGGTACATCAGTCATATACTAGACTCTAACAAAACCCTAATGAATGAATGGACAATGTATGGATGGATATTTGGGTGTGCGTGTTTTTGAGGATTCATAGATAGAAGTTAAGTAATAAGGGATTGTTGCTCTTTGTGTTGGCATTGTAAAACAAAACCATGCTTGGTATTTTTTTGGAAATTGTTTAGGGGATCTCAAAACATTTCAGCAGCTTGTTTGGTTGTTTACTAGTGTTTTAAGCTGACTCAAAGGGAGACTGGTTTGATGTAGGCAGGTACAAGCTCCTTAATTGGTCATGAAAACCTTTTAGAACTATGGTTACTTTGCTGGGTTTACTTTTTTGATTTTGCTATTTTGCCAATTAAAGGTTTCCTCTTTGCCAAGTCTACTTTGCCAAAATGTTAGTCAACATTTACTTTACCACTTTGCCAAGTTCACTTTTCTGATTTTGCTATTTTGTCAAGTTGCCGTTTCCAATTTTGCCATGTCCGCTTTTGCCAAAATGCTAAGTGAATAGCCACTCTACTAATTTGCCAAGTTCACTCTGTTAAACAAAGTCCACATTGTCATGTAGGCCAACTCCACATTTGGGATGTTACATTGTCAACTCACCAACTCAACTTATCTCATGCCCAAATGCTCTTAAAATTGCCCTAAATTTAAAATTTTACAAGCCGCCAAATGTTTAAAATTCATCACTTTGCTACCCCAAACTTTTGCCACAAAAAAAGAAAACCACCAATTTTCAAGCTACTAATGATGATTTTTTTTTCTGGAGGGAGGGGAGTGGTGGTGTGTTATGGCGAGCAATTTGAACCTTTTTAGACCCTTTTCTTTTGTGTGTGTGTCTCCAATCTCTTGAAACATTGTGCCATTTAAGCTCATTAATGAGATGTAAATGTTAAGATGAATCATCATTCAAATGGATGATGGGTGAAATTGGGTAATTGAACCCACCACAAGCCCCCTCATCCCCTCCAAATAACATAACAAAGATATTTGAGCCCTTCATTTGGCAATGCAATTCTATTGTTTTGTATTTTGGCAAAAGATTTTTTTTAAAAAAAATTTACATGTTTTGTTGTCCCACACCAATTTCAAACCGGGCACTCCTCAAGAAAGAGTGAAGATTCCTACCATTAGCATAATTTTCTTCCTCAAATAATTATAGTGCTATTTTTTATCTAACCTCAAAATAAGCTTAAACCAATGCAACTTTGTGGTTCTATGCAAGGCCGAGCACAATCGACTAAGAAGTGTGCTAGAAAGGGCTGTAGGAAAATGATGACTAAAGCATTGGTGGAGAGATTAAGGAAATCTAGTGAGAAGTTTGTTTGGACAATTATTGTCCCCACCATATTTGGTGACCTTTTCATCAAAGTTGCATAATTGGTTTCCCAATTTTGATTGTTAAGGGCTTTCGAATTTTCAAAAAAATAAAAATACAATCAACATTTCCTTGTGGCAATTGTGTGAAGGGCAACATTGGAATACTGGCATTTATAAAGTTTGATGAATTCCAAACATTGCTGAAATTGGAGAATTATGGATTTGGATTTTTGCCAATATCTTTATCATCCTTGTCACTTGTTATGGTTCTTGTTATCCCTAGGTTTAACCATTGTTCTTCTTACCATATCCCACCATCCACCATAGCTCCCACTAAGAGGTCTCACTCAAAAAGGTCAAGGTACAAATTGGGTGTTGGTTCACCTTGGCCAAACCCAATGAACAAATTGAACTTATTATAGGTTTGAATATTTTTACCACATTTGCACTTGATGTAAGTCTATGTTTAATATGTCTTTAAAGTTTGATTCACATTTCACCTCATTTGAAAATACACTAGACACAATTGTAATGGATTTCTATTTTTGGGTCAAGTATGTATGTTCTTCAAATAAGTGTGGAATAGAACATCTTACTCATAACATCACTTATGTGATGTTAGTAGGCTAGTCATAGAGGTTTTGTATGTCTACTACTTCTATTAGCCAAAGACAAGCAAGAAATGCAATCTGTATGCCATATTGGGATTATTCATCAATAACTCCTTGAAAATTAATCTCAACGAATAACATGTCCAAATGGGGCATTTTCCGGCAAGTGTTGGAATCCTTGTTTCTCATTGTTTTTGGCCTTGCCTACCAAGGCAAAGGATATTGTGTTTAGATTCATTATAGAGTATATTATAGCTTAAGGGATTTTGGCCCCTAGGTAATAGGTAGTATATTTTTATACAAGGATTTTTGAAAGATGACATTTTGGCTTGTGTTGAAACTTGAGATTAGTTTTAGAGTTATAGAGTAGCTTGAAGGATTTTGGTTTCTTTTAGAGGATTTTTTTGAAGAGTATATTTTTGCATGGTAAAATATTTGAATTTCCATAATTCTTCTTTTGCCTTAAGATACTTTTTAATGTAAAATGGCAAGACCATAATGTGACACATTCATTGTTTTACAATGAGTTTGCAAACTCTTGGATTTTATACAACTGCAATCTTCATGTTTTATCTTGATATTGAACATATGTGTTCCACAAACATTAATTAATAGCAAATTAATAGTCAAATGATTGTAGCAAGTCCACCACTTTGCCATTTGAATGTTACCATTATAGTTAACCCAACTATAGTGATACGTTAACCGTCAACCGCTCATTGAAAACCATGTTTTGGACAAATAGCGGATTTGCAAATAGTGGATCAAATCTTGGGAAGGGTTGGATAGCTATGTTGTCCTTGTTACATTTTTTAGCAAAGAATGACCTCCAAAAGAAAATAATAACAATATAAAATGAAATTTGATGAGCTAAACCATCAGATTTAGTCAAAAAATAAAATAGAATTATTGGATGTCCCCATAGGGAAGAGATTACACACTGTTGTACAATTTTGGCATAAAATTTTGGCTCAAACTTGACCCAATGTGTGAGTGATATTTGAAATATTACACATGCGTATGATGAATGGACATGTTCCATAGAAGTGTATGCACATATGGATGAAAAGTTCTAGATCTAGCAAGGGAAGTTTGATGATTAAACTTGCCATAAAAGGTAAAGTCATTACAAGTGTTGGCTAGTTATTGAGTTTGAACCTAGTTATTGACTCGGTTTTTTTTTTTTGGGATAATTGGATAATAACCTAATTGCTTAATATTGAAATTTCAAAGTATGATAACTTACCCGAATGACTTGGTTATTGTCTAAGTAGGTTATCAATCCTAAAACACTAAACCTTTTTGTGATAAAAAACAATAAAACCCAAAAAAATTAATTATTTTTATTTTTTGAAAAACCCAATAACCAACTAATAATTGACAAGAGAACTAATGGTTGGCAATTGATTATTTGATAATTTTTCCTTATACATAACTTGTGGTTATTGCATACAAATATTGATAAAATTGACTAGCACCCAATTTTTGTTTTAAAAAATAACCTACCTTATCATTACTAAAAAAATCAATAACTAGCCAACACTAGTCAACTACACAATGAATGCATGTTCATATTTCTCACTTATATGTTTTTTTTGAAAGTTGGTGTACATAGAAGTTGGTGTACATAAAACTAAGAGTACTTTGTTATTGATGAAATGTGTGCTACAAAATTTGCATGTGAATTTTTCCAATTATCTAACTACTGCAGCACCATTCAAATGACATACTTAGTTACAAACATATATATCACATTTTATGCCATTGGTGCCTACTTTTAAAACTAACCTTCCCATATTAATTTGTCATGAACCTTTGAAATGTGTAAGGTATTCATTAAGTAGGGGGAGCACATAGCTAAAGCTAACAATAGACTAATCCAAAACTACAATATGGGGTCAACAAATGTAACAAAACATCATTCAATGAGGCGTGTCACATAATTGCATTGGAAGATGTAAAAGTTTGGGAGTGTGTCACTTGTTGCATTGATGCATGATAACATGTTCAATCATTCCCATTCATGTAATGTGATAAAATGCATTAACCATGAGCATATTTGCACTAGTATAAGCATGCGCCCATTTCACCTAGCTTGTGGACTTGATTCATTGCAATTCCATATTTATGTTACTGGATAGTAGTTCATGTTATAAGCAAAGCCCCTTTGCAAACTCTTAGTGAGAAGTCAAGATTTGGTTTCTTGAACCACCTTAGCCATCCCCACCTTGGAATTCCATTCTTGAAAAGTGTCGAGCTTTTTTGTGTGATTTGAACCACCTTCAAGTGCAATTGTGTGAAGGTGATCAAGTGCTTGATTGCTTGCATCATTTTCATGTACTCAACTAGTGCCACCTCCACTTCTTTTTGTAAGACCCTTGCTTTGCCTCTTTTTCAAGATTGTGTAATGCTATACAAATGACTCCATAATGATGTGATAGGCACACCCAAGTTTGCCTTGTAGTTTGGATCTTGGAGCAAATTTCCACTCTCCATTGTGGACTTCAAAAAAACATCATCCCAATTGCCATTTTTCTTCATGCGAATCATTCCCTAGGTAGCTCAACTTGCACCATCATCATAGCTTGGAAGTTCACCCTTTGCATGATTCATGGGCCCAGTGCATGCCATGGCATTGGTGCAAGCTTGCCAACTTCCTTGATTTGATCTCAGGTGGGCAGGTGTTGGGCATGCATTCTCATTGCCATTGTGTGGATATGGCTGTGTACTTGGGCTTGATCGAAATTGGTTGTGTGCGTAAGGTTGTGTACTTGGGGTTTGATCAAAATTGGCTGTGAACGTTTACTTGGGCTCAATCAAAATTGGTTGTGTGTGTAAGGTTTTGTACTTGTGCTCATCAAAACTGGTTGTGGATGTAAGGTTGTGTACTTGGGCTTGATCAAAACTGGTTGGGCCCATCCTGCATATTCAACCTCTTACCTCCAAACGCTAGAAGCGCTATTGGAATGGGAAACTCAGTATTGATAGTTGGAGGAGATTCTTTGTGCAGTGCACAATCCCACTTTTCTTGTACTGTCCTCCATTGCTATCCGAACCATCTGTTGCTTGAGCACCTTCATCATCATTTTCTATGTTAGGAAGCAACATCCACATCTGGCTTTCCCAGACAATGTGACTCATGATGTCAAATTTTTCTTTTGTAAATCTCACAGCAAACAACCACCTGCACCTAAAATGGTCACTATGTATTCCCTCTAGATGTCACCTCCTGTGTTTGGATCTGGTCATGAATTGTACACAATGTGCAAGTTTGACAATGGATCTCAACCATGCAACAGCCCTTTCATGCACGCCCAATGTACTAAGAGTCATTGCATGGACATGTAAGCAATCGCAAAGCATGCATTAAACAACCGCCAATTCACCTCTTGGATGCACATAATGTGTTGATTCTACCTTGCACATTCTTCCCAATCTCAACCTGTATGGTCATGATTACAACTTTAATTTGCTATTAACATAATTAATTGTCGCCGGGATTAAACATTTTGTGTTACTTTTAGGCCATGTTCATTAAGGGTTTGATTTCAGGCAGGTCTGGGCACAAATATATAGGGACCTGAAAAAAGGCACCGTGCATCTCAGGTTTGGACACATTACAAGATGAGACACAATAGGCATTTCACCACCATTTTGGAACAACTTTCCACACCACTTTAAAGCATAAATATCTCATGAGTCATCCATGTTATAAATTGCAGCAGCACAAAATTTGATAATCCATGGATTGTTGCAAAAAATTGATACATCACGCAAAAGGTTGTTGCAGGATGAAAGTTTGCATTTCTTTTGAAGTATTGTCAATGCATTTCCAAAAAAAATGAAAAAAAATGTTTCAGAACTTTTGAAAAAATCATACTATTGAAAGCACTTATGTCAAATGTGATTTAACAAACACAATAAATGAGTCAGAAGATACAAACAAGGTGATTTTTGGAACCTTTCTCAAAGTGAGAAGTCTGTCAAGATCCCATCCTTGGGCATTAAAATAATCTCTAGGCTAGATTTTGTTAACCCTATTCATTTGCCATGTTCTGCC
>Ga0116227_10009018_pt1 | contig 18360 bp, 3 predicted proteins | sample S1TSphgellanicum_FD_89693 | JGI IMG/M metagenome (GOLD analysis project Ga0116227, IMG submission 89693) | Host-associated microbial communities from peat moss isolated from Minnesota, USA - S1T2_Fb - Sphagnum magellanicum MG | ecosystem: Host-associated > Plants > Peat moss > Unclassified... | reverse complement strand
TAGAATCCTAACCCTTTAAAAAATTCACATAAAATGTAATTTTGGCAAAATTGACACATCTCAATTCCTTGCCCTTACACAACCAAACTTAGTTATGCAAGAATATGTGGATTCACACACAATTTGCGAAAAAAATACTATTCCAAGAAATCAAAAATAAGATGCAACATGTGAAAAAGGGTTGGGGGGTCAAAAATATTAACCCCTCAAAAAAATTGTAGAAAACATGGCTTTGACAAAATTGGCACATCTTGATCACATTCACTACAAAACTTGCACAATCAATATTGAAGTTTTAAAAAAACATTAATGAAGTTTGAACCATCAAAAGCAATATTCACCTAAAATCTTTCATGGAAATTTTATGGAGAAATGGAAAAATGGTCTCATGGATGTTTTTGAAATTATGTAAGATTGTGATGCACATGGACCTGTAACACATCATATTGAATAATAGCAACATTGCACCAAATCAATTTGAAACCACTAACCAACAACCATTAACTATGCACAATGCACAATGTCACACAGTGAGCTTCACAATAGACCTATGTGCTACATGTTACAATGAAGCACAAAAGTGCCTTGAGGTTTCAATTCCATAAAAACTACAACCAAAAATACATAAGGTTTAGCACAAGTAGTCCTCTTGCTTGTAAGAGCTTAAAAGAAATTTCAATGCCAACTTTGGATTCCAACACAAGTTAAGAGATTTGGTTGTTAAGTTGTTTGTTGCACTTTTGATGCATAATGCACATTAAAAAAATATCAACCACAATGAAAGCCCTAATGTTGGTGAATACAAATAGAACTCCACAACTCTCTAGCAACATGGCATTATTGAAGGATAGGACCATTACACCAAATATGGCATTTTTTGATTGGATATATGATTAAAAATGTAGTTGTGGACACCATTTACAACTACCCATGACTACATGACTACATACGTAATAGAATTTGACCCATTGTTTTTACCACATGGTCCTAGTTGTAACTATGGTCCATAATAGTAAATATGCATAGTCATAAATTATAGTCATGGATGATATTACATTAGATAATTCCTAACCATTAGATCTTCAATTTTTAAAACATTTACATATACATGGGGATTGATGTCAAGCCTCCACATGGTAGGCATCTATGAAGTACAAGGTGACACTTGTCACACAAGGCCTTTTTTCATTATTTTTAATAATTAAAATTTAATATAATTTGATTAATCTAATGCCATGTGTCAAGCGATAAAATGATTAAAAAATGCTAGGTGGTAATCAAATCAAAATCAAAGTCAAAATTTAAAGTTAGGTTAGGCTAGGTTTAAACTTTAGGTTAGGGTTAAATTAAGTTTAAGTTAGGGTCAAGTTAAGTTTAGGTTAGGTTTAAATTAAATTTAGGTTAGATTAGGTTTTAGGCTAAATTTACATTATAGGTTTTGTTTAAATTAGGTTTAAGTTAGATTCAAGTTAGGTTTCAGTTACAATCTACTACAAATTCTAGAGCTTTTGATTGATGTTGTAAGAATCTATAATCAAGCCAAGAACTTACAAGTGAAATGTTGTTGACTTTGTATTAATGTTGGTATGTGCCTAAGGGCAATTATTTGTCATCAATATTATATAAATTACTCTTCCTCTTGTTCCAATATGACTACTCAAAAGACCGACTCACATGCATAATATCAAAAGCATTTACTTTATCATTGCAAGCATTACCCATTAAAAAGCTTGGGGAATTTGATTAACCAAAAGACAACAATTTCAACCTCTATCTCCACTAGTGCCTCACTGAAATGTTGCATTTGATGGACATTAGTGGTGATGGCATTTAGCATACAAACCTCCCATACTCCAATAGCCACATAATTTTTTAACACAACCCTTTCACTAACTTTACTACCACTTAACCCACATATTGTTGCATTCCTAGCCTTGTGTTTTGAAAGTGGGTCAAAGAATATAATTTTCACTCTAATTTGAATCTACACATGGTAACATGTAGGCTCAATTTGATGTGCCCTTCTTCATGGGTCCTTAAATTAGGTTGCAAAACAACCACTATGAGAAAATTGTGTCCACTGCAATTTGTCCATTGCAACTAAAAAATGTCCGATAAAACTAAATTACAATTAAAAAGAGTTTGATAGAACTACATTACAACTAGATAGCTTAGTTGCAACAAACATGATTTTCTCATACTGAACATTAATTTACTAATATGGTTCATGCATCATTTTTGAATTTTCATATTCAAATCAAAATCCATAAAACATTCTAAGACATTAAGTACTTTAAATGTAAGTTACTTAAATTAGATTTGGTTTCATTAAAATTGGTTTTCCTAGATTTATTTTTGCACCAATTGGCTTTGTGTTTTTTGGTGCAACAATTGCTATTTTTGTCATCTTCACCGCATGACTAATTTTTACTTTCTATATGCCATATTCCAAAAGAAAGGATAAATAAAACACTTAGTAGTTCATCACATATGATTTAGCCCATTAGGCCAATTAATTCACATTTCAAAATCAATCTTGAATCTGATTTCAAATCTTTAGGCCTTAATCATCACCTACCAAAGCTAACAATCATTATGCAAACCCAAAATAGGCAAATCAAGGGCAAATCATAGTTAATCAAGGCATGAAGAGAAATGTTACGGCTAATCAAAGGCCAATAAACCTCATGAAATTAATTAACAACAATTCAAAAAGATCAACAATGTATAAAACCCTAATCATGAGGGAATATGAATTTGAATCAAGTTATTTAAGGTTGTTAGAAGGTTATTAGACGTTAATCATCATGTGCCCAAGCTAAACAAACATTAAACATGTTAATCTTGAGGCTAATCAATAAGTAATTAGGCCTTAGGAGGCAAATCAAGGGCAAATCAGCTGCAGGTCTAATTAAACCATAAGTAGGCACATCATGAAATTAAAAGCAAATCAAACCTCATGAACTTAATCAATAGTTAATCAAGGCATTTAAAAGGGGTTATGGCATACCTTAAATAACTCCCATTAAGGGATATGAAATTGAATCAAGGTGCATTAGCCCCAATAAAACTTAATCAAGGCTTTCATGAAATAAATTAGAAGCTAATCAAGGCAATGGAAAAGATGTTCATGAGTAATAAATCAAGAGGTCCCACCTATGCAAATTATATGGTTGTTCCATCAATGAAGGACTATCTTCTTGCTCCAATGTACCTGCATTTGAAAGGGGGCTTACAACATGTTTTGCACCCACACCTCCACCCACACACACATTAGTCTTGGCCCCTTGTCCACTAATTATTTTTGTAGGTATTGTTGCTTCAAGTGCCTCTTGCACCACCCCATCCACATAATCTTTAGTGTGCTTTAACATTTTGGTTGGTGGTGGTTGTGGTTGACCCTATTGCACCTCACTTTGGTGCCTTGACTCAATTGAACCCAAGTTGGCATTTACATTCACAAGCACATGTAGCCTTTTAGCCAAAGCCTTCATTACACCAAAACATAATTTTCATGACTTGGACAACTTGTGACTATTGCCCAATTATAGTCATGCAGTCATATTTGGACTTTAGTTGTTATCGTTTTAAAAATTGTAACCACTAGTAGAAAATCCCCGCTTTTGCACCTATGTTTTGAATTACATCTTGACTATAAAACATAATTGAAAGTAACAAAGTTAGTTGCAAAATATTTTTGCAATTGAAAAATGTTTTTCTCAACTACAAATTAAAAAAATTAACAAGTATAAGTCGACAATGACATTCCAGATGAAAGAGTTTGCCATGTGTCAACATCACATCAATAGCCATCATTAACCATTTTAGTTGTAAACTATCTTACCAACCTAGTTGTGAAATGTTGTTAACTTCCCTTAATTAATGGATGAATTTCATCACTGACCGCATATGATGTCAATAAATATTCAATTACAATTTTGACTACATTTCAATTATGTCAATTGAATGTTTAACCAATGATGTGGTGACATGTGGCATGCCCAAAACATTCCACCATTGATCAGCCATAATAAAAATTAAGTCAAAAAGTAAATTCTATGTTGCAACTATGATGGTCAATGCATTTGGCTAGTGGTGGGATGACAAGTGTGGTGATTTAATAAGGTTTGGGATGAACTAATAATTAAATGATATGTGGCATAACCTAGGCCTATTTATGTACATGGTGCTTAATCATATGTTACCATTTAATTACCTAGGCATGGGCTAGGTGTAAACCTAGTCTAAGCTTAAGTTAAATTTAAACCTAAGCATTTAAACTAAACCTAGACATAAACAACCACCCAACTTAAGCTAGGACTAAACCTAGGCATTTAAGCTAAGCTTAGACATAAACAACCACCCAGCTTAAGCTAGGACTAAACCTAGGCGTTAGGTTAGGCCTAAACCTAAATCACAAATAAAATCCTATTTCATTTAATTTAGCCTTTAAGGTTGAACCTTTTATATTGGTTCATCCCAAATGACTATTACATTTTCATATTTACTTTGATTTTCCATCATCCTAATGCATTTGTTTAATATATAGTTTGGGTTATTTAAATGGAAGCCAAATAATATAGGACAAACATTTTAGTTGCCACCTTGTGAAGACAAGCTTAATAACACATAGAAACTTACAACTAAACATTTTTGGATCTTTCTCATTTCTTGTCTAATTTGAATGATGTAAAAAACTATGGGAGTGCCAATGTAAGCTCTACATTATTTCTTTAAGTTCTAGAAACAAAAGAACAACATAGAAGAAACATAAAACATGTTAAAATTACATAATGTGTTTTTTTCAAAAAATGACCCATTATTTTAAAATGTCGTATCTTCTTCATTTCTTATTCATTTTGCATGATCTAAAGAGCTATGTGTGCATCAAGCTAAGCTTTATATTACTTTTTGAAGTTTCAAAAATAAAGGACAAACAAAGAAGAACAATAAGAAACATGAATGTACTAAATTTTAATGTGTGAATTAAGTTTATGAACAAACATTTACCTTGCCTACTTTCAATGCTTGTATCTTCTTCATTTTTTATCTATTTTGAGTGATTTAAATGGGCATGGGTGTGCCAAGTTGAGTTTTAAAACATCATTGTGAACTTGAAAAACAAAAAAAAGATGTATTATGATTTAAAATTCGCTAATAACTTAAGTGTATGCTGGTTGATTAGGTTACCTTAATTGTAACCCCTCTAATAACATAATTGCAACTTAATTAACTGCAACCTAGTTGTAACTAACTTACAACCTAAACCTAGACCTATTTACCTAGCTTAGGTTTAGTTAATTATGCTAATTACATCTATTAATTATTCAACAACAATTTTTTATTCCATACTTTATAATTAATTAAAATTATTTTAATAATAATACTTATTATTACTATTATTATTAAAATTTTACTATTTATTAATATTTCGTTAGATATAAAAGTTATATATTTGTTAAAATATTTTTAAAACATGAAAATAATTATTAAATTATTATAGTTATAAAAATAATCAATAATATTATTGTAGCTAATATAAACTAAGTTGTTATTTACCTATTATTATTTATTATTATCTAATTTTTTATAACTACTAAAAATTAATACAATATATATTGAATAAAGATGAAATATAATAAAAATATTGACATAAATATAGTAGTGCTAAATAAAAATATTTTTTGAAATTATATGATTATTTATCAAATGTTCATACTAACTAACTATGCCAATTATTATTATTATTATTATTTAATATCAAATAAATTGATAATGAAATAAATAATTTGAAGATATATTCTTGAACCAATAGTTAACATTAGATTAATTATTAAATTGGTTCCAAAAAATCATAATTATGTTTGATTACTTAAATTGTAAATGAAAATCTTAATTACATAGAAATAACTATCATTACATGTGTTGAACTTATTATTGTTAACTTGTATTTCAAAACACATTTTAAAAAATTTATACTTCAGTTCATGGGAATTAATTTTTAGATTTAATTTATTCTTTAAATGAAAAAAAATCATCATAAATAACCTTTCATTTTTATAAATAGAATTTACTTGTAATTTCAGTTAAATGAATTTTGATAAATTTTTTAAAATATAAACCTATCATATGTATAAAAATGACTAAACATGAAAGTTTCACAAAAATACTAATTATCTATTAATACTTGATATGTTGAAAACTAAATTTGATTTACAAAAAAATAGAAATCACATTTATTGAACACATGTTTATTTCCACTTATATTTCTAGTTTTTGTTTAATATTATTTCAAGTTATTAAATATTATTTTTTTAATGCAAAAAAAAAAGTATTTACACCAATGATCATATATAACCACTCATTTTTACAAATAAAATCACATGTATTTTAATGTTTGATGAATTTTGATCATAATTTTTAATAAATATTAAGTTATCACATGAAAAGAAATGAATAAACATTAGACTTTCAGAATTTGATCATTAATTATATATCATTACTTGATATGTAGTAAACTAAATTTTGTCTACATAAAAATAAACCATTACATGTATGAACATATAAGATTAAATTATTAATTTTTATTCAAGAGAATTTATTCAAAATTTATATGCACTACAAAATTTACATCACACATAAATATTCATTTATACACATAAGTTTTACATGTAATTTAATGTGATCATAATTTAGCATAAATTTTAATATATATCATACGTATAAAAAAACAGTCAAGTATTAGTTGTTTAGTTGAGTTGAAAGATAATTGCAACAAAGTTCCAAATGAAATTACATTTCATCCATCCTTTAATACATTTTATCATCCATACATGTGTTGATGGTGTCACCAAAGTAGTTGAACATTAATTAATGTCTAAACTATGTGCCAACTAGAGACCCTTAAATGTTAATAATATTTCAAGAATGACCTTTTAGTCAAAACATGTTTTTCACTACTTACTAACATAATAGACATTTCAACTTAGAGTAATTCTTGATGCCAAGAATATTTTGCAAAATACCACTTTGTTGAAAACTACTTTCAACTATATACCAAATTTAGTTGACAAATTGACTTAATTGGTAATTGTTATTATTCTATTTTATTTTTTTAAAATTATAGTTACAACATAGTTGCAAATCACATCTAGTTGAAAACTTTTTAGTTAAAAAAAAAGGTTTCCTACTATTGAACCACTATTAGGATCACTTGATTATAAATATATGTGACTATAGATGATTCTATGATTATAAATTACAACTACACAATTAGTAGTCATGTTGAAATAGTCGACCTTGTTTGACCAACTATAAAAAGTTAATAAATATGAACATGTGGCTAAGTTTAATATAAATTAGTCTACATTTAACCTGCATGTTTGGCTTTGGTTTAACCTACTTTAACCTCTAGATTTGATTTGATTGAATTTAAACCTCTAGGTTTAACATCCTCAACTTAACTTCTAAGATTAACCTCCATTAAATTTAGTTTACAAGTTTAGTTTAAGTAACCTTATGTAATCCAAGTATACTTGTTTAACTCAATTTAACAAATAACCTTGTTTTAACTTAATTTTGTTTAGGTAACGTAATCCAACCAAATTGGATTAAAATAAGCTAAATTACCCTAATTTAGCTTAAATATCATGAATTAACCAAGTTTTGCCTAAGTGGCTTAATTTCATCAAGTTTTGTTTAAATTAATTAATTTAATAAAAAACTGCCAAGTTTAACCCAATTTAACAAATTTTAATTAATTTTAACCAAGTTTTGTTAGATTTAACATAAATAAAATATTTTAATTATTAGCCAAATTTAACCAAATTTACCTAAATAACCTACTATAACCAAGTTAGCCAAATTTACTTTAATATAGTCAATTTTAGCCAATTTTAATCTAGTATAACCTAATATAACCCATTTTAACAAAATTTAACATAAATAACATAATATAACCAAATTTTGTCTATTATAACCCAATATAACCAAATCTAATTTAAGTGACATATTTTAGCCAAATTTAGTTTAATATTGTTTAGTATAGCCAAGTTTAACCTAACTTACCTACTTTAACCAAGTTTAACTTAGTATAGTCAAGTATAACTTAAATAACCTATTTTAATCAAGTTTAGTATATTATTACAAATAATTTAGCCAAGTTTAATCTAAGTAACTTAGTTTAGTCAAACTTAGCCTAATATAACCAAATTTAACCTAAATAACTTACTTTAGCCAAGTTTAACCAAGTATCTCTAAGATTAACCTTAAAACCTTACTTTTACCAAGTTTAGCCTAGTATAACTTTGAGTTTAACCTAAATAACCTACTTTTGTCAAGTTTTTCTTCGTATAACTTAGTTTATCCAAGTATAGCTTAATATAGTTAAGTTTAACCTAAATAACTTACTTTTCTCAAGTTTAGCTTAATGTAATCAAGTTTAATTTAAATAAATACTTTAAGCAAATTTAACCTAGTATAACCTAGTTTAGCCAAATATAGCTTAGTATGGCCAAATTTTCCCCCAAATAACATACATTAGCCAAATTTAACCTAATATATTCAAATATAGACAAGTATAGTTTAGTTTAGCCTAGTTTAACCAAGTATAGCTTTGAATTTAACCAAATATCCTACTTTTGCCATGTTTAATCTGGTATAACGTAATCTAATTAGATGTATTTTAATATAGCCAAATATAGTCTAATATAGTTTAATTTAGTTTAAGTAACCCCAAGGTAGACTAAGTTACCTACGTTTAACCTAGGAAGACCTAGATTTGGTTAAAATAACTTATGGAGGTTTAGGCTAGATTGTTGGTTGACTTAGGTTAGCTTAGGTCAACCAAGGTTAGCCTAGGGTGACATAGGTAATCTAGGCTAAAAAAATTTATTTATTATATTTTTGTGATAACTTCATTTGTTACAAAAACAAATGCGGTGGTGTAATGGTAAAGGACTTTGCCCTTCAAAGTGTAGGTTGAAGGGTTCAAATCTTCTTATTTTCATCCCATATGCCTCTTAGGTTCCTAGGGGTTGTATAAATGGGGTAGCCTTCCTAGGAGGAGGTTAGGTGGTTAACATAACTTAAGTTGTTTTTTTAATTTAGGTTAGGTTGCTTAGCCTAGGGTCCCTAGCATAAGGCTCCTAACCTAGTAGGTGGCTTAAGCTAGGTCCCAAGTGTTATCATTTAACTAAAAATTGACTACCACGTGGCATCGTATAATTGGTTAGGAAAAATAATTTCATTCTTTTAGATTGCCATGTGTCAACTCATAAGTGGTTAATAAAAATTTGAATTCATCCTAAAGTACCACATGGTAGCAAAACATTAATCAAAATAAATTATAATTATATTTTAAAATTATATTTTGGCATAATCACAAATGACATTTATAATTATGCCATTTTTGTGATTAGTGGTAAATACCACAAGGCCATATGGACTAATATTCATGTAGTCACAGTCATATATGTGGTTTAAGACTATAATGTTAATCATTTATATAGTCATATTTTTCATGTTTTGGCGTAGTGCTTGTGCATGATAATGAACATGTCCATGGATGATTACAATTGTTTGATTGAAGAAACAACCTTAGCTAATTTACTATCAATATTAGAATTTTTTTATTCACATTTTTTCACCAACATCCAATCCACCTTACTAGAAAGATCCAACGACAATTTTTTGCTTGTGTTCTACACTCAACAAGACTGTCCATAAGTTAGTTCTAACCTTTACACCAAAGGCCAATTTCATGAACTAAAATCACAATCTTAAAAAATGGTAGCCCATAAACAAAATCACAAACATTGAACATGGTAGCCCATAAACAAAATCACAAACATTGAACATGGTAGCCCATAGGCTAAATCACAAACTTTGACAATGGCAACCCATGAAAATCAATAGAGGGGAAGGGGATACATAAAAGTAGTTTTTTTGGTTTAAGGGCACCCCTTGACATCTCTTGTAATGATGGTTATCATTTATGTATACATATCTACTCCTCATAAACCCAATCAACTCAACAATATTAGAAACTTTTGCAAATCTAACATGGTATGTCCATCATACCAAATCAAAACACATGTAGACTTGGGATAGGCAAACACAAGAAAAACTAGGAACAATAGAACTATATTTTGCCCATTGATATTACATACTAATATAGGCACATAGTTTATAAGAAGCATTCACAATCCTTTGTTAAGGGGTAGAAATCTCTAGCCATAGGCATCCTAGTAACTAGTAGTTATTAGTGGTAGACTTACCGTCCTTTACCAAAGGAGTGAAACTAATGGGATTAAGTAGTTCATGTTGATGAATGGTTGAATGTAATCCACCTAATCACCTAGCACTAGAAGAAATCATGTCATTTGCAACCAGCCCACTTGCAACTATATGCACCTAGTTATCACATGCATCTCAAGTAGTTATGTGTGCAACTACATTTGAATTTTAAACAATTTTCGGTCACCTTTGCAACTATGGTGCAACTATTTTTTCCTTCATCCTTCAAAATGGACGACTTTTACATTTTGAATATATGTTATTATACACAATATTATATATACATTTGATTTTATACAAATATGTTACCAAAAAACTTGAGCTCCAAAACTCAATTTGGTTGTCTTTGCTTAAACCAAAAAATGACCCCCTTCATTTCAAAAGAACATATCTTACTCATTTCAAAACCAATTTGAGCGATTTTTGTGGCTTTGAATGTGCTAAATGTAGAACTACAAAAAAATTTTGAAGCTCAAAGACAACAGAGCAATGAACATAGATCTTAAGCTTCAAATTGTAAACTGGTTTTATTAACCCACATGTGAGCCCAAAGTTAAGGTTGTGACATTGGACGCTCATATTTTTCTCAAATCAAGTTGTTTTTTTGAAAATGTGGAAACAATATTTTATAGCCCTCAAAAAGATCTTTCCAATGGTGTATAACACACCCTAATCAATCGAGAGTCAAATTCCCAATTTGACTCCCACCCCTTCTTTTGATCATAATTTATGCAAATCAAGTCTAAATGAACAATGTGAAGGCATTTTAAGCATCTAAGTTTCAAGACCTTTTTAATAATCTCATGGGGGCCCAATTTGGTGCTTGTTTTCCTTTCCAACCAAGGCTTTGAACATTTGCAACTCTCGCACAAATACAACTCCCAAAGTGGGAATGCACTTGGGAGTCATTGGGCTTCATCCCTTGCACTCTCCCCCATTTGTGAAAGTGTATTTCACACCTAAACACACTATCAGCCTCATGGGCCCTTACATTTCACACTTTGTTACAAACCCAATGTTAAGGTTATGATAAAGACTCCTATTAACCACATTGGACCAAATAAAGGATGATTATTATATTTTTAATATTAATGATATGTAAATTACGTTAGTTTGAAAATTGAATATTTTCTAATTAGTCTAGTTTTGTTGACCATTAATTTGTGTTCTAACTCATCTAAATTCATAAACCTGCAACCTTACATGGGCAAATCAATGGTTGGGTGAACCAAAAGGTGAAGAAAAAACATTCACTAAAGTCTATTTCTTAGTGTATTTTAGATTACATCACAACATGATGTAATGCACAAGAATACCACAATTATAAATTATAATTTTTTTTTCCATTGAAAATGTATTACACCTAGAAAACATTGAATAAAACATGTGTGCAAGTTCCCAACATGAATCACCTTATTTTCAATATGTTATGAACTTTTGCAAAAGCTAAGTTGGTTTTACCTTCAAGGAAAATGATAATTCTATATTTCCATTTGTTATGACTAGAAAAAAAATCAAATGTATTTTTAGAATTAAATTGTTTAGATAAAGCCAAGTCCCTCACAAGTTTAAAATGAAATTGTTAATCCCTATGAATTGGCCCATACATCTATCCAAGTATATTCCCTACAAATGACTCCTTATTCACAAAGTTTAACATATACAATAGAAAGTAGCAATTGTAATCACACCCACTGCAAAAAAACTATCATTATTATTCCAAAAGTGGTCCACCCAACTATTGCCCACTTTTAGTAAAAGGATGACATTTAGAAGAGGATTACATAGCCAAAAATATCGATATGCATTATGAGAACATTTCTTGCTAACAAATTCATGTAATCATAACTATAGATTATGTGGAAATTGTTCATCCCCTCATTTTGCACATGTTGACAACTTTTTAATTTGTAAATGGTTCCACCACAAAGCCCATGAGAATTGTCACATAATCAACTTTATTATGCCATATTTATTAGGCATGTTTAACCATGAATTGTGTTATCTTCTAGAAAGTGTCCAAAATTGATCTTGGAGAAATGATAAAAACCCACAATAATAACAATATGAAGCATTAAACTTATTGCCATAAGAGTGAAAAAAATAAACTTTGTTATATTTGTACCCCTTGACAAGCCAATAATGTTTGGAAGTTTTTGTGAAAAAGGTGTTTCCATGGTACGGTGTACACAAAAAGGAGTCACAATTTAACAATTTGCACTACAACACATTTCTTATGTGCCTTTCTAGATATTTGGAAAAGATTTTGTGATAGAATTATGCAATTAAAGTTGGATAACATCCTCAATTCTCATTATGTTGTAAAGTTTATGCACATTTGAACGATGCAATGGTCGATTGAAGTACATTTCTAACTTGCAAGAGCTTGTCACAAAGACTATAACATAACAAAAGGACTAAGAAACACTAGTTTTAATGGGAATTCGTTCATGAAATTTTTCACATACAAAGAAGCAACCATAATGAACAATCTTCTCCATGAAAATTTTCAATTTGTTTTAATGACATGATGTTCATATTAAATGATAAATTAATGTTCAATAATACATTATGTTATGATAATGTTAATGATTATGATTTTTTGAAGTTGTAAAATGTTTTTTCATTAAAGATGAAGTTGGATGAAACATTTTTTTATCATTCTAAAAAAAAATGTGAAAATTTAAAATTAATGAAAAATGGTAAATTGTTATTAAACAAGGTGATTCAAATATTTTTCATCAAATTATTGGAGTACAGTTACATAAAAACAAACATATGAATCTACAATTTCATATTCTCGGTCTATATAACTTGTTTTATTGTTAAGGCTCAAATCAATTATATGTTATCTTTAAAAGAATTCAAAATGAGAGAAATTTTATGTGTGAGTACTTTTGATATTATATGTAGTTCCAATTTCAATATAAAGTGTGTACACCATACCATGAAAATACACAAAACCCCTATTTGTGTCATTACAATTGTCTATGCAATGGAAGCATTTCATAAGTTTTTTCAAGCGTTTTCAAATATGTGGACATTACTATACACATTGGTAAATGAGACCTCAATGGCTTGTTGTTAACCATGGATCTAACAAATGGAAGCAAAAAAAATCATAAAACAATAATTTGTACAATAATTCTTAGCATCATGCACTAAAAGAATTTTGCATATATTCAATTATAGTTTACAACTAATTTTTAGTTACAAATGACATTTGCAACTAAAATGACTTGTAGTTGCAATGGACAAGTTGCATATGACATTAGTTGCAAATGATGATGTCATGATGATGTCATCACATTGACAATGGATAAAGTATGTATTTGAATTGATTATATTTTTCATTTGTTGACTGTATAACACATGCAACTATCATGTGATTATCATGCAACTAGTGACCAATTTAATAATGACTAATGTCATGTTGCCACATGGCATATTTCAAAAAATATTAAATAAATGAAAGTTATTACCAAAAAATTTGTCTCAACCATTTATTTTTTAAGGTCTTTGATTCATACACATGGACAAATAGTTTTGTGCCACATGGCAACATTTATGATTTTTGAAACATTTAAAATAAAAATAGGTAAGTAGGTAGATAAATAGGTCTAAGTGGGTAGGTAAGTAAGTAGGCTTAAGTAGGGAGGTAGGTAGATAAGTCTTAGGACATTTTTTAATTTGTTTTATTTTATTTTGGATTTAACCAAATTAGAATTAAGCTTCTTTAATTGGTTCATCCCATTTGGCAAATTTTGTGTATTTTTTTGTTTACAATGCATTTACTTATATTGTTGACACACTTGAAAGGGAAACCAAATAATATTGAATAAAAAATCTAGTTGCAAATAGTTTATAAGTAGATTGTGATTAGATTTTTTATCTCATATTTTTGACTTGGCTTCCTTTTCAAGTGTGTCAACTCCATAAATAAATAACTCACTCATTAACTAGTTAATTCACTAATTAATTAACTAATTCAATAACTTTTATTTACCTACAACCTATTTACTTACTACTTACCTATTACCTACCTACTTATCTACTTATTACCTATCTACCTACTAATAATAATAGGTCCTTATGATGTCAAATATTAATTAAAAGTTACTGTTAACTAATTGATTCATTAATACTAATGAATCAATATTAATTAATAGTTATTTATTAATTATTAAATTGAAATAAATAATAAGTTCATATTAAAAATTCATTAATAAGTAATTAATTGATTAATTATCTAGTTATAGTTAATTAATTAGTATTTAATTAATAAAAAATATTTCACTAATTATATTTATTTAATATCAATTGATTAATAATTATTTTCTTTTTATTTTATTAAATAAAATTATTTAAATATTAAATTTCAACTAGTTATTATTTAATTTATATCTAATAAATGAATAAATATTTATCATTATAATTTATTTAACATGTAATATCAAATGATTAATAACTAGTTTTAGATTATTAAGTAGTATTTAATATTAATGAATAAATAAATAATTAACAATCATATTAATTAGGAATAATTGAATACTAAATTCTACCTTGTTATTAATTAATTAATATAATTATTTAAGATTAATATGGCGAATAACATTGCTTCCCATAATGACAACATCACATACAACTTGAGTGTTGAAAACATGTTCTCAAGAAAATTCACTAGGAGCCCATATTTCAAGCCCTATGCTTGAAGCTATTTTTCCTATTCTAAGACTCTAGACACCTCACCAATTGTTTTATTAAGTCTTCACATGATGTAACTAGCATAGACTATTCTCACATTCTAGTTTGCTTTCACATGACACAAAATAAAAATCACATCTCCAACACCTCATCCATAAGGTAAGGGATTGTGGAAGTACAACAATAGAAATTTTGTTCACAAAACTTTTAGATCTAAGCAGTAGGAAAAAAATTCAAACCTTTTTAAATCAATTTGAGTAAAATATAATCCTTATTCAAGGCCTTCTATTTTCATGATTGTTCCTTCCACAAAGAGAAATAATTGCAGGCTTTGCATTTATTAAAATGGGGTAAATTGACAACAAAGTAACCCACCATATCTTGATGATCTACTACCACAATTGAAGGCAACAATGAAAAATGTGGTTTCCAACCTAAAGTCAAGTCTATGAGTATTCTGTTCATATTAATCATCAACTTATGAAGTATTTTCAATGCTCAAAGTATCACAAAAGCATAACATGCATTGCCATTGGGAATTTCAACATTGAAAATGGAATCTTGTTCGGCACCATGTAAAGAAAAAATTCATTCACAACTTGACATGCTCTAAGAACTTTTTACAAAAACCCATTTCAATGCAAGCATTTTAAAAGTGGATAAACTAGGTGGATGAAAACATATTATATTGTACCAAAAACAATAATTGCAAAGTCCATTTTGAGAGTTCTTCTCATATATTTTTTAACACAAAATTGAATTTGAAATGAAGTTAAACTTCATTATTTTTCCATGTCCAAGTTATTAGTACACCTTTATTAAATATTGGTCATAAAAAACATCCTTTTGAATACGTGATGAAGTTTGAAAAAAATTAGACTTTTATTGCACATAATAAGCAGTTATAAAATCTATCATATATTTCAAAATTTGTATTTGTAAGTATCATAATCCCTAAGAGTGTAACATGTTTCAAAATTGTGAAAATAATTTTCAATTCCATTATAAGGAACAAATCCACAACACGTTTTTTAATAGATTGTGACTAAAGAATTATTTAGAATGCAAAGTTTATCTTTCATTGAATATTAATATTTTTAATGTAATTATTTCAAAATTAGAAAGAAAAAAAAATCAATTACTTGATTCCATTTTGTTGGAAGTCTGAACTTTCATATGGGTTTTATACAATAATATGTATCCAACCCAAAAAAATAAATTGTTGTGACATTTAGAAAAATAACCATTAAAATTTTCTTTCACCTAGATAACAAAATTAATTCTGCAATCTAGGACTAATTAAAATATTTGATCCCACCTACCAAACATTGGCAATTTTCCTTTCATAATTGAGACTCCAAAACAACCTATCACACTATTCTTCACATGTGTCTTCTTCAACCATCACCTTTTGATTCTTCCAATTCAAATCGAAGGAATGAAATAAAGCTACCATGTGAAGGGAAAAACAAGGTGGGGGGGAACAAAATAAAACATCATAAAAAAATAAAAATGAGGAAAGAGCAAATCCATACCTAATGTGTTGTTAAAAAAGAAAGAGAAAACGACTTATGGTCGACCAAGAAAACATCAAGAGGACGGAAAGGAAAGAGATACAACAAGAAATCTAATGAGAAATGAGGTCCAAGTTTGCCAAACACACATCATGTTGAGAAGCAAGGAAAAAGAAACCACTGGGAATTTTATAAGCTTTGTGTTTTAGTGAAAGAAAGAGAGAGTCCAACAAAGCCAGGAGGAGTCGGTGAAAGGGAGTGAGCCCACAAAGGCAACAACAACAACTTCAGGACAGGCTTTAATAGAAAAAGGAGCTTGGGGGTTCATTTCGTTTCAAGATCTCAAAGACGAACATGTGGTGTGGCCATGCTTTTTTTTTCATGCGCCATCAAAGCCACCTCCTGAACACAAAGGCAGGCAGAGCCAACAAGCCGATTGCCCAAAACCTGCAAGGAGGCAATCTCTCTTTGGCCTTGCCAACCAAGGGCAAGGATATTGTGTTTAGATTCATTATAGAGTATAGTAGCTTAAGGGATTTTGGCCCCCTAGGTTATAATTATAGGTCTATTTTTATATGAGGATTTTTGAAAGATGATATTTGGGCTTGTGTTGAAAATGGTGATTAGTTCTTATAGAGTTATAATATCTTGAAGGATTTTGGTTTGTTTTAGAGGATTGTTTTGAAGATTATATTTTTGCATGGTGAAATATTTGAGTTTCCATAATTCTTCTTTTGCCCTAAGATACTTTTAAATGTAAATGGCAAGGCCACCAGTGCGACACACCCCTTGTTTTTAATCTGAAAGTTTTGTTATCATCAAATCCCAGTAGAAGCCACACAGCTTCACGGAGAGTGTAGAACCCTCTTCTCCACACTGAACGTGGTATCGTGAAAGGAAAGACATATACCACCAACTCACTAAGGGGATAAGTCTGTTGACAGTACCACTAGCGCTGCTGAATAAGGAGCGCTTGTAGGGGATCCATATACTTCCTTCTGATCTTTTTATCGTTGCTGAGTCGACTAGGTCTCCATGGGGAAATGTATTTCCATTCATTTAAGTACATCAAGTTCATGATTGTTATATCTTTAGTTCTAACCCATTGTCCACTACAATATAGCATTTATTGAGGGAGTGCCGAAATATGTATGTCATATGGCACAATGCAACCAAATATCAAATAGTCAATGTCGTCTTTTTGTGGCGAAACTTTCCAACTTGGCTATAAATCAAATATGAACTACAAATCTCTTAACTATCCTTCTATATTTTTTGCCACACACTGAAAACCAAGTATAGAAATATTAGCGATTTCTCATTATTATTTTTCTTACATCTGGCGATTGAAAACCTCCAAAACCGTTTAATTTTCGAATTTTAAATAATTTTAATTTCTCTTTTTGGCGAAACTTCGTCCATAAATAAAAAAGGTTGGCGCCATCATGCCCACGTGCCAATCTAACCGCTGGCCTCTTGTCCAGCGCGGTAAGTAGTCCTGTCGACGATAAAAGACACTTGTCATTCATACGTAAGTAAAGACTTTCGGGACTCCGGAGTGGGCACGTAGTGGAGATAGAAGTCGTTTTCGTTGGAAAGATTTGATCGCAACTTGTGTGATACTAAGGTTGGGTGGAGAGCTCTCGATGTAACTAAATAAATCTGTGTTTTATTCATCTCTATTCTCTCATTGATCCAGAATCGATTTCCTAACAGTTTTGTGTTTTATTCATCTCTATTCTCTCATTGATCCAGAATCGATTTCCTAACAGTTTTGTGTTTTATTCATCTCTATTCTCTCATTGATCCAGAATCAATTTCCAACAATTTTGTGGGTTTTTTTCTC
>Ga0116227_10009015_pt1 | contig 18362 bp, 15 predicted proteins | sample S1TSphgellanicum_FD_89693 | JGI IMG/M metagenome (GOLD analysis project Ga0116227, IMG submission 89693) | Host-associated microbial communities from peat moss isolated from Minnesota, USA - S1T2_Fb - Sphagnum magellanicum MG | ecosystem: Host-associated > Plants > Peat moss > Unclassified... | reverse complement strand
CTTTGAGGGGTAGAGGGGCGTGTTGGAGCTCCGAGATGGGACTAGGAAGAGTTGACAAGCTTCATTCACTCACACGGGCCTGCACACAACCCACACAAAGTGGTTAGTGCATAGTTGGAGCACCCTTGGTGATAGGACGAGCCACGGGCAACACGGACACACAAGACTCACCACGGCCCGGACTTGGGGGAAGCCACCACCTTCCCCCTTATAGTATACTTTATAGCTCTCCACGGAGGCTACATCCAAATGGCTATTTTTCTCGGGACTCCCGAGTGGGAGTCTCGAAATCCCACCAGCTGGACTCCCGCAACTTTGGAGCCCCATAACTTTGTGAAAAGACCTTCGATTGAGGCGCGGTCTAAAGCAAAGTTATAGCTCTCGTCAAGAGCTTTCCAATGATATGTGGCACGCGCCCTGCAGCTAAGTAAATCGGGTCGATTCTTGACTTTTTGTGGTCGGGAGTCAAATTGGCAATTTGACTTCCGGCCCTTCTTTTGGCCATAATTTACGTTTCAGATGTCCAAATGAGCAATGTGAGCTCATTTTAAGACATCTACGTTCCAAAATCTTTCCAATGATATAAAGAACGCCACAATCCATTGAGTTTTGACCCCTGCAATCGTTCTCTGAAATTTCAGGAGTCCACCGGGACTCCATCTTTCAAAGTGGGAGTTGCCTTGGGAGTGTGAGGGTTCACTCCCTCGTACTCCCTCACACTTTCTAACATTCTCGGGAGTGTGTGATGTGACTCCCCGGCTTCCTCTTGGCCCGCACCTTTGCAATGCCTTTGCCTTGACTCCCGGGCTTCCTTCCTTTTGCCTTAACTCTTGGACTTCCTCTTGGCCCGTAATTTTACAACCCCTTTTGCCTTGGTCGCGAGCCCAAAGGTAGGGTTGCGACAATCAAGCATGTAGAGTGCCATTGTCATTTAGTATAACTCCTATTAAGAATTCAGGTTTAGGTTACATTACATCAACGATACATCAGAGTCCATTTGGAGGGGGTTAATCAGTGGGGTGCACTTATTGCTACACCTACTTTCACACCATCACTGTATATTTCGTTCCAAGCCGTAACCTCTACACCCATATACACCATGGAGGTGAGGAATTCCTTTGGAAGAATTGAGAAGTTCAACGGAAGGCGAGGTACCATTTCTTTGAGGGAGTTCAAGGCAACTTTCTCAACTATGGTTTGTGAATTGGAGCTCAAGTATGGCAGTAATTACACCAAGGCATTTGTATTCAAACAATTGGCCTGTTATGTGCACTATGAGGCATTGGATGTATACGAGTAACATTTTGCAAGGATTTTAGGTGTCACCCAGATTCCCAATCCAGCTTATGCCACAACCATCGCCACCGCCGTTCAAGCTACAATTGCACATCATGGGACTATGCCTAATAATCCAAACTTGGTATATACCTAAGTAAACCTTTTTCCTCAAAAAACTCATTACTGCTACCGTAAACAATCCTCCCACCATCGATGCGCCAACTTTTGCTAATCCAATAGGGGAATTTTTTCAAGTTCTTGAGCTGGAATTTCTAGTCAAGAGTTCTAAAAAAATTCTGTAGCTCACCACCTTCTCTTGGCAGAAGGATGAAACCCTTAAGATGCTCTAAAGGAGGCTTTTCAAACTCAAAGAGGATACCCAGAGCATCATAGACCTGGAAGCTACCCACCGGTATCTTTGTTTGTTGGAAGGTACTCCAACACTCCATGCATAGGTTTTACAACGGGTTTTTGCAAAATTTGTAGATTCGTACACTTTGTTGGATGTGTACAACATTTCCGAAAAGTTGGAACTAGCTCATGTACACTATGAGGCTAATTTCTCGGAATGGCTTGATGACTTCATTGTCGTATACATAGACAACATTTTAATCTATATCGACTTTATGGTGGAGCACCTTCGAAAGGTGTTCCAAAGTTAAGGGAAAATAAATTGTATGCCAAGTTTGAGAAATGTGAATTTGGGGTGATGGAAGTGGACTGCCTTGGGCATAGGATCACGCAAAAAGGTTTGAAGATGGATGATCACAAGGTGAAAGCAATCTTGGATTGGGAACCACCTAGGTTAGTCTTGACCTTAAGATCCTTTTTAGGATTAGCCTCCTACTATCCCAAGTTCATCAAGAACTTCGCGAAAATAGCCGCACCTTTGACAAACCTTTTGAAGAAGTCCTCCAAAACTTACGAATGGGATGAGGCATGTAATGGGGCCTTTGAAACCTTGAAAGGCATTTTGGTGAAAGCGCTGATGTTAAAGTTACCTGACTTTGACAAAGATTTTGAGATCCACTCCGATGCCTTCGACTTTGTGATTGGAGGAATCTTAGTGCAAGATGGAAGGTCGGTGGCATTTGAAAACAAGAAGTTGAGTGAGACGGAGTGAAGGTGGGCAACACATGATAAGGAAATGTGGGCGATCATACATTATCTCAAAATTTGGGGCCATTACATAGGCTTCAAAGATGTGGTGGTGTGGACCGACAATGTAACATTGAAGTATTTTGCCACTCAACCAAAGTTGTCATCAAAACAAGTGAAGATGGCAAGACACATTGGCCTTATTCAATGTGGACATTCGACATAAGCCCGGGAAGGAAAACGTGGTGCCCAATGCTCTTAATTAAAAGCACCAACGTAAAGTGGTGTATGTGGGGGAAACAAAACTTCAAAAGGAAGTTCAATTAGCAAGCCGACGTGATGAATTCGTTAAAGAAATGAGGCAAAACATTCAAAAGGGAATTAAGTCACAATTCCACCTGCAAAATGGACTATTGTGGTATAAGTAAAATCGACTTTATGTTATGGAAAGGAGGATGAGAGATGTGCTCTTGAAGGAATGTCATGATGGGCCGCTCGCAGGCCATGGCGGTGCAAAGCGCACCACAACATTTTTTAAGAAATCCTATTATTGGCCCAACTTAAAAGACGATGCAGAGGAGTATGTGAAGATTTGCTTGACATGCCAACAAAATCAAATTCCTATCTTGGGGTTAAAAGAAACCTTGACCCCAAAAGGGGAAGCAAACAAGGTGATCTTGCGGGGATGTGCACATGTTTAAAGTGCATCCCAAAGGGTTGGTTGGTAGTGGCGGCCAACGCGAGAGGTCATGACCTCGTTCGCGTACTATAATTACATAACTTGGGATTTAGGTTTTCGTAAAGCTTAAACGTTGCTTCTTATACCTTGATAAACATACCTTTAGTTAGGCTTGATTGTTGTGATCGAGGCGCAAGGTTGGGAAAGGAGTCATGTCAAGTAGCTTAGGTCAAGATTAGACTTGGCTTGAGTTCCTCATGAGGGGAAGGTTGAAATAATGGCTTCCCAAATGAGGGTTTCGTCAATTAGGCTAATTGGTTAGTTTAGTGATAGGTGCCATAATCACAACAAAGTTTTTTATGAAACATTTGTAAAATTGTGCCATCCCATTGAATATTTGAATTTGTTGGGGAGTCTTATGTGGTGGCATGTTTATTATTGCTTGTATTTTCTTTGGATTTGATAGTTTCCCTTTTTTGGAAATAATAAAACCCAATATCATCCTTGAAAATATCATAAATGCACATTTGTCTGGATTCAAACTAATGCCATATTGTTTGCATTTTTTAAAACATAGTTTGAGTTTTTACAAATGACTTTCCATGTCATTATGCATTGTAAAGTCATCCAAAAATGTTTTCATAAAATTTTCCAAATATTCTTTGAATGTTTTGGTCACAACTTTTTGATATGTTGGAGGTCCATTTTTAACTCCAAACAACATCACCTTCCATATAAAGGCCCCCTAGTCTGTAACAAATGTAGTTTTATATATGTCCTCTAGAGCTATAGATATTTGATGATATCTTGAATATCCATCTAAGAAAGAATATGCCTCATACCCTACCATTGTGTTCAGTGTTTCATCCGTGAAAGGTAATGGGTATGGATCCTTTTTTGTGACTACATTTAGTTTTTTGAAATCTATACAAATTTTCAGCTTGCTTGGGTACTACTATTATGGGTGACAACCATGTAGCTTCTTCTATAGATTTAATGAATCCAACTATAATAACTTATTTATATTTTATTTGACTATTGTAACATAGTTTGGATTTAATTTGTACTTGGTCTAATGTGCTAGTGGTATAGTAGTGTCCAACTCAATTATGTGTTGTGCTAACTCTAATGGAATCCGTTTCAGATCTTTGTGTGTCCATGCAAAAACATCCTTGAATTCCTTCAATAGTTGCTCCACTTCCAACACCTTGCCTATTTCCAATTGTGCATTAATTTTCACCATACATGATTTTACATTAGTTCCCAGATTAAGCTTCATCAATTGTTGATATTTAATTAACGTCCATTTAACTATTTGTAATCCCTATGTTTTGATTTTTGTTGGAGTTTCATCCACCACAACATTCCTTAGTTAATGTTTATAGTATGTCTTTAAATACACCTTATCCTCTAGAGCTACTTCTGGCTCATATATGTTGCCAGATATCTTCTTCTTTGTGTTTTATACTTTAGATCCTTATTTTAAAATATTAGTCTTCACATTTGTATCCATGATCCCCACATCTATGGTTTGCACAAATTGAATTGTTTAAGGTAAATTGATTGTTCTTATGGAGAACAATTCTAGCTCTATAGAAAAGATGATATCTTATTCTTCGTATGTGATGCCATTTTAATAATCGTATCACAATAACATTTTTGGTCTTCTTATTTCACCTCCCAAATTGTTGGTAACTATAATTGTTCTAATTATCCCATTCCTTTATGGTAACAATGTTACTTCCCCAATCATATGCCACTTTAGCATCCCTCAACCATGGTCTCCCCAACAACATGGAATAATTAGAATTTACCACATTATTTTGAAGTATAGTAAATGTAGTTATGTAAGGAATGCCATGAACATATGTCTTTAGATCTCTGATCAACCCCATTGGTTTTATGGTTTTGATCTACCATCCTCAGATTATATGGTGCAAGTTTAGGCTTTGGAAGCCCCAACCTTAATCTCAATTGTTTTATGATATTATTAATTATAGAACCTCCATCCAACAAAACATCCTCTATTGTATTTTTCCCAATTTATATTTGGATAACTATAATATCTATTGCTACAACAATTGTCTTTCCTTTTGGTATTGAAGAACCAACTTGTTTATCTATGGTTGCTTTACCTACATTCCAAATTTTCTCTAATTTCAACTTTTGCAAAAGATATTTCTTTAGTTCAAAAGTTATTTTAAGCAATTATCCTAAGTTCAAAATATAACTTGTTTCTAGCATCTGCTTACCAATGTCCAAATTTTTTTCTTCTATTGTGATCAATTTCTCTTATGAATTCACTACCTCCTAAGATTTTTATGCATCCACAAGAGTAGTATTTGACATACCCAACCAGGTTGTGTTCCATCCCAACATGGTTGTGGATGGCCCTTCTATTTGGGTTTGTGTTTCCTGAATTTGTTGAATTATCTCCACCATTGACTATTTCAACCACTATCTTTTAATCAACAACACTCTTTTCTTTTCTCGACTCTCTATCCTTGAAGACCTATTCTTCAATTACTTTACTTCTTGTGGTAACATTAACATCCACCACATTCACATTCGCAATGATTGTTTGTGTTTCAGTAATAGGTTAAACCCTTGTTATAATCACAAATTTCCCATGAAACATTTTCTACATCATAGCAACTTTGGACAATTTGTCATTTTATGTCCATTCAAACCACAAATTTGACACACATATGAAAATATTTTATGTGTTTTTTGACTTGGTTGTGTCGCCTCTATGGTTGCCACTATGGTCTACTATTTTTTCTTTTTGCATTTCTCCACATTATGATTTGTCATCCCATAATTTGTGCAATGTTTATTAGTCTTCCCTATATTACTTTGTGTTTTTGCTAGTATTACTTGTTTGATACTCTATGATACTAATAGTGCATTCCTTGCTTCTACAATAGTCATACCTTTTTCACACAACATTATCACCTCCTTATGTTGTCATAGTGTTGACCATTTCATCCCCACAATTGCAATTTTGAAGTATGATTACAAACTTGCCTTAAACACAATAATTAGAAAACTATTTGTGGCTAATACTTGTAAACCATGAGCTAACTTATAATTTGTTCATAGTAAACTTCCACCCTTTTGGTCTCCTCCTATTTCATGTTCTTTAGCTCCATGTATATTTGTTCGTCATTCTGAGTCTTCTAATGATATTTGCAAAATGCTTGTGTAAGTTTTAAAAAAATACAAGCAGGAAATTTTGATATGTAATTATGGCACTAGTTCGATGCTATATCTTTTAACATATAGCTAAATGCATTGATGATATACTTTTCAAAAGTCTCTGCATTTTCTTTTATTATAGAATTGAACACTTTGACATGAACATCTAGAACAACATCTTTTTTGAAATCAAAATACTTAAAAGCTACCCTATTTGGCCTAACATAATGGCCATCTCTATGATAAAAAATTGGTGTAGTTATAGTTATTAGTTTTTGGTATCCTCCTCTTGGATGCACAACATCTGCACTTCTATACCCTTCAAAAGCCATTGAGTTCATCAGTGGTTGATTTGCAATCCTATTGACATGAGTAGTTGTTATTGGATTAGTAACCACCATTTGGGGTATGCCAACAACTCTAGTAGTCGTTGGTAATAGTGTTAAACTTCAACTCAAATTCCTCATTGCCAAGACTCCACCTAATCCACTACCCAATTTTGCTGTAAATCTAATTAGTACTCCCCTTCTGACAACATCTATGATGAGTGCAACAACCATTTCCACTCTTGTGGTTGTTATACTTGCACCAAGTGATTGAATAATTCCTACTTTAGCATGTTGTTTTTTGGGTTTCAACAATTGTCGTTTCTGACATTATTGGTGGAGTTGTGTTTATGTGAGATCGACAATGTTCCATTTTGTGGCTACCCATTGGTATCCATTGTGGTGCAATATGTGGATATGAATACCCTTGTTGTAACCCTAACCTTGGGTTCGTAACCAAGGCAAAAGCTTACAAAGTTGCGGGCCAAAAGTGAAGCCCAAGAGTCATATTTCATACTCACAAGAGTGTAGGAGAGTGTGAGGGAATGAACCCACACACTCCCAAGTGGGCTCCCATTTTGGAAGTTGAAGTCCCAATAGACTCTTGAATCTTTAGAGGGTAATTGCAAGTGGAAAAACTCATTGGATTAAAGAGTTCCTTATACCATTAAAAATCTCTTGGAACTTAGATGTTTAAAATGGACTCACATGATTAATTTGGGTACTTGAAACATAAGTTATGGCCAAAAGAAGGGCCAAGAGTCAAACTGTCAATTTGACTTTCGACCATTAAAAGTTAGAAATCGCCCTGATTTACTTGCGTGCAGGTGACGTGTCACATATCATTGGAAAGCTTTCAATGAGAGTTATAACTTTTCTTTAAACATGACTTCAATCAGAGGTTTGCACAAGAAGTTATAGGCCTACAAAGTTGTGAGAGTCCCAATGTTAAGAATTTCGGGACTCCCATCTTGGGGGTCTCGAGACAAAATGACATTGGGCGTAGGCCCCATGGCGAAACACATAGAATACCATAAGGGGGAAGGTGGTGGATTCCCCCAAGTTCGGGCCATGATGAGTCTTCTAAATCCGTGTTTGTTTGTGGTTCGCCCATGCATAAAAAATGTTCTAATTACACACTAACCAACTTGTTGTTTGGTTTGTGCAAGTCCATGTGAATAATTAACCTGCTTATCATTCATCTTAGTCCCCATCCCAGAGCTCCAGCATGCCCTTTTACCCCTGAAATGTTGTGAACCAGGGGGTGTACCCCAATTCCTTATCCTTCTGTTATGTTCACTTTTAAACTCATAGTTAAGTCTGTTAAGGAGTTTGGGGGTGTGTCAACCCCTCTAGTTCTCTACTCCTGGTCTAAATAGATGGATGAATGCATCGACTATGTGGTCTTAATTGGTTCCCCAACTCCATGCTTCTAAATCTTTTTTAGATGACAAGAATTTTTATTCCCTATTCTTGTGGTTAATCCATTAATGTTCTTGCCACATTTTGTAACTCCATGTGCCTAGCAATACTTGTTCTGATGTGAAAAGGCACGAAAGGACAATCCATGATTGCATGTCCTTCTTCCTCATAAAATGCACTGACCTTTGAAAGTAATCTGATCATCTCCCAATCCACAAATTCATGATCCCTTGTTTTGGTTATGTATTTCGTTTGATCCAATATTGGATTCCCTTGATGTGAGTATGACCATGGTATTTCATCCAACACATTCACCTATGATTTTACATACTCAAATGGTCGCGGGTAATTTTCTTCAATCTCTTCAAACACATCAGCATTGGTGTTTTCATCCACCTCTTAGTGTGCCATTAGTTCATAGTAATATGGAGATGTAGACTAATAGACAAACCTAGGTTGTATACCTTTTATAACATCCCTCTTTCAGTTAATTGAAATTTCTTGCGGTTGATTAGGTATTATAGCAGTTTTTGCTCCGTTTTGATTTTTATGATTCTAAACCATGAATTGCAACTAAAAAGTATATTGCATCCATCCATGCAAATGAGTAGTTGACTACATTTCTCTCCATGGAGATCATTGTCTAAAACTATGTTTGTTTTGAAAATCCCTAGTCCATACGTCATGTCGTACCACTTCTTATGGTAGAAATGACATGTGCCATGTAAGCCTTTCTTTTGTTTTCAAAATCCATCTGTCCAACATTAGATTCTAATATGGGGTTTCTATAGGCCCTGCATATTCTTTTCCATTTTCAAGATTGTCTTTTATCTAACTTTGAATAACTTGCCGATTTGCCTGTAAGTTCAATTGTCACTAAAAACTTTGAGTCACTATTCAATTCATCTTGTTTCATAATTTTTTGTCTTTAGAGTTTGTAGATTCCTCTACAATCCTTATGACATCAATTGCATATACCTTTAATACTTTCTAACATACCCCTTAAAATTTTGAATTGAAAAAAAACAACACTACTTATTTGAACACTTTCATCTACAATATACAATAAAATTTGTAGAAAACCTTCCCATTACTGGAAGAAAAAATAGAAAAAAAATTTCTTCACAAGATGGTTGGTAAATGGTATAAGTGAAATTTTAATTCCTCCAAAATGTTTCACATTACTATAACAACATATTTGCATTTCACATGCATATGTTCATTATTCCCATCTTAAGTTTCAACAAACTTAACACTACCATTCATTCCAACATCAAATTCATGGTTATTGCATATAACTAGAATTTGCATTTCAAAATACATTGTAAAAAACTCCAAAAACAATATTACAATTCATTTCATCATAATATAATACTACAAAAAATTCACACAAAAGCTGAACATGGAATTCACTATAGAAGTTTGTGTTTTTCTATATTACTGAAAACATTCATCAAAATTATAGCATAGTTCCATGTTTTGTTGAAAAAAATCCAAAACAACACTTAAAATATGTGCTATATCAAAATAAAGTATGTGGTTTTCTATTACAAGTACTTACAACTCCTCCTACATTTCTCTAAAAACTTTTGTCTCCTTTTCTTCCTTTGTTTTCCAAAACTCTCACCTTCTAAACTATCCCAAATCACATCATCATGATCAAAACAACAAGAATTCAAAATTCAAATTAACAAAGTTCCCTGATCAATCCCCATCCTAACTACTTTGTTCATCCAAAATCACGTACTCATCCTACCCCCTTAACACCATGCCTTTGAAGTTTCTAGGATTCCATATATAATACTGAAAGACACATCTATTATTGAAAAACTGAAATTTCAACCAATTTTTTTGGTTGAACCTATTGATATTATAGGTGAAGAACTTGTTGATGATTTAACTGCAAGTGTTAAACATGTAGTTGTAGGTGATTGATTTTGAGGATGAAATCTGGTTTTCAAGGGGGGGGTAATGTTAACCCAATTTTTGAGTATGTATATAGGAATTGGTTAAACTAGTGAAGTAATGTAACTTAAGGTTATTTTAATTTTTGGTTAATAGGTCTTAAGTTAATTAGTTTGTTATAAGAACTAGTAACTGGCCTATAACAATAACCGGTTGATGAAAATAACATGTTGATTTGAACTTGTGACCAATAACTTGCTATTTCGATTTTGAAGTTTATAATAGCTAGTGACTATTTAAATTACAATAACACTACAAGTTGGTATAACTAAGAGGATTTAAAGATAGACATGGGATCTTTCATTTTTGTAACTCTTGAAAAGTTTTTGATTTTTTGAATCATGTTTACTTTGATTTTCTTATGAAGCTTTTCCTTTTCTATTTTAGAATGCAAGCTTGAAGAAAAATAAATTGTTTGATACACATGTTTGCATCATGCATCATGCATTACATCATATATATAAATATTTAATAATAAATTACATTATCTATCATTTTGAATTTTATTTATTTATTTTTTTTATAAAAAAAGATAAAATGCAAATAGAATCACTACTTTTAATCGAAAGATTTTTTAATTGACATTAAATAACCTTCAATTAATCTAGAGCTTTTTTCCCTAATCACTAGGTTCTAGTATTGTTTGTACACTCAAAAGATTATTTGTACCACATAACCTTAAATAATCTTGTAATCCTACATTAAATCATCCCATTGCAAAACAAGCTTTTAGTGGACTGAAGTAGGCTAGTGATTTACTATGTAGTTTTACATTCTATACCAAATATTTGGATTGTATATTTGAGTATATTTTTGGTACAATTGCGTTACTTTACACCTATGACCAAATGCTTGGCTTGTAAGCTTGGGCAATAATTTTTTTTGTGAAGTGCAAAGAACCATTCCCATCACCAAACATATTTTTATTTTAAGTGGGATGCAAATAGCACTCAAGTTTTCTAAATTTATCCCATGGTCAAACACGAAATAATCTACACAAGTGTTACTTATAAAAAAAACCTAGACAAAATTTTCACATCACATGTTCAATCATGAGGCGCAAAATGCACTCCGATTAATGTAGTCAAGGCGCATTTACTGACCCAGGTCAGAAGTTTTGGCCCAATCAGTCACCAGCGTATGTTTGGTGATGGGTGTAGCTACCTTAGTACACCAATTAGCCAGTGGGGCTCGACATTGGCGTATAGGTTACAGATAGATAGGGCGAAGAAGGAAGGACTGGATTGCCACCGACTGTTTCAAGTTGTGCCACCGACTACCGCCAGAAAATGACCTCCAGAATCGCCTCTATCTGCCCTAGCCTACTAACTTGGCCCACTAGACGTTATTCTTGATTTTTTGGGAATCTTTCATTGTTTAGAGATTATGTCTAGAAAATTGAAATGCTTGCTCCAGCAGACATTTTGCTTTTTTATTGTTTTTGTATAATTGTCTGCAGCTATTCCATGCCCTTGGAGCAGGGTGTTCCAGAAACAAAGGCGCCTCATCTCCACCTTATTTCAGGAAGATCCGGCTCCTTGAGCTTGACATAAAGCAATCCATATCTGGAGGGCACCTTATATCCATACCAGGTTCCTCCTTTTAGAAATTGGTGACATGGCATCACCCCATTGGCAGAGAGGTCACAGGTTACAACCCATATTCACTGCGTACTGGGTCGGCCAGATGGGCACGGGAGGGTTATGGCTACAGTTACAATGGCATCCATCCCAGATGTTGACATAGTCATCAGTTACGGGTCGGTGAAATCTCGTTCGTCCAGTCACCAGTTATGTCCCATAACACAACTCGAGCAGCCCAGTTACGGGAAAAGGGCCTGCTCTCGCCGGTTAGGTAGTCCATTAATATCCCGCCCAAATTAAAGAAGGGATCTTTCAGCAAGTCCTTGAGACTGAGGTGTAAGATCCCTCACACTTCTAAAGTTGGATTGTTGTTTTTCCGATGTTGTGACAGGGAATGTTATAAAATAGAATAGTTTCTCTCCAAAGCGAAGAAAGTTTTTTTTAAAAATAGTTCTTATCCGACTCCTACCCTCTGGGTATCAAGAATTGCAACAAAATTTCACAAATGAGAAGGCTCTCAGGGGAGGCCGTTGCCAGAACTAGGGCTCGACTTGATTCTACCTCTTGTGGGCACCATACTCTAGTAAGACCCTGCCCTCAAGCCCTTACCTATAATTAGGAGTTGGTGTAATAACCTTCCCCCTCTTAAACCATGTGATCTACTTATGTTTAAGCTCATGATAATAAGCCTCTCATGCTTTACTTGGGGTAAAGCCCACAGGTGACAGACAAAACGTGTCACCTCCTCTTACTAGGCCCCATAATTTGGGAATGCTCCCCCCACCACGGGGCTTTCTTCACTTTTTGGCTACCTTCCAGCATGGGACCTTGTTTAACCTAGACTTTTTGGTTGACCTTTCACCATGCCTCTTTCTTTACCCTACACTTTTTGGCGACCTTATTAAAAAGTTTAGGGTCTCTCAAAAGAAAACTAGGAAAGAAGAAGTGTAAGGTAAGGCACATGGGAAATAAGGGTTGCATGAGGTGGCCGTTGAACAATGCCTGATTTTGATAATGCCCTTGCCTGCATGCTTTAGGGCGTGTCAAGAGAAATCTGACATTTTTTTTCCCCCTGTGATATCATGGGGAAAAAAACAAAAAAAATGCCAGACTTTATATAAATGGGATGCTCTTAGGAGCGAAACTTTTTGTTTTCAAAAAGCCCCATGAGATTTTCCGCTTTGGAGGGCACTGTCTAGATACACTAGAGAAATCATAGGAGTCTTTACGTACTAGAGAAGGCCCTCCCTAGGGTGCATTCTGCATCCTAGTGAGCTTTTAGGGCAAGGCCAATAGACTGAGACCTGAAGGCGAAATAGAAGCAGAATGTGCCCTAGGCACTCCTTCCCTGGGATGAAGGGATTTTTCTAATGGCATATTCTGCTAAAAATAGTTCTCTGGAATCCTCAAAACCAGCACTTCCTCCAAAATCAGCAGTGTTCTTTTGGTTTTGGGGGGGGGTGGTTTGGAAAAGGCCATCTTTTGCAATCTTAGAAGCCTGAAAAGTGTGCAGAGTAGCCCTCAAAATCCCTTATGAAACAAGAAACATTCCACCTTCCCAAAAGCCGAGATTAAAAAAAGCCCACCGTGACCCCTCCCAAATGGGGAAAAAAAAAGGAAAAAGGAGGCCAGCTTGATGTTAGCTGGCGGTGAGATGCCGTATGCGTTGTCGGTCTCCAATATAATAATTTTGGAAAAAGAAAAATGCTGAATGACTTGCGAGAGAGCTTTCCGGATTCGATCCCGGGTCGAACAAGCAAATCTCTGCATGCGCCTACCAGCAAGCTGCCCCGCACATCCTTCATCAATGCCACCACAAAAGATCTGCCTGTTGTTATTCTTCCTTGAAGAAGCGTCGATATCTACCTCCCTCACCCGGGTGTGTACTGTGTGGAGAATTCATCTTCTTCTGTTATGTCTTGCGGTGAAGCTTTGGTGCACGAGTCGATTTCATTTTGTTTTCGGGAGGAATTATTTTCCGAGGATTCAGACTTTTTGTTGTTCCTTGTTAGTTTGTCTGTCCGTCTGTTTGTGTGTTAAAACTGTGGAAGAAGCTGCTGCATAGTTCGTTGTATATACATTCCTCGGGGTGAGAGACAGACAGAGAGACAGGTGAGTCACTGGCTACAGGGGAGGACGAAGAAGCTTGCTTTCAAAAACAGGAACATTAGCAGCGGCAAGAGTGGAGCTCTTAAGCGAATTCTCCATCTGAGCCAATCTCGATCCGTGTGTTTTAAAGGCCATGCAGGAGGGGGTCTTTACCGTGCACGGTAGACATAGATCGGAAATAGGTGTAGTAGAAGGAGGTGGTGATATGGGCGACGAGGAGGTAGAGGACGACGGCGTAGGAGGACCAACTCCTCTTTGTTGCTTTCCATCGTCGAGTCGAAGGTACAACCGACGGAAAGCACATTCGTTTGATTGTGCAGAACCCGAGTCTGCTTTCTCGCCTCTGGACACTATTGATTCGGCCAGATCTGGAGTAGTCCGGCCTCTCAGGTCTCTATCGGTGAGGGAGTTCTGTTGTTGCTGTGGGCCGAGGAGATCTGGCCAATGGATTGTGGAGGTCCAGAAGGAGCATGGCTCCGATAATGATCGTCTCAGGACGGCTGGGAGTCGATGGGAGGTGGATGTGAACGATGAGTACTACTTCAAGCCTCCCATGTGGAAGCAGCTAATCAGAAAGATGAAGGCGCAGGCGAAGCACGTCCACGGCTCCAGAAACTGCGAGTGGCTGAACTATGACCCGCAGAGCTACGAGAAGAATTTCGATAACGGAGAATTTCGACAACAGTATCTTCTAGGCTCAGTCAACCAGAAGGACGATCACCATGGTGCAAGAGAATCGTCCGCCTTACACGCTGCTCTTCTCCACAGATTTGCATCCAGTAGGTCTCAGCAAGACGCTACCAACCCTCCGTAAGATAATAGAGGATCATTCGCTCATTCATGTTAGGATTGTGGCACTGTGAAAGATGAGAGCCCATTTGGATCTCCTAGACAATGTCAATGTGATTGTGCAACATCGACAATGGAAATTCTTCTTATAATGTACAGTAGAACTGAGCACTCCCTTCATGAAGTCTACTTGTTGAGGTGAGGCTTCTGGTTGCAACTGTCTTTCAAAGGGCGGAAGTTGCCACTGAGTGTTCTCTTGTAGTTAGCTACAATCTGGCATACAATGCAATGCAATGCAATAGAATGTTGTGGTTTTACACCTGTGTAACAATGGGGGAGGTTACGGTTTTTTTGAAGACTCAAGATTGGCCAATTTATTTATGATCTTGTCCTTTGGAGTGTTGTGATGAGCACAGAACACATTTTTTCTTGACCATTTCAGATGATGCTCTTCAACTTGAGGCTTCAAGTAAATGAGGCCCTGGAGCCACCTGCCTTCACAAATGCATGCACCTTGCAGCTGACTCAAAACTGATCACTGATCTACTTCTTGTTGTGCAACACAATGTTGGTGTCTTTTGGAAGTGGCAATTCTCGAGGTTGCTGGTTATATTTTGCTCCAATGAATGGATTCCTAGCTGTTGTTGGCCTTTCCCCACTAAACCCTTACCCCTCTGTCCACTGTGACTGTTTGGCACTGTATTGTTGAAATTTTGCAGCGGTGTCTCAAGCTTAAGCTTGCTCATGTACACAGTCCTCTTGGAATTCTGTGTCCAGAACCAGATGAAGTCCATTGAGCTTGCAGTTTACTTTGATGCTTTCATTTTCCCTTGCTGTTTGAAAGGTGTGGTTTCAGATTAAATTTCATAGTCACAGTGATGAAGGTACTACTGTGGATGTCATGCAGGTTTCTCCTTGATAGAAGCACCATTGGTGTGAAATTGTTTCTCTAGGCATCTCTTTGAATTTTTGGACAAGCTGCAGTTTTCTAGCATCTGGGAAAACATGTTAGGCTTTCCAAAGCTCAATCAATGAAAAGAATGTGCAAGCACAGGGAAGTAGCAACATCCATTGACATCGTCAATTCATGCTTTCAACATGTCATGACTGTTGCATACTGCAGTCTGGAATTGTTGTGAAGGCAGCCCCTGAAGGGCCATGATCTCTCCTACTGGCAGGAGAAGACATCATATCTCAATTTGCAATTGCAGAGGTACAAATCTAATCATGTGACTACCCCAACAGACTGTTGCAGTTTTGGTTGACAGGGTGTCCCTTGATCATGTTCTCTGCATCCTCCAGACAGCCAGCACCGACAAGAAGCTTACCCGTGCAGGTATAGTGTTCCAGACTTGCAGAAATCTACTAGGCATGCATGGGTACAAACTGAGGAAAGACAAACAAAAGTGAGATCATCTGGATCTACATCTTCATCTTACATCTGTTACATCTCTTCCTTCTCTAACTTTCATTGCAATATATTTTGTTTTTGTTTTGCTATGTCTAATGTTGATGAGTAAACCTCGCATTGAAGGCAAACATCAAAGGACATCTTTTTCTAAAGATGAAGCGACTAAGGCTTCCAAGCTTTTGAAACTTGTGCATAGTGATGTGTGTGGACTGATGAAGACCACATCTCGTGGTGGAGCATGATACTTTGTCACCTTCATTAATGACTTTTCAAGAAAAACTCATGTTTACCTTTTGAAAGTGAAAGGAGAAATGTTTGACAAATTCAAGCATACAAAGCCTTGGTGGACAATCGAACTAGCATGAAGATCAAAACCTTGTGATTTGACAATGCGAGAGAATTTGTTTTCAAAAAGTTTAATGACTTTTTATGTGGATGTGAAATCCAACAACAAACAAGTGCACTTACACACCAAAACAAAATGAAGTTGCAGAACGAGCCAATAGAACCATCATGGAATGTGCTAGAAACATGATTTGTGCACAAGGACTTGACGTGGAGTTTTGGGCCGAGGCGGTGAACACAACGGTTTACATCAAGAATTGATGCCCAATTAAAGTTTTTGATTCAAAAACCCCACAAGAAGCATGGACCAGTAGAAAGCCCGATGTATTGCATTTGAAAGTTTTTGGTTGTGAAACATATGCACACATTCTTGATGAAAAGAAAAGCAAATTACTCTTCTGCAATACCCTAAAAACATAGAAGGTATGACTCTCTTGTTATCAACAACACTTGGTCCTTGGTGCCACTCCCCAAGGGTAGGAAGCCCATTTCTTGCAAATGGGTGTTCAAAATTAAACATGGGGTTGATGGTGAAGTCGAACGTTACAAGGCCAAACTTGTGGCAAGAAGTTTCACCTAAACATTTCAAGTCAATTATAATGAAACTTTTGCACATGTTGTAAAGTTTGTGTCGATTCATTGTATCCGTGCACTAGCAACCATTAAAAACATGGAAATTCATCAAATGGACATCAAAACCACATTTCTCAATGGTGACTTTGAAGAGGAAATCTACATGGAACAACCCGAAGGATTCACACATGAAGGTGAACATCTTGTGTGTAAGCTTCACAAATCAAACTCCAAGGGCTCAGAAACAAAAGTTAAATGCTTTCTTGAATAACATTGAGTCTATGAAGAGTGATGCGGACTTTAACGCGTACGTTGCGCAAGTTGGAGATGTCAAAGTTTTCATTGTCGTCTACATTGATGATTTCATCTTGGTGCGCAATAATAAGGACAAGATTTTACAAGTGAAGGAAGAACTTTCTCGAAAGTTTGAAATGAATGATCTTGGCGATTTGCATTTCTTCCTTGGCATGGAAGTGGAAAGGGATCGTGCATAATGTCTTCTTTACATCAACCAAATTGGGTATGTCAAAGAGATTTTTAAATGCTTTCGCATGGAAGATTATAAAGCTATCAAAATGCCACTTGATCCCAAGACAAAGTTGAAAAAGAATGTGAACAAGGATGATGAGATGGTGAAGGTTCCTTATCAACAAGCCGTGGGATCCGTGATGTATGCCATGTTGTGTATTCGGTCGGATTTGGCATACCTAATAAGTGTGGTGAGTCAACAAATGGCTAATCCAAGCCTAGAACATTAGATTGTGGTCAAGCGCATTTTTTGATACTTGCAAAGCACTTTGCAATTGAAATTACGATTCGGAGGAATACCACCCCAAGATTTGGTTGGATATTGTGATGCAAATTGGGCTAGTGACCTTGAGGATAGGAAATCCATCACAAGGTTTGTATTCATGATGGGAAGTGGAACCATTTCTTGGAGTAACAAACAACAACCCATAATTACTTTGTTAACAACCGAGGTTGAATACTTGGCAAGTACAAAAGCTACCATAAAAGCCATATGGATGACAAAGCTCATGAAGGAATTAAGGTACATGAAAGAGAAAAAGGCGATGGTGATTCGATGTGACAACCAAGGTGCAATATCATTGACAAAGAATCCCACCCAACATGCTCAAACAAAGCATAGTGATGTGGAACATCACTTTGTTCAAGAATGAGTTGAAAATGGCGAAGTTACGTTCGAATATTGTTCAATAGAGGACATGGTGGTGGATGTGTTTACTAAGGCATTATCAAAAGAACGACATAACAAATTGATAACCATGTTTCGATTAAAAACTTCATAGAATGGGAATGTTAAAAATACTATTCGTTTATAATTCCCAATGTTGATGAATGTGTTAAACATTTAGGAAAAGGATGAATAGTATTCACATCCTTATAGTAGTTGTTGAGAATTCAAGTTCAACTAGTTAGGTTTCATTAGTTACTAGAGTACGAAAGTAACTAGGTTACTTTCACAAGGTTGAATTACTTTCGTTACTTATTTTAGTTTGGTTATTTGTGGTTTGGTCTTGTAGTTAAATACCTTGGTGTTGATGGTTTGTCTCTCTTTTCTTCAT
>Ga0116227_10009014_pt1 | contig 18365 bp, 23 predicted proteins | sample S1TSphgellanicum_FD_89693 | JGI IMG/M metagenome (GOLD analysis project Ga0116227, IMG submission 89693) | Host-associated microbial communities from peat moss isolated from Minnesota, USA - S1T2_Fb - Sphagnum magellanicum MG | ecosystem: Host-associated > Plants > Peat moss > Unclassified... | reverse complement strand
GAAGTGGGGTGGAGAGGGTGGTGGTGTGTTGTGAGCTGGGTGTGCCAATGGCGGCAAGTTTCGGTTAATAATAATGTTTATTTTATTTTATCTTATTTTCTACCCCGGAATTAACACCTTAACCCTACTTAATAAAGTTGGGGCAAGTGGTATTAAATTTTAACCCGCGTTTTGTCACTAATGTAATCTGCCCGCCTCCAAAAAGATAATAATTTCAGGTGCATTCACACTTGGTGTTAGGGACTCTAGTGTTGAGTCCCTTAACACCATGCTAGTCATTTAGGACTTACACCTACTTACCGTGAACATTTTATGTTGAGTTAACATTCACTTAACATTAAGCTATCTCCCATTTAACATTGGGTGCCACCTAGGATGCCACCTAGATTTTTATTTACCACTAATTTAACATCAAGTGTGAATGCACCATTAACTTCCTCATAACCGGCCCCCTAGGTGAGAGAGAGAGTCGAGGGTGGTTATTTCCGGGACTCCCGCCACTCTAAGGGAGTTAGCCCAATGAACGGCCCAAGTTACCCACACATAGTAAAATTATGCTTTGTAAATCCCATTTTGTCATGGTGTAACTATCACAAAGGTAACTCTTGCCACTCCAAGGGAGTTAGCCCAGTGAATAGCCCAGGTTACCCACATACAGTAAAATTATGCTTTGTAAATCCCATTTTGTCCTGGTGTAACTGTCATAAAGGTAATCGTCACAAACAGACAAATAGACGGACGGACTAAGTGAATTAATATATATGATTGTTGTTTTGTTGGTTGTTCCACTTAACACACATAGGGTGACTATATGAATGCTTGCATGATTAAGGGGGTTTTGGAGAATCAATAAGGCAAAAAACATGTATAATCAGTCATATGTCCCTTGTAGGGGACTTGTACTTCAAGTTCACACACATGTTTCATTTGGTTTTTTATCTTTTTTTTCAAGGCAACCATATTTTTCAAATGGATATGATGTTCATCCTCAAATTTTTCTATGGTTTCTTTGATTTTCTTTTTGAGGGAATCTTGTTGTGCCTGCATTTGGGTGATTTCATGCTATAATTTTTACATCTACACCACCATCCACAAATGCCCACCAAGAGCCAATCTTCAACATAATTAACTCATGTTCCTATTTTACAACAAGGTTTGCCCAACCTATTTGATTGCCTAGGATCCATTATCCACAAAAACCATGAATCAACCTTGAGTTGGCCATATTAGTCCATATTACCTTGACATCAAATTTGGCCTTGTGTCGTTCAAACCATTGGGACTCTTGCTCCCATTACTACTTTTTTAAGGCTATCAATTAATCTATGATATTTTTCACCGTCTCTTCATATTGTTCATGTAGACTATTTCTTCTCCTCAAATCCTCTAAAAGCATTCTTGTCAATAGCCTCCAATTTTTTTTCAATACCTTTACTTCCTCCTCATTCCATTTCATTCAATGGAATAACCAAACCATGTGAGGAAGTGATGTGGAGCTATAACCACCAAGACCCACATGCAAAAACACCCTAAAATTTATTAATTGTACATTCCATTCATTAACCTTTTAAAGCAAAGATAAGGCCACTAATGAGAAAAAAAATTAGGTATTGAACAAAATTTTGTTTCAAGTTCAAGCATGTGGGATTCATATTATTGAATCAAGTGCTTGGCCTCTATTTCATTACGTGCAAGTTCTTGGATTAGCTCCTCCTTTTGTTTTATGGTGAATGAAAGTTCATGCAATTGCTTATCCATTACCTGTACCCAACCCATAATTCGAAAGAGGAAGGAAAAATCCTACTATTAAAACTACAAGAAAATGAATTACAAGAATAACCTTAATTGGAGAGCTCAATGTTGGGCATTGAGCTTATGCTCCTTGCCACCTCAACAAACCATTACTTAAAACAATACAAAATTGAATATCTTTCAAAGCTTGATAGACCTACTATTTGTTGAGTAAATGCCATGTACCCATCATAAATTTTTGTTAGCAAAATGTTCGGAACAATTGTATTTACATAACTACAAACAATTAGAGAAATTGAATCATCTAATCATTTTTCTAATTAACAACATGGTTAAGGTAGTATTAACTTCTCCCAAAACACCTAATTCATTGCCATGTCCAAACCACAAAGTTATCTAGTAACACCAACACCTGCTTGCTACATTTAAATTCTAGAATTTGATGGCACAAATTCTATTCCAAAACATATTTTTGTTCTTTTATGGCTTTCTTTTCAAAAAAAAGGTTCACTTTCTTTTGATACCCTACCTGCCACCACCCCAAATCAACCATCTAGAGCTTGTGTAATAGCCATATATAATAATGTTTTCCATCTTCTTTTAGTTCATCAAACATCTGATAGACTATCAAACTAATATCAACAATCAACACAACAAGTAAGACTATAACCTTCATATTTTCAATAAGTTCTTCAAGGCACATCTAACTACTATATCAAAGCCCCCCATGGAGGATGCATCTCTTCCAACTTTAGCAATGTCAATCTTTCCCTATTAAAAATCCATCATCTATCAATGTTAGTTAAAAGTTTCAAATTGATGTGATAAAATGATGAACCTCCAATACCCCCAATGGGCAATCAAAGATGAATACAATAAAAAAGACTTTGAAACCTTAGGCAATCTTGGGTAACTTTTTATGGTTAAGTGTTAATAATAGCATACAAAAGCTGATGAAAATCACTCCATTTGGCAACCTTGGCTCCATGTGGGTAATTACATACATGGGTGGTCCTTGCCTTTGGGCTCTACTAACATGGATGTGACTACATAATATGAACCTTTTAAAATTAAATTCTTAAAATCTGCAATATCCATAGTGGGTTGCCAAAACCAATTTCTTTGAAATTTTAATTCATTTGACAAAAAAACTACGAATCTAGAATGATTCTAATCGATACCAATTCAAAAAGATTACAATATATATAAAAAGTATCCAACCCTTAGAGACATGAAATTTGTTAAGTAACTACATAGATAGGCTTCAAAACTAAGAGTACCTAGAGGTGGAAAGCTACAAGAAGAATGATGGATAGGGAGTTGGGAGTTCCCTTTTTAAAGTCATTGACATCATGAGCTTTAGCCCAAGCTTTTAACTACACCATTACATCATTCATCATTACATCACCAAAGTCTTTTTGGGCACTTGGATTTCTCATGGTTTTAATGAATTAATACTCACCTTAGTCCTTTCATTGACAAAATGAAAAACTGCACTTGAAATATTATGGTTAAAGCTCCTTTAATGTTAAAAAACCTACTAATAAACCAAAAACTAATTAGTACATGCCAAAAAAGAACAACATTAAGAAAATTTTGAGTTCAAATTTTCTCAAATTTAATAAATTTCATTCTATTATCACATACTTCATTAATTTTTTATTTGTTTTCTAATTATTAAAGTTTATAATGGAAGGCAATTTAGTACTAGCTTTTCTAGATGTTTTAGTTATTGAATATTGTTTTTCAAAACTTTTAAACAATGTGTCACTAGAGCTATTATGCAAGGAAGATCCCCCATTATGGGATTTTAAAAAATGGGATACAAAAAAGTCCATTCAAAAGACTAATTGATGGAATAACTTGCAGGTTTTCGTGGCAATGTTTATAAACCAGTTGAATGGACAACACTTCAAATGGCATTAGAGAACAATGAATGCCAAAATGATGTGGAATGGGGAGCTTAAAAGATGTTTGTGAAAATGTACATTGACAACGTAAAGTTTCTCATGAGAAGCATCTTAAATGAGGCATACTAGGCATGTTGAAGCATTGGATTGGTAGATGAGGCATACTGGGCATGTTGAAGCATTGGATTGGTAGATGAGGCATACTGGGCATGTTGAAGCATTGGATTGGTAGATGTTGCCTCTTCGATTTCATGACATATGCAGTTTTTTTAATAGACTATCATTTTGTAGTCAACATGTTATACTTGATGACTTAGAAACTTCTAAACAAGGTCTATCAATAAATGTTAATGAATTGAAACATTTATACATTTTAAACAACCAACCAATATAAACTTGTTGAATCAACCCATGATATGCACTAACAAAGTTAAAATGAAGATTTTAATATTAATTATAGCTAATTTTTTCTCCTTGTGGACTTTTTGAATCTTTTTGGACTTTTCCTAATGTGTTGTAGTAAACAAAATTTTTAATGGTCAATCATTGAATTCATGGTCTCAAACATTAACACCCCTTACTCAACACCAAGGCCTTCCTTTATCTCCTTTCAGCATCTCGATCATTTGGTAGCTGGCTCTAACTCCAGTTACAAAATTGAACAAATCAATGTCTCAATTAACTCAAAGTTGATGATAATCTCATCAACCATAGTCAAGGATTGTCAAGTGGCCTTGTTGTATAAGTCATTGGTTACAATTACAAAATCATCAAGCCCTGATTCCAAGTTGTCTTTTTCCCCCATGAGTGAAGAGATCTCTCATTTGATAAGTCTAGTTGATTGAAAAACATCTTTTGTTTGGGTAGTTTTTTTTATGATGGCATAGCATGAGTTGTGTCCCACTTTGTAACTTGTCAATTATAGTCCATTTTCTAGATAAAGTTCACATACAGGAAACATGAATCCATGAATTGTCATCGCAAGAAGGCTATACCCTAGGCTTTGCTTAAAGTAGTTACCAAAGGGACCAACATCCACTCTTGTCGACATTAGAATCACATGAAGAATGTTGTTGCTCCTAGCAAGTCACATCAAACACAACTAACATAACTCAACTCACCTTTGTTGAACAACTTGGAAGCCATTAGATATGTGTGAGCAAACATCACATTAAAGTTTGTTAATCTCGGAATGCTAACACTAAATATGTACAAACTTGGGATTCTTGTGTGTCCTTTTATGGGCATGAAGTTTTTAGATAACATAAGAGATTGTTGAGTTTTGTGTAAACAAAAGGGTTCACATAGTTCACAACCCATTACATTCACAAGATTACTAGGGGTTCATTACATTACCTTTGCAAAAATCAATGGGGAAGGAGAATCAAGTCACCCTCCAAGGTGCATTCGTGCACCTCATCAATTATGACATGAGCCACACCAACCAAATTCAGGTTTGATAACAAGTGGTGTAGTAAGATACGCGTACTACAAAATAATAGCTTAGTGTGACGTGAATGATAGCTGCCCAATTTAATAGAGTAACCCATTTGTAAACAAATTTTTTTAAATAATACTTCTCATTCTACAACATTATGAACTAAAAGTATGTTTGTATTTAAAACCACAAGATTTTGCACAACAGTCCATTGCACCCATTTGTAAAAAAATTAAACCAATCCCCTACATTTCTAATTTCGATGAAATGCAACCCACAAGCAAATGCCTACAACACATGACAATAGTCCACAAAAGATAATACCTAGTAGGAGAGTTGGATCTATAAAAAGACATGCAGCTATTGACATCCATGGATTGAATTGAGAAAGCCCAATGATGAAATAAACTCATGGTCTCACCAATAGTTTGGTTACGCTCCTTTGATACACGATCAACCAACCTGATGGTAGACAATCTTTTTGGTTGTGTGCAAATTATGTTACATTCAACACCCTTGCCCATTTCAGTATAGTCATCAAGGACATATTATGATATTTGTAAAACTAACAAGGTATCCACCATTGTGAACATATGTAGACATGCAACAAAATCACAAAGAAAATTATTCATGTTAATTATGCCCTGATCACACCCATAATCCTAATTGCACAATATGAACACATTGGACCATGTTGTGAGATAGAGTAGATAGATCCTTATCTTTACATTGTGAGATGAAATTTACAATTGAAAGAGGCGTGCATGCACCTATGTACTCTTTCCACAACCTGTCTAGCCACAAATTATAATGATAACATAGCTGTTAAAAGCTTTAAGCAAATCACCCCTATGTTTGTATGTTGGTAGTTTTGCCTTAATCCCTCACATCTCAAAATGCCTTCCTGACTTTTGCCATGCATTCCACTCCTCCTTCAATTTCCCATTTTCCACACTAATGTCATCAACCTATAACAATTTCTTGCATGTCTTGTGTAGCTTATGATTTGCAGTATTTGAAAGCATTGGCACCTATGTTCTATCATCTTTCTTTGGAATATCCGACTTCCTCGCATTATCACCTTTTATAAAATTTAATTCAAAGGTTCCACTACGTTACATTTTCTTCAATGCTATGGGAATCACTACTACAAAATGTGGGTGCAATTCACTAGTCCTCGTTTACTAAGATTAATGAATTCATTATTTTCTAACTTGTCCCCATTTACTGAGACCAATGAATTCACTCAAAATCTAGTGAAATCACTTGGTGTACAAGGACACCTTTTGTTATAATAAACATATGATGTGGATAGATATTCCCCTCTAGCCAACATTCCAATGTTTGGGTTTGTGGGTTTAATCATTGTCTCACTTTCATAATCCAAGACGTCATTCAGTGAGGTCTTTTGTAGCAAAATGTGCGTCAAATCTTTAGCTACAACAACTAGGTCATACAACATCAGTGCACCCACCAATTGCAATGCAAAATTCCCCAACTCTTTTGTTAATTCTCGTAGAAATTCAGGACGATGACTCTTGCTTTTGAAGGCAATATTCGGCATTTCATGGGGATAATGGCACCTAATAGGTATCCTCATTTGCACATGATGAGGGTAGATGCAAACTACAGTGGCTCATTTTTGGACCTTATAGACTTTTTGCAGAGTGTACTTTATTCAAATGCCATAAACACATTAGAAAATCATTAATTTGACAAAACATTTTATGGATTAGGATTGCCAACTTGAATAAGAATACTTATTATGGGGCAAAATTCAATAAACATACATCAATAATATAGTAATGGATTTTTAAAGTGGACATATGGATTATAATCTACGTTTTACATTAGTATTCCAATGCATTTTTTGTTATGATTTCATCTCAATATTTTTGATAAGGACTCAATATATGATACATGATGGAAAAAAAAATTGAAAAAAATTACAACAAAAATTTTAACGAATAAATAACTATGGACTTTTGAATGACCAAATTTGGGCCATATTTTCAAAAGTCCTAGTCTTGGTCATTTTTATTGGATTGATATTTTTTCACATAATATGTATATTAAAGAGTTTTTAAAATGGGCAACCTTTTATATGAACTTTACTAATAGATTAATCACCACATAGGGCCCACTAAACATTGGTTTTTAATGTTTTTTTTTTCTACCTAGTGTTAATCTTTCCATTTATGTGGACTTTTGGAACCGGGACTCTTGTAGCTTTTGAGCCATTATAGTTTACATCTACCTAGGAACTTCATTACATGGAGCTAAGTTTGCATTTAGACTTGCTTTTCAAAACTAAGGACCACAACTTTCACATCGATCACAAGATGGGTTGCAAACTTTGAAACACAAGAACACTAAATTAATGGATTATTTGCTTCCATGTTCAGTGGCACATCAACATCTGCTTTAGATTTTATGGGAAATTACATGAAGTCTTTAGTCAAGTAGGTGCCTTCCTTTTCAAATATGGATTGTAAGGTCACCATTTCTTCTGTTTTCATCTCTGCAATATTTTGGGCAACTTGGCTTGCCCCATTTTTAGTATATACAAGAGCTTGGTCTCTAATAATTGTCTTAAATAAGTTACACAAAGCTAAAGATTCGTCCCCATTAGCGTCCACCAAAGTTGCCATACAATCATCGGCAACATATTTGGATTATTGTAATCCTAACATGTTATCATCCCATTCGTCTACGAAACCATTGGAAAATCCATTAGGTCCTTGTTTTCCTTTCACCAATACATGGACAAAAGCCTTAGAAGATTTTTTCGAAAATTTGGCTGGCAATTCATGTTCTTGCACATTGAATATTAGTTAGTCCAATGCTTTTATGAACTCCTTGCATTCAACAAGAGCTCCATTTGCATGTTGTTGCTTGAATCCAAATTGTAGTAGCCAGGACTTTAAATGGTTAGTACTTGAAGCATGTGATGACATTTTATTTGTTGTAAAAGGTGACAACATATTTCTTTGATGAAAATCTTTCTCTTTATACTCCAATTTAGCAACACCTTGTACTTATACTTTAAAGTTAGGCTTTTTAACCCAAATACATTGTAATTTGCATGTGAATAAACAAATGGTATGCAAAGGATAAACACTAATTCAGAGCCCCACAATCCTTGATATTGATTTGCAAAAACATTCAATAATAAACATGAGCCTTTCAATACAACAATACTTGAGATGTTCTATGTCTTTGAAGATGGTTATGATTAGAGCCCACTTGTAATTGTTTGGTTTGTTGGCTAACAATCCCATTAGGCTTTGAAAGATTTTCAAGCTTACCAAATTTGCTACTTGTGGCTGTTTCCTTTATCATCCCTTCACCATGTTCATTTCTATTAGCTTCCAATTCCCAAGTCATGTCATTGATTATATTATGGGTAGAATCCACCACATTTAATCCTTTTAATATGTCTTCATTAACCTTTGGTTATCCTCACTCATAAAGATAGTGTGCAACTCCCTTCATATTGGTGTAGGCTTTGGTTTTGGTTGAGGAGGATGCTTTTTCAAGTACGATATTTGCCTTTTTGTAGCAACATCAAGGTTTAGCTAATCTTGTTTGTAGTCTTCACCAAGGATATGATCTAGCTTACAACAATAAAATATATCAATCAACAAAAATATTTGTATGGTTTAGACTTGGTAATTACCAATGGAAAGACCCACTACCTATTTGCGAACATTGGTTAAGCCAATAAACTTTGAAGAACTAATTAAAGACATAGAGACTAGGGAACCTTTGATTGCCCATCAAATGATGAAAAGCTAAAACTAAGGCCTAGTGTTGAGCTTCCATGGATGTCCAGGTTGTATCTTGTTATACCACAAAATCACATTTGCTTCATTTTTTTAAAGATTGGGCAGAATGACACAACAGTGCCAACCTCTTTCTACCTCCACCTATAATCATCAATTTTAGTTACAAATGTACAAACAAAAAATGATGATAAAAAAACAACAATCCATTTCCATCCATATTTTCAAACAGTGCCTTGAACTATGGTTGCACCTTCACATCATACACTACTAGCTTATGGATTGAAGTGATGGTAATACCCACAAGAGCCATATTGTTGTTATGATTTGTGGTATCCTGCTTGTGGTAATGATTGACACATAAGAAATAACAATAGATTCAAAGGATGGGGTTAGATTGTTAATTCCTACAAGTTTGGAAGTTGTATCATCTATTTCTATGGCTTGAAAGGGAGGAGGAGTAGGGCCATTGGGAACTATGAGAACACAATGTATAGAATTTGGTTTCATGGTGGTGGGAACTTCACTGTTAGGAACAATCACTTGTTGAGGATACTTCCCACTAGCTCAGCTTCAAGGTGGCTTTTCTTTTCCTGCTATTTGAACTTCTTTTTAAATAGGGAAGCAATGGCATAATCTCTTTGTTCTTATACCCTAGAAAGCATGGCTTGCTCTTTGGTGGACATAACTTCTTCCCTCTTTGTTAAGGGCTTCTTGCAGAATTGCTTGCTATTGATTTCAAAGGCCTTTTCCTTGGTGATTAGATCTTGGAATCATTGTTGCAAACTCTAATCTAGATTTGCAAAATATTCTTTGAAGTCTTTCCACTCCATGGTAATATTCATTATCTCTTTTCTTTAGACTTCCAAAGTGGCAAATACCTTCTCTAAATAGTCCTTTTGTTCAGAGCTAGCCTCTAATGCCTATGGTATGGGATCCTCCTCTATTGCCATTCTCAACTCCCACCCTAAAACAAAGCCTCTCTCTTCAATACGCGACAAAACCTTAGCGAGAGTGGGATTAGCAATGCATAATGGATTAAATAATGTGTCTTTTTGTATCTAAAAAAATTAAGGCGCACAAATATACATGGCTTAAACCCATGGACTTTGGATAAATTTAGAGAACAAAACAAATTAAATTATCTAATAATTGCCAAATCCTCAAACTTGTAAGTGAAGCATAAATGAAAATGTAAAAATTAAGAACAAAGTTGTTTCAACTATTTTTATCCAAATTTTATTCATCCATTGTTACCATTTGTTCAAAGCATCTAAGTATCAAATTTATGTGTGCATAGTGCAAGACCTTTTCAAAGAAATTACCTACATATGCAAAAGGAAAATAACTCAGATTTATTTGTACACAATAAAATTTCTTTACATGTTTACATTCATTTGTGGGGTTGAGAAAAAGAGTACTTGGGCTTGTACAATCTTAAAAATTGTGAAATTAAATTTGAATTTATAAAATAATTTGTTAATTCAAATTAAAAAAATGAATTCCTTTTCATTTAAAAGCCAATGAACTCTTAACCCATTAAACTTGGAGCTCATAATAATAAAAACATAACTTCCATCAAATGTTCTTGTAAAATTATATGGAAAACATTATTTGAAGACATAGTAGCATGGCCACTTGTTGTGGGAATGCCCTCATTTTGGGGCTTTTCCCTACACTTTACACATGTGTAGGGTGGAGCTCCCTTTAAGCCAAAATCAACCTTTTGGTTGTCTTTGTTGCTCTATAACAAATGTAAAATGCGAATCCTTTTCATCCATAATCAACTTTTAATATTCTATACATTGCTCTATATTCATCCATAATCAACCCTTTGGTATCCTCTATATTGCTCTACATCCACCATCAACCTTTCATGTTTTGTAGATTGGTCTATAGATATTAAATTCAGACGAGCCCTTTTTCATCCATCATTGTTCTTTCGGGTGTTCTCTACATGGTTGCTTTTAAAGAGGGAGAGAGATGTAGAATATTTCGAATCTCATTCATCCAAAATGAGCCCTCCGAATGTTGTAGATTGCTCTATAGATGTGGAAATTGAGATGAACCCTTTTTCATCCATAATCAATCTTTTGGTGTTCTATGGATTGCTCTATAGATGTTAAAATCAGATGCGCCCTTTTTCATCCATAATCACTCTTTTGGATGTTCTCTATATCATGGTTGCTTCTAAAGAATGTAGAATTTAGATTTCATTCATCCATAATCAACCCTTTTGGTGTTCTCTTCTTTTTCTTGTTTCTCTTGTTTGTTTCTTTCTCTTCCGGAGTCTCTTTTGTTAGTGTTTCGACGTTTCGACCTAATTCGAGGTCGTCGTCGTCGTCGTCGTTCCCACCACAACATCCATCGCAAAAACGTGTTGTCCCTATTTATTTGCGTCGTCTTCTCGAACTGCGATTTAACGCGCGCTGTGGGTTTTTCGTATTTCTCGATTTGTGTCTTTTAACTCGAAGATCAAGCCACAAAATTACATTCCTGAAATTAGAGAGGAAGTAAAATTGCAGTTGCGGAAGAAGAAGAGCAGAGATATAGAGAGAAAGAGAGATCTGACCATTCTTGTTTTCCTGGAAACAAGATCAAGGCCGACGAGAGAGAGAGAGAGAGAGAGAGAGAGAGAGAGAGAGAGAGAGAGAGAGCGAGAGAGAGAGGTTTTGCAATGAGGCTTTGACGGTTACAGATTTTGGTGCTGAAGAATGGTTATACTGAGTATAAGGAAGGGGTTTCTGTGGTGACCTAAAGGGAGAGGGAAGAGGGGGTAAGGGGCGGCTAGTGACGACGGGGTTGGTCATGGAGGCGCCTGTAGGTGGTGGACAAGGAAGTAGACAACAATGGAGGAGAGTAACGGATGGGTCGCAAGGGAGGGAGAGATTACTTGTAGACTCATCTGGAAACTCATCAGCGAGGTTGAGTGGAGGTGGTGGTGGTGGTGGGCGGCCACGCTCAGGAGGGGGTGATTCAGCAGGTCATCGTCGAAGAAGAAGTAGTAAGAATGGCAGGATTTTCCATCCTGGAAGTAGTGGCCATTCCAGTGACTCTGAAAACAACGGAGGAGGACCTGCTTCACCAGGAGAACTCCTCTCCCAAACCGTTGGAAGTGAAGGAGATGGTGCAGCTTTGTATGATGAGGTAGGTTGGTTGGTTTGTTTGTTTTGTGGGATGTATAACACATTCCGCTAAAATTGTTGCAATGTTGTTTGTTTTTAGAGAATTTACAGCCGGGTTGCAGGGTGTGCATTCTTCTTAGGGTTTGGTTCTTGGGATTTGATTCTTGGGATTTTTAGGGTTTGGTTCTTTAGGGTTATTTTGGTCCTTTAAACTCCATTTGAATCTGATTTTTTTTCTTTCCATTTGTTGGTGATGTCAAAAGTTCCCCATGTAAAAATTTGCGAACTCATGTCCAAAAACAGTATTTGATAATTTTTCCTCAGCTGCCTTATTTATGTGTTATGTCCTCCTCCAGCTGCAGAAGGACCACAAACCAAGAAGTTTTACGGTCCTGCAATCAGGACTGGTTGCAGCAGCTACTGAAGCTCCTGAGGAAGTCTTGGAACAGCGTCTTCATGACATTGCTACACAAAGAGAGCAGTTGCAACAAGCTGAGGTGGAGTTGAGAGCATGTTTTATAGCACGGTCAGAGGTGATCCAAATGCAAAACACTTTTGATGAACAGTCAAAGCAACACTCTCACATTGTGGTCGATCTTCAGGTATGCAGTTCTTTCTGGAATAAAATTATGTTGCTAGAGAAGCAGTACCACTTTCAGGCTCTGCATTTGCACATTTTCACAAGTAGGTAGTAGCAGTGGTGTTGTGGAGTTAGTTTTCTCTGCAATCTCATACATATTTTGACAAGCAGGAGGAACCTTGTGGCATCAAAATGTTATATATCAAATTTCGCTGCAAACATGAAGGCTGTCAGGCATATGTCAAAAGAATGTCTGATGCAGTCTACAGATAGTGTGATGACAGAGACACCCACTAATGTGTACAGTAAGGGTTTAATTCAGACTTTTTAGGTCACAAGGGGTATATACCATAAGGGTTAGCTACAGATATTTGAGGTTATGGGCTCAAATTTTTAGGTGGAGAATATGTAGAGTTCAGAATTAGTTAACTGATGGCTGTGAATGAAGCCAATGGACAACCTGGCAAAGGTGGCCAGGTAGGTTGCATGCACAAAGACTTGAATATACTTGAATGGACATGTTCATTTCTTCCTTTGCCTTGTTAAAATGGCACTGTGGGTCTCAGGAGCAACTTCGTGATAGGGACAACCGAATACATCTCTTGGAGGAAAGATTGGAGGAACAAGCACAACATCTGCATACAAATCAGATGAAGGCAAATGAGGCAGGACTGGCTGCATTCTATTTCGCTGAAATAAACATATTTGTCTTCTGAACTTCTTGTTAATCAGTGTTTAATGGGACCCCTTCTTGGATTTACCTTACCCAACTGTTTTCAGATCTCTATGACCTTTTTATTCAGGTCATCTCTCAATTCGAGTCAGGTTGACTTAAATCATAAGTATGGAGAAGTTCTCAGTACTTATAAAGAATTAACTGTTTATTGCACTCAGCAGGTTTGGGTCAAAGATGGGCTTCTTCGGGAGCAATCCAATGAGATTGCGGCTTTGCGGTATGTAAATTGAGCAATGTTTTTGGAGTGGTGAAGGTTCTCCTTCTAGTATTAGATGCATCTGATAAAATGGCAATTTGTGATGCCAGCTTTGTTCTTGGTGGTATAGGTCTCTCTGATGTATTACATGGGGTCAGTGGTGGACAGGGCCTGGACATTATCAGGTGCACTTTGGGTGGCTTGATTGCGTGACTTGATTTTTGGCACTTATTTTTCATATCTGTTGCAATGTGGCAGTCAGGAGCATGAGAATGCTGTAGCTGAACATAAAGCAGCAGAGGCACGATTGGATGCAGAAAGAGAAGATTTATTGGCACAACTGGAGCATCTCAAGGGGCAGGTCCATGAGAAAGAGCGTCAAGTACAGGAAGCTGATGAACAGGTGGAGAAACCTGATCTCTTCCCTTTGTTTGGAAATACAAGTGTGTGAAATGGTCTTGTCACTTCATGTGTTCAAAGCATGAGCTAATGGTTGGAATTGTCTTTGTGACAGAACCGTACGACACAAGATTTGCTGCTGTTCAAGGATAGCCAGCTACAAGATGCACAAGCTTGGATGGCTCGAGCTCAGGAGCTGAACACTTACCATGTCAACGCAAACAACACCTTGCATGCTGAGCTGCGTGATCGTAGTGAGCAGTTGAATCAACTCTGGATGGGCTATCAGAGACAGGTAAAAGTCCTGATGGGGTTGAATAGGCAGAGTTCATGGTTCATCCAAATGCAAGAACTGCACTGAATTACAGACCATTGGGTGCCATCTTTTGCAGCTGGCAGACATGGAGAGGTACCACACACAGGTGATTCAAGGACTGCAGTTGGAAGTCAATGAGGCTCGAGGTTTGAACAGGATCCACAAGAGTACCGCAACTGACTATCCAGATGCTAAGGATGAAGTACAAACACATGCAGACAACAACAACAGCAAAGATTCTTCACAGCATGAAGGAAGCAATGGTACTGGGGTCAAATATGTCAAGGTTCCACAGGCAAATAGTGGTATGGCCATCCATGGCAATCCCGTCCTCCTGTCGCACGCAACTGTGAGTGATCCTGTACATGTTGATTTTTTCTTGTTAATCACAAAGGGTTGATGCAATGTGACAAAGAATCCTGTTATTTGAACATTTGCTAATGGCTGCATTGTGCAGGTGGAACAGGCAACAGGGCTCCCAGTAGGACCCACTCCAATCATGGTTGGTGTAAGTCCTGTGATGCCTCCACCTGTGCACCAGTTTGGTCTGCCCCATCAATCTGCAACTACTGTTACACAGTCTTTGCCTTCACTTGTTGTTCCACAATCCTCTCTGATGCAGCCACATGTCCTTCCTTCTGCTATGGTTCCACTGCAGCAGCTGCCACTTGTGAGTGAACAGGTGGGACAATCTTTCATCTTGCAAATGCCAAAGAGTTTGCTGTTGTTTGTTATTGTCTCATGCACAATATTGGGATGTGTGGCTGGGTCCGGATAATGCATGCTCATTTGTAGCAATCTGCTCAAGTGCCACATCACATTATATCCTCTGATTCCATCTGTGTACATTGTACAGCTGCCTCAGCAGCAGCAGCTGCAATTTCATGAGCATGAGGCACGCAGACAGCAGCAACTTGGTGCGTCATTGTTGTCCCAGTTGTCTACCCAACCAAGTGAAGTTCTGCAGCAACAGCCTGCAATGCCTGAGCCTGGGCAATCTCTCTACAAGGAAAAACTAGAACCGGTTTCAGAGCAGCAACAGGCAGAACTTCCCATTCAGCAGCATCACCAGCCTCCTGTCCTGCAAGGACCACATGTATGCAGTCATGGCAAACAATTAAGTTCAGCTGCAGCTTCTTTGCTCATATGTGGGTAATCTCTTGTCAGCTTGAATAAGCTCATTACATCTTAATTTCTGTTGCAGAGCAATGAGCGATTGCAGAGGAGTGAGCAGCAATCTCAAAGCCAGAAGTATGGGAAAGCTGTGCAGCCACAACATCAGCATCAGCATCAGCAGGCCATCTCAAGCCCGATACAGCAGTTCTCCCAATCAGCACCTTTGGTTAAAGATGAGGCTCAACATCACCATGACCCATCTCTCAGCAACCCTGTCTCTGACAAGCCAGAGCTGCAAAACCTGGTTATTACACCAATGGCATCACAGCAGGATTTTCCAGAGGCAAATACTAAAAATGTAGAGCCTGGCCCATTGGATGAGAAATCCTTGCTGGGTTGTCTTCTGCGGGTGGTCCCAACAGAGCCAAGTGCTAAAATCAGGATCAGCACAACAGTTAGTGTTATCTTCTCCCAAATGCTCCCAATTTACAAGTTGCACAACTTGTGTTGGTCTATGATGAGTTCCTGTTCTTGCTGCTCTAGTAATGACATGGATGTAAAACTTGTACATCATGTAGTAGAAAGCATTGACTGCTGTAACTTTTGCATCATGATTGCAGCTGCCAAATCGACTCGGTAAATTGCTGGCCCCTCTACGTTGGCATGACTACAGGAAGCAATATGGCCGCCTAGATGAGTTTGTCAACTCTCATCCAGAGGTAATTGTTTTGCATGTGAAATCAGATATGGTCAATGTGTGCAATCGTTTCATTTCTTGATTGACACTTCTCAGAAGAGAATGCTTTGGTAAGTATAGTAGTGTGCCAACAGGATATGTCAGGGTACAGTACACCCCAACCACTGCCCTCTATGTTTGCTTCTCTGTGCATTGGGCTTAGATTCCATTTTAGTTTGTTCCTGTCATGACCCATATCTATTGCTGTTAAATGTCAAAACATGAGCGTGATGGTCAATATTATTTGCATTGCTCCTCTTTTTTTTCTGTGTTTTTGGGTGTTTGGGTCTCCTGTTTTTTTAATCAGCTGATATAGTTTCACGTCTACAATCTCTGTAACCTTATCATTAGGTCATCTTTTATTTCTATACAGTTGGCTTCAATTGTAAGTATGAAGTTCTCTAAATACTGAATAAGAAATGTTTGTCTGATGTTAACATGATGGAATGGTGGTGTGGGGTTCAGCTCTTTGTTATTGAAGGTGATTATATTCATCTCAGAAAAGGAGCCCATGCAGTAGTCTCAGGAACAACAACCACGGTGGCAGGAGCAGCAGCAACCACAGGTCCCATTGCCCAACCACAGCTTCCACCGGTGGTTGTCTCTCCTGTACCCCAAGTTGCTGAACTTCAGCGCAGCAGAAGCTTGAAAGGTTCCACCAAGGACACCAAAATCATACCTGCACCCCAACATGAAGAGTCCGGGAATGCTCACAAACAGAGGCCACCTTCTCCACTGCGTCCAAAATCGAGCCAATCTCGGCAAAACCACAACACATCCATGGCAAGAAACTCTGTGGGAAATGGGACGCCTACTGTTGCCATCAATAGCCAGCATGCCCCAACAGGCACTGACTATACTGGCAATGGTCTGCCCTCACGCAATCACCACCTTGCTGGCTTTGAAAATGGAGAGCGAGTAACACCCGACAAGTCAACGAAGGGAAGTGGCGGCAACAGACAAGTTAACAGGTTTGCAACTGGTGAAAGTCAGTGAACCCACCAATTCACACCAAAGGGTGTGCTTGTGATATGCGATGTCTTTCAAAGTCTTGCACAATATCGTAAACAGTTGTTGCTTTCAAAGCTTCAGATCCCTGTAGCTGTCTTAAGGTGCCTGTCTAATCTCTACTTGGGCAAATGGTTAAGAGAAGTGGAGATATAGTCATCTGAGCATTATGTGATGATATGCTGTCAAAGTAGAGATGCATGCATGGAAATTATTTTTACACCTTATATCACATCCGGCTGCCAAATCCCTTTTCCAAGCCATGCAGCAGCATGTCAGTGTGAATTTGGCACTGAACTGCATGGTTTTGTACTAGCCAGTTCATTACCAGAGGCATGGCTAACTTGGCATGGTTTAGAGGGTCATGGCGAGAGAGAGAGAGATAGAGAGAGAGAGAGAGAGAGAGAGAGAGAGTAGTCTACCACAATCTGTTAAAATCCTTGCATGTGAAATTAGTCATAAAGCTCTGGCTATGTTGTAACTTGAGACAATTGCAGCAATTGGGTTCAGTGTCTGTATCAGGGCATTACAGGAGACTAGAAAAACTAGTTGAGGCCATTAATGCAAGGGGAGGCTTTGTCCACACCTTGATTGAAATACATTATCTTGTATTCATTTTTTTGTGAAGAGATTGGTGGAGTTTGGCTTGTTCTTGTTTTGACTGCATTTGAGTCTCTGGGGAGGTTGGTTCTTGTTTTGAAAAACTTTAGTTTGAGTCAGGCGAGGCATTGTGTTGGCTTGCAAAGTAGGAAATGTCCATCAGGTTATAGATAGTAAGTAAATCCAATCTAAAATCCTCCCATCTCAAAAGGATAACTCTTGGTGGGAGGAAGGCAGTCTTTCGGGTGTGCATTTTGCTTGATATTTTCTTTACCTTGGCATAGCAAAGTGGCAGGATTCTTGAAATTTTCTACTTTCCTCTCTGACTTGTAGCCAAATTTGGGCTAATTCCTCTTGTGGATGATTGCCATTTTGCTTGATGTTTTCATGACCTTGGTATAGCAGTTGCAAGATCCTTGAAATTTTCTACTTTCCTCTCTGATTTGCACCCAAATTTGGCTAATTCCTCTTGTGGATGATTGCCATTTTGCTTGATGTTTTCATGACCTTGGTATAGCAGTTGCAGGATTCTTGATATTTTCTACTTTCCTCACTGACTTATAGCCAAATTTGGCTAATTCCTCTTGTGGATGATTGCCATTTTAGCTGCATCACAAAATTGGAATTTAAAAAAAAAAAAAAAAAAAAAAAACAAAATTCTTATTGTT